>Ga0302322_100000717_pt1 | contig 25753 bp, 26 predicted proteins | sample Fen_T0_2_FD_203757 | JGI IMG/M metagenome (GOLD analysis project Ga0302322, IMG submission 203757) | Peat permafrost microbial communities from Stordalen Mire near Abisko, Sweden - Fen_T0_2 | ecosystem: Environmental > Terrestrial > Soil > Wetlands > Permafrost | place: Sweden: Abisko...
CTCCGGGAACTCGGGCACCGCGGCCAACAGCTCCGCCACAGGCGGCGTCTTGCGCGCGGTGTCTTTGGCGAGCGTGTGCAGTGACGCGCCGGAGGTCCCGAGCAGCTCCGCGAGCTGCGGGTTCTTCGCTTGCCAAGCTCTGAAGGTGCCTAGCCAGGCCTCGTAGGCCGCGTTTTGCGTTTGCTTGTGCTCTGCAAAGTAGCTCAGAACCTCGGGCGAGACGTAGTAGGGCGCGTCCGGCAGGCCGAGCCCCTTGCGTGCCGCAGCCGCGAATTTGGCGCCGCCTTCGCCGTGTGCCTTTTGCGTCCCGGCGACCTCGGGGATCCCCTTGCCGATCAGGGTCTTGGCGATGATCAATTGCGGCTTGCCGCTGCCCGCCGCCTTGGCCCGCTCGTACGCGGCATTGAACGCGTCCAGCTCGTGACCGTCGACGTTCTGAACGTCGAAGCCGATCGCCTCGAAGCGCTTGGCAGCGTCCTCGTTCTGGGAAGCGCTGGCCATGGCGTCGAGAGTGACCGCGTTCGAATCGTAAATCAGGATCAGGTTGTCGAGCTGCTGATGACCGGCGACCGCGATCGCTTCCATCGCCACGCCTTCTTGCATGCAGCCGTCACCGGCGAGGCAGACCACGTGATGATCGAAGATGGTGTGCTCTTTGGTGTTGAAGCGCGCCTCGGCCATCTTGGCGGAGATGGCCATGCCCACCGCGTTCGCGATGCCTTGCCCGAGCGGGCCGGTGGTGGTTTCGATACCACTCGGCGCGTGCGTCAGCTCCGGGTGGCCCGGCGTCTTCGATTCCATTTGGCGGAAACGCTTGATCTCTGCCAGCGGCACCTCGGCGTAGCCGGCTAGGCACAGCCAGGAGTAGAGGAACATCGAGCCGTGGCCCGCGGACAGCACGAAGCGATCGCGGTTCAGCCACTCGGGGTGGTCGGGAGCTTGCACGAGCGCCTGGCCAAACAGCACGGCGCCAATTTCGGCACAGCCGAGCGGCAAGCCGAGGTGCCCACTTTGGCTGGCGTGCACCGCGTCGATAGCGAGACCTCGAGCGATGGTGGCGGCCTGGGCGAGTACGTCTTTTCGGAGCGTCATGGTGCCCGAGACCTAACCCGAAGCGGCTCGGGCATCACTCATTTTTGACGAATCAGCCGTCCCCAAGTGGTTTCCAGGCGAACGCCCGGCTACGGCGCGCATATTTCACGATCGTACGTGCGCAGCAATGCAAGTGCGACCGCAGCAATCACCGGCCCAATGATCAGCCCCAGCAAGCCGAACACCTCGATTCCGCCGAACAGCGAAATGAACGTGAGCAAGGTCGGCACGTGACCGTGTCCGCCGACGAGCAATGGCCGGATCACGTAGTCCGACAGACCGACCACGACTAGCCCGCCCCAAAGGAACGTAAAAATCCCCGCGCCCGCGCGTTCGCCGACGATCAGGCTGATGCCGACCGGAACCCAAACCAAGAGCGTGCCGACCGCAGGCACCAAAGAGCAGATCGCCGTCAGTGTGGCGAGCAGCGCCACGTCGTAAACCCCGGCGAGTGCGTAACCGATGCTGGCCAAGAGGCCTTGCGCGAGGCCAGTCAGCATCGTGCCGATGAATACCTCTTTGCCGACTTTCTGAAACTCCCACAGCACCACGCGGGTGTGCTTCGGGTGAAGCGGCAGCATGCGCTCGGCACGCGACAGGATCTCGGGCCAGTGGCGCAGCACGAAATAGGTCGTCATGACCGTGAAAAACAGCGTCAACGCGCCGCCCATGGTCGCGCCCGCAATGACTCCCAAGGATTGCGCGAGGCGTGTCGCGGCCTCTTCCGCGAATGTTTGCACTCGCTCGGTCAAATTGAGCGGACCGAACGGTAGCGAAACCGTCAGCCTTTCGATGTGCCGCATCAGGTTGAGGTAGGCGCCTCGCGGCTGAAACCCGGCTGCCAGCCGCTGGGCTGCGACCGCCGCGCGAATCACCACGAAGTACAAGACCCCGAACAGCCCGCCCAACATCGCTAGGCCGGACGCCGAGGCGAGCACCGCGGCCAGCAAGGTGGGGCGCTTCCAACGCAGCAACAACCGCTCGAACGTCCCCAGTAGTGAAAACGCCAGCAACGTGCCCAAAAATAAGCCCGAAGACACCGGCGCTGCCAATGCCACCAACGCGGCGACCGCCACCAGTGCCGAAATGCCGAGTGCGCGTCGCTGCCCGGGGGACGATTGCGAACTCCGCGGCGGATCGGGCATGATGCTCATTCGAAACGCGCGCCCTTCAGTGTTGCGATTGGCAGGTGAAGCATTCGGGGCCCGAGCCGGTGCAGCCGTCGCGCATGACGCAGCTTCCGAGTTTGCCCGGCAAAAATTCGCAGCTGTCGCCGAACTTGCTGCACACGGGTAAGCCCGAATGGGCCTTGTCGTGAGTTCGCGCCGGACAGCCCGTGACCGTCGCGAGCAGCAGCAGGAGCAGAGTCGGGAACAGACGCATCGCCAAACGCCAGTCTATCATTTCATGCGCCGCCCGCGCTTTTCGTTTCCAGCGAGCGCGAGGCGATTTGGCACACGCTCGCGTTCTCGTTGGCGCGGAGGCGGTCTCAGTTGAACAATTCGGATACCGAACGGCCGTCGTGAATGTGGGTAATGGCCGTGGCGATCTGCGGCGCGAGCGACAATATCTCGATCTTCGCCGAGCGCTTCGCGGGCGGGATCGGGATCGTGTTGGTCACCAGCAGCCGGGTCAAGCGCGACGCGGCAAGGCGCTCGACGGCCTTGCCCGACAGCACCGCGTGAATGATTGCAGCCGAAACCGAGCGCGCGCCACGCTCGAGCAGGAATTCGGTCGCGCTGAAGATGGTGCCGCCTGTGGCAATTTCGTCGTCCACCAGCAGACAGTCTTTGCCTACGATGTCGCCGATGATGTGGGCAGCGCGCGCGTTCTCGTCATCGCCAGAGCGGCGCTTGTCGATGAAGGCGAGCGGCAGGTGCAGGCGTTGCGCGAAGCGGCCGGCGTCCTTGGCCTCACCGACGTCTGCCGCGACCACGACCGTGTTCGAGATGTCGTCTTGCGCCAGGCGATCACAAATCGCGGGTACCGCAGTGAGTTGGTCGGCCTGGGTCGAGAAGAAACCTTGGATCTGCGGTGAATGAAGGTCGATCGTGAGCACGCGGTTGGCGCCCGCGGTCATCAACAGATCGGCCATCAGGCGCGCCGTGATCGAAATCCGCGGCTCGTCCTTCTTGTCACTGCGCGCGTAGGGAAAATAGGGGATTACCGCGGTGACGCGCTGCGCAGAAGCGTGACGCAGAGCATCGAGCATGATCAACAGCTCGATGATGTGCTCGGACAGCGGTGAGCACGCGGTTTGCACTACAAACACGTCTTGCTCGCGGACATTCTCGTCGATTTTAATCTTCAGATTCTCGTTCGAGAAGCGGACGGTGTGAGCTCGACCGAGCGGAATCGCAAGATGGTGGCAAATCTCCGCGGCCAGCTCGGGGTGCGAAGCGCCAGCGAATACTTTCAGGTTGCTCGGGATACCGCTCATTTGGCTTTTTCTAGCGTAGGCGATTGCAGTTCGGGAACAAATCGCCAAAACGCTCTTGGGCTGGGCGTTTTCTGCGTCGTGCGCTAGGTTTGGACAGAAGGAAAAGACCCATGAGCCGATGGTCAATGCTGCCGCTGCTCTGCGCTCTCACCGCCGTCGCGCTGCCGGCCACCGCCCTGGCTCAGCGTAGCTTCAGCGGCGGCCGAGGCGGCGGCCATTTTTCGGGTGGCGGGCACTACGGAGGCGGCGGGCACTACGGAGGTGGCGGGCACTACGGAGGTGGCGGGCGCTACGGAGGCGGCGGGCACTATTACGGCGGTCCGCACTACTACGGCGGCGTTCACGTCGGCGTCGGCGTCGGCGTGGGTTACCCCGGCTATGGCCGTGGCGGTCGCTATTACGGCGGCTATGTTGGAGGGCGCTACTTCTATGGCGGCCCTCGCTATGTGGGCCGCGTGCACGTGGTCTATCCGGGAACCGCGTATTACGATCATCCGTATTGGGGCCGCGGCTACTGGGGTTGGTACGGCGGTTCGTGGGTTTGGGTCGGCGGTCCGTGGTGGAGCTCGCCGGCTTACCCCGGTTGGGTTTGGATCGGACCCCAATGGGTCTGGGACGGCTCACAATGGGTCTGGCAGGGGGGCTATTGGACTGCCGCGGGTTGATGCTGCTGCTCGCAGCGCCCGTGTGCCTTGCTCTCACCAGCACGGCCGCGGCTGATTCGCCGCAGCAAGTCGGTGACTGCGCTTCAGTCACCGCCAGCGCGAGCTTCAAAGGCGACGGCTATCGGCACATCGTGACATTGACCAATTCGTGCCAGCGCGCGGTGTCGTGTGAAGTGTGGACCGACGTGGACCCCACGCCGCACCAGATTTTGCAGGCAAAGCCGGGCAAGAGCGCAGAGGTCATCACGCGCAACGGCTCACCGGCGAGTGAAGTGCACGCTGACAAGCTGTGCCACTTCACGCTCTGAGGGCGCCGAGCGCTTCGAGCTCGTCGCCCGCGACGCGACAAATGCGCCAATCCGGCAAGACGCTCGCGCCCAGGCTTTGATAAAATCCGATCGCACTCACGTTCCAATCCAGCACGCTCCACTCCATCCGCCCACAGCCGCGAGCGCGCGCGATCTTCGCCAGCTCACTCAGCAGCGCTTTGCCGATCCCGCGTCGACGATATTCGGGCAGCACGAAAATGTCTTCGAGGTAGAGACCGGCCTGCGTCAGGAACGTCGAGTAGTTGTGGAAGAACAACGCGAACGCGATGGCTCGTCCATCGGACTCGACGAGCAGCGCCTCGGCCGCCGGCCGCGGACCGAACAGATCCAGCGCGAGCTTTTCTGCGCTGCCGGTGACGGCGTGGCGGAGGCCTTCGTATTCCGCCAAGGCTTGGATCAGGCCAAATAGGGCGTGTTCGTCGCCGGGCTGCGCGGGACGAATGGAGAATGCTTGCGGAGCGCGCGTGTGCTGCATGCCCTTCGCATACACCAATCTCGAAACCAAGACCCGCGCCCAGGATGAGAGCGACCGAGCCGAACACTACTTGATCAGTTCTTCAGCAGGAGCAGATCACGATCGGCGTGGGCGGACACGAGTCAATGAGAGAGCCGGCGAAACCGGGCGCCTGCTGCCTCGACAATCGGAGGTGACGCGGGACGGCTGGGTTCACCGCACAGCCAAAAACTCAGCAGCGGCTGTCAGCTTTCGATCTCGCGACGAAAGTGACCAAGTAGGACTAACCACCGGGGCGACAGCGAAGGAGTCACTGCGTACCGATCGCCGGCGGAGCCGCCGAGCCAGGCCTATCGAGTACGAAGTGGCGAATCACATGCAGGATGCGCGCATCGACCGCGGCTTGATCTTCGCCGGATTCCTTGAGCTGGGTCTTGTTGACTTGGAGCGAATGATCGCCCGCATCGACCACGAATAGCTTACTCGGTGCGCGCATTTTTTGGCGCACTTGGCTGAGTCGTTCGAGGGGGCACATGGGGTCCCGGGTGCCTTGGACGAATAGGATCGGCGTTTCGAGTTCGAGCAGGACCTGATCGCGGACTTTGCCGGACTTACCCGCGGCGACCAGGGGGTAGCCGAGGCAGATGAGTTTGGATACGGGGTGTTCCAGCGCGACGTGGCAGCCGATGCGCGAGCCCATGCTTTTGCCGATCAAGATCAGATCATGGTCCGGGTGGCGCGCTTGGGCTTCGTTGATGGCGGCCAAGTGGGCTCGGATCAGGAGTGGTTGCGGGTCGGGCGCGCGTTTCTTGCCCTGCATGTAGGGGTAGTCGAAGGTTTCGACCACGCCCAGCGCGCCGAGCTGCGTTGCCCAGGCTTGCATCCAAGGGTGCGCGGAGGGGGCCCCCGCGCCATGCGCGAACACGAATAACAGCGGCGCCACGGGGCCATTGTCGCTAACCTGGCGGTGTGGTCAAGGCAGGCGGCAGTTTCGACGATGGGCGGCGCTCGGCCCGCGTCGGGCTGGTGGCCGATCTCGACCACTATGACAAGGTGATGCTGCATGCGCTGTCTCAGGCGCGTGTGTCGGTTTGGATCGGCACTGCCAATGTGAAGGACATCCGGCTCGAGGCGCCCGTGGGCACGCGAGCTCGTGCGCGCGGGCAATATTTGTCGATCACCGAGCGACTGACCGAGCTCGTGCGGCAAAAGGTCGAAGTGCGCATCTTGCACGGCGCGCTACCCTCGCGACCATTTCGCGAGTCATTGGCGAAGAGTCCGGAGTTGTGTGCGCCGCGCTTTCAGATGCGCCATTGCCCGCGCGTGCACCTGAAGATGATTGCGGTCGATGGCTCGTATCTGTATTTGGGTAGCGCCAACTTTACCGGCGCCGGGCTCGGTGCCAAAGGGGAGGGGCGGCGCAATTTCGAGCTCGGGATCAGCACCGATGACGACGTGCTTCTGGACGCAGCGCAAGCGCGCTTCGATCGCATCTGGCGCGGCCGTGAGTGCGGGAACTGCCGCTTGCGCGCAGAATGTCCCGGGCCGCTCGATATGCTCCGCTGAGCGTGCGGCCTTTTTTTCGGTGCCGCTCGGGTTGCTGGCATCTGCTAAGACTGCGCCCCATGCCAATGAGCCGTTCGTTTGCCAGCTTGGTCGTGCTTTTGGCTCTATGCCTCGTGGGCTGCCACAAGAAGCCGGATCCGAAGCTGGTTTACGTGAGCGCCGAGGGAAGCGGAGAGATCATCGTGGTCGACCCCGAGTTTGCCTCGGTGCTGGCTCGCATCCCCGTCGGCAAGAGGCCGCGTGGCCTGAAGCTCTCGCGCGATGGTCGTTACCTGTACGTCGCGCTGTCGGGTTCGCCGCGCGGCGGTCCAAACATGGACGAGTCGAAGCTGCCGCCTGCCGATCGCTCCGCTGACGGCATTGGGGTGGTCGACCTGCTGGAACGCAAGCTCGTGCGCACGTTGCCCAGCGGACAAGATCCGGAATCATTCGACCTCTCGAAAGACGGCAAGACGCTGTACGTCTCGAACGAGGAGACGGCCGAACTCAGTGTGCTCGATTTGGAGAGCGGAAAGATCCTTCGTCGCGTGCCGGTCGGCAAAGAGCCCGAGGGCGTGACGGTGCGGCCTGATGGCAAGGCGGTGTACGTAACCTCGGAACAAGACGGTAAAGTGACGGCCATCGATACCACCACCTTCGCCGTGATCGCCGAGATCCCTGTGGGCATGCGCCCGCGCGCGCTGGTCTTCAGCAAGGACAGCAGCGTCGCGTTCGTCAGCAATGAATTCGGTGGCACGCTGACCGCCTTCGATCCACGCACGAATCAAGTGCTGACCACCGTGCCGATCGAAGCCAAAACGCCTGCCGGTCAACGCCCGATGGGTCTTGCGTTCGCGCCGGACGACAAACAGCTCTTCGTCTCGACTGGCCGTGGCGGTGGCGTCGTCGTAGTCGACGTTGCCAAGCGTGACTTCGACCATTTGATCGACGGGGTTGGCGCCCGCCCTTGGGGCATCGCCATCGGCGCCGACGGCAAGCATGTCTTCACGGCCAACGGTCCTTCCGATGATCTGAGCATCGTGGATGTTGCCAGCGGCAAACTCGAGAAGAAAGTGCAACTCGGTGGCTTGCCTTGGGGCGTCGTCACTGGCGGTGGTTGAATCGCTCGACGCAGTTCTGTGCTTCGGCGGATCTCGACGCTTCACACGGGCAACGAACGTGTAACGCGCTCGTAAACTCTTGGCGGGCGTGTCTCGAAGGATTGACCAGTTGGTCCCTGGGTGAAAGCGTGCCGACGCGCACTCCCGTGTCTGGGGTGTGCATATTGGCGGAACCCAGGAAAGGTGTGTCTTCATGAGCCTGCATCGTCCCTTGTCCATCTTGCTGACCTCTCTCGTGCTTGCATCCGCGGCCGCCGGCTGCGCGCTGCAGGCCCAGTCCGATGACGGCGCGTCCCACCTCGATCAAGCACTGACCACCAATGAGGGTTTTGAAACTGGCTCGAAAGCAGCCTACGCCGCCGGCAACGTGAGCTTGAGCTCCGGCTCTTGGAACATGAACGACGCGCTGATCGGCACGCTCTCGTCCGACGTGAAGGCCGGTGGCGCCGCCGCGCGCGTCAGAAACAGCGGCAGTGTGACCATGAACTTTGATCGCGCCAGTGCCGCGGTGGTGACGGTCAAGTCTGCGACTTACGGCAGCGATTCGTCCGGGAGCTGGGGCCTCTACTCGTCGACCGATCACGGAAGCACTTGGTCGAAGGTAGGTAGCTCGATTTCGACCTCGAGCTCGCTCACCAGCGCGACCTTCACCGTCAACGTTTCCGGTAGCGTGCGGTTCTCGCTCCGCAAGTTGGATGGCGGCTCGAATCGTGTCGATTTCGACGATATTGCCATCAGCGACTACTCGGGTGGCGGTGGCAGTGGTGGGAGTGGCGGCGGCTCGGGCTCGGGCGCCAGCGTGAGCGTGCATACCAAGCTAGGCTTGCCGTCAGCAGCATCGAGCAGTAACTGGAACAACTACCTCTCGGTCAAGTCGCAATACGTGCTCGCCTACAACAGCTCACGCAAAATCCCGAACTGGGTGAGCTGGGAGCTGAACAGCGCTTACATCGGTAGCCAGGCGCGCCTCGACAACTTCCGGCCGGACGACACCCTGCCCACGGGGATGCCCCAGGCGAGCCTGGCCGACTACAGCGGTAGCGGCTACGACCGCGGGCACATGTGCCCTTCGGGCGATCGAACCGCCAACGCGGCCGCCAATTCGCTGACGTTTTACCTGTCGAACATGCTTCCCCAAGCTGCGAACAACAACCAAGGGCCGTGGGAGAAGCTCGAGAGCTACAGCCGAACCTTGGCCGGACAAGGCAAGGAATTGTTCGTCATCTCGGGTGGCACGGGCAGCGCCGGTACAATCGGCGCGGGCGTGGTCGTGCCGGATAGCACTTTCAAAGTCATTGCCGTGCTCGATCAGGTCGGGCAGGGGCCGGCGGACGTCACGACGAGCACACGTCTGATCGGCATCGTGATCCCGAACAACGACAGCGAAGTGGCAAAGGCCGACGATTGGAAGCCCTACCGCGTCTCCGTGCGCAGCATCGAGGTGCTCACCGGTCTCAACTTCCTGTCCGACGTTTCATCTGCGGTGCAGGACGTGATCGAGCCGCGGGTAGACAACCTGTAGCCCCTCGCTCCGTGGGCGTAGACGCGATCACGTTTCGATCAGCTTCGTGGCTACGCCCAGCCACTCTCCCTCCAGCGATTGACCGATGGCGTAAACATCCACTTCGATCGCGCCCAACCGAAACACACGCGCATTCGCCAGCTCGTTGGCCAAAAACTGAACCAGCGCCCGGTAGCGCTCGACCACGATTCGATCTGCGCCCGTGTGGTATGGCTGTGGCTCGGTCGCCCGTTCGAAGAACGCGCCCAGCGGAACGCATTGCACCTCAGCGCCGACGCGCGACGCCGCAGCCGGCAGAATGCTCGGCAATTCCGAGTCCATCGCCACGCCGAGACGCACTACGACTAGCGGGTGATCCGCTTCGCTGACGAACAGCAATCCAGATACCAGGGAGGCTAGTTCTCGCAGCGCCACGGCGGTCGACGCCCGATCGCGGACCTCGAGGATCACGGCGGGCAAGTCTTGATGCTCGTGATCCAATCGCCGATCAACTTCACCCCGGCGGTATGAATTTGATACGTGCCGATCTGAGGCATGCGGCCCATATCCTCGCCAGCGTTCACGCGCAGCCAAGTGATCGACTTAGACGGGTTGCCTGGCGTCAGCAGCGTCGCGTCCGGGACACCCTGATCGCCTTTGACCGCAGGCGCGTTGCACAGATTGGTTTGCTTCAGCGTCTTGTCGAGGCGCAGATCGATGCTCACGGCGCCCAGATCGAGGTCGTCCGGGCGATGGCAAAAAGCGCAGTTGGCGTGCATGTACGAGCGTGCTTGTTTGTCGAGTGCGGCGTCATCTGCTGGCGCACTCGCGAAAGGCGTGACGAGCGCGGCTTGGTAGGGAACGGTCGGCGGCGTGTCGAACAGGTTCTTCGCTTTGAAAGTGTCGATTTGATTGGAGGTGCCGACCATGCGATTGAGCTGCCTCGTCTCTGGACCTAGGGTGAAGCCGCCGGCAAGGTTGTGGCACTTCATGCAATCGGTCCGGTTCGGGTAAGTCCAGGAGACCATGCCCGACCCACTGTCGACCATGATCCGACGGCGCTCGTCCGGCACGATCGTCGCCTCAGTCTGCGCGGCATCCCACTGGTAGGAGTAACCAACCCAGGTTTGCTCGTCGTGGCGTACGAACAAGCGCGTCTCGACCAGCTTGTCGTTGAACAGGAAGTTTTTGAGCATCACAGTGCCGACTGGGAAAACCCATTTGCCAGTGTCCGCTGAATCCAGGCATTCGGCCGGCACGACGGCGCAGTCCTTGATGTGAATGGTCTTGCCGACAGGGATGACGAAGCCGCGTTGCTTGTCCGCGGAGTCCGACCAGAGTGGACTGTTCACCTCGTACGGGATCACCCGCTCGGCGAACTTGGTTTTGTCGGCGGGGTTCATGCAGCCGGTGAGGCTCAGCTTTTCGAGTGGGGCGTTGATGTCCGTCGGAGGACTACACTGGCCCGGCGCGGTTTGGCCCCCGCTGCCGGAGTTGTTGTTACTGCTCCCAGAGCTGCCGCTGCTGCCCGCGCCGCCGTTACCCGCACCGCTGCCGCCCACCCCGGCTCCCGAAACCGCAGCACTTCCCGCAGCTGTTGCGTCTGCGCCGGCTGCCGACGCGCCCGCGGACCCCGCACCTGCGCCCACACGGGGCGCGTCCGTGCTCCCGCACGACGAGACAGAAAGGATCAAACCTAGACAGAGTGCCGAGGATGCAAGCGAACACCCGCTTCGCAAGTGTTGATTCATGGCTCCAAACTAGCCATCGCTGAAGCTCGCCTTCAACGTCTATTTCGGAGCACGATGTCTAACTTTTTTGACCCGATCAGCGCGCCTGACATCTGGCGGGTGCGGTGACTGTCAAGACGTGATCAATCTCGCGTGCGGGGTGCTGCCTTAAAACCTGCCTGGATACTCCTTGATTTGCTGGATGACGAGTTGACCGTCACGCCCTTCGAAGGCAGGCTTTGTCTCCAATTTCGCGCGCTTCGCGCTCGTTGCTTACGTCTGGCGCACTCGGCGCCGCACCTCGAAGAAAGTGGGTTCGCTTTGACTCAACGCCTCCATCGCACGAAGCCGGCTCCCGCCGCGCGTTTCAAACGCTATCACCAGGGGCTCGGTCTGGTTGCGTGTGCAGCCGGGCTGCTCGGCGTCACTCAAGCGTGCGGCTCGAGCGGCAGCGACACGGGCACCCCCCACGGCGGGGCCGCAAGTGTCGCGGGCGGGAGCAACAGCTCTGCCGGTAGCGCGGGGGCGCCCGTCGCTGGCGGCGGCAAGCCGGGGACTGGGACTGCTGGTGCTGGTGCTGGTGCTGGTGCTGGTGTTGGCGCGAATGCCGGTTCGGGAACGGGTGGTGCCTCCGGTGGCGCGCCCGCTACTGCTGGCGGCGCGCCTGGAACCGCAGGCGCGGCGGGCGGTGGTGTTGCTAGCGCGGGCGCTAGCGGTGGTGCTCCAGTGAACACGTCGGACAACGTGCTCGAGCGCAACAACAACGCTTCGCGTGATGGCCTCTTCGTACAACCCAAGCTCACCAAGGCCGCCATCGCCACGATGGCCGCAGACGCGACGTTCAACGCCGGCGCCAAGTTTACCGGCAACATGTGGGCTTCGCCTCTCTACCTTGCGCCCGCCAGTGCCGGCGGCAAAGGTCTGTTCTTCGCGGTCACTACCGGCAATGACGTGATCGCGATCGACGAAGCCAGCGGCGCCACCGTGTGGACGAAGAGCATCGGCATGCCAGCGACGGCCAACGGCGTCTCCTGCGGCAACATCCACCCGCTCGGCATTCTCAGCACACCGGTGATCGACTCCGCAACGCGCACCATCTACGTCGCGGGCGCGGTGGGCAACACCACGACCATCACGAAGCACGTGATCACCGCCTTCAATGCGGACGACGGCACGGAGAAAACGGGTTGGCCAGTGGACACGACCGGCCTCACTTCGGGCAGCGCGACCTTCTCCGCGCCGCCGCAGAATCAACGCAGTGCGCTGTCACTGGTAGGCGGCAAACTGTACGTTGGATACGGAGGTCACATCGGTGATTGCGGCCCGTATCACGGCTGGATCGTCGCGGTCGATACCACCGACCCCACCAAGAAAGCAGCTTGGGCCAGCCTCGGCCAGGGTGAAGCGATCTGGGCGGCGGGCGGATTTGCTTCCGATGGCACAGCCATCTTCCCGGTCACCGGTAACCACACCGGCAGCTCTGGCGGTGATTCCCGCTCGACTTCGGACAGCGAGCAGGTCGTGCGCTTGACCGGCATGGCCGTCCTCACGCGCAACGATCAAAACCTGTATTTCCCGACCACTTGGAAGACCATGGACTCGTCCGACGCAGATCTGGGCGGAAGTAACTCGGTCTACCTTTCGATCGCCGGGGCCACTCCGTCCAATTACGTCGCGGCGGTTGCCAAAGACGGCAACATGTACCTGCTCAATCCGACCAACTTGGGCGGCATGAATGGACATGTGTTGACGTTCAAGGTCTCCAACGGCGGCGCGATGGCGGTCAAGACCTCGCCGACGGCGTACAAGACGGCCAAGGGCACGCACTATGTGTTCTCGACCGACTCGGGTGCGGTATGTCCGGGCGGTGGTGGCGGCAAATCGATCGTCTCCGTGCTGCTGAAAGCTGGCACCGACGGCAAGCCGACCGCGACCTCCGAATGGTGCGCGCCGCTGACCGGCTCGGTGACTGCGCCGGTCTCGACCACCACGGACGGCAGCGCGAACGCGGCGGTCTGGTACGTCGATAGCGGCAAGCTCAGCGCGGTGGACGGCGACGACGGAACGAAGCTATTCGCAAGCACCGACACCTGCTCCGGTGTCCGCCAGTGGACGTCGCCGATTGCGACCAAGGGGCGCGTGGTCGTCGGCGGAGATACGCACCTGTGCTCCTGGTCGGTCAAGTGACCCGCTGAGCGAGTTGGCTCAGCGTAGATACGCCAGCCGGAAGAATTGTGCCCGGCTGGCGACGCCGCATTTGGCGTAGATCTGCGTCACGTGCTGGCGAATCGTTTTCGGACTGTTGTTCTCGCGCGCCGCGATCTCGTTGCTCGATAGGCCTTCGAGCAGCAGCCGGGCGACCGTAAGCTCCTTGTCGGTCAGTTGCGCGCGGGCCAGGACATCTTCCACCGCGTGGTTGAGTGGCACGGCATTCTTCAGCACGCGCTCGATCACTTCCAGCAGCTTTGGTGCGCGAAAAGGCTTTTCTAGAAAGTGCGCCGCGCCTTCGTTCAGCGCGATCTTCAGTTTTTCGACATCCGCGTAGGCGGTGATGATTACGATCGGCGCGCGCACGCCCTGCCGACGCAGCGCGGTCATTAGCTCGAGCCCACCCAGGCTATCTCGACCGAGCACCACGTCGGTGACGACGACGTCGATCGGCCCTGCCGCGTTCGCCGCGCTCTGCGCCTCGGCTGCATTGGCGGCCATAATCGCCGAGTAACCGGCGCGCTCGAGCGCGCGGCCCAAGAGCTCGCGCGTATCGAATTCGTCTTCGACCAGCAAGATCGTTTTTCGGACGGTCATTGACTGTCTGCCAGCGGTAACTCGAGACGGAACGACTTAGCCGCTGTTGGGTCGAGCGAGAGTTCACCGTGCATGGCGCGAGCGAGTGCGCGCGCGATCGGTAAACCCAAGCCCAAACCGTGGCTCTTGGTCGTGCGCAACGGATCGAACAGGGTGGCGTGCACCCTCGGATCCAGGGCAGGCCCGTCATCGACCACGTGCACGACGGCACGACGGCCTTCGGTGCTGAGCGTCATGGTCACGACGCCGCCCTGGGAACCGCGCAAGGAGTGCAAACTGTTACCTAGCAGGTTCTCCAAAATCGCGCGCAAATAACTGGGATCAGCGTTGACCATCACTTGCGCCGGGCACTCGGCGCGCACCAGCACTAAAGTTTCGCCGAGCGCGCTCACGTCGGCTGCGAGCGAGCCGAGTACGCGCTCGAGCGCGATGGGCTGCGCTTCAGGCTCGCCGCTGCCCTGCATCGAACGCAGCGTTTCCAAATGCGCGAGGGCGCGTCGCACTTGACCGTGTGCGCGCTCCACGAGCTCGGCGCGCTGCGCGCTGTCGTCGGCGCAGGCTTGATACTCATCGAGCAGCAGGCCGAGCGCGTGCAACGGATTGTTCAACTCATGGAGCACTGCGGCGGCCAGCACCCAAACCGCCTGGTCACGCTCCACCTTGAGCAGTCTGGCCCGCAGAGCCTCGGCACGACTCGCCGCTTCTTCGGCCGCCGAGAGGCGTGCTCGCAAGCGCCGTTGGTGAATCGATAGGCCGATCAGACCGCCGGCCAAGACGGGGATCAAATGGTCGATCAGCGAATGCGCGCTCGAAAGCGGTCCGGTCAGGGTGCCGGCGCGCAGCCTGGCTTCGGAAACCAGATCGAAGCCGACGTAGGTCGCCCCGGCCAGAACGCCGAGGAGCACGTAAATCGCGAGCGGCCATTCTTTGCGCGGGGACACGAAAACTCCCAGAAATTCATAGCACGTGGCGCGTCCGCCGCCCCCGCATCCGACACTTGCCCGATGCGCGATCCCGAACGGTCAGGGTAGGTTTGGGCAAGGTGAGGCGCACTTTAGGGTCTTTGTTTTTTAGCCGCGGCGCGCTCCTGCTGGCCACCGCCGGGCTGAACTTCGCCTGTTCGTCAGACGCGAATAAGAAGGACGCCTGCACCCCCGATGACGGAGACGGCATCATTTCGGAGCCGGCCCGGGTGTTTCTGACAGTCACCGATAGCCAGTTCGAGCCCATCCTCGTGGCCACGCAGAACACTTCCGAGATCACGCTCGAGCTCACGAACGAAGGTACGACGCCCCACGGCTTCGTGGTCGATTGCAAGCCTACGCCGAACACCGACGGTTGCCCGATGCAGTCATGCTTTCCTCGCGAATCGAAGATCGCCGCGGTCCCGCCGGGCCAGTCCATGACGATCAGGTTCGAGACGCCGCTGGTGGAGGGGATTTACGAATTTCACTCGGACGTTGCACAGGACACTGAGCTCACGCCGGGACAGTTTATCATTCAGTGATCCGCGCTCGTCCGTGCTTCTGGGGATCGCTCGCGGGCCTACTAGTCGCCGCGCCCGCGCGCGCAGAACCGCCCGTAGAACCCGCGGCGCAGCAGATCGAGGTGCGCGGCGTGCGCCCGGAATCCCCTCGCGGGGTGGGCGACTTTCGCTTACGCCGAGAACTGCTTACGGCTTCCCCGCGCCAGCAGACCAGCGAGCTCCTTTCCGCAGCGCCCGGTTTCTTCGTCGACCACGAAGACGGCGAAGGCTTTGGTAACGACGTTTACCTGCGAGGCTTCGACTTGCAGCACGGCTCGGGAATCGAGCTGCGCGTGGGCTCGCTGCCGCTCAATATTCCGACCCACATTCAGGGCCAGGGCTACGCCGATGCCAATTCAATCATTCCCGAGGTCGTGTCGCAGCTGCGCGTGCTGGAGGGGCCGTACGATCCACGCCAGGGCGATGCGGCGATCGTGGGCAGCGCCTATTTCGACTTGGCCGTTCCCGAGCGCGGCGGCCTGCTGCGGGCTAGCTACGGTTCGTTCAATCAAAAGCGGCTGGTCGCGATCGTCGCGCCTGCGGCGGCGGGTCCTGAGACATTCGTCGCGGCGAGTTTTCGCGATACGGACGGTTTTGGTCAAAATCGAGCCGCGCGTGCAGGCACGGTGAACGCGCAGTACGGTGTCGACGTGAGCGCGCACGATCACCTGCGAGTGCTGGCGATTGGCCGCGCAGCGAGCGCCGCGTTGCCGGGCGTGGTTCGTCAGGACGACGTGAGCGCGGGCAGGCTTGGATTTTACGATTCATATCCATATTACGCGGACAATCAGGCGGTGCGCGCGAACGCGCTGATCCTAGGTGGCGAGCTGCGTCATCTGAGTTCGAGCGGCGATGTCTTCAGTCTAGCCCCGTTTCTGATTTGGACCGACTTTCGCGCACGGCAAAACTACACCGGTGCGCTGCAAGCCTCCCGCTCGGATCCCAGAAACTTCGGCTTGGGCGATCTCTTCGAGACCAATAATCGCGAGGTCGCGGCCGGACTCACTGCGTATGCGCGCCGCGCGCCGCAGCAGTTCGGTACGAGCAGCGAGCTCGGCATCGAACCCGGCGTGTACCTGCGCTTCGGCCACACCGCGCAGAGCAAGAACCTGCTCCAGCCGGAAGACTTGACGGTTTGGGATCAACGGCTCGCGGCAGGGCTAGGCACGCTCGATGCTGGGGCGTATCTGGACTTCGACCTGCTACTTTGCAAGCGGCTGAGGATTTCAGGCGGTCTGCGCGTCGACTTACTCGCGGTCACGATCAGCGATCGGTTGGCGAACGGTACGTCGGCGGCCACCAATGCCGATGGCGCACAGCGCACGGCAATGGGCGTCTCCGTCGGGCCCCGGATCAGCGCGCAATACTCGTTGGCCAAAGCCTTGTCGTTGATTGCTTCGTACGGCGAGGGCTATCGCTCACTGGACGCGGCGCACCTGCCGCAAGGCGCCACGCCCTATTCCAAAGTACGTTCGGTCGAAATCGGCACGCGCGCGCAGTTGGCCAACGAGCGCTTTACTTCGACCCTAGCGGTGTTCGAAACGCGGGTCGGAAATGAGCTGGTGTTCGTGGCCAACAACGGCGGGCTGGAATCGGAAAATGCCAGCTTGCGGCGTGGGGTCGTGGCCTCGATCGTGACCAAGCCCGCGAGCTGGTTATTGGCTTCTGCGTCGCTTTCGGTCAATGAAGCGCAGTTCAGCACGCGCGTGGCAGGCGTGTCGCATCACGTCCCGAGCGTGCCGCCGATTTTGTTTCGGAGTGATGTCAGCGTACGCGGCGCGCTGGGCAAGCTCGGGCAGCTGCCGCTCAGTGGTAGGCTCGGTGTCGGATACACTTTCGCCTCTGCGCAGTACCTGAGCGACACGGTTCGCGGCCCCAAGACGAACGCGTTGAATGTAGGCGGGGAGCTGCGTTCGCGCTTCATTGCGCTGGGAGTGGATGTCTACAACGCGCTCGGCCTACAGGTGGCCGACAGTTCCGACGTTTATGTCTCGAACTGGAACCTGCAGCCGGGGCAGCAAGCGGCATCAGTGGCGATTCACTCGGTCGCGGCGCCGCCGACCAGTGTGCTCGGATCGCTGACCTTGTATTTTTGATGTTTCTGCAGGCGATCGCACCTTTTCGAGAGGAGTTTCGGAAAGTTATCGGTCTTGACCGAGCTGAGTGTGCGAGCTATCCCTGAACTCGGGGAACCGTTCGGTCCTCCTCCTGAAAGGCACGATCATGAACTGGGAAACGCCGAGCTTCGAAGAGATCGACATGAGCGCAGAGATTGGTTCGTATCAGGGAGAAGACGACAACGGTCTGTGATTAGCGCTGTTCGTTGCGCCGCCGCTGCGCGATTTGCCGAGCGGCGGTTTCGAGGAGGAACGTGTTAATTCGTGTTTTGGGCTCCGCAGCGGGAGGTGGTTTTCCGCAGTGGAATTGCGGTTGTCCGAATTGCGTGGGCGTGCGGCGCGGCACCATCCGCGCGTTGGCCCGCACGCAAGAATCCGTGGCAGTGAGCGCCGATGGTGACTCCTGGTTCTTGCTCAACGCGTCGCCGGAAATCCGACAACAGATCGAGAGCTTCGGCAAGCTGCACCCGCGTGCGCAGCGCGACACGCCGATCCAAGGCATCGTGCTGACCAACGGGGACTTGGATCACGCGCTCGGTTTGTTGTCGCTTCGTGAGTCGCAGCCGCTCGCGCTGTATTCGACCGAGCGCGTGCACCGCGGCTTCAGTGAAGGCAACGTGCTCTATCGCACGCTGCAACGCTTCGACGGTCAGGTTACGTTGCACGCGCTCGAACTCGGTGCTGCCGAGCAGCCGCTTCGTTTGCTCAGTGGTGCTGTGAGTGGCCTCCGCATGAGGGCGTTTGCCGCGCCCGGCAAAGCCGCACTGCACCTGGATCAGTCGAATCAAGAGCCGGGGGACAACATCGGCGTTCTTATCTCGGACGAGCGCACGGGCAAGCGCTTGGCGTACATCCCGGCCGCGGGCGCAAGCTCAGCGGAGGTCGTGGCGGCCGCGTCGTCGGCGGATGCGGTGTTCTTCGACGGCACGTTTTGGTCGAGCGATGAGCTGATCGCCCTGGGCGCTTCCACGCGTCGCGCAGAAGACATGGCGCATTGGCCGATCGGTGGTGCCGAAGGGAGCCTGCGTTTTCTGGGCAGCCTGTCGGCAGCCCGCCGGGTATTGATTCACATCAATAACACCAACCCGATGCTACGTGAGGATTCCGCTGAACGTGCCCTGGTGCAAGCGGCGGGGGTCGAGGTTGCCTTCGACGGCATGGAGCTCGAGTTGTGAGCGAGCGCGCACCGCTAACGCCTGCCGAGTTCGTGGACTGGTTGCGTCGTGAAGGGCAGAGCCGCTACCACGACCAGCACCTCGTGCACGTGCTGATGCACGAGGGCAAGCTGACTCGCGAGCAGCTTCAGCAATGGGTGCTCAACCGCTACTACTATCAGACTCGGATCCCGATCAAAGACGCGCTCATCTTGTCGAAATCGGAAGATCCGGCGTTTCGCCGCGCGTGGATCCGGCGCATTCACGATCACGATGGCGACGCCCCGGGCGAGGGTGGGCTCGCGCTCTGGCTGCGATTGGCCGAAGGCGTGGGCCTGTCGCGTGCCGAGGTCGAGGGTTTGGGCTCGGTGTTACCGGGCGTGAAGTTTGCGTGTGACGCCTACGTCAGCTTGGTGCGCGAACGCAGCTTGCTAGAAGCCGTCGCCTCGTCACTAACGGAGTTCTTTGCGCCGGATTTGATGAGCCGTCGTATCCAGGCCTGGCAAGACCACTATCCGTGGGTGGACGCGGAGATGCTGGCGTACTTCCGGTCACGCGTGCCGCGGGCCAAGCGTGACTCCGAAGAAGCGATTGGCTTCGTTGTCTCCCAGGCCAGGACGTTCGAACAGCAGGAGCGCTGCGTCGCGGCACTGATTCGTAAGACCGAAATCTTGTGGCACCTGCTGGATTGCGTGCAGGCGGCCTACATTCCGGGTCGTTCGGGGGCGGCGTGAGCGCGGAGGCGCCAAGCCTCGAACTTCGGCCGAAGCTGGCACCGAAATGCAAGCTGCGCCTGGATCCGAAGACCGCCAAATACATCCTGCTATACCCGGAAAAAGGGCTGCTTTTGAACGCCACCGGTGCAGCCATTTTGAAGCACTGCGACGGCACGCAGTCGCTCTCCGCGATCATCGCCGCGCTGGCAGTGGAGTTTCAGAGTAACTCGGACGTGCTGCGTGTGGAGGTGCTCGGTTTCGTGCAAGGCCTGCTCGATCGGGGCCTGCTGCAGGCTGCACCGTGAGCACCGAAGATCGGCTATACACGCTGATCGCCGAGCTGACCTACCTGTGTCCGCTGCGTTGTGTCTATTGCTCGAACCCGACCGACTTGGCCGCTCACCCGGATCGCCTCAGCACCACCGATTGGCTGCGCGTGTTCAAGCAGGCGGCGGAGCTCGGAGCGCTGCAACTCAACCTGAGCGGCGGCGAGCCGCTCTTGCGGCGCGATCTGGAAGAACTGGTGGCCGGCGCCCACGCGCTGGACTTTTACAGCAACCTGATCACGAGCGGCTTGCCGCTGACGCGCGAACGCCTGGTTCGCTTGAAAACGGCGGGCCTCAGCAGCGTTCAATTGTCGATTCAAGACAGCGATCCTGGACCCTCCGATCGCCTGGCCGGGCGCGAATCCTTCGAGCAAAAGCTAGAGGTCGCGCGTTGGGTCAAGGAGCTCGAGTTGCCGCTGACCTTGAACGTGGTGCTGCACCGGCAAAATCTCGCGAGGGTCGCCGAAATCATCGCGCTCGCGGAGAGTCTGAGTGTCGACCGTTTGGAGCTCGCCAACACCCAATACCTGGCTTGGGCGCTCGAGAACCGCAGCGCGTTGCTCCCGAGCCAAGCCGAACTCGACGCTGCGCGTGAAATTGCCAAGGCCGCCAAGGTACGTCTGAAGGGTAAGATCGAGGTCTTGTTCGTGTTGCCCGATTACTACTCGGATCGACCGAAGGCGTGCATGAGCGGCTGGGGCAAGCGTTATCTGCTGGTGAGTCCCGACGGTTTGGCCTTGCCGTGCCACTTGGCGCACACCCTGCCCGGACTCAGCTTCGACAACGTGCAAGATCGCCCGCTCGACGACATCTGGCACCACTCCGCCGCCTTTGCCGCCTTCCGAGGCGAAGCTTGGATGCCCGAACCGTGCAAGAGCTGCGACCGCCGCGAGCTCGACTTTGGCGGTTGCCGTTGCCAAGCCTTTCACCTCACGGGCAACGCGGCCGCCACCGATCCCGCGTGCACGCTGTCGCCGCAGCACGCCTTGATCACCGAAGCGCGCGTAGCCGCTCGAGCAACGCCGCTAATCCCGCTCGGCTTGCGCTATCGAGAGTTCCGCCGTTAGCGAGGCGATTTGCCACCCTGGCTCGTGCACGAATTTTGCACGACCTGTGCGCGATGAAGTCGCTCAAGGACAACGCGGTTTGGCAAATTCTGAAAGAAACGGGTACCGCTTGGGACGAGGACAACGTGACCCGATTAGCAGCATCGCTCGCGTATTTCACCCTGCTCTCGATCGCACCGCTGATCATCTTGGCCGTCGCGGTGACCGGCTTGGCCTTCGGCGAAGAGGCCGCTCGCGAGCACATTGCCGGGGAGATCGCCAGCGTGGTCGGTGCTGGCGCCGCGGACGCCATCCAGTCGATTGCCAAGAACGCCCACACCCCGGGCACGGGGGTGCTCAGTATCTGCGTCGGATTGGTGGTTTTGCTATTTGGCGCGTCGGGCGTATTCGGCGAACTGCAATCGGCGCTGAACACGGTATGGGACGTGGCACCAAAGCCGGGGCGTGGCATTTGGGGCTTGGTCAAGGACCGCTTCTTTTCGTTCACTTTGGTTCTGGGCGTGGCTTTCTTGTTGCTCGTGTCGCTGGTCGTGAGCGCCGGCCTGACTTGGGTGGGACAGGTATTCGAACAATCCCTGCCGGGAGGCGCGGTCGTCTGGCAATTGCTGAACTTCGGCATCTCCTTCGCAGTAGTGACCGCGCTGTTCGCGCTGATGTTCAAGAAGTTGCCGGACGTACACATCAGCTGGCGCGATGTTTGGGTCGGGGCCGCCGTGACCGCAGGCCTGTTTACGCTGGGCAAGTTTGGGCTCGGCATTTACCTGGGCAGCGCCGGGGTAGCGTCGGCCTACGGCGCAGCCGGCTCGATCGTCGCGCTGGTGATCTGGGTCTACTATTCGGCGCAAGTGCTGCTGATCGGTGCTGAATTCACCGAGGTTTATGCGCGCCGCTTCGGCTCCCGAATCACGCCCGATGACAAGGCCGTGGCAGTGGAACGGGCGCGCGTCGAATCGCCAAAGCTAGTCGCGCAACGCGAACACTGAGCTGTCGAAGTTGCGCAGCAGATCCGCGACATCGTCGTAAATGACGAGCGCACCGCTCAGGGCCGCGTCGGGGTGCCCGCCGGATCGCAGGGCGATCGCGCGCACTCCCACTTTGTTTGCCGCCTGGACGTCATACGGCGTGTCACCCAGCATCACGGCCTCGCCGGGAGAGCAGCCGGCTTTACGCAACGCCACCTGCACGATGTCGGGGTCGGGTTTGGAGTGCTGAGCGTCGTCCGACGAGGTTCGATGCTGCACGAAGGGCAATGCGCCGCATACTTCCAACAAGGGTTTGAGCTCGTCTTCGCTGGCGGAGCTGGCCACGACCAGTTCCAAGCCGACCTCGCGCAGTCGGCGGAGGAGCGCTTCTGCACCAGGAAATGGCCGCAATTGCGGCAGATATTCGCGCGAAAACAGCGCCCTCCGTTCTTTCGCCAGACGCTTAGCCTCGTGCGAGCTACCTTCCAAGCCGGTGATTTCTGGAATCAGCTTGTCCCCGCCCTTGCCGATCAGCTCGCGCACCCACTCGAACTTTCCGGGGTAGCCGTTGCGTTGAAAGACCTCCAGCCAGGCTTGAGCGTGCGCATCGTTGCTGTCGACGAGCGTGCCATCGACATCGAGCAGGACCACCTTCAGCGACTTCATGGGCTGAGCTTTCGTTCGGCTTCGACCGTGTCGACATCGAATTCGCCATCCGGCCAGGACAGCCGGCTCAACCGGCGACCATCGTTGAGCAACCGGCTCGCCCCTTGATCCCCGCTGAGCGTCGCCAAAGCCGCGAACAATGAACGTGGAAATAGCGCCGGAACGCCGCATTTGTGAGCGTAGTGGGAGGCCACGGGCACCCCGGTGCGTGCGAATTCGGCGATCAGCCGATCGAGATGGTCGGCACTGAGCCGCGGCTGGTCACACAGCGCGAGCAGCAGGGCATCGCTCTCCCGTTGCTCGGCCCAGGCGACCGCCACGCGGATTGATTCGGCCATGCCTCGTTCCCAATCCGAATTCGACACGACCTCGATGGGCAAGGCGCCCAGCGCTGCGCGCACGGATCCCGCGTGGGCACCGACCACGACCGCGGCCGCGCTCGCGCGCGACTCACAGGCGCATTCGGCGGCCAAGCGAACCAAGGGTTCGCCTCGATGCAGGGTGAGTTGCTTGGGGTGACCGAGGCGACGCGATGCGCCTGCCGCGAGCACTGCGCACGCCACTCGCGCGTTCATGCCGTACCGGTCTTGCCCAAGGTGGGCGACGCGGGCAACCTGAGCTCGGACACCGGACGGTGGATCGGGCGGCTGCCACGCTCAGAGAGCGGCGAGGCGCTGGCCTGAGCCAGCACAGCTTGGATTTCGGCCAGCGCAGAGAGCGCAATTTGCGCCGGAGTTTCGGCGCCCAGGTCGAGTCCAAGCGGAGCGCGCACGCGCGATCGGTCGCAGGTTTTCAACGCGGCGGGCTCTGGATAGAGCTCGTTCAACATCCGCTCGGTGCGCCGCAGCGGTCCGAGCATGCCGATGTACGCTGCTCGCGAGCCGAGCAACATGCCCAGGGCTTGCAGGTCGGTGGGGTAGTGGTGGGACATCACCACGGCGACCGGAGTGCGGCGGGTGGCAACCTTGCTCGCGATCGACGCAAGGCTGCCCACCTGGAGCTCAGCGCGTGTGGCAAAGCGCTCGCGCACCGCGACACGACCGCTCGCGTCGCACACTGTCACTCCATAACCGAGCACGGTCGCCAATTCGACTAGGGGGAGGGCGTCTGGGCCCCCGCCGAAGACGAACAGATGTGGAGGCGGCTCGATCACCTCGAGCAATGCTTCGAAGCCATGAGAGGACACCGTTCGAGTCCCAGTCCGCGCTGCCAGTGCCTGCTCGGCTGCTTGTGCGAGCGTGCCCCAGGCTGGGCCGCTCAGCGTAGACGCGATTTGACCCGCTTCGTCGAGGATCAGGCGCGCGCTGACGGGCGCTCGCGGATCGCTCGATTTGAACACCGTAGCCAAGGCGGCGCGTCGCTCAGCGCGCAGACAATCGTCGATCACCGCCAAGGGGGCGCACGGAGCCCGCAAGCTCGCTCGTTCGAGCAAAATGTCCACGATCCCGTCGCAGCCGGTGCCGCGTGGCGATTCGTCGTCTTCTTCTTCACGGCTGCCATCGAAGCGAATGCAGATGGAGCGCTCGCGGGCAAGCCACGGCGCCTTGCGCACGATGCCGGCTTCCAAACATCCGCCACTGACCGAGCCGGCGAGCACCTGACTACTCGAAAACAACATGCGGGCTCCCGGATGCCGATACGCGGAACCCTGCACTCGCATGACCGTGGCCAGCCAGAGCGGTTCCAGCCGACCTTCGGCCTCGCGTGCCACGCGACAGATCTGCGCGAGCTCAGTCATGCCCGATTGCCTTCCTTCAAATCAGCTTGTCGAGGGTGATCGGCAAATCTCGAACGCGTTTGCCAGTGGCGTTGAACACGGCGTTGGCGATCGCAGCTGCCATCCCGGTGATACCGATTTCACCGATTCCTTTGGCGCCAATTTCATTCACGTGCGGGTCATCTTCGGCGATGGAAAGCACTTCCAGCGCGGGAATATCGGCATGGACTGGCACGTGGTAATCGGCGAGATCCCGGGTCACCACGCGGCCGGAGTGTGGATCCCTCACCGTGTGCTCCTGCAACGCGAAGCCGATCCCCCAAACCATGCCACCCAAGAACTGGCTGCGCGCGGTTTTTGGATTCAAGATCTTGCCGGCGGCGAAGGCGCCCAAAGCACGCGCCACGCGCACTTCGCCCGTGTCTTCATCGACTCGCAGCTCGACGAATTGCGCGCCGAAGGAGTGCAGCGAGAACTTCTTTCGTTCCTCTTTCTCCTGGGTGGACGCTTGCGCGCTGATTTCGGGCTGTCCGGAGCGCTCGACCAACGCGCTCAAGGAGTCTTTCTTGGCGCCATTGCCGGCCGAGAGCTCACCACCGACAAAACTCACGCCGTTTGCTGGCAGGCCGTACAACGGCGACTTGCCATCGGCGATCGCCGTGGCGACCAACTTGTCGCGTAATGCGAGAGCCGCAAGCCTGACTGCAGAGCCGGTGCTCGAAGCGGTTTGTGAACCGCCCGAGACGGGCGTTTCGGGCAGCGCGGTGTCACCGAGCTCGAAGCTGACGCGCGCGATGGGTAGACCGAGCGCGTCCGCCGCAATCTGCGCCATGATCGTATAAGTTCCAGTGCCGATGTCCTGCGAACCCGCTTGCACGAGTACGCTGCCGTCGCGGCGGAGCCGCGCGCTGGCCGACGAGCCGCTCTGACGTGCCGGGTAAGTGGCGCTCGCCATGCCGTAGCCCACCAAGTAGTGCCCGTCGCGCTGGCTGCGCGGTTCAGCGCGACGCTTGGCCCAGCCGAAGCGGGTGGCGCCCTGGCGGTAGCACTCGCGCAGGGATTTGCTGGACCAGGGCTTGTCTTCACCTTCGTCGCGCTCTGCGTAGTTTCGCAGGCGGAGCTCGATCGGATCGAGTTTAAGCGCGACCGCCAGCTCGTCCAAAGCCGATTCCAGGGCGAACATTCCCGTCGCTTCACCGGGCGCGCGCATGAACGTCGGCGTGGGTACATCGAGCGGCAGCAAGCGATGTGAAGTGATCACGTTCGGACACGAGTAGAGCATGCGCGTCTGCACGGCGGCGGGTTCCACGAACTCGTCGAAGCGTGAAGTCTCCGACCACGATTCGTGCTGGATCGCCGTGAGCTTACCGTTGCGATCCGCAGCCAAAATCACGTGCTGAATGGTGGGCGGACGGTGCCCCACGAGCGAAAACATCTGCTGCCGCGTGAGCGAAAGCTTCACGGGCCGTTTGAGCGTGCGCGCCGCCAGCGCGGCCAGCCCGACGTGCGACCAGGGGCTGCCTTTGCAGCCGAAGCCACCGCCCACGTAGCGCGAGATCACCCGTACATTTTCGGGCGGGATGCCGAACAGCGCCGCGATCTTCTTTTTGACGCCGAAGATGCCCTGCGAGGTATCGTACAGGGTCAGATGATCGTCGCCTTGCCAGACCACCGTGAGCGCGTGCGGCTCAATCGGATTGTGGTTCTGCACGGGTGTCGTGTAGGTCTGGTCGATGCGCACGGCAGCGGCTTTCGAGCCCGCCTCGAAATCGCCGCGTTTCGACTCGGCGGGTCCGACCGGGCCCGCCTTCTTCGGCGTAT
>Ga0302322_100000718_pt1 | contig 25753 bp, 28 predicted proteins | sample Fen_T0_2_FD_203757 | JGI IMG/M metagenome (GOLD analysis project Ga0302322, IMG submission 203757) | Peat permafrost microbial communities from Stordalen Mire near Abisko, Sweden - Fen_T0_2 | ecosystem: Environmental > Terrestrial > Soil > Wetlands > Permafrost | place: Sweden: Abisko...
CGGCTGCCCCTGGGCACCTTCATCGGTGCGCGGAGTGGCGACAAGGGAGGCAACGCCAACGTCGGCCTCTGGGTGATCGATCCGATCGAGCCCGCCGCGGTCGCGCTCGCACATGGCGAGGTCGCCAGCCTCGAGGCGTCCGCCGTCGCCGTGGCGCTCGCCGACGAGCGATTCGCCTGGCTCGCGGCGCTCATCACCGAGGACGGGGTACGACGGCTGCTGCCGGAGGCCGCCCGTCTCGACATCGACGTCCACGCACTGCCCAACCTGCGCGCGGTCAACATCGTCGTTCATGGATTGCTGGGCCGTGGCGTGGCCGAGTCCACGCGGGTCGACCCGCAGGCCAAGGGACTCGGCGAGCACCTGCGCGCCCGGTTGGTCGACATTCCGTCAGTGCTGCTCGGGCCGGTGTCGACGTGAGCGCCGTGATGGCCGGCGAGCGGTCCCGCGCACCGCTGTCGGAGCGCGGCCGGAGGACCCGCGCCGGACTCGTCGCGGCCGCGCGCACGGTGTTCGAGGAGCGGGGCTTCGACGCCACGCGCATGAGCGATATCGCCGCGGCGGCGGGCGTGAGCCACGGCACCGTCTACACATGGTTCCCGACCAAGGAGGACGTCCTGCACGGCGTGGTCGACTCGATCACGCAGCAGATGTACGACGTGCTCAGCACACCCGACGTGACCGATCCCGTCGAGCGCATCGCCATCGCCAACGCCCGCTACCTCGACGTGCACCGGCAGACCGCGCGGCTCATGGAGGTCGTCGCCCAGGCGGCCGTCAATGACGAGTCCTTCCGAGCCGTGCTCACCGACCTGCGGCACGCGCATGTCGACCGCGTCGCCAAGACCATCGAGAAGCTGCAGAAGGACGGCATCGCACCCCGCACCCTCGACGCCCGCCTGTCGGCGGCCGCGCTGTGCTCGATGGTCGAGGGCTTCGCCAGGAACTGGATGACGGGCGAGGACGGGCCCATGGCGCCCGAGGTGCCCGTCGTGCGGACATTGACCGAACTGTGGGCCCGATCCCTCGGGCTCATGACACCAGGAGGTAAGTGATGCTGTTCACCGCCGAGCACGATCAGTTCCGCAAGTCGGTGCGGAAGCTCGTCGAGGACGAGATCAACCCCTACGCGGACGAGTGGGAGGCGGCGGAGATCTTCCCGGCGCACGAGCTGTTCCCGAAGCTCGGTGCGATCGGTGCCTTCGGCCTGGAGTACGACCCTGAGTTCGGCGGCGGGGGAGCGGACCACTCGTTCACCCTCGTCCTGGCCGAGGAGCTCGGACGGTGCGATGTGGGAGGCGTGCCGATGGCCATCGCGGTTCAGGCCGGAATGGCGACGCCCGCATTGGCACGATTCGGCTCCGACGACCTGAAGCGCGAGTTCCTCACGCCGACGCTGACCGGTGAGTACGTGTGCTCCATCGCGGTCAGCGAGCCTGGCGCGGGCTCCGATGTCGCGGGCATCACGACGCGGGCTCGCCGCGACGGCGACGACTGGGTCATCAACGGCCGCAAGATGTGGATCACCAGCGGTACCCAGTCGGACTGGGTGTGCCTGCTCGCCCGCACGTCGGACGAGGGCGGCTATCAGGGAATGAGCATGATCGTCGTCCCCACGTCGACGCCCGGCTTCAGCGTCGGCCGCAAGCTCAAGAAGATGGGCAACAACTCGTCGGACACCGCGGAGCTCGTCCTCGATGACGTCCGTGTACCGGTGCGCTACACGATCGGCGAGGAGGGCCGCGGCTTCCAGATGCAGATGGCCCAGTTCCAGGACGAGCGCCTGTGGATCTGCTACATGGCGATCACCGGGGCGCGCCGTGCGATCGACCGGACCAAGGAGTACCTCCACATGCGGGAGGCCTTCGGCAAGCCGCTGATGGCCAACCAGTACGTCCAGTACCAGCTTGCCGAACTCGTGGCCGACATCGATGTGCTGCACGGCTTCCTGCACCACACGGCGGAGCGCTACGTGGCAGGGGAGGACGTGACGCGCGCGGCGACGGTCGCGAAGCTCCAGGCCGGACGCCTCAGTCGCCGGGTTGCCGATGCGTGCGTGCAGTTCCATGGCGGCATGGGCTACGCAGAGGAGCTGTGGGTCGCGCGCTACTACCGGGACTGCCGACTCGGCAGCATCGGCGGCGGCGCCGATGAGGTGATGCTGCGCATCATCACCATGCTCGAGGGCATGGGCAAGCGGTGACCGACGCCGCTGCGGTGCTGTGCGAGGTGACGGCCGGCGTCGCCACCGTCACCCTCAACCGGCCGGAGTCCCGGAACCGGCTCGACGCCGACGGCATGGACCTGCTGGTGCGGCACCTGACGGCGTGCGCCGAGGATGCATCCGTCCGGGTCGTCATCCTGACGGGAACGGGCTCGACGTTCTGCTCCGGTGCCGACCTCGCCGCGGCCGCAGCAGGTGACGAAGCGGGATTCGCGCGCTCCGGTCCGGCCGCGATGGTGCGCCTGCTGACGACCCTCCTGGAGCAGCCACAGCCCGTGATCGCCAAGGTCCAAGGGCACGTGGCTGGCGGGGGCAATGGGCTGGTCGCAGCGTGCGATATCGCAGTCGCCTCCAGCGAGGCGCTGTTCGCCTTCAGCGAGGTGCGCGTCGGCGTGGCCCCGGCGGTGATCTCGGTGCCCTGCCTCGCGGTGATGAATCGACGCGACGCGCAGGAGCTGTTCCTCACGGGGGATCGGGTGGATGCCGACCGAGTGCTGCGAGCCGGGTTGATCACCAGGGTCGCGCCCCCGGAGGCCCTCGACAGTGTCGTGGCCGGTTACGTCGAATTGCTCAGTGCCGGCGGGCCGGAGGCCCTCCGCAGCAGCAAGGAACTCATCCGCCGCGTGCCCGGCCTGTCGCGTCAGGAGGCCTTCGACGAGACCGCCGTTCTCTCGGCACGACTCTTCGCCTCGGACGAGGCGCGCGAGGGCCTGACGGCATTCCTCGAGAAGCGGCCCCCCGCATGGGCGGCGCCCCGCTGACCTCAGCCCGGCGTCGAGTCCGTACCGAGAAGTCCGAGGTGGTCAAGCACGCGGTAGGCCACGCCCTGATCGGTGATCTGGCCCTCGCGGACGTGGCGGACGAACGCGTCGGCATCGACGAGGAGCACCTGCCCGTACTCATCGCGATCGAAGTCAGGGTCGGCCACCTTCTCGCAGTCCCGCGCCAGGGCGACGAAGCGTTCGACCGTCGCGTTCGCCGTCATCCACGTGCTGCCGATGACTTCGATGGACCCGGCGCGGTACCCGGTCTCCTCGAGCAGCTCACGCCGCGCCGTCTCCTCGACAGCCTCGCCGGTGCGGGCGTAGCCGCCCGGCAGTTCGTCGAAGATGCGCATGGGGCCGGGGCGGAACTGCCTGACGAGGAGGAACTCACCGGCTGTGTTCTGTGCGACGACCGCAACGGTGCGGGAGCCGTTGATGATGTCCCACTCGGAGACCTGGTCATCGGGCATCTGGAACACGCGGCGCGTGACGGTGACCCAGTTGGAGTACGCCGGATCCTCCGACAGCAGTCGCCACTCCTCGGGCGGTGCGGGCTCCATGGGGAGCGATAGTAGGCCGATGCGCCGGTCCTACGCCGCGCAACTCTCAGACGAGTCGGACGGGGAGGCCGACGAATCGGGTGTAGCGCTCGTAGGAGCCGGCGATCCGGGCCTGCTGCGCTGCGCTGAGCCCGGGAAACGCCTCGACGGCCACGTCGACCCGGTCGCGGCGCACCGTGCGCGTCCAGGTGGCCACGGCGCGGCCGTCGACGCACACGGTCGACCGGAACATCCCGTTGCCGCCGGGCACGATCCGCTCCAGGCCCTCGTCCCCAACCGGGATGCGGCGGTCCTTGTATCCGAGAACGAACTCGTCGAATCCCGGCAGCGCCACGGCGACCGACCACTGCCTCCAGTCCGCCGAGTCCAGCCGCTCGGCGAGGTCGGGGGTCAGCCAGGTGTCGCGGTCCGCGTGCCGGCGGCTCACCAGTCGGCCTTCGTTGAGGGCCACTCCGCGGCGAGCGGCGGTCAGGGTGAGACCGGACCAGCCGGCGAAGTCCGTGACGGGCGCAGGCCCGTGGCTGCGGAAGAAGCGATAGGCCAGCTCGGTGAGGGCGTCGTCACCGACGAGCTGAACCTGGTCGGGCGCACATCGGTCGAGGAGCGTGAACGTCTGCTGCGTGCCGACCTGCGGACCGATGCAGATCACGCCCTGTACCGCGGCGAACCAGAGCAGGTGGTAGCCGCGCTGTCCGTCGGTGGGGATCCCCTCATCTCGGAGCGCCTGCAGGCACGCCGACCGCGTCAGCCTCGCACTCGCGGTCAAGGCGTCCGACAGGACGACGACGGCCCTGTCCGCGGATGCCGAGTCCAGCCCCAACTGCCGGCGCCGGCCCTCGTATGCGGCCAGTGAGCGACTGCCCGTCAGCTCGAGCATCCAGCGGGCGTCCTCCGCGGGAATCACGTGGATGGTCCCGCGCATCGGCCAGGTCCGGATGACGTCAGCGCGTTCGAACGCCGATTCCACGTGCGACTGCGAGGGCTCGGGCAGGCGGACCCCGAGGGAGAACGCGCCGCTCCCTGCATCCTGCGCCTGCATCGCGCCGAACCAGGACGCGATGTCATGACAGGTCGAGGCCGGGGACTCGACGAGCAGCAGACTGCGCATCCGCGCACGTGCCACCTGCTCATCCGTCAGCGCGCTCACGGGTTGCATCCTGCCGCGGTGCGCCGGATACAGTCGAACCGTGGTCCGCCATCGCACCGCGTCCGGCTGAGCCCTTGTGCACGCGGCCGAGCTCCTGATCCATGTCCTACCGCTCGCGGTGGCGGCCGCCTTCACTCCGACTCTTCTCGCGCTCCAGCTCCTGGTCGTCGCCGGTGACTCCTGGATCCGTCGCTCGATCGCGGTCGCAGCCGCCAATGCCATCGCGTTCGCGATCGTCATCGCGATCTTCCTTGCGGGTCTTGCGCAACTGCCAGACCAGGGGACCGGCGTGCTCGGGCCGATCGACCGGTGGATCCGCGCGGTGTGCGGTGCCCTCCTGCTGATCTCGTCGGTGTTCTTCCTGTGGCCGCATCCGGAGCTGAGCAAGCGCGCACAGGATTCCCTCGAGCGACGGGCGAAAGGCGCGTCGGTGTGGGTGTTCTTCGGCCTGGCCTTCTACTTCAGCATCACCGACGTGTCGTCGTTCATCGTGCTCATCCCGGCACTGCACGACGTGACGGTCTCCCGCGGCGCCATCGAAATGAAGGTGGTCATCGTCCTCATCGTCCTGGCGGTCGCGCTGGCCACCACGTGGGTGCCGCCCACCGGGCGTGCCCTCCTCGGCGCCCGGATCACCCCCACCCTCACGACCCTGTACGCCTTCGTGATGAAGCACCAGTTCCAGATCGTCGGGGCGGTCTGCCTGGTCTTCGGCATCTACCTCCTGCTGGGCGGTCTGACCGGTCGCTCCTGAGGTCAGGAAGGGTGCAGCCAAGGCGGCAATCGGGCTGACGAGTGTCGGAGCGTGCCCTAGGGTCGGGCGCATGTGCTGCTTCGTCCTGGTTCTGGGGTTCCTCGGTCCGCGCCTCGCCTTCCTGTTCGTGTGGTTGTTCGACAGTGCCCGCATCACTCTGGCGTTCAGCGGGAGCTTCTGGTGGCCACTTCTCGGCCTGCTGTTCCTCCCGTGGACGGCGCTGGCCTGGGTCGCGGCGTATGCGCCGGCCGGTGGCGTGACCGGGATCGGCTGGGTGGTCGTCGCGTTCGGATTCCTGCTCGACATCGCCAGCTACTCCAGTCGCGCTGCGCAGTCCCGCTACCAGGCATCGGCAGCCTGACCACGAACCGTCGTCACCTGGAGGAGCAATGTCCGCTCGACTTTCCGTCGCCTCGATCCTGGCCGAGTCAGCGCGTCGCTTCCCGGACAAGGAAGCGCTGATCCTCGGGGACACCCGACTCACCTACCAGCAGGTGTGGGGGATGGCCCGCCGCTACGCCGCTGTGCTCCGCAACGACGGCATCGCCCCTGGCGACCGCGTGGCGCTGCTGCTCCCCAACATCCCGCACTTCGCCTTCGCGTACTACGGGGCCATCGCCCTCGGTGCGACCGTGGTACCGGTCCATGCGCTGCTCAAGGCCGACGAGATCTCGTACACCCTCACTGACTCCTCGTGCGTTGCCCTCATCACGGCCGCCCCGCTGCTGCCGGAGGCGGCGAAGGGCGCGGAACTGGCCGGGGTCCGCCTCTACTCCTGCCTCGATAGCGATGCCGACTACTCCGAGGTGGCGCGCATCGACCAGCTCGCGATGCAGGTCGAGCCCATCGACGCACTGGTGCCCCGCAGCCCGCAGGACGAGGCCGTGATCCTGTACACGTCGGGAACGACGGGCAAGCCGAAGGGGGCTGTCCTCACGCAGGACAACATCCTGTGGAACACGTCGATGTGCGCGTTCGACATCATCGACATCAAGTCAACGGACATCGCGCTCGGTGCCCTTCCGCTGTTCCATTCCTTCGGTCAGACGTGCGTCCTGAACTCCGGCTTCCGCGTGGGCGCCACCATTGTCCTCATCCCGAGATTCGACGGCGTCTCCGCGCTCGACCTCATGGTCAAGGAGAACGTCACCTACTTCGCCGGCGTCCCGACGATGTACATGGCCCTTCTTGCGGCCACCGAGCAGACGTCCTCTCGCCCAAAGCTTCGCCTTGCTGCGAGCGGTGGAGCGGCCATTCCCGTCGCCGTCATCGACCGCGTGAAGGAGACCTTCGGCGTCGACATCCTCGAGGGCTACGGACTGTCCGAGACCTCGCCGGTGGCGACCTTCAACCAGGAGGTGTACGGCCGCAAGCCCGGCTCCATCGGCTGCTCGATCTGGGGCGTCGAGGTGGCGATCGCCGATGCCGAGCTCGAGGGCGAGATCGCACTCCTCGCCGACAACCAGAAGGGCGAGATCGTCATCCGCGGGCACAACGTGTTCAGCGGCTACCTCAACAAGCCTGAGGCCACCGCAGCCGTGATGGTCGACGGCTGGTTCCGCACTGGCGACGTCGGCTATCGCGACGACGACGGCTTCTTCTTCATCGTTGATCGCAAGAAGGACCTCATCATCCGCGGCGGCTTCAATGTGTATCCCCGCGAGGTCGAGGAGGTCATCGCCGGGCATCCCGCCGTGGCGCAGGTGGCCGTGGTCGGCGTGGCCGACGACCACTACGGCGAGGAGATCCATGCCGTTGTCGTGCTTGTCGACGGCTCGACCGTCGACGAGGCGGAGCTCACGGAGTGGATCAAGGAGCGCATCGGCATGCACAAGTACCCGAGGCGCATTCACGTGCGCGATTCGCTGCCCACCGGGCCGTCCGGCAAGGTGCTCAAGCGGGTCATCGTGGAGGAGTTGGGCTAGTCACCCGTCCGAGCGAGCCACGATCGCCCGGCCAGCATCGCTCCCGCAGCAACCAGGCCGACGATCCCGGAGATCACCAGCGGAACCGCTCCTGCGCCCGCCCCCGTGGTCCACAGCAGCCCAGCCCATAGGCCGGCAGTGAGGATCGCGCCGGCATTCAGGGCCTGGAACACCCCCTGAGCCCGACCCCGATGCTCGTCGGTGACCAGTGCGGAGATCCACGCCTTGCCCACTCCGTCGGTGAAGGCGGGGAAGAGCCCGTAGACGGCGATGAGCACGTAGACCGCCGGACCGGCCGTGACGAGGCCCAGCCCGAGGTACCCGACCGCGAACGCGACCAGGCCGACGGCGTAGACGACCGGCCGCGGCCATCGGTCGGCGAGGACCCCGGCCGGGAATGACGCGAGGGCGTAGACGACGTTGAACGCCACGTAGGCGAGGACCACCTGCGTGGTGGCGAAGCCAAGGTCCATGATCCGCAGCAGCAGGAGTGCGTCCGGGAAGTTCACGACGGCGATGGCGACGAGCACGATCGTCACGCGCCAGAACGCCCGGGGCAGTGGCGTCGGCGAGATGAGGTGCTCGCGGGGACCAGCCGTCGGCTCGACGACGGGCTTGCGCTCGCGGACGAGGAACACCAGCAGGACCGACAGGATCGCCGGAACCACGGCCCACCACATCGCCGCGCGCACGTTGTCGTTGAGCAACGACAGCGCGAGGAGCCCGAGGAGCGGCCCGATGACCGCGCCGAGGCTATCGCCCATCCTGTGAAAGCCGAAGGCGCGACCGAAGGCCTCCGGCGGGACGGACGAGGCGATGAGCGCGTCCCGAGGGGCAGCACGGACACCCTTGCCGAAGCGGTCGACCACCCTGCCCACCAGCACGGCCGGCCAGATCCAGGCGGCCGCGACGATGACCTTGCCCAGCGCGGCCAGTCCGTACCCGGCGGTGACGAAGGGCTTGCGCCCACGTGTGTCGGACCACCTCCCCGCGACGTACTTGGTGATTCCTGCAGTGGCCTCGGCGACGCCCTCGATCACGCCGAGGATCACCGGCGGAGCGGCGAGGATACCTGTGAGGAAGATGGGGAGCAGCGGATACAGCAGTTCGCTCGCGGCGTCCTGCGTCATCGAGACGAGAGTCAGGATGACGAGGTTGCGGGTCAGCCACGAACGCGTGCTCATGGCCATCGGGTCCCCTCTCACCATGGACCTTAGGGTTCGGGTGGGCTACGTGGTGTATCCCTTCGCGCGGCGCGTGCGTCGGGGATTTCGGCATCGGACAGGCATACCCTGCTGATGTGCAGGAGTCGCTGCGGGCAGCCCTCGACGCGATGCTCGATCCGTTCGTCCTGTGTCGGGCGGTGCGCGACGATCACGGCCTGCTGATGGATCTCGAGTGTGTCGACGCCAATCGCGCCGGCTGCGACGCGGTGGGCATCGAACGGAGCTCGCTGATCGGACGGCAGGCACACCAGGTCCTGCCGCGGCGGATCGCCGATGACCTGCTCCACCTCGCCCGGACTGTGCTGACCGGCCCGGGGATATTCGACCTCCGGGATGCTCCCTACGACCTGCAGGGGGCGGGCGGTGCGCTCGGGTGGTTCGATGTCCGGATCGTGCGGGTCGACGACGGCGTAGGCATCACCTGGCGCGATGTCAGCTCCCAGCACGTGGCGCATGAGCGACTCATCCGGAGCGAGGCCCGCTTCCGCGTGCTCGCGGAGAACGCGTCGGACTTCGTCTACTTCGCGGACGCCGACGGCCGGGCGTCCTGGGTGGCGCCCACCGTGACGCGCACCCTCGGGTGGTCGGTCGAGGAGATCGAGGGCTCCGTCGTGGGCGACCTCGTGCATCCCGACGACTGGGATGTCGTGGCCGCCCTGCGCGAGGTGGCAGCCACGGGCACCGAGGTGATCGCCCTGCGCCCCGGCGTCGCGCATCCGATCCTGGCGAGACTGCGGCAGAAGGACGGCGACTACCGCTGGATGAGTGTCACAGCGACCTGGGTGCAGGAGGAGGGCAGTTCGCGGCACAGCGTGGTCGTCGGCATGCGCGACGTCGACGAGCTGATCGCCACGCAGGCGCTGGCCGAGCGCGGACAGCGCGATGACCTCACCGGGCTTGTCAATCGCCCGTCATTGCTCGAGCGCATGGAGAAGCTGATCGCCGAATGCCGACGGACCAACGAGCAGCACGCGGTCCTGTACTGCGATGTCGACTACTTCAAGGAGATCAACGACACGTTCGGACACGCCACCGGCGATGAGGTCCTGCGGACCATCGCATCGCGCATCCGCGCCAACGTGCGCGAGAAGGATGTCGTCGCCCGGCTGGGCGGCGACGAGTTCGTCGTCGTGCTGCAGGGCGTTCGTGGCATGACCGACGCCGAGGGCGTGGCGAGGAAGATTCGCCTCGCCATGCGCGAGGCCCTGATCGTCGACGGCATCGACCTGGCCCGCAGCTTCAGCATCGGGATCGCGATGGTCCGTCCGGACTCAACTCCCGACCGGGTGCTCCGCGATGCCGACGCCGCCCTCTACGAGGCGAAGGAGGCGGGTCGCGACCGCACCATCACCCATCGGGGCCATCCGCAGGCGATGTGAGCCGCGGGACATGGGAGGTGTGCACGACGGTGTGCGTGGGCTGCGGCCCTCCGGTCGACCTGATCGTGAGCAGTGCTGTGACGGACCAGGCCGGACCGACGTAGTTCTGCAGGAGTGCCGCAGCCGGGCGTGTGTCCGCACCACGTGATCTCGCGAGGGTCAGGTGCGGATGCCAATGACGACGCTCCAGTTGGAGTCCTGCGTTGGCGAGGCGGGAGTGGACGACCCGGGCGAGGTCGGCGAGCAGCGCGTCGTCCGCGGCGGAGAGGCCCGCCAGGCCCGCCCACAGGATCTGTCGACCGAAGCGGCCCGATCCCGCGACGTGCAGCATCGGCATCGGCATGGTCGCGGCCACGCCGTCCATCTGGCTGCCGACGATGTCGTCGAACTCGTCGTCGGGGTCCCCGAGGAAGGCCATGGTGACGTGCCAGCGCGAAGCGGGCTGCCAGAGCAGCGCCGATGTAGCCGGATCCCGTCGGGTGCCTTGGACTCGGTCAGCGAGGTCGTCGATCGCGTCGTCGGGCGGGACCACCGCGACGAACAGGCTCACGGTCGGCCGTCACGCAGAAGCGCGCTCGAGCCCTGCCAGTTCCTCGGGGGTGAGGGTGACCGTCGAGAGCCCGAGCAGCTGGTCGAGCTGCTCGAGGTTGCGTGCACTGGCGATGGGGGCGGTGATGGTCGGCTGTGCGAGCAGCCACGCGAGCGCTACGGAGGCGATCGACGTGCTGCGCTCGTCGGCGCAGGACTCGAGCGCGACGAGGACCCGCTCACCCCGGTCATTCATGTACTGCTCGACGCCCTTGGCTCGCGGGCTGTCCGTGACCAGCCCACCGCGGTACTTGCCGGTGAGGAATCCGCGCGCGAGGCTGTAGTAGGGGAGGCTGCCGAGCCCATTCTGGGCGACGATGCTGCGGACGTCCTCCTCGTACTCCTTGCGCTCCATCAGGTTGTAGTGGTTCTGCAGTGCGACGAACGAGGCGAAGCCCTCCTGCTCGGAGACCTCGAGCGCCTCCGCGAGCCGCTCGCCGGTGAAGTTCGATGCGGCGATGTAGCGGACCTTGCCGGAACGCACCAGCGTGTCGAACGCGCCGAGGGACTCCTCCAGCGGAACAGCGCGGTCGTCCATATGTGCGTAGTACAGGTCGATGTGGTCGGTGCGCAGGCGGGCGAGGGAGTTCTCCGCGGCACGGACGATGGTGTCGGCCGACAGTCCGGTCGCAGTGGACAGCTTTCCGACCTTCGTCGCGATGACCACGGAGTCCCGGTTTCCGCGACTGGCGATCCAGTTGCCGATGATCGCCTCCGACTCGCCACCGGAGTTGCCCGGCTTCCAGTCCGAGTACGCATCCGCCGTGTCGATGAAGTTGCCTCCAGCGGCGACGTACGCGTCGAGGACCTCGAAGGACTCGTCCTGCGTGGCGGTCCATCCGAAGACGTTTCCGCCGAGGCAGAGTTCGGCGACGTCGAGGTCGCTCGTGCCGAGGGTCCTGCGCCGGGACAGTGCTGGGGTCGTCGTCATGTGCGGATTCTGGCACCCCTCACTTGTCGGACGTGCAGAACATCAAGTCGATGATGTCGCGCCCCTCGCGCAGGGCTCGCCGCTCGTACCGCGTCTCGGGGCGCCAGGAGGGGCGTGCGATCGGCCCGCCGGTCCATCGCGGGTCGTCGGCGAAGCAGGTCCGGATGGCTTCGGCGTACTCCGCCCAGTCGGTGGCGAGGTGCCAGAACCCACCCGGCCGCAGTCGATCGGCCACGAGGTCTCGCACCCGTGGCTGCACGAGCCGGCGCTTGTGGTGCCGTGCCTTGGGCCAGGGGTCGGGGAAGTAGCTGCGTACCCCGGCCAGTGCGCCGGTCGGCGTCATTCGCTTGAGGACCAGCAGGCCGTCGGCCTCCATCACGCGGACGTTCGTCAGGTCGGCTCGATCCAGCAGATCGAGGAGATTGCCGACGCCCGGGGTGTGGATGTCGACGGCGAGGATGCCCGTCGACGGGTCGCTCGATGCCATGTCAGCCGTGGCATCGCCCGTGCCGAAGCCGATCTCGAGCACGACCGGTACATCCGGGCCGAAGAGTGCGGTCAGGTACATCGGTGCATCCGAGGCCGCGATCACCCAACGGGGCTCATGCAGGGCAGCCAGTTGCCGTGCGGTGATGCGACTGCGGCGCGGCTTGAACGTGCGGACTCCGGGTGGCAGGACGCCGGGATCTCGATGGCCGTCGTCGATCGAGGTCATGCACCCACGCGCAGCCGCAAGGGCGCATTGATGCGGTGGCGTCGATCGGCCTCGATGCGCCATGCGGACTGTCGTCCCCGCGAGCGGAACTCCCAGAGTCCGTCCTCGGCTGGACCCTCGGACACGAGCGCCGTGTCCTCGTCGATCCCGACAACGGTCGCGGTGTCGGTCAGCAGAGGCCGCATCACGAAGTCGGGGATCATGCGGCTGTACTTGTCGAAGTGCGGCAGGACGCGGAGGTCCGGCACGATCCCGAGTCCGTCGACGCCACCGCGCTTGGGGTGGCGGATGTCGGGGATGTAGCCCCCCATGGCCATGGCGCCTGCGCTGCATCCGGCGAGTGACGCCCCGGCGCGCCATGCATCGACGATGGCTGTCCACACCTGCGTGCCGCGAAGGGTGTTGGCGAGATAGGTCGGGTTGCCGCCGGAGAGGTAGATCAGGCCCGCGCCTTCGACGAGAGCGGCGTTCTCGGCGTCGTTCGCGCTGACGGCGTCACGTACGTCAACCACGACCTGCTCGACGTCCAGACGGGCGGCCGCCACGGCTCCGAGCTCGTGCCACCGGTTCAGCGAGCGCTCACCCTCGGGGGCGGCGGCGGTGGCCAGTTGCACGTATCGACGAGGGCGTCCGTCCAGCAGCCATTCCTCGATCTCCTGCATGACGGGCAGGTACTCGCCGCTGCCGACGAGGGCGAGCTTGCCGGGGGTGGTCACAGACGGAGGGTAGAAGAGAAGGTCACGGTCGGCGAATCCAGTGCCGCCTCGGCGGCAGCTCGGGACCGGCCCAGAGGCCGAACACGAGTGCGGCCACATGCAGGAGCACGCCGAAGGCGATCACGGCCCAGGTACCCAGCGGGATGAGCGCTCCGCACACTGCCGTCGCCACGGCGAACGCCGTCATGCGGAGGCTGGCCGAGGTCGTGAAGACCTGCGACTGGACGTGTGATGGTGCCTCGCGCTGCCGGACCTGGAACATGCCTGACACCAGCGGAGGCTCCGTAGCCCCCATGGCGAAGGCCGCGACGACCAGGAACCACGTGCTCGGGGCGAGTCCGATGAGCACGAGCATGAGGCCCGAGAGGGCCATCGAGACGATGATCGCGCGATCGGGGCGCGCCACGGGACGCCGGGCGAACCAGAGGGCCGTGAGCACGCCGCCCACGGCGAACGAGCCGAGGATGATGCCGGTGAACTGCAGCGAGCCGGTCAGCGACTGCGCCAGAAGGGGCGCCGCCACGAACACTGCCGCCTGACCGGCGAAGCCGATGGTCGTGATGATCGCTGTACGTCGCAGCGAGACGCGTCGGACGATGGTGCCGAAGCCGGCGCGCAGGTCCTCGGCGAGAGTCGTCGTCACGACGTGATCGGGCTGCGCGTGCAGGGGCACCGTCCGCAGCATCAGCAACGAGGCAAGGAGCAGGAACACCGGAAGCCAGAGCGGAGCCGTGGTGGAGATGCTGATGAGCGCGGCCGCCACGGGCGGCGCCACGACGGCGGCCACGCTGTAGGTCGCCGCGTCCGACGAGTACGCATGACGCAGCGCCTCGCGAGGAACAAGGCGGGGCAGTTGCGCGCTCCATGCCCCCGTGATGGCGGGATAGCCGAATCCGGCGACGACGGCCATCGCCATGACCCAGCCGACCGGGACCTTGCCGATCGTCAGCGCTATGGCGATGAGGCCGATCGCCATGATGGTGATGGCCACGGCGAACCCACGTCTGGGGGTGCGGGTGCGATCGAGCAGTGCACCTACGACGGGTCCGCCGATCGCGGCGGACGCCGTGAGCGAGGCCACGAGGTAGGAGCCGGTGGTCGCGCTGCCCAGCGTGGCGATCGTCACGATGAGCAGCGCCGGGCCGGCCGACTCCGTCCCTGACCGGGCGAGGGTGGCGGTGGCGAGGTACGTGGACAGGGCGGAGGGTCCGGACCGCGTCACGGGCCCACGCTAGTCGCGGCCGTTCCCGTTGCCGCGCTCAACTGATACCCCTGAGGGTATTGGGTTACACTGGTGTCATGAACATCGAGCCGACCGTGAGCAACGACATCGTGATGCGCCTGAAGCGCGCGCGCGGACAACTCGACGGCGTCATCAACATGATCGAAGAGGAGCGCAGCTGCTCGGATGTCGTGACGCAGTTGGCCGCGGTCTCGAAGGCCCTCGATCGCGCCGGCTTCAAGATCGTCGCGTCCGGGCTCCAGCAGTGCTGGGAGCGCGGCGACGATGCGCCCATGACGCGCGAGGAGCTGGAGAAGCTGTTCCTCTCGCTCGCCTGACCCGACAACGCACCACAAGGAGAAGGACATGACCACCCAGGTGTTCAAGGTCTCCGGCATGACATGCGGTCATTGCGTGTCGTCCGTCACCGAGGAGCTCACCGCTATCCCGGGCGTCACGAATGTCGCCGTCGAACTGGTCCCCGGCGAGGTGTCGGCCGTGACCGTCGAGAGCGCCGATGCGCTGGGTATGGACGCCGTCCGGGCCGCGGTCGACGAGGCGGGGTACGAACTCGTCGTCTGACGATCGGGCTCGCCGGGCATCCGGCAGGATCAGGGCGTGACCGAATTCGATGTCGATGCCATCAGCATCGAGTCCCTGAGGCAGCGGCGCAGCATCAAGTGGCGCGAGTATCCGCCCGACGTCCTGCCCTCGTTCGTGGCAGAGATGGACTTCCCCCTCTCTTCGGCTGTCTCAACGGCGCTGCACAACGCCGTTGATCGCTCCGACACCGGCTATCGGTCCCTCGACGGGCTGGCCGAGGCGTTCGCCCTGTACGCGGACCGCACCTGGCAGTGGCCGGTCCACCCTGCCGATGTCCTGGCCGTCCCCGACGTCGTCTCGGCCCTGGCGCACGCGGTCTCGACCCTCACCGAGCCCGGCGCAGGCGTCGTCGTCAATCCACCGGTGTACCACCCGTTCTTCGCCGTCATCGCCACCACTGAGCGCACGCTCGTGGAGGTGCCGATGGCCCGGGCGGCCGACGGTTCGTACAGCCTGGATCTCGACGGGCTCGGCCAAGCCTTCGCGCGTCCGGACGTGAGCGCCTATCTCCTGTGCAGCCCGCACAATCCGACCGGCGCCGTACCCAGTCTTCGCGAACTTCAGGTCATCGCCGAACTCGCCGAACGCCACGGCGTGGCGGTGATCTCCGACGAGATCCATGCCCCGCTCGTCCTCCCCGGAGCCACCCATATTCCCTATCTCAACGTCGCTGACGCCGGGTCGCGGGCGGTGACGGTGACGTCGGCGTCCAAGGCCTGGAACATCCCCGGTCTCAAGTGCGCTCAGGTGATCTCCACACCCGCGGTGTCGTCGCGGATGCGCCGGAACCTGCCCATGGCCATGCTGTTCGGCGTGGGCAATCTCGGCGTGATCGCCCAGATCGCCGCGTACATGGACGGCGGTCCCTGGCTGCGCCAAGTCGTCGACGTACTGGACCGCAACCGTCGCCAGCTGGCGGCCGACCTTGCCGCCCGCGTCCCCGATGTCGGCTATGTCCCGCCGCAGGCCTCGTACCTGGCGTGGCTGGACCTGTCGGCGTGGAACCTCGGGCCCGACCCCGCGGCGGTCATCCTCGAACGGGCGCGGCTGGCCCTCAACCCCGGACCGGTGTTCGGGTCGCAGGGTCGCGGCTTCGCGCGACTCAACTTCGCCACGTCACCAGCGGTCCTCGCGGGAATTGTCGATCGGCTGGCGAGCGTGGTGCAATAGGCGCGTGAGGCGCCTTCCCCTGGCGGTCGTGTCGTTCGTGGCCGCCCTCGCGACGGTCGCGGCCGTGGCAGCCGCGCCCGTGTCGGCAGCAGTTTCGCGACCCGCGTCCGTCGGCGCCTCGTCGCTGTCCACCTCTCATCCCAAGGACCGCTTCGCGCTCGGCGACTCCGTCATGCTGGGCGCCAAGAAGGACCTCAAGGGACTGGGGTTCGCGATCGTCGATGCCGTGGAGAGCCGGCAGGCGTACGCAGGTCCCGGGCTCATCAAGCAGAGGGGCGGCAACCTGCCGACCAATGTCGTCGTGCACCTCGGCACCAATGGAACCTTCCCGCTGTCGGTCTGCAAGAAGATCGTCGACACCGTCGGACCGGATCACCGCGTCTTCTTCGTCACGATCCACGTGCCCCGGTCGTGGCAGAAGGGGAACAACCAGGTGATCCACCAGTGCGATGCGGCGTTCGCTGACGATCGCGTGCACGTCATCGACTGGAACAGTCTCGCCAACGCCCACCCCAAGTGGCTGTACCACGACCACACGCACCTGAAGCCGGCCGGAGCCCGGGCCTTCGCCGACCTGATCAATTCCAGCGTCGACCAAGCGATCAAGGTCGCGCACCGCAGGGCCGTGGGTTCTGCGGGGGGCACCGGCTCGGCAGGTACCGTCACTCCGTGACACCCGACGAGCTCGTCCGGCCCTGCCCCGATGACTGCGAGCGCATGCGTCAGGACCTCATCGCGCGCGATCTCCCGCCGGTGTGGTCCCTCGATGCTGCCGTGGCGCGGCGGCTGCATCGCGAGGGAGTCGACGCGACCCAGGCAGCGTGGCAGCCGTCACTGGCGTCGATGCCGGTGACGGTCGAGGACCTGCCGGCGGCCGACGGCCGGGTAGCGATGCGCAGGTACCTGCCGTCGGGCCCGCCCCGGCCCGACGCCGCGCCGTCGCGGGTGACCCTTATCTGGTTCCACGGCGGTGGCTGGGTGCTCGGTGACCTCGAGACGGGTCATGCCGCGGCCCTGTCGGCATGCGCCGCCACCGGGTGGGAGGTCGTCAGCGTCGACTACCGCTGTGCGCCAGTGGACCGCTTCCCGACCGCCGTCCATGACGCGATCTCGGCCACGACATGGCTCCTCGACCTCGATCGACGAGTGGTCGTCGGCGGCGATAGCGCCGGTGGCAACCTCGCGGGCGCGGTCGCCTTCGCCTGCGGCGATCATCCCGGTCTGGTCGGCCAGGTGCTCGTGTACCCGGCGGCGGATCCGTCGATGTCGCGCGCATCGATCGGCGAGTTCACGACCGGCCCGTGGCTGACGGACCGCGACATGGGGTGGTTCTACGACCAGTACCTGCCTGATGATGCCGCGCGCACCGATCCGCGGGTCGACCTCCTCGCGGCCGCTGCCGAGTCTGGCACCTCGCCCGTCGACGCCGTGGTGCTCACTGTCGGGCATGACCCGCTTCGCGATGAGGGCATCGCGCTGGCCGAGGCGCTGAGAGCGCGAGGCGGTCGGGTGACCGCGCTGCACGCGCCGGAGCTGTTCCATGGCGTCCTCACGTCGGCCGGTCTGCTGCCCTCTGGTCAGGCCCGCGTCGACGAGTTATGGGCAACCGCTCGCCAGATGTTCATGTGACCTGTGTACTTGGTCACAAGTCAGCGCTTGCATGCCATTTGTCGTCATCCGTACGGTTGCACTAAGGGCATCCTTTGACGATCACCGTCTCGGCGTGCGCCGGTCCGACTGTCCCTGCGACTGCACTGGAGCGAATTCATGACAATCCCCGGCCTTCAGAATCCGCCCACCACGAACAAGCAGTTGATCGAATGGGTCGAGGACATGGCAAATCTCGCCAAGCCCGAGCAGGTGGTCTGGTGCAATGGGTCCGAGGAGGAGTGGCAGCTCCTCACGCAGCGGCTGGTCGACGGGGGCACGTTCACGCGGCTCAACCCCGATATCCGGCCGAACTCCTTCCTCGCGCGCTCGGATCCGAGCGATGTCGCGCGAGTCGAGGACCGCACGTTCATCTGCTCCGCCCGCGAGGAGGATGCGGGTCCCACCAACAACTGGGCTGACCCTGCCGAGATGCGCGGCACGCTGCGCGAGCTCTTCGACGGCTGCATGCGCGGCCGCACGATGTACGTGGTGCCCTTCTCGATGGGACCGCTGGGATCGCGGATCTCGCAGCTTGGCGTCGAGATCACCGACTCCCCTTACGTCGTCGTCAGCATGAAGATCATGACCCGCATGGGGCAGGGAGCCCTCGACCTCATCGGCGAGACCGGCGAGTTCGTCCCCGCCATGCACACGGTCGGCTTCCCGCTCGTCGACGCCACGGGGACCCGTCGCGACGACGTCGCGTGGCCGTGCAACAGCGAGAAGTACATCGTGCACTTCCCGGAGACCCGCGAGATCTGGTCCTACGGGTCCGGCTACGGCGGCAACGCACTCCTGGGCAAGAAGTGCTTCGCGCTGCGGATCGCGTCCGCGATGGCACGCGACGAGGGCTGGATGGCCGAGCACATGCTCATCCTCAAACTGACGTCGCCGGCCGGGAACTCGCACTACATCTCGGCTGCATTCCCGTCCGCCTGCGGCAAGACGAATCTCGCGATGCTCGAGCCGACGGTGCCCGGATGGACCGTGGAGACGGTCGGCGACGACATCGCCTGGATGCGCTTCGGTGAGGATGGGCGTCTCTACGCCATCAACCCTGAAGCGGGCTTCTTCGGTGTGGCACCCGGCACCGGCATGGCCACGAACGCCAATGCGGTGCGCGCCCTCTATGCGAACTGCATCTACACCAACGTGGCTCTCACCGACGATGGCGACATCTGGTGGGAGGGCCTGACCGACGACCCGCCGGCGCACCTCATCGACTGGAAGGGCCGCGACTGGACCCCGGATTCCCCGGAGCCGTCGAGCCACCCGAACGCGCGCTTCACCGCTCCCGCCGGCCAGTGCCCGTCGATCGCCCCGAACTGGGAGGACCCGGCCGGCGTGCCCATCGAGGCGATGCTCTTCGGCGGGCGCCGCGCCACGAACGTGCCGCTCGTCGCCGAGTCCTTCGACTGGGCGCACGGCGTCTTCATGGGTGCCACGGTGTCGAGCGAGATGACGGCAGCGGCCGTCGGCGGCGTAGGCCAGCTTCGGCGCGACCCGTTCGCGATGCTGCCCTTCTGCGGTTACAACATGGCCGACTACTGGGGTCACTGGCTCAAGATCGGCACCTTCACCGATGCCGCCAAGCTTCCGCGCATCTACCAGGTCAACTGGTTCCGCAAGGACTCCGATGGCAAGTTCATCTGGCCGGGCTTCGGCGACAACTCACGTGTCCTCGAATGGATCGTCCGTCGGCTCGAAGGCACGGTGGGGGCTGCCGACACCCCGATCGGGCGCGTCCCGGAGCCGGGAGACCTCGAGCTCGACGGTCTCAGCCTGACTGATGCGCAGCTCGCCGAGCTGTTCGCCATCGATCCGGTCACGTGGCTTGCCGAGTCGAACCTGACCGAGGAGTACTTCGACAAGTTCGGAGACCGCGTCCCGACGGAGCTGCGGGCGCAGCTCGCGTCGCTGCGGGAGCGGCTCGCGGCCGTCTAGCCCCGGCCGACTGACCTGACCGATACCGGACCCGGTGTCGGTCAGGTGAGGGTTGCGACCAGGATCGCCTTGATCGTGTGCATGCGGTTCTCCGCCTGGTCGAACACGATGCTGGCCGGTGACTCGAACACCTCGTCCGAGACCTCGACGCCGTCGAGCAGTCCGAAGTCTTCGGCGATCGCCCGGCCGATGGCGGTGCTCTGGTCGTGGTACGCGGGCAGGCAGTGCATGAAGTGGGCCCCGGGTGCAGCCTTCGCCATGAGGGCGCCGTCCACGCGATAGGGCCGCAGCAGTGCCACGCGCTCGGCCCACACGTCCTTGGGCTCACCCATCGAGACCCAGACGTCGGTGTGGACGAACTCCACACCGGCAAGCCCGTCGTCGGGGTCCTCGGTCAGCATGATCTGCGCGGACGTGCGCCGGGCGATGTCGAGTGCCAGCTCACGGACCTCCTGAGACGGCCACAGCGGCTTTGGAGCGACGATCCGGACGTCCGCGCCCATGAGCGCTCCCATGACGAGCAGGGAGTTGCCCATGTTGTAGCGCGCATCGCCGACGTACGCGTAACGCGGCGGGATCGACGGGTCCGCCGCGTGCTCGCGCATGGTGAGGAAGTCGGCGAGCATCTGCGTGGGATGCCACTCATCCGTGAGTCCGTTGTAGACCGGCACGTCCGAGTAGTGCGCCAGCTCCTCGACCGTCGACTGGGACGCGCCGCGGAACTCGATGGCGTCGAACACCCGCGACAGGACGCGAGCGGAGTCGGCGGGCGATTCCTTGTGGCCGATCTGGCTGCTCGCCGGGTCGAGCACGGTGGAGTGGCCGCCCTGGTCGCGGATGGCGACCTCGAAGCTGATGCGGGTGCGGGTCGACGTCTTCTCGAAGATGAGTGCGAGCTGCCTGCCGACGAGGCGCTGGCGCTCGGTTCCGGAGCGACGCTCGGCCTTGAGCTGGGAAGCCAGACGGAGCAGGTCGTCGAGTTCGGACGGCGTGAAGTCAGCCTCTTTGAGGAAGTCGCGGCCGGAGAGGGTCATTCCGGAACGCTACTAGTCCCGTCCGTCGGGCTATGCGATACCCAGAGCCCTCGGTGAGATCGCGGCTTCGATCTCCGCGCTCGCCACCCGCAGGCCCTCGCCGCGCTCACGCGGGTAGTGCCGAGAGTCCAGTCGCGCGTAGATGTGCTCGCGGTCCTCCTCGGACAGGCCACCCCAGACGCCGTAGGGCTCACGGGCGCGCACGGCGTAGTCGGCGCACTCCATGCGCACATCGCATCCGGAGCACACGATCTTGGCCGCCCGGTCGCGACGAGCACGCGATGAGCCGCGTTCGTTCTGCGGGTGGAAGAACAACAGCGGATCGGCCTCGCGGCAGGCTCCGTGCTCCTGCCAGTGCCACTGAGCGTCCTTGGGCACCTGGGCCAGCGGTTGCTGGGGCATCGCGCCAACCTCCCGATCCGGTTCTGTCGTGTACCACGCTAGTTGTGCTGATTCAACTCCTGCCACGGACAAAGGTCCTGTGGGACAGGGCCATCAGCCACGAGCCGCGTCAGTCGTGCATGGCGTCGGTATCGGACCGCTCGGTCATTTCGGACCCCTCGGCCGACTGCGCAGCGATCGTCGCGCGGACTTCTTCCATGTCGACGTCGCGAACGGCCTGCACGAGGTTCGTGAGCGCCTGCTCGGGCAGGGCGCCGGCCTGCGAGTACAGGACGACGCCGTCGCGGATCGCCATGAGTGTCGGGATGGACGAGATCCCGAAGGCGCCGGCGAGGCCCTGCTCCGCCTCAGTGTCGACCTTGGCGAACACGATGTCGGGATTGGCGCCCGAGACGGTCTCGTACACGGGGGCGAACATCCGGCAGGGGCCGCACCATTCCGCCCAGAAGTCGACGAGCACGATGGGGTTGCCCTCGATGGTCGGGGCGAAGGTGGACTCGGTGAGAGCGATGGTCGTCATGCCTCAAATATACCCCTCGGGGTATGAATGCGGTGGTGAAGGGCCACGACGGACGGCCCGATGGCGGCCTACAATCCGGGCATGACGACTGAGCCACTCGAGACGCCCGGGCTGTCCGGAGGGACGCTGCTGGAGGAGCGCACGCTCTCGAACGATGACGGCGACCACGAGCGGTTCGCGCACTACGTCCAGAAGGACAAGATCGTGGAGAGCGCCGTCACCGGCACACCCGTGAAGGCCCTGTGCGGGAAGGTCTGGGTCCCCGGCCGCGACCCGTCCAAGTTCCCGGTGTGCCCGGACTGCCAGAAGATCCACGAGGGCCTGCCGCGCGGAGGCGGCGGCCAGGAGTGACCACCACCCCGGCCACGCCGGGGCCGCACACGGATTCGGGAGTCTGGGGTTCGGAGCTTCGCTCCCTGACGATCGGCATCGTCTCCCTCGTCACCCTGTTCGCCTTCGAGGGGATCGCCACGGCGACGGCGATGCCGGCGCTGGCTCGGGACCTCGACGCCATGGGTGGCTACACGTGGGCCTTCAACGCATACGTGGCCGCGTCGCTGTTCGCGATGGTGGCCGGTGGCCTGTGGGCGGATGCATCAGGGCCACGCGACCCGCTGGTCGCCAGTGTGGCCACCTTTGCCGTGGGTGCCACGGTCGCCGGTCTTGCGCCGAACCTCGCCATCCTCGTGGTGGGTCGGGCCCTCGAGGGGCTCGGCGGCGGAGCCATCCTCGTCGCGCTGTACGTGCTCATCGCGCGGGCGTACTCCGTGGAGGTGCGTCCGGTCATCTTCTCCGTCGTGTCCGCTGCGTGGGTCGTGCCCTCGCTCGTCGGTCCCTTGGTGGCGGGCTGGCTTGCGGAGAATGTCACCTGGCGCGCGGTCTTCCTGCTCGTGCCGGTCTTCGTCATCCCGCCCGCGCTGCTGCTGTTCCCGCGCATCCGCGGGCTGCATGAAGGAGTGCCGCACGAGTCAGCGCGGGCCAGGCTCGTCGCCGGCCTCGTGGCGACGGTCGGCCTGTTCGCCGTGCAGGACGGCGTGCTGCGGCTGTCGGTGCTGGGCTGGACAGAGGCCGTGGCGGGCGGCGCTGCGCTGGTCTTCTCCCTGCGCGTGCTCCTGCCCCCGGGTGCCCTGGTGCTGCGCCGAGGACTGCCCACCAGCGTCATGATGCGCGGCTTCCTGGCTGCGACCTTCTTCTCCGCCGAGGTTTTCGTGCCGCTCGCGCTAGTCGAGATCCGCGGGCTCACGATCACGCAGGCGGGCCTGGTGCTCGCGGTCTCGGCGACGATGTGGGCGGTGGGCTCGTACCTCCAGAGCCGCATCGCCGGCGATGCCGATCGCGGATCCACCGTGCGTATCGGTGCGGCCATCGTGACGGTCTCCGTTGTCAGCCTTCCGCTGTGCCTCCTGCCCACGGTGCCGCCGTGGGTCGCCGCCATCTCCTGGGCCATCGGTTCCCTGGGCATGGGACTGGCGATTCCCTCGGTGGCGGTTCAGGTCATGCGCCTGTCGCCGGAGAGGGACCAGGGAGTCAACAGCGCCGCCATCCAGATCGTCGACTCGGTCATGGCCGTGCTGGCGGTGTCGCTGCTCGGCGTCTGGCATGCCCGGGCGGTCGATTCGGGCGGTGCCACCGCGGCGACCTTCGTCGCACTCTGGCTGGGTTCCGCGCTGATCGGTGCGGTGGGGGTCGCCGTGGCAGGACGTATGCGTCCTTCCCTATAGAAATAGGGGGGTGAATTGTCCGACGGGGTGGTCTGAGAGGATGACGCGGTCGAAGCGCCTGCCTTCGACGCGAAGGAGACCCACCCACATGTCCGGCCTCACCACCCGTCGCGTCCTCATGCCCGCCCTCGCCCTGGCCGCGTCCGGCCTCATGCTCGCGGCGTGCGCCCAAGAGCCATCGGCGTCGTCCACCACGGCTGCCGCCACTACGGCTGCCGCCTCCACCGCCGCTGCAAGCGCGGCGTCGAGCGCTGCTTCCGCAGCCGCCAGCACCGCGGCCTCCACCGCGGCGTCGGGAGGCGCGTCCGCCTCCGCGGCCGCCGCGCTCGACGGCTGCTCCCCGGAGAACCTCACGCTCGTCAACCCGGGCACCCTCACCATCGGCACCGACACGCCTGCGTACCCGCCGTACTTCGTCACCGACGATCCCGCGAAGCAGGATGCCGGAGACCCCTCCAGTGGGCAGGGTTTCGAGTCCGCCGTCGCGTACGCACTGGCCGACAAGCTCGGGTTCACCAAGGACCAGGTGACCTGGCAGGTCGTGCCCTTCAACTCGTCCTACGCCCCCGGCGACAAGACGTTCGACTTCGACGTGAACCAGATCTCGATCACCCCGAAGCGGCAGAAGGTCGTCGACTTCTCCGACGGCTACTACACGGTCAACCAGGCCGTGGTGGCCCTGGCGGACTCGCCGATCGCGTCGGCAACGACCCTCGCCGAGCTCAAGAGCGCGAAGCTCGGGGCGCAGGAGGGCACCACGAGCCTCGACTTCATCACCAACACGATCCAGCCCACGGAGCAGCCGTTCGTCTTCAACGACACGAACATGGCCAAGAGCTCGCTGGAGAACGGCACCATCGACGGCATCGTGGTCGACCTGCCCACCGCCTACTACATCACCGCTGCGCAGATCCCCAACAGCAAGATCGTCGGGCAGTTCAAGGCCCAGGCCGGTGGCGAGCAGTTCGGGCTTCTCTTCCAGAAGGGCAACCCGCTGGTCACCTGCGTCAACAAGGCCCTCGCGGCGCTCAAGTCCTCCGGTGAGCTGCAGCAGATCCAGGACCAGTGGCTCGCTGGTGCCGCAGCGCCCTACTTCACGGAATAGCCGAGGCCGGGGCCGCGCACGCCAGATGCGGCACTACCCTCAGCCAGCATGACCATCACGACGCCAGCGCCTGGCAGCCCGGTCGCCTACAAGGACCCGGTGCGCCAGGCGCTTGCTCGTCGGAGGGCCCGTCGCGACGCCTTCGTCGGGATGGCGAGCCTTGTCGGGTTCGTGGTCGTGGTCGCGTTCCTGGTCTCGCGCACCCCCGGCTGGCCGGCGGTCCAGGAGACGTTCTTCAACGGGCAGGAGTTCGTCGACACCTTCCCCGGACTCCTGCAGGCCTTCCTGCTCAACGTCAAGATCTTCCTCATCGCCGAGCCGATCATCCTGGTGTTCAGCCTGATCATCGCTCTGGTGCGCACCCTCCGGGCGCCGATCTTCCTGCCGTTGCGCGTCCTGGCGACCATCTACGTCGATGTCTTCCGCGGCGTTCCGACGATCCTGGTCATCCTGCTGCTGGGGTTCGGAATTCCGGCGCTGCGCCTGCAGGGTGTCCCCACGAATCCGGTCGTCTGGGGAACGACGGCGCTGATCCTGTCGTACAGCGCCTACGTCGCTGAGGTGTTCCGCGCCGGGATCGGCTCCATCCATCCCAGTCAGCGGATGGCCGCCCGGTCGCTGGGCCTGTCCACGTTCCAGACCGATCGCTATGTCGTCCTGCCACAGGCGATCAGGAACGTGGTGCCCCCGCTGCTCAATGATTTCATCTCACTCGAGAAGGACACCGCTCTGGTGTCCGTGCTCGGTCCCATCGAGGTCCTGCGGCAGGCGCAGATCGACGCGTCGTCGACCTTCAACTACACCGCCTACGTGGGCGCGGCGCTGATCTTCATTGCGCTGACGATCCCCATGACCCGCTTCGCCGACTGGGTGCAGGCCCGGATGTCGAAGCGGCAGCGTGCAGGAGCGGTGGCATGACATCGCCCGTGCTTCTCGAGGCCAGTGGCGTATGGAAGTCGTTCGACGACCATGCCGTGCTGCGGGGACTCGATCTCGACGTCCACCTCCACCAGGCCGTCGTGCTGATCGGCGCGTCGGGATCCGGCAAGTCGACCCTGCTGCGTTGCATCAACGGACTCGAGACGGTCGACGCCGGGACCATCACGCTCGACGGAGATGTCACCGTCACGGACCCGAATGTCGACCTCGACAAGGTGCGCCGGCGCGTCGGCATCGTCTTCCAGTCCTACAATCTGTTTCCGCACATGACAGTGATTGACAACGTCACCCTGTCGCCTCGCAAGGTCGCCAAGATCCCGGTGGCGCAGGCACGCGTCGAGGCGATGGACCTGCTCGAACGCCTCGGGCTCGCGGCGAAGGCGGACGAGTACCCCGATCGCCTGTCGGGCGGACAGGCGCAGCGCGTCGCGATCGCACGTGCGCTCGCAATGCAACCCGAACTCATGCTCTTCGACGAGATCACGTCGGCACTCGACCCGCTCCTCGTGGGGGA
>Ga0302322_100000719_pt1 | contig 25733 bp, 24 predicted proteins | sample Fen_T0_2_FD_203757 | JGI IMG/M metagenome (GOLD analysis project Ga0302322, IMG submission 203757) | Peat permafrost microbial communities from Stordalen Mire near Abisko, Sweden - Fen_T0_2 | ecosystem: Environmental > Terrestrial > Soil > Wetlands > Permafrost | place: Sweden: Abisko...
CGGCGTCTCCGAGGACATCTGGTCGGGCAGCCCCGGCGCCGAGTCCTGGTCGGCGGCCGCCGACGGGCTGCGCGGGCCGTCCGGCCAGGTCGTGGCCTCGCGCAAGCCCGGGTCGACGAACTTCGTGGTGTGGTGGGACGGCGACCCGACCCGCGAGCTGCTCGACGGCACCCACATCGACAAGTACGGGACGTCGGGCGACACCCGCCTGCTCACGGCATCCGGCGTGCACTCGAACAACGGCACCAAGTCGACGCCGTCCCTGTCGGCCGACCTGTTCGGCGACTGGCGGGAGGAGGTCGTCTGGCCGACGTCCGACGACACCGCCCTCCGCGTCTACAGCACGCCGGTGACGACGGACCGGCGGTTCGTCACGCTCATGCACGACCCGATGTACCGGGTCGCGGTGGCCTGGCAGAACACCGCCTACAACCAGCCGCCGCACCCGAGCCGCGCCCTGGCGGGCTGAGCGGGCCGATCGGGGGCACCCCCTTCCCCGGAGCCGTCCCGGCCCTCTGTTAGCGTTCCCCCGCCCGCCGCGGGGAGCGCCTCCGCAGGGCCCGGGCGTGCCGTCCGGGTGGCCCGGGGGCAGAAGGGATACGGTCCACCATCATGGCTGAGGACCTCGCCGGAGCCGTTGCCGCCCTCGATCCGCGGGAGGTCGTCGCCCCGGTCCCACGCCGGCTGTTCGGCTCCTTCGTCGAGCACATGGGCCGCTGCGTCTACACCGGCATCTACGAGCCCGGGCACCCCACCGCGGGCCCGGACGGCTTCCGTGGCGACGTCCTCGACCTCGTCAGCGAGCTCGGCGTGACGCTGGTGCGCTACCCGGGCGGCAACTTCGTGTCCGGGTACCGGTGGGAGGACGGCGTCGGCCCGGTCGAGGAGCGGCCCACCCGGCTGAACCTCGCCTGGCGGACCACCGAGCCGAACACGTTCGGGCTCGGCGAGTTCATGAGCTGGGCGCGGCGCGCCGGCGTGGAGCCGATGCTCGCCGTCAACCTCGGCACCCGCGGCATCGCCGAGGCCCTCGACCTGGTCGAGTACTGCAACCACCCGGGCGGCACGACGCTGTCCGACCTGCGCGCCGCCCACGGCGACCCCGAGCCCTACGGCGTGCGGATGTGGTGCCTCGGCAACGAGATGGACGGCCCCTGGCAGCTCGGCCACCGCACGCCGCAGGAGTACGCGCGGCTCGCCACCGAGACGGCGCGGGCCCTGCGCCAGGTCGACGCCGGCCTGGAGCTGGTCGCCTGCGGCAGCTCCGGCCGCGCCATGCCCACCTTCGGGCAGTGGGAGGAGGCGGTCCTGGAGGCGTCGTACGACCTCGTCGACCAGATCTCCGCCCACGCCTACTACGAGATCGACGGCGACGACCTGGCGAGCTTCCTCGCCTCGTCCGTCGACATCGACGCCTTCGTGTCCGACGTCGTGGCGGTCGCCGACCGGGTGGGCGACAAGCTCGGCTCCGACAAGCGGATCATGATCTCGTTCGACGAGTGGAACGTCTGGTACCTGAAGCGGCACATGGGCAGCCCGGCGGTCGAGGGCTGGCCGGTCGTGGCCCGCGTCAGCGAGGACGACTTCACGGTCGCCGACGCCGTCGTCGTCGGGTCGCTGCTGGTCACGCTGCTGCGCCGGTCGGACCGGGTCGCCGCGGCGTGCCTGGCCCAGCTGGTCAACGCGATCGGCGCGATCCGCACCGAGCCGGGCGGTCCCGCCTGGCGGCAGAGCATCTTCCACCCGTTCGCCCAGGCGGCGGGGCTGGCGCGGGGCGAGGTGCTGCGGGTCGACGTCCGGGCGCCGCTGGTGGCGACGTCCCGCTACGGCGACGTCCCGGCGGTGGATCTGGTGGCGACCTGGAACGGGGGGTCCGCCGGGTCGAGCGGATCTGACGGGGACGCCGGGCTGCGCGTCTTCGCCGTCAACCGGAGCGTCGACGCGGCGCTGCCCCTGCAGGTGGACGTCGACCGGTTCGGGCCGCTGCGGCTGCACGCCGCGACCGTGCTCGCCGACGCCGACCCGTTCGCGGTGAACACCCGCGAGCAGCCCGACCGGGTGCGGCCCGTGCCGCTCGAGGGTGCCGTCCTCGACGGCGGCACCCTGCGCGCGACCCTGCCGCCCGTGTCGTGGACCGTCCTGGACCTGCGTCCCGTCCCGGTCGATCCCGCGGCCGGGTGAACCGGGCCGAGGGCTGAACGGCCGCCCGGTCGGGCGCTCGACAGGAAGGAAGCCCGCCGACGGGACTTTTCTCCCGGAAGGCCGCGCGGATGCGACGGCGGGAAACCGCCCCGCCCCTCCGGGTGCCGATTCCCGGGGCCGGGGAGTTGCTTCGCTGATACGTGGGGCAGCCTCCGGGCGCCCGGTGCGGAGTATGCGGTGCGATCCGCTCCGTAACCGGCTCGCCGGGTGCGGTGCCGTGGCACCATGGGAACCGGGGAGGCAGGCCGCTGCCCGCGACCGGTGGCGGCGTGGGAGAGTCCTGGGACTCCGGCCGGAGGAGGTGTCGTGGAGCGTCCGCGCGTGTTTCTCGCCTGGTCGGGCCACCTGGAGGGCAAGGCTGCACTGACCAAGGCGCTCGACATCGTGGGTCAGCGACTCGCGGAGCGCGGCTTCGACGTTTACAACTGGAACGAGCAGCCCCACAACAGGAATATCAACAAAGAGATTGAGGAGCAGCTCCGGGGCTCAGACCTGGTGATCCTGGAAGGGACGACCGACCGGCCCAATCCGGCGTTCGAGGTGGGCTTCTCCCGGTATCCGGACCTTCCGATCATCGTGTTGAAGCAGGAGGGCTCGGAGGACCTGCCCGCCGACTTCGGGGCTCCTCGCTATCTGGAGTACCCGCGGGACGTCGGCCAGGAGTCGCGGTTCGCCACCTTCGCCGACGAGCTCGTCGCACTCCTCGACCGGCTGGAGCGCGAGACCTTCAGCCCGGGGCACCGCAGGGTGCGCCGCTCCTTGAGCGAGCTCGTGACCAGCATCCTGACCTCGGCGAACCACTACACGGCCGACCACCCGCACCTCTACATGATCGGTGGTTGGCTGGACGCCCTGGGCGACACCCTGCGGTCGGGCGGTCCGACCATGTTGACCGCGGACTCCGACCAGTACCTGCGGATGTTCGCCGCCCTCCAGGACCTGGAAGGGCTGACGTTCCGTGCGCTGGCGGACCTGACGGACAACACGGAGGCGTTCTGGGAGTTCGAGCACCCCGAACCGCTGATCACCCGTGGCAGCGAGAGAATCTTCATCGTGAACTGGCGCGTCTTCTTCGAGCGGGATCACGAGCTGGCGGCGAACCTGGACTCCTGGCGCGAGCAGCTGGCCGCCAACCCGGAGTACTCCATCTACGTGGTCACCGATTCGGATCTGGACCCGTCGGCACTGCATCCGGTGGGTCGGGACGTCGTGGGGAAGCACCTGCTCCTGATCCAGCCCGGTCGCGCTTTCGGTGGGTACCGGTTCAAGGCCAACCGCGACGTCGGGCGCTGGTTCCAGATGGAGACCGACGCCTACCGTTTCGGGCACGCGGAACGGTACTACGAATCCGTCAAGGCCAGGGCCGTCCGCATCGAACCCGGTTTCGACATCCATGACGTCAAGCGGGCGTGGCTCCGCAGGCACCGGATCGGAGAATGGAGTCCTGACTGGACGAGGAAGACCGAGCGCCGGGCGAAGAGTTATTTCTCGAGATATGACCAGCACATTCGCTGCTGGATCCCCGGCTACAGTGCCTTCATCGACGAGTCCGCGGCCATGGTCGCCCGCGAGATCGTGCGGGTGCGGGAACAGGTGAACCGACCCGTGCGCCTGCTGGAGATCGGGTACGGGACCGGAAGCCTGACCGCACGGGTCGAACCGTGGATCACCCAGCAGGGTGAGCCCTTCCTCCGCTTCGGCCATCTGCCGCCCGTGGAGTACTACCACGCGATCGATCGTGCGGACCAGATGCGGGTCCGCGCCGCGGGACGGCTCAACGTCGGCAGCTCCCGTCACGAGGTGAAGCTGCTGCGGCAGATCGCCTGGGACGAGGTCCGCTCGGACGTCGCCTACGACATCATCTTCGGATCCCTGTCCGCGCATTTCCTGATCGGGGAGGCCGAGACCGGCCGCGCGCTGGACGACTTCTTCGAGAACTGCGCCCTGCGCCTCAGTGAGTCCGGGACGCTGATCTTCGCCGACAGCTTTCCCCAGACGTCGCCGCAGTCCCGCGACAGGATGCGCGTCCAGTGGCGCGACTGGATGATCGACGAGGGGCTCTCCGTCGAGGCCGCGGACGCCTTCCTGGACGGGAACGCGGACATGCTCCAGGCGCCGTCGGTCTCGGAACTGGCGGACGCGGCCCGGCGCCACGGGTTCCAGCTCAACGAGGTCCGGTTCCCGACGCCGTTGCAGATCTTCTCGGTCACGTCCTTCCACCGCCTGCCCGGCACGAGGGCCCGCCCGGCCCTCGGCGCCGACCTCTGACGCACCCCGATCGGCCCCCGGGAGGTCAGCGCCTCCCGGGGGCCGTCCGGTGTCACTTGTGCTGCGTGGCCGAGTCCTGGATGGCGGTGATGAACTGCGCCGGGGTGCTCCCGCCCGCGAGCTGCAGCGAGACGGCGTCGTTCAGGGCGTTGCCGACGTCGGTGCCCAGGGCGACGTCGAGGGCCGGCTGGATGAAGCTCGCGCCGTCACGGGCGACGACGATCGCCTTCAGGTTCGGGTCGGTCAGGCCGTCGGAGGCGTCCTTGTTGGCCGGGATCCGGCCGACCTGCTTGGCGTAGCGGCGCTGGACGTCGGCGCTGGTGAAGTACTTGATGAAGTCGACGCACACGGGCGGCGCCTTGTACGAGCAGGAGTACCCGTCACCGCCGCCGAGCTGGGCGTCCTGGGCGCCCGCCGCCCCGGGCACCGACGGGAAGGGGAACCAGCCGAGGACCGTCGAGGGGAGCGGCTTCTGGCCCGGGGTGAGCCCGGTGATGACGCTGGCGTCCCACTGGCCCATCAGCTCCATCGCCGCCTTGCCGGTGGCGATCTGCCCCGCCGAGCTGCCCGCGCCGTTCTGCGCCGTCGTGGCCAGGTAGCCCTTGGCGAAGGGCTTGGCGTCGACCACCTGCTGGAAGTCCTCCGCCGACTTCGCCCAGCACGGGTCGTCGAAGCGCAGCGACTTGACGGTGGAGTCCAGAGCCGTCTTCGAGCACTCGCGGACGACGAAGGCGCCGTACCAGAACGCGGTCGGCCACTTGTCCTTGCCCCCGAGCGCGATCGGCTCGATCCCTGCGTTGCGCAGCTTGTGCACGTCCTGCATGAGCTGGTCGAGCGTCGTCGGGGTCTTGGTGATCCCGACCTGGGCGAACAGGTCCTTGCGGTACCAGAAGCCGTTGACCCCGAGGGCGAAGTTGAGGCCGTACACCTTGCCGTCGATCTGCCAGCCGGAGTTGCCCGCGAGCTTGGGGACGGCGTCCTTGGTGGAGGCCGTGAGATCCATCAGCTTGCCCGCCTTGACCTGGTCGGCCATCCAGCCGCCACCCCACTGGTGGATGACGTCGGGCGGGTTGGGCGACTGCATGGCGACCTGGATCTTGGCCTTCATGCTCTCGCTGTCGGTGATCACCTGGTCGATGATGACGTTGGGGTGGGTGGCCTGGAAGTCGAGGACGACCTTCTGGTAGAAGGACTTCGCCGGCTCGGCGTTGGCGTTGTGCCACCACACGAGCTTGGCGAACTTGCTCTTGCCGCCCGTTCCCGGGGTGTCGCCGCCGGTGCCGCAGGCCGCGAGGAGCAGGGCCGCCCCGATCACGGTGATGGCGATCGATCGCCGACGGACCGCTCCGGCCTTGGTTGCGAGCACTGGTAGATCCTCACTCTTGGCGGTGCTCCGCGGACTGGGCCGTCACGCGGTGACGACGACAATAGCTCCCGACCCGGTGAGTGTTGCCGCAGCATTAATGATTTGCGCCTGTGAGGACTATCAAACTGATTGCCCGAGGCAGCACTCTGGAGGGTTGCCGGGGTGCCGCGATCGGGTGAGGGCCGTTCGCGGCGTCCGGCGATGACTACTCAGAGTGACAGATCAGCCGACCAGGCGCTCGCCCGCCCGCAGGAGGGTCAGCCCGAGCCGCCGCCGGGCACGGGTCGCCCGGGCGAGGGCCGAGCCCGTGGCCGGCTTGCGCACCCGGAAGGCGAACTGCCCCGAGAACTGCAGCTTGCGCGCGTTGGTCGTGGCGACGTCCGCGCCCGTGCGCTCGGCCCAGGCGTCGATGTCCTCGTTGAGGGGCGACAGCGTCCACCAGGCGTTGTGGCGCGGCTCGGCGCCCTCGTACACCCGGGTGATCAGGGCGATCGCGTCGATGCTCGGGCGGGCCTCCTCGAGCACGAGCCCGGCGGCCTCGCAGAGCGTGCGCCAGCCGTAGATCGTGTAGCCGCCCCAGAGGCTGAACGCGTGGTAGGGCTCCAGCTGGGACGTGCTGCCGATGAACACCCCGCCCGGGGCCAGCACGCGCCGGATCTCCCGCAGGAGCGGCTCGGGGTAGCGCACGTGCTCGAACACCTGGTTGGTGTACAGCAGTGGCACCGTGTCGTCGGGGAACGGCAGGTTGACGCCGTCGTAGAGGAACACCTTCTCGCCGACGATCCCCTTGGCCAGGTCGGAGTCCTGGATGTCCACGCCGATCCAGTTCACGTCCGGCTGCCACTGGCGGAACAGCTCCGCCGAGGCTCCGTTGCCGCACCCGAGGTCGACGACGGTACGCGGCGGGTTGGGCCCGGTCATCGCCTCCTCGATGTAGTAGTGCGAGTGGATCTGGCGGGCGTGGTCGGTGGGGATGTGCGAGGGGTTGCGCGGCGCCGAGGGCGCCCGCCCGCCGGCCCGCCCGGCCGCCCGGCCCACCAGGGGGAGCGCGCGCAGCCTCCGCTTCACCGATCGGGGAAGCACCTTGACGGCTACAGCGCGTGATGCGGACCGGGTCGAGGCGAGCGCGTTCGTCACGCGGGCGACGGTAGCGGATCGACGCGGCGTCCTGTCCGTGAACGCGAGCATCATGCAACCTTTCCATCGACGTCCGGGCGTTCCCGGCCCACGCGCCTCCGCCCGGCCGCTCTTGACGATCACCCGGGCGTTATGTCTTGATTGCACGGAAGGTCAAGTGTGACCTGATCTGGGCCTACCCTGGGAGGCGCCCGTGCACCGGACCCGAACCTTCACGCTCGTCGTCGTGGCGGCTCTCGCCCTCACCGCCGGGCTCACCGCCCCCAGCGCGCTCGCCGCGCCGACCCCCCGCTCGACATCGGACGCCGCGTCCGGCCCCGCGTCGGACGCCGCGTCGGCCGACCAGGCGCTGGTGCTCCGCGTGACGGCGCCGACGCCCGCCCAGGTGCAGCGGCTCGCCGCGGAGTACGACCTGCTGGAGGCCCGCCAGGGCGCCGACTACTTCGTGCTGGGGGACGCCGCGACCTCCCGGGCGCTGCGGGCCGCGGGCTTCGCCGTCCGCACCGAGCGCACCCTGGCCCCGCTCCCGGCCGCCGCGACCGGCGGACGTGCCAGCACCCGCAGCACCCTGCGGACCGACGGCACCCTGGACGCCGCCGCCTACACCACCTTCGACGGCGGCTACCGCACGGTCGCCGCGCACCAGCAGCACCTGCGCGACGTCGCCGCCGCCTACCCCGGGCTGGCCACGCTCGTGGACTACGGCGACTCCTGGCGCAAGGTGCACGGTCTGGGCGGGTCCGACCTGCTCGCGCTGTGCATCACCAAGAAGGCCGCCGGCGACTGCGCGCTCACCCCGAGCGTCCCCAAGCCCCGCTCCGTCGTCGTCGCGGCGATCCACGCCCGCGAGCTGGCCACGGCCGAGATCGCCTGGCGGTGGATCGACTACCTCACCCAGGGTTACGGCACCGACGCGACCGTCACGGCCCTGCTGAACACCACGGAATTGTGGGTCATCCCCGTGATCAATCCGGACGGCCGGGCGATCGTGGAGAGCGGCGGCAACGCGCCGTATTACCAGCGCAAGAACGCCGACAACGCGCGCGGCTCGTGCAGCAACCCGCCGACGTCGACCAACCAGTACGGCGTCGACCTGAACCGCAACGCCACCTTCCACTGGGGCGGGGTCGGGTCCACCTCCAGCGCGTGCGCCCAGGAGTACCGCGGCACCTCGGCGGCGTCCGAACCGGAGACCGCGGCGCAGCAGGCGCTCTTCAACAGCCTCTTCGCCGACCGGCGCGGCACCGCCACGAGCGACGCGGCCCCCGCCGACACCACCGGCACGTTCATGACGTACCACAGCTACGCCGGGCTGGTGCTCTACCCGTGGGGCGACAACAACAACCTGGCCCCCAACGGCGCCAAGCTCCGCACGCTCGCCAACCGGATGGCCGCCTTCAACGGGTACACCACCGGCCAGGGCGGCAACGTGCTCTACCAGACCACCGGGACCACCGACGACGACCTCTACGGCCGGCTGGGGGTGGCCGCCTTCACCACCGAACTCGGTGCGGCGGGCACGAGCTGCGACGGGTTCATGCCGCCGTACTCGTGCGTCGACTCCCGGTTCTGGCCCCAGGAACGCCAGTCCCTGGTGGTCCTGGCCCAGGCCGCCGCGGGCCCCTACCGCTGACCCGCCGCGCCCCCACGGGTGGGGGCGCGGGTGCTGTCAGCCGACGAAGTCGTGCATCGAGAAGGCGAGCGCGGTGAACACCAGCACCGGGACGCCGACCACCGCGAGGGCGGCGCACAGGCGCCGTCCCGCGGGCCGGTCGGTGGTGCCCGCGAGGACGAGCACCACCGGGAACCAGGCGAGGGAGTACCGCAGCGACGACGTCAGCTGGTTGGAGAACGCCAGGCTGGCCAGGTTGAGCGCCAGATAGGCGGCCTCGGGCCAGTGCCGGCGGCGCAGCAGCCAGGCGCAGAACGCCGTCCCGACGGTGACGGCGCCGAGGTCGGCGAGGGAGAGGACGAGGGAGCCGAGCGGCACGCCGTCCGCGTGCCGCACGGTCCAGACCGATCCCAGGATCGTGGTCCACGGCCAGTCCAGGTGGCGGTCCCAGCCCTGGGTCTGGGCCTGCGACCAGGCGTTCCACGATCCGGTGACGGCGTGCAGGTGTGCCAGGAACGCCGCCAGCACCGCAGGCCCGAGCGCCAGGGCGAGGACGTCGACCCGCGGCACCCGCCGCCCGTCCCGCCGGGCCTGGACGGCGTACAGCACGGCGAGCCCGCCGACCAGGAACGCGCCGTTCACCCGCAGCCCGCAGGCCGCCGCGCCCAGGACGCCCGCGAGCCACCACCGCCGGTCCCGCCCGGCCAGCCAGGCCCCGAGCGCGCACGCGAGGAAGAGGGACTCCCCGTACACCGACGTCAGGAAGCCGCCCTCGGGGTGGGCGGCCAGCAGGACCACCGCGGTGACGCCGGCACGGCGCCCGCCTCCCGTCCACCCGGCGGCCAGCCGGTACAGCAGGACCGCCGCCACGCACGACGCGAGCGTCGACACGAGCAGGCCGGCGAGCGCCGGCCGGCCCCCGACGAGCGGCGCCACGGCCCGGACGACCAGCGGGTACCCGGGCAGGAACGCCTGCTCGCAGCAGGTCCGGGAGTAGCCGCCGCGGGCGATCGACAGGTAGTGCTCGGAGTCGAACCAGGTGAACAGCTCCAGCCACCGGCCGCCCGGCTCGCGGACCATGGTCGCCGGGGGCAGGCCGCGGACGGCGCCCACGAGCACCACCAGGCCCATGAGCAGCGCTCGGCTGCCGGCCCAGACGAGCAGCGGCAGCCGCAGCTCGCGCCACCCGCCCGACGTCCGTGCCCGGGGCGCGGTGACGTCCTGCGGCGCGGCAGGGTCGCGGAGGCCCGCGGGACCGGGCGATGATCGACCCACGCCGTGCATCATGTCGCGGTCCGGGCGCGCTGTCACCCTGCGGGGGCCGCCCGACCGGTGCGGTGACCCGCCGTCAACCGGCGGGGACGCTCCGGGAGGACTTGTCCCGGTACATGAGCTGGTCGGCGGCCGCGACGAGGGCGTCGGCGTCCGTGCCGGGGGCCGCACGGGCGACGCCCACGCTGGCCCGGGCGGCCAGGGAGATCCCGTCGATCACGAGCGGCTCGCCGACGGCCCTCAGGAGCCCGTCCGCGGTCCGGGCCGCGGCCGCGTCGTCGCGGGGCGCGGTGGTGACGACGATGAACTCGTCGCCGCCGACGCGCCCGACGTGCGCCTGCTCGCCCACGTGGGCGAGCAGCCGGGCCCCGACGTGCTGCAGGAGCCGGTCGCCGGTCGCGTGGCCGAACCGGTCGTTGACCCGTTTGAACCCGTCGAGGTCGAGGAACAGCGCCGTGACGGGCACGGAGCCGGCGAGGAGCTCGTCGAGCCGGTCCAGGAGGGCCCGCCGGGTCAGGCAGCCGGTGAGGGCGTCGACGGTCGCCCGGAAGGTCAGCTCCTCGCGCAGGGCCGCTGCCTCGGTCACGTCGCTGACGCAGGCCACCGCACCCGTGACGTCGCCCGCCGTCGCTGTCTCGGCGGTGGCGTGCAGGGCTCGCACGGCGACGAGGACCCGGCGGGAGCGGGCACGCCCGGACGGCGCCAGCCGCACCTCGTGGTCGCCGTCCACGCCGCGGTCGAGCGCTGCCCGCAGCACCGGCCGCAGCGTCCCGGCGGCGTCGCCACCGGCGGCGAACGCCGCCAGGAGGTCGTCGCCGCGCGACACCGGGACGCCGAGCACCTCCTGCAGCGGGTCGTTGCGGTAGACGACCCGCCCCGCCGCGTCCAGCTGGACGACGCCCACCGGCAGCGCGTCGGTGAGGCGCCGCAGCAGCTCCTCACCGGCCCGCAGGGCCTCCGCGGCGACCATCTCCTCGGAGATGTCGATCGCCTCCCCGAGCACGTGCCCGTCCTCGGGCAGGCCGAGCAGGTTGTGGTTCGTGACCTCCAGCCACATCCAGGAGCCATCACCGCGGCGGTGCCGCAGCCGCGTGCGGCGGGCCGCTCCCGGGCTGCGCAACTGGTCCATCCAGTTCGCGATCGCGCGGGTCTGGTCGTCGGGATGGATGATCTCCAGTCCTCGCCGGCCGACCAGGTCACCGGCCGTCCGGCCGAGCATCTGCAGGTAGGAGTCGTCACACTCGATGAACACGCCGAGCTCGTCCTTGCGGTTGGTCCCGTAGCGGGGGCGCAGCGCGCCCTCGGCGGGCGTGCGGGTGCCGCTGACCTCCGGGGCTCCGAGGACCATCCCGAGATAGACCCCGTGGCTGTGCCGGGCGTCCACGAAGTGGATCTCGACGAGGGTGTCCGGTGCGGCGAGCAGCCGGACCCGCTCGTGGGCCGCCCCGCTCGTGCGGGCGGACGTCCAGGTCCTGATGACGGCCTGGATGTCGTCGGGGACGACCAGGTCGAGCGCGGACGACGCGGTCCCGATCGGGGGATGGCCGTCCAGGGGGAGGGACGGCGGCAGGGGGACGAAGAGGCCGTTCTGGTCGATCGCCGCCACGTGGCCGGGCGGCGAGGCGCGGAGCAGGCCGGCCAGCACCTCGTCGAGGGCCGCGGGACCGAGGGGTTGCATCGCAGCGCTCCTTCCGGGCTGCCCGTCGTCCCAGGGATCGGCGGTCCGGGGCCGGCCCTTGAGGGGCGGGGGTTGTCCCCCCTCCGACGGCGGGGGGCCGCCGGATCGTGGGCGGGCCGGGGGCCCGCCTACCGTCCAGGGATGGCGTTGAGGGGTCTTCGGGCGGTGCCGGTGTCGCGGCGCCGGGCACGGCGGACGGCGCTGGCAGGTCTCGCCGTCGCCGCGGCGCTGCTGCTGCGCTGGGCCGCCTACCTGGCCGAGCAGCTGCCCGACGACCACCTGGCCCACCACTGGCGCGAGGCGTGGGTCGGGCTGGACGTCGCCATCGCCGCCTGCCTGGCCGCCGCCGTCTGGTGGGGACGGTCCCGCCACCCGGCCACCACCCAGATCACCACCGCGGCGGCGGTGCTGCTGCTGTGCGACGCCTGGTTCGACGTCGCGCTGGACGGCGTCGGGCCCGGGCGGTGGGCGAGCCTGGCCCTCGCGCTGGGCGTGGAGGTGCCCGCCGCCGCGCTGCTGCTCGGCCTGCGCCCGGTCCTGGTGGGGATGGCGCCGCCCACCCTGGTGGACCCCCGGCACGTGGAACCGGTCTACGCCGACCCGGACTGCCAGCGCGTGTGCCGGGTGCTCGACGAGGAGGGGCCCGCCACCGCCCAGGTGATCGCCTGGGCCGAGGGACTGCCCGTCGTGGCGGTGGAGGAGATGCTGGGGTGGCTGCGCGACGCCGGCGCCGCGCGCCGCCGCGCCGACGGGCGCTGGGAGCGCCTGCCGCAGGACCTGCGCTGGCCCGAACCCGACGAGGTGGAGTGGGACGACGCCGCCGACCGCGCCCGCTACCAGGGCTGGCTGGATCTGAAGTACCGGCGGGAGGTGCTGCTCGCGCAGCGGGCCGTGGAGCAGCGCGAGTCCTTCGGCGCGCGGGCGGCCGGGGCCCGGTCGAGCGCCTGGCTCACGCCCGCCGAACTGGTCGCGTTCGAGCGGGAGTTCACCCGGCTCGTGGAGCGCCACGTCCGGCGGGTCGGACGCCGTCCCCGCCCGGGGGCCGGTCGGACGGCGCTGCGGTTCTACGCCGTCCCGCACCGCGTGCTCGACGAGGTGGACGCCGAGCTGGTCGCGGGCCTGGACCTGTCGCAGCGCTGACCGCGGTCAGGAGGCGGCGCAGGGTGCGCAGGTGCCGAACACCTCGAGGGTGTGGGTGACGTCGATGAAGCCGTTCTCGCGGGCCACCTCGTCGGCGACCTTCTCGACGGACTGCATGTCGAACTCGACCGTGCGCCCGCAGGACCGGCACACCAGGTGGTGGTGGTGCCCGCGGCTGCAGCGGCGGTAGGAGGTCTCGCCGTCCGGCGTGCGCAGCACGTCGACCTTGCCGGCCGCGGCGAGCACCTGCAACGAGCGGTAGACCGTGGTCAGGCCGATCCGCTCCCCGCGCCCGCGCAGCAGGTCGTGCACCTCCTGGGCGCTGCGGAACTCCTGCAGGCCCTCCATCAGCTCCGTCACGGCGGCGCGCTGCCTGGTCGAGCGGACGGCGGACCCGGTGCCCGCGATCGCCATCGAACCTCCCGTGGACGCCGCCCCTGCCGCCGGTCGGTGGCGGGCGGCAGCCGATGCCGCCGACGGTACCGATGATGTCACGCCTACCGTGGGGTCCCCGGAGCGCCCGCCGGCGGGCGGTCCACCGGCGCCGCGGCAGGATCCAGGCGCAGCCAGCCCACACCTCCGTGCCAGTGCCGGCCGGCGCGCGCATGGGCCGCGACCGCGCGCTCCAGCGTGGTGGCGGCGGGCATCGCCTCGGGGGCGGGGTACCGGCGTCCGAAGACGAAGTCCTGCACGGCGCCGTCCAGGTCGCCCGCCGGGTGGGCCACCTGGAACCGGCGGGCGAACCGCAGGATGTTCGACCCCGGCGGCAGGTACTCGGCCAGCTGCGGGTCCAGCAGCCAGGAGTCGCAGACCGCCACCTCGAACCGGTCCTGCGGGAAGTGTCGGGCGAAGAAGCTCCCCGCCAGCGCGAACGAGGTGTCGCACGCCTGCGGGGACATCGGCCCGTACAGCCCCGGGATGTGCACCGACAGCGCGGGCGCGCCCTCGGCCCGGGCGATCCCGGCGTCCCGCACGGCCTCCGCCACCCGCCCCCGCAGGTGCAGCCGCTCGAACTGCAGCCGGCCCAGCTGGAAGAGCTTGCCCTGCAGATGGCGGGTCAGCCACCCCGGGTGCTCGACGCCGCCGGTGCCGAACGCCAGGCGGTGGCGGGCCAGGTGCCGGCCCAGGTCGGCCAGGGACAGCCGGGACACCTCGGGCTCGACGCCGCGCTCGCGGTGCAGCCGCAGCGTGTGCGGCAGCATGGCGAGCACGACGAGCGCGGGCAGGTAGCGGCCGAGCGGTCCCAGCCCGGCGGGCAGCCTGGGGACGTCGAGCGCGTCGTCGTCCGGGCCGGTGGCGCGCCACAGCAGGTGGACGGCGCGCTCCAGCAGCCACCGCAGCTCCGGGTCGTGCCGGTCGCCCGTGAGGTCGTCGCGGGGGAGCAGGGCGAGCAGGTCCCCGATGTCCTCGTGCGGGACGGCCAGCCACAGCAGCAGCGGCGGCAGCTCGTCCGCGGTGGGCAGCGCGACGTCGAACGGCGGGGGTCCCACCGCCTGCAGCGCCGCCAGCCAGCCCCGGGTCGCGGGGTCGCCGTCCAGCTCGGCCAGCACGTCGACGCGGGCCGGCCGGCCGTGCCCCGGGGAACCCATGCCGGAGAATCTAGGTGGGCCGGCCCGCCTCGGCCACGCGGCCCCGGCTCAGCCGCCCGTCCGCGCTCCGGGCGGCAACGCCGGGTCGACGTCGGGCACCGCATGCCGGGGGTTGTGACCCGAGGCGACGATCCTCATGACGAACCCGGCGACCTCCTCCAACTGCCGAGCGCTCGACAGGCCGCCGATCACCGCGGTCCTCGCCCCGAGGTCGCCGATCAGCGCCGAGGCGGCGTCGAGGGCTCCGGCCCGGTCGCCGCAGATCGCCACGACCGGCGCCCGGTCGGCCGGTCCCCGGTAGGGCCAGGAGGCCCCGGCGAACAGGTGCAGCCCTTTGACGACGTGCGCGCCGGGGGCGGCGTCGGCCACGGCCTGAGCTGCGGATCCGGACGTGGGCCGCAACCGGCCCGTGGCGACGTCGACGGCGTTCGTGCAGTCGATCACGGTCCGGCCCGCCAGCGAGCCTGCGCCGGCGCCGACGAGGCCCAGCGCCGGCACCAGCCCCTCCCAGGCGACGGCCACGACCACCACGCCCGTCCCCGACGCGAACCCGTCCGGGGTGAGGGCCCGCGCGCCGGCCCCGATCCGTGCCGCGGCCTCGAGGGCGTGCGACCGGTCGCGGCCGGTCACCGCCACCGCGTGCCCGGCCGCCGCCCATGCGCTGCCGAGCGTGACGGCCAGGTTGCCGGTGCCCAGGATCCCCACGTCCACCATGATCTCCTCCATCGATCCCGTCCCTCGATCCCGCCCCTCGCGAAGCAGGCGTGACGGCCACGCTAGGAAGGCGGTCCCTACCGATCGGTAGGCCACCGGGTGCGAGACTCGGCGGGTGACCGGGGAGGGCTGCGAGGCGTTCGTCTCGGACTGCCAGGTGCGGGCGGCGGTGGAACTCGTCGACCACGCGTGGGATCCGGTGGTGCTGTCGGCCCTGCGCCGTGGCCCCACGCGGCGGAACGACCTGCTCGCGGGCATCAACGGCGTCAGCGACAAGGTGCTGACGCAGGCGCTGCGCCGCCTGCTGGCGCGAGGGCTCGTCAGCCGGTCCCGCGAAGCCGGGACAGGCACGGTCTACCGGCTCTCGGTGCTGGGGGAGTCGTTCGCGAGCGGGCCGCTCGCCCACCTCGCCCGCTGGGCCGCCGAGCACCAGGCCGAGCTCGCCGAATTGCCGACGCCGCCGTCCTGACCGGCCGTCGCCGTCCGGCGGGCGGAGATTCCGCCACTCGTGAACCATGGGTCCAGTCGTAACCCCGAGCAATGAATATCGGGGGCGGCTGTCGGCTGACAGGCAATGCGGGGGGACGTCGGCGGGATTCCGCGGCGAGGCGCCGGAAACGGCCGGATCGCCGGATCGGCCGCGTGGCCGGCGGCATTGTGGTGGACTGATCGTCACCACCGACCGGGAAGGGGGTATCGATGGCCGCGGACGCGCCGACCGGTTCCCTCCAGGGTTTGCAGGACACCGACGAGGCGACCCGGTTGATGTGTATCGGTGCATTGGTCGATCGCCGATTCACCGAGGCGGCCATCCGGGAGTTCCTCACCCAGCCGCTGCGGGCCGTGCCGCCCTCGCCGGGGGTGGATCCGCGGGCGGTCCTGCACGAGTGCCTCGCCGCGCGGCGTCGCCGGCGCCTCCGCGACCTGGCCCTGGCCGTGCTCATGGCCGTCTTCGTGCTGACCGGCGCCTGGTTGCTGGTGCCGTGGATCGTCGTGGCGGTGGTGTGGCGCCGGTTCGGGGCCCGGCACCGTCGGCTGGACCGTGGGCGCCGGGCGATCGACCGGCTCAGCGGCCTGGCGGTGGCGGTCCTGGTGGTGGCGACGGTCCTGAGCCTGGTCCAGCTGGCCGGGGTGTTCACCACCGTCGTCCCGGCGCTGTTCGGGCAGTCCTCGGACCCCGAGTTCGTCGACGCGCGCTACTACGACAGCGAGGGGCAGCGCTGGCTCCGGGACCTGCCCGGCCTCATCAGCGGCGTCATGCTCGTGACCTCCTCGCTGTGCTCGCTGGGTATGTTCGCCGTCCTGTGGGTCGACCGCAGGGCCGTCTGGACCGCGGTGACGACCCGCCTCCGCCGCGGCACGTTCTCCGGCGCCCCGCCCGAGCTGCGGTCGGGCCTGGACGCGGTGCTCTGGAACCCGGGGAACGGCGAGCACGCCCGCCGGCTCGCCGCGCTGCCGGTGGACCACGTCAACTGCGTCGTCTACCGGGGCGACCGCCCGTTCGTCGGCAGCGGCGCGATCGTGGAGCCGTGGTCCGTCGCCATCCCGCTGGAGCCTGCCGACCAGGACGCCCTGATCTTCCCGCCGCTCGGCGAGGAGCCGGACGGCGCGGACGGCCCGTCCCGGCAGTTGTCGATCACCGGGCTGCACGAGGAGGTCACCCGCCAGGTCCGCACGCTGCGCCGGGACTCCTCCCTGTCGCCCAGCCACCGCCTCGCCCGGCTGAAGGCCGAGGGGCGCGTGCTCGCCCCCGCCCGGCTGCTGGGCCGGCACGCCGACCACCCGGTGGCGGCCGACGTCCTCGGGTCGTGGCGCCGGCCGCTGCACCAGGTCGACGGGCCGTTCCTGCAGCACGTCGCCCGCAACCCGTTCGAGTGGATGCGGTACTACGCCGTCTACGTCGTGGAGTCCTGGGACCGCGAGGTCACCGTGTCGGTGTTCGTGCACTACGGGCTGGACGACCGCAACCTCTACATCGAATGCGTTCCCTGCGTGCTGCCGCCGGTCACCGAGGAGTACCGCGCGGCGGACAGCATCTCGGGCACCTCCTCGACGGGCGCCGCGCTGGACGCCCTCGGCAGCTGGACCGTGCTGCCCCTGACCGTCCTCCCGAGGTTCTTCGCCGCGATCCGGTCCATCAAGGATCCGTACCGGGACAGCCAGGACCCGGAGCGGTTGGGCGTGGCGGCGTCGCTGCGCGAGATCGCGGCGTCCACGGGTCCGCTGGACTACCTGCAGCAGTCCGACGTCACGAGGTACCTGCAGCTGATGCAGACCCGGATCATCCGGGGCATCGGGATGCACCTGGAGTCGTGCGGCCTGTCCGCCGTCGACTTCATGCGCCGGACGTCGACGGTGACGGTCAACAACACCGGCAGCGGCGACGTCACCCTGGTCAACCGGGCCGATCGCTCGGTGTTCGGCGGCAGCGGGCACACCGTCAACCACGGCAACGCCCCGGGCCGCACCTACGCGTCGGGAAAGGGCCGCTCCGGGACCGGAGCGCACACGGCAGGATGAGGGAGAGCGCATGAGCGGGGACACCTTCAACGTCAACGCGGCGTCGCACAGCGTCTTCGGCGGCGAGGGCCACACGATCAACTTCGGTCCGGCCGCACCGGACGCCGAGGTCGCCCGGCTGTTCGCCGAGGCCAGGGCGCACGTCCTGGCCCTTCCCCCCGACCGGGAGGGGCGCGCCGAACTCCTGGCCCGGATCGAGGAGTTCGACGAGGACCTCCGGAGGGGCACCTCCGAGGAGGAGGCACGGGCCACGTCGGGCGCCATCGCCCGGGCAGCGCAGATGCTGGGCCTGGCGGGTACCGCGGCGGCGGTGGCCGAGGCGGTCAAACACCTGTTCTCCTGAGCCCGACGATGCAGGGATCATGATGAACGGAGCCGGCCGCGACGCTCGCCCGGACGACGAGTCGATCGACGGCCTCTGGGGATGGGACGACGGGTCGCCGCCCCGCCCCGGACCGACCTCGCCACCGCCGGTGCCACCGCCCGCGCCGGGGCCGCCCTCGCAGGAGCCCTCGGTGTGGGACTTCCCCGGGTGGGACGTCCCGGGGCCGGAGGCGCCGGTCCGCGACGTCCCCTTCTCGCAGCCCTCCCCGCAGCCCTCGGCGCCGGCCACTCCCTGGGTCCGCGGCCCCTCAACCGGCCCGGTGTCCCGCTCGTCGCCGGGAAACCCCGTGCTGGTGCCCGTCCTGGCAGGGATCCTGGTGGGGATCCTGGTGCTGGGGGCCATCGGGGTGGCGGTGTGGGGCGGCCTCGACGGCACGCCGTCGACGGCCGGGGTGTCCTCGCCGGCGCCGCCGGACCGGTCCGGTCTCGACGGCGCCACCGGATCGAGCGACCCCGGATCGACGAGCCCGCCGTCCACCGCCGACCTCCCGGACGACCCGGCGTCGGCGCTCCAGTCCCTGCGCGACGCGGACCTGCCGACGGTGACCCTGGACTCGTCGTGGGTCGCCCAACTGGCGTCCAAGTCGATCGGCATCGTCGATCCCGGCCAGACGGCGGCGGACGGCAGCCACGTGTTCGGGGCCGCGGACATCCTCGCCGAGCACCGGCGGCTGCGCGACGGCGACAACCTGGGCGCGCGGGTCGTGCTCCTGCTGAGCACCGACTACGGCCAGCGCCAGGTGGTGACCGGCAGCCCGATGTGGGTCACCTTCGCGCTCGGCGGCTTCACGTCGTCCGACGACGTGCAGACGTGGTGCCACCGGCGCTTCCCGGATCTCGCCGACGCGCAGCTCACGAACGCCTGCGCGGTGCGCCGCCTGCGCCCGCCCGCCTGAAGAGCGGCCCCCGGTCCGCGGCCCGCGGCGACGGGGGCCGTCCGGGCCTGCCCGCGACCCGGCTCATGGCCGAGATCGGCGCCCTCGCCCTGCGCACCGACACCGAACTGCTGCTCAAGAGCCGACGCGTCGTGCCGCGCCACCTGCTGGAGGCGGGCCTCACCTTCACCCACCCGACCTGGGACGAGGCCGCGCGGGACCTGGTGACGGCGTCCCGCGGGCGCGCAGGCGCCGGAGCATCCGCGGGTCGGTGAACCCCGCGGCCCGCGCCGCCGCCTCCAGGGTCCCGCCCCGGCCGATGACGTGCTCGGCCCGTTCCAGGCGCAGGAGCTGCTGGTAGCGCAGGGGGGTCAGGCCGAGCGCCTGCTCGAACGCCCGCGTCAGGGTGCGCTCGCTCACCCCCTCGGCGGCGGCGAGGTCGGCGAGGCGCAGGGTCTGCGTGAACCGGACGTCGATGACGTCCTGCACCCGGTGCACGACGTCGCTCAGGTGCGACCGGTGGCGCAGCATCACGCTCTCCTGCGGCTCGTCGCCGTTGCGCCGCGCGTACACGACCATGGCCCGGGCCACGCGGGCGGCCGCGGCCGGGCCGTGCCGGACCGCCACCACGTGCAGCGCGAGATCGATGCCGCTGGCGATCCCGGCCGAGGTGGCGACCCGGCCGTCGACCACGTGGACGACGTCGCGGACGACGCCGGCCCGCGGGTAGCGGCGGGCGAGCCGTTCCTGCAGGTCGTGGTGGGTGGTGCACCGCCGCCCGTCGAGCAGGCCCGCCTCGGCCAGCGCGAAGGCCCCGGCGCACACGCTCGCGACCGTGCCGCCCCCGGCGTGGTGGTCGGCCAGGGCACCCAGCACGGCCGGGCTCACCGCGGGCTCGGCGCGGTCGCGCCACCCCGGCACGAGCAGCAGGTCGTCGGCCGGGAGCCGCAGCCCGGTCCACCCGGTCTCGGCGTGCAGCGGCAGGCCCTGCGCAGAGGCGACGACCGGGGTGTCCGCGAGGTAGCGCAGCCGGTAGTCGCCCAGGCCGAGCTCGGCCGCCGTGCCGAAGACCTGCGCCGGGCCCGCGACGTCGAGCAGGTGCACGTCCGGCACGAGGAGGAAGGCGACGACGGTCACGATCCGGTCAGGATACCGGCAGGTGCGGGGCCCGGCCCAGGGCCGCCACCTCCTCGATCGTCGAGATCCGCGCGAACCGTCCGGCGAGCGCGTACTCGGTGCGGCGGACGATCTCGTCGGTCGACAGGGTGGCCGGGTCGGCGAGCACCTCGGCGAGACTGCGGCCGACCGGCGCGTCGCGGTGGGGGAGCGGCGTCGTCGCCGTGGCCTCCGTCACGAAGGTGACGGTGTAGCCGAGGTCGAAGGCCAGCCGGGCGGTCGTCTCGCAGCACTGCTCGGTGCGGATCCCGCAGACGACCAGGTCCCCGATCCCGGCACTCGTGAGGCGTCGTTGCAGGTCGGTGGTGGTGAAGGCGTTGTGCGCGGTCTTGGTGAGCCGGGGCTCGCCGGGCCGCGGGGCGGTCAGCCCGGACATGAGCCGCACCAGCCCGGACGCCGGGTCGAACGGCGAGCCCGAACCGGGCTCGGAGTGCGTCACCCACACCACCAGGTCGCCGCGCGAGCGGGCGATCTCGACGAGCCGGTTCACGTCCGCCTCGAGGTCGGGATTGGAGTTGCCGTCCCACAACGGCGTGTGCCGGAAGGACTCCTGGACGTCGATGACGACGAGCGCTGAGGTCATACCAGGGATCCTGGTGGGCGGGCACCCCGCACCGACAGGCACGCACCGGCCCGTAGCCGGACCGATCCGGTCACCCGTCGCGGCCCGCGGGAGCAGACCCGACCCGCGGGGACCGGGGACCGGGCGCCCGGTACAGCGAGGAGAGCAGCTCGATGACGGACTGGGTGGCCGGGTGCGCGTCGTCGCGCCACCAGGCCAGGCGGACGGCGATCGGCTCGACGTCGCTGACCGGCCGGTAGGCGACGCCCGGGCGCGGGTACTGGTGGGCGGTCGACTCCGCGGTCACGCCGACGTACCGGCCCTGGGCGATCAGGGTGAGCCAGTCGTCGATGTCCTGGATCTCCTCCGTGCGCGGGCGGGCGTCCGGCGGCCACAGGTCCAGGGTCGTCGTGCCCGTGCGCCGGTCGACCAGCAGGGTGCGCCCGGCGAGGTCGGCCAGGCGGACGGACCGGCGCCGGGCCAGGGGATCGTCGTCGGCGACGGCGCACATCCGCCGCTCCAGGCCCACGATCGCCGTGTCGAAGCGCCGCCCGTCCTGGGGTCGCCGGGTGACGGCCAGGTCGCAGCCGCCCTCGACGAGGCCGGCCGAGGGGGTGTTCGCCCGGACGAGGTGCAGCTCCACGTCCGGGTGGGCCTGCGCCCACCGGTGCTGGAAGGTCCGGGTGTGCCGGCCGAGCGCCGACCAGGCGTAACCGATCCGCAGCTGGGCCTGCCCGGAGACGGCCTCGCGGACCAGGTCGTCGACCTCGGCGAGCACCCGCCGGGCCCGCGCCGTCGCGCGCCGGCCGGCCGCCGTCGGGGTCACCTCGCGCGAGGTGCGCCGCAGCAGCCGGACGCCGAGCGCCTCCTCCAGACCGGCCACGGTGCGGGACACCGCCGCCTGCGAGACGCCGAGCCGGACGGCGGCGTCGGTGAACGTCCCCTCGTCGGCGATGGCCACCAGGCAGCGCAGCTGCCGCAGCTCCACGGTCATGACTGCAGCGTATAGATCGAGTGCGGGACGCATTATGCGCATGCCCGCCCGGCCCGCACGATGGCTCCCCATGAGCAGCCCCTCAGCCGCCGCGACGACGCCCGCCGCCTTGACGGCGCCCGCCGCCCCGACGGCGCCGGCCGCCGGTGCGGGGGAGGGCCGCCGCCACCCGCTCCTCGGGCCGGCGGCCATGCTCGGCAGCGGGCTGTCGAACCAGGTCGGCGCCGCCGTCGGGTCCCTCGCCTTCCCCACGATCGGCGCGCTCGGCGTCGTCACCGTGCGCCAGTACGTCGCCGCCCTGGTCCTGCTGGCCGTGGGAAGGCCCCGGCTGCGGTCCTTCACGGCGGCGCAGTGGCGGCCCGTGGCCGGGCTGGCCGTCGTCCTCGGGACGATGAACCTCTCGCTCTACTCGGCCATCGGGCGCATCGGGCTCGGCCTCGCCGTGACGCTGGAGTTCCTCGGCCCGCTCGCCGTCGCCCTGATCGGCAGCCGCCGCCGGGCGGACCTGCTCTGCGGCCTGCTCGCCGCGGCCGGGGCCGTCATCGTGATGCGGCCCCGCCCGGCGGCCGACCCCGTCGGGATCGGCCTCGGCGTGCTCGCCGCCGCCGGGTGGGCCTGCTACATCCTCCTCAACCGCACGCTCGGCCGCCGGGTCCCGGGCGTCCTGGGACGGGCGGCGGCCGCGCTGCTGTCCGCGGTGGCGTTCCTGCCCGTGGGTGCGGTGCTGGCCGCGCGGCACCCGCTGCCGGCGCCGTCGGTGGCCTGCGCCGTCGTCGCCGGGATCCTCGCCTCGGCCGTGCCCTACCTGGCCGACCTGGTCGCCCTGCGCCGGGTGCCGGCCCAGGCCTTCGGGCTGTTCATGAGCGTCAACCCGGTGCTCGCCGCGCTCGTGGGCTGGGCCGGCCTCGGCCAGCGCCTCGGCGGGACCGAGGCGTTGGGCATCGCCGCCGTCGTCGCCGCCAACGCGCTCGCCGCCGTCAGCGGTTCTCGGGCACGAACTGGCTCGCGGTGAACCGGCCGCCGTCCGGGTCGGCGAGGACGGTCGCGCGCATCCAGGGTGCATCGGCCGGCGGCGAGATCACCTGCCCGCCCAGCTCGACCGCGCGGGCCGCCGTCGCGTCCGCGTCGGCGACGGCGAAGGTGACACCCCAGTGGGACGCCGTCCCCTCGGCGATCTCCCTGACGGTCGCCACCACCTCGCTGAAGCGGTCGGGCGCGCCCGCGTCCTCCATGGCCTGCCGCCGGCCGGGCCCGCGCTCCTCCAGGAAGTCGCCGTACGCGGGGATCGCCCACGCGAAGCCGTCACCGACCGGGATCCGCTCCCAGCCGAACACCGCGCCGTAGAACCGGTCGGCGGCCTCCAGGTCGTGCGTGGACAGGTCGTTGAAGTTCACCGAGCCGGGCTCGTTGACCGCCAGGGCGCCGCGGTGCCGGCGGGCCTGCCACGCGAAGAACGCGGCGCCGTCCGGGTCGGCGAAGGCGGCCATCCGACCGGCGTCACCGACGTCCGACGGCTCCATGAGCACGCTGCCGCCGGCCGCCTCGACGAGCTTGGCGGTCGCGTCGGCGTCCTCCACCCAGACGTAGGTGTGCCACGACGGGTCGGAGGGGGCGCCCTCGGGGGCCGACCCGATCGCGGCGACGTCGCGCCCGCCCAGGCGGGCGGTGTAGTAGTGGCCCGGCGCCCCGGGCGGCATGACGTCCTCGACGTCCCAGCCGAAGAGCCCGCGGTAGAACGCGACGGCGGCCTCGGGGTCGGCGCGGTTGGTGTCGAGCCAGCACGGGACTCCGGGGATGTAACGGTCCTGCTCGGCCATGGCGACTCCTTCGTGGACGGGCTCTCGTGGACGGCCCTCGTGATCGGTACGGGTCCACGCTAGGCCCCTCAGCGGTCACTGCGAGTCCTCATACCGGGTGAGGGCGGCGCGGCGCCGGAGATGTCGCAGCGGGCGGGCCGGATGTGGTGGACTGATCCAGGTGAGCCCCAAGAGCCGAGGCCGCCCCAAGGGACGCGGCCGCCAGCCTGCCCGCCGCCGACCCGACCAGGCCGCCGTGACCGCCAGGTCCGTGGCGGCGGTCCCGCCGTGGGCCGCCGCCGCCCTCGCGGACGCCGAGAGGCTGCTGTCCCTGCATGACCTGCTCGACGTCGAGCAGTGGGCCTCCTCCTGGCTCGGCGCCGCGTGGGTGGCCGCCGACCCCGGCCGGCGGGACCCGGAAGGCGACCTCTGCCGGGAGGTCGCGGCCAAGGCCGTCGCCCGGCCGACGCCGTCCGCGCTGGCCGTGGTCGCCGCGCTCGCCCGGATCGCCCCGCCGTCCGGGCGGGAGCACCTGGCCGACGCCGTCCGGCGGCTGTCGCGGACCGTGGCGCCTCCCGCCTGGCTCGACGCGCCCCCGCACCGGCCGGTCCGGGCCTGGCGCGCCGTCGACGTCTGGGACACCCGTCACATGCTGTTCATCGACCTCGACGGCCCCACCCCGCACACCGTGATGGCCTCGGTGCGGTACGTCGGCGGGACGACGCTCGCCGCGCTCCTCCTGCTGAACCCCGGCGCGGTCGACCTCTGGTCCACGGCGAGGGAGCCCGGCTCGCCGCCCATGCCCGTCACCGCGATCGACCTCGACGACGGCCTGCGCGAGCTGGCCGTCGTGCTGAACCTGAACGACATCACCTGGCCCCGCACCGACGACGAGAACATCATCGGCAGCCGTGCCGCCGCCTGGTCCTCCTGCCGGGACCACGTCGCCTTCCCCGACCACGAGGAGCTGGACGAGGCCGATCGGGAGGCGGTGCTCGCGGCCTTCCGGGCCCGCCCGGACGTCACCGCCCTGGACGCCGAACCCGACAGCGTCGCCTACCTGGCGACGCTCTGCCTGGACTACGGGCTCGACTACATCGCCACCGGGTACCTGTGCTGGAGCCCGGACCAGGTCGACGCCTTCCTCGTCGACTGGCTCCCCCGCAAGGCCCACCTCGACGCCGCCGACCGGGCCGCGCTGCCGGGCGTGCTGCGCGCCTGGGTGCGGTTCGCGCTGGAACGCCGCGACGTGCCCGCCGAATGGATCACGCCCGCCGTCGACGCCGTCGACGCCGGACTGCCCGGGTTCGCCGAGGTGGTCGACGACCGCTCGTCCTGGGGACCGGCCAAGCAGCTGACGGCTCGCCTGGACGAGCTGGGGATCGACCTGACCGACCGGGACGCCGTCGACGACGTCCTGCGCACGATCAACGCCGAGAACCTGGCCCGCGGCATGCTCGACGGTTGAGGTGAACCTCGTGCGCTGGGAACCTGGAGACGCCCTGCTCTTCCGGGAGCTCTGGGGAGATGCCGTGATGACCGCGCTGCCGATGCGGGTCGTCTCGGACGGCCCCGAGCGCACGGTCCTGTTCCTGGCGCCGGGCACCGCGTTCCGGGGGGCTCGAGCCCCCGGTGGCGGTCCCGTCCGTGACCTGTCCGACTGGGTGTCCCAGGACGTCGTCTGGGCGGAGGGCAGCCTGATCCGCCTCGTCGAGCCGGGTGCGTGGCACTGCGTCGACGTCGAGTTCGGGCCGGGCGGCCGGTTCGACGGCTGGTACGTCAACTTCCAGACGCCGGTGCGCCGTTCACCGACGGGCATCGACACGGTGGATCTGGTGCTGGATCTCGTCGTGGCACCTGACGGCGGCGTCCGGCGCAAGGACGAGGAGGACTTCGCCCTGGCCGTCGCGCAGGGACACCTCGACGCCGCCACCGCCGAGCGGGTGCTGGACGACGCCGAGCGGGTCACCGCCGCGGCGACCGCCGGGGCCGCTCCGTTCGACGAGCGGCACTGGCTGACGTGGCGCCCGCCGGCCGGGTGGACCGTGCCGGCGCTCCCCGCCGGGTGGTCGGAGCCGGGCCGGGGGCGGCCCTAGGTCCCGACGGACGGCCCGGACCGGCGATAGGAAGGTGGTTCCGGCGTCGGGGAGCCTGTGGAACGGCCGAGAGGGAGCAGCATGTCCGACCAGGCACCGTCCCGACGACACGACGAGCAGCAGCCCGCGCCCGACGCCGTCCCCCGAGGGCTGGGCGCTCCCGACGTCACGGACAAGGTCCGGCGAGGGGTGAGTCCCGGAACCGTCCTGGGGGCGCTGATGGTGCTCCTGGCCGTCTACCTCGTCGCCACCCACTGATCGGCGCGGACCGGCTGCAGCGCAGGGATCCGGCTGGTCAATTCCCCCTCCCCGTTCGTGATCATGCAATCCGGGACGATCATGCACTCCGGTG
>Ga0302322_100000721_pt1 | contig 25724 bp, 22 predicted proteins | sample Fen_T0_2_FD_203757 | JGI IMG/M metagenome (GOLD analysis project Ga0302322, IMG submission 203757) | Peat permafrost microbial communities from Stordalen Mire near Abisko, Sweden - Fen_T0_2 | ecosystem: Environmental > Terrestrial > Soil > Wetlands > Permafrost | place: Sweden: Abisko...
GTCGATGAGCCGCTTGGCGACGTCGTCGACCGTGACGCCGCTGGCCTTCGTCAACCCGCGCAGGTCGAGGATGCACTCGTGGGCGACGAGCCCGTCGCGGCCGGTGTAGAGCACCGGGTAGTGGTCGCGCAGCCGCGCCGCGACGTAGTTCGCCGACAGCACCGCCACCTGGGTCGCCCGGGTGAGGCCCTCGGCGCCCATCAGCCGCAGGTACGCCCACGGGATCGGCAGGATGCCCGCCGACCCGAACGGCGCCGCCGAGATCGGGCCCACGCCCGTCGCCGGCCCGGCGCCGTCGTCCAGCGGGTGGTTGGGCAGGTAGGGCGCCAGGTGGGCGCGCACCGCGACCGGGCCGACGCCGGGACCGCCGCCGCCGTGGGGGATGCAGAACGTCTTGTGCAGGTTCAGGTGGCTGACGTCGGCGCCGAAGCGGCCCGGGCGGGCGAGCCCGACGAGCGCGTTGAGGTTGGCGCCGTCCACGTACACCTGGCCGCCCGCGTCGTGGACGAGCGCGCACAGGTCGACCACGGACTCCTCGAACACCCCGTGCGTGGACGGATAGGTGATCATCACGGCGGCCAGTCGCGGGCCGTGCTCGGTGACGCGGGCGCGCAGGTCGTCGAGGTCGACGTTGCCGTCGTCGTCGCACCGCACGACGACGACGCGCAGCCCGGCCATGACGGCGCTCGCCGCGTTGGTGCCGTGCGCGCTCGACGGGATCAGGCACACGTCGCGCCCGGTCTCGCCGCGGGACCGGTGGTAGGCCCGGATGGCCAGCAACCCGGCAAGCTCGCCCTGCGACCCGGCGTTCGGCTGCACGCTGACGGCGTCGTAGCCGGTGATCTCGGCGAGCCACCGCTCCAGGTCGGCGATCAGGGACCGGGTGCCCGCGGCGTGCTCGACCGGCGCGAACGGGTGCAGGCCGGCGAAGCCCGGCCAGGTGATCGGCTCCATCTCGGTCGTGGCGTTCAGCTTCATCGTGCACGAGCCGAGGGGGATCATCCCGCGGTCCAGGGCGTAGTCCAGGTCGGCCAGGCGGCGCAGGTAGCGCAGCATCGACGTCTCGGACCGGTGGGCCGTGAACACCGGGTGCGTCAGGTACTCGCTGGTGCGCGCCAGGGCAGCAGGCAGGGCCGTGACGGGGCCGCCGGAGCCACCGGTCGCGCCGCCGGGCGGGGCCGGTTCGGCGAGGGCGACGCCGAACGCCTTCGCCACCCGCTCCAGCACCTCGGGCGTCGTCGTCTCGTCGCAGGTCACGCCGACGTGGTCGGCGTCGACGCGGCGCAGCAGGACGCCGAGCGCCCGCGCCTCCGCCACGACGCCGTCGGCGCCGCCCGGCACCCGGGCGAGCACGGTGTCGAAGAACGCGGCATGCACGACGTCGACGTCGCCCGCGCGCAGCGTCGTCGCGAGGGCGGCGGCGTGCCCGGCGACGCGCTCGGCGATCCGGCGCAGCCCGGCGGGGCCGTGGTACACGGCGTACATCGACGCCATGACGGCGAGCAGCACCTGGGCGGTGCAGATGTTGCTGGTCGCCTTCTCGCGGCGGATGTGCTGCTCGCGCGTCTGCAGGGCCAGCCGGTAGGCGGGCGCGCCGTCGGCGTCGCGGGACACCCCGACGAGCCGGCCGGGCATCGTGCGCTCCAGCCCGGGGCGCACGGCCAGGTACCCGGCGTGCGGGCCGCCGTAGCCGAGCGGGACGCCGAAACGCTGGGTGGTGCCGACGGCGACGTCCGCGCCGAGCGCGCCGGGCGGCGTCACCAGGGTGAGCGCCAGCAGGTCGGCCGCGACGGTGACCAGCGCACCCGCCGCGTGGGCCGCCTCCACGACGGGCCGCAGGTCGTGCAGGGCGCCGGACGCGCCGGGCGACTGCAGCAGCACGCCGAACACCGGCCGGCCGGCCGCGGCGTCCGCCAGCACGGCGGCGGGGTCGCCGGCGCCCGCGAGCGCCGCGGGAACGACGGGCAGGCCGAGCGGCTCGGCGCGGGTCGCGAGGACGGCGAGCGTCTGCGGGTAGACGTCGACGTCCACCACGAGGACGGCGTCCGCGGGAATCCTGGAGGCGCGGCGCATCAGGGTCATCGCCTCGGCCGCGGCCGTGCCCTCGTCGAGCAGCGACGCCCCGGCCACCGGCAGGCCGGTGAGGTCGGCGACCATCGTCTGGAAGTTCAGCAGAGCCTCCAGGCGGCCCTGGGAGATCTCCGGCTGGTAGGGGGTGTACGCGGTGTACCAGGCCGGGTTCTCCAGCACGTTGCGCAGGATCACGCCCGGGGTGTGGGTGCCGTGGTACCCGAGCCCGATCATGGGCACGGCCACCGTGTTGCGGTCGGCCAGCTCGGCGAGCTCGGCGAGGACCTCGCGCTCCCCCGCCGCGGCGGGCAGGTCGAGCCGTTCCAGGGAGCGGATCGCCGCGGGCATGACCGCCTCGACCAGCCCCTCCAGCGACTCCTGGCCGACGGCGGCGAGCATGCGCCGGACGTCGTCCGGGTCGGGGCCGATGTGGCGGTCGGGAAAGCCGGTGGCAGGCGAGGGTGTCATCGGAGGCTCCACGGGTGAGGAGCGCCGGGGGACGGCGCTCGGGGTGGACCTCCCCCTCTGTCGGACCGGCACCGTCGGCGCTGCCCAAACCTTCAGAGTCGCCTCACTCGCACGGTCCTGGTGCCTGAGAGGTTCCGGGGAGAGTTGCCCCTTCGGCGCCCGGACGTCCGGGCTCTCCCGCGCGAGGTCGACAGCGGATCGACTGTAGCCAGTCGCCCGGTGGATCGCCACCGGGCCCACGGAGACGGCCGCCACGACGCCACGCTGAGTGATCACGGCACGCCGTGGGGGTACGGCACGAGCGACCTTGCCGCCGGGAAGGGTACCGTTGCTCGGGTGATCGTGGTCAGCGTCTGCAGTCTGAAGGGCGGCGTCGGCAAGACGTCCGTGGTACTGGGCCTGGCGAGCGCGGCGCTGTCCCGCGGGGTGCCGACGCTCGTGGTCGACCTCGACCCGCAGGCCGACGCGACCATGGCGCTCAACGTCGACGTCCCCGAGGCCAACGTCGTCGCCGACGTCCTGTCGAACCCGCGCCGCAAGACGGTCGTCAACGCGATCGTCCCCGCCGGGTGGACCGAGGACGGCGAGCTCGGCCGCCTCGACGTCATCCAGGGCTCCCCCGCGAGCGCGGCCCACGACGGCCCGCGCGCCACGGACCGGGCGCTGGGCCGGCTCGGGCAGGCGCTGGAGCGGGCGGAGGGGTACCGGCTGGTGCTCATCGACTGCCCGCCGTCGTTCGGGGCCCTCAGCCGGTCCGGGCTCGTCGCCAGCCACCGCTCGATCGTCGTCACCGAGCCGGCGCTCTTCTCGGTGACGGCGGCCGACCGGGCGTTGCGGGCCATCGACGAGCTGCGCCGGTCCAACGCGCCCGCGCTGCAGCCCCTCGGCGTCGTCGTCAACCGGTACCGGGACCGCTCCCCCGAGCACCGCTACCGGGTCACCGAGCTGAGCGACATGTTCGGGCCGCTGGTGCTGTCGCCCGCGATCCCCGAGCGCAGCGCCCTGCAGCAGGCCCAGGGCGCCAGCGTGCCCGTGCACCGCTGGCCCGGCCCGGCCGCCGAGGAGCTGGCCGAGGCGTTCGACGCGCACCTGGCGCGGGTGATGCGGGCCGGTACCCGGGCTCCGCGGCGCGCCCCGGCCGCGCGGGCCTGAGCCCGCCCTCCCTTGCACGGGCGCGCTGCGCGCTCCCCGGCACACGACGAAGGGCCTGACCGGCGGCGGTCAGGCCCTTTCGCTCGTCCTGTGGTGGGCGGCCGACGGGTCAGCCGACGGCGCGGTTGCGGCGCCGTCCGGCGAGCTCGTCCTCCGGGTGGTCGACGGCGGGCTCCTCCTCGGCGTCGCCGGCGCGCTCGCTGGGGAGTTCGGCGAGGCTGCCCTCGACCTCCCGCCAGACCCGGCCCACGGCGATGCCGAAGACACCCTGACCGCCCTGGACGAGATCGATGACCTCGTCGGCGGACATGCACTCGTAGACGCTCGCGCCGTCGCTCATCAGCGTGATCTGGGCGAGGTCCTCGACGCCGCGCTCGCGCAGGTGCCCGACCGCGACCCGGATCTGCTGCAGGGAGACCCCGGTGTCGAGCAGCCGCTTGACGACCTTCAGCACGAGGATGTCGCGGAAGCTGTAGAGCCGCTGGGTGCCCGAGCCCGTCGCCGGGCGGATGGACGGCTCGACGAGCCCCGTGCGCGCCCAGTAGTCGAGCTGGCGGTACGTGATGCCTGCTGCCTTGCACGCCGTGGGGCCACGGTAGCCGAGCTGCTCGTCCAGGACGGGCAGGTCCTCGGTGAACAGGAGCCCCTGGGCACGCGCGGGCACATGGGTGGCCCTGCTCGCGTTGCCCGTGGCGTCGCCCGTTCCGCTCACGCCGACCTCCGAATCTCTGCGCCCTCGCGGGGGGAAGGCCGGTGCTCCCGTCGGGTTTCACCGGTGGAACTACAGCGAGGACGTTCTCCCCTGACGGTAGGCGTCGCCACACCCCGGGTCAACGAACGCGGCACTCCACCGACGGGCGTGTCGTCCGTCCGGCCCCCCTCAGCTCTGGCCCGGTTCGCCGGGCGCGGCCCCGGGAGCGCCCTTCTCGAAGTCCTCGGGGGAGATCTGGTCCAGGAAGGCCCGGAACTTCTCGACCTCGTCCTCGTCCTCGTCCGGCACGGCGACACCACCCTCTTCGAGTACCGAGTCCGCACCGACGATGCGGGTGCCCGTGCGCAGGGCCAGCGCGATCGCGTCGGACGAGCGGGACCCGACGGTGAGCCCGCCGTCGAAGGCGAGCTCGGCATGGAACACGTTGTCGCGGATCGCCACGATCCGCACCTCCTCCAGCCGGCGGCCGAAGGCGGTGATCAGGTCCTTCATCAGGTCGTGCGTGAGGGGGCGTGGCGGCACCACCCCCTGCTGGGCGTACGCGATGGCACTCGCCTCGGAGTTCCCGACCCAGATCGGCAGATAGCGGTCACCTCCACGCTCGCGCAACAGCACGATCGGCTGGTTCGAGGGCAGCTCCACGCGTACTCCGACAACGTCCAACTCGCGCACCCAGTCACCGTACCCCGGCACCTGCCCCGGCGCGACGGCCAGGGAGAACCACCTCCAGTCGTGGGGTGAGCGGGGTGAGGGCTCGGTGAGGGGTCGGTCAGGGGGCGGGGCGGTGCAGCGCGCTGCGGACCAGGGCCGCGTGCAGCTGCAGGCACAGGGCGGCCACCTCGCGGGACGCCTCGTCGGCCCGGCCCGCGGCCTCGGGACCGCGCTGGCGCCGCAGCGGCGCCACCACCTGCTCGACCAGTCCCGCCTCCCGGTCGGCCGCCGTCCGGAAGGCCCGCAGGTGGCGCGGCTCGATCCCGAACCGGGCCAGCTCCCCGGCCGTCCGGGTGACCGCCATCGCCTCGCCGTCGTAGTGGGCGGTGCCAGGGACGGGTGCGACCAGGCCGTACGACTCCAGGGCCGCCAGGAGCTCCGCGTCGCCACCCGCGGCCTCGATCAGGTCGCGGCGCGACAGGGCGGCCTCCGACCCCGACCGGAACCGCTCCGGACCGGCCGGCGGGGCGCCCACCAGCCGCGGGGCGCCCGGGCCACCCCCGGGCAGCACCGGCGGGTCCAGGCCGCGGTCGAGGGCGTCCAGGTGCTCGCGGATGACCCGCAGCGGCAGGTAGTGGTCGCGCTGGACGGCCAGGACGTACCGCAGCCGCTCCAGGTCGGCGTGGGTGAACTTGCGGTACCCGGCCGGGGTGCGCTCGGGCTCGATGAGCCCCTCACCCTCCAGGTAGCGGATCTTCGAGATGGTGACGTCGGGGAAGTCCGTCTGCAGGTGCGCCAGGACCTCCCCGATGCTCATCGACGGCTCGGGCGCCTCACGCCGGCCGTACGCCGAGCTCACCACCGGCAGGTCACCACCCCGTGCCGGCTCCGGGCCCACGCTTGCTGGGGTGGAAGATCATGCGGAACTTGCCGATCTGCACCTCGTCGCCGTCGCGCAGCACGGCCTCGTCGATCCGGTCACGGCTCACGTACGTGCCGTTCAGGCTGCCGACGTCGCGCACCAGGAACTGCCCGTCACGCCGGACGAACTCCACGTGCTTGCGCGAGACGGTGACGTCGTCCAGGAAGATGTCGCTGCCCGGGTGGCGGCCCGCCGTCGTGCGGTCGGCGTCGAGCAGGAACCGGGCACCGGCGTTCGGCCCCCGCTGGACGACGAGCAGCGCCGAGCCCGCGGGCAGGGCGTCGATGGCGGCCTGGTCGGCGGTGGAGACGCGCGACTGCTCCCCGGCGTCGGGCAGGTCGGTGACCGCGCGCAGCGAGATCGTCGTGTCCGGCCCGTAGGAGGGGCCGGGGTCGGGGTACCCGGAAGGCTGGCCGGGAGGAACGGAACCAGGCGCGGGCGAGCCGATGGGCTCCTCGGGCTGGTGCCCCGTCCCCGGCGGGGGAACCGTCATGCCGGACCTCCTCGTTTCACGTGCGCACATCGTCGCGTGGGCCACGACGCCGTCACCGGCGCCGTCGCGATCGTTGATCGACGTTCAGCCTAACCCTCGACGCCAGGTCGAGACAGCCGACGCGTGTCCCCCCGGGCCGTTCCGCCGAGGGTCCTCCCGGCCCACGACCGGCCCACGACCGGCCCACGACCGGCCCACGACCGGCGCGCGACCGGCGCGCGGGCGGCGCGCGGGCGGCCCGGCGTCAGGCCAGGCGGGCCTGGTAGTCCCCCGCGCTGAGCAGCGCGTCGACGACGTCGGCGGACTCCAGGGCGATCTCGAACATCCAGCCCTCGCCGTACGGGTCGGTGTTGACCAGCTCGGGGTTGGCGTCCAGTGCCTCGTTGCGGGCCACGACCGCCCCGGTGAGCGGCGCGAACAGGTCGCTCACGCTCTTGGTCGACTCGACCTCGCCGCACGGCTGGCCCGCGGTGACCGTGGCGTCGAGGTCGGGCAGGGTGACGTAGACGATGTCGCCGAGCGCCTCCTGCGCGTACGTGGTGATCCCCACCCGGGCCCGGTCGCCGGTCACGCGCACCCACTCGTGCTCCGTGGTGTAGCGCAGGTCGTCGGGGTACTCGGCGTCGGCCATGGAGGCGTTCCTCTCGATCACTGCGTGCTGGTCGGGTCACTGCGTGCTGGTCGGGTCGCTGGGTGCTGGTGGAGTCGCTGGGCGCTGCCCGGTCGGCAGCGTAGGGGACCCGGTCGCGGGCGATCCTGCCCGGGGTCACGACCCCCCGGCAGGGGCCGGACGGGCGTACTGCGGCGGGCGCTGGGTCACCACGGCCGCGACCGACACCGCCGGCAGGGTGCGGACGGTCCCCTCGCCGCCCTTGTTCCGCAGCGCCTCCAGGACCCCGCCCGGGATCTGCAGCGCGGCGGCGAGCGTCTGCGGGTCGCCGATGGCCAGCAGGCGGTACGGCGGGGTCAGCACCGTGCGGTCCACGAGCAGGCCGGAGCTGGCGCTGTCGTCGAGCAGCGCCGTCCGGGCGACGACGCGCACCGAGCCGAGCTGCATCGCCTCGGCCCCGGCGTCGCGCAGCTCCTGGATCGTCTCGAGCAGGTCGGTCGCGTTGACGGCCGCCTTCGGGTCGGAGATCTCCAGCTCGATGCCCGGACCGGCCGCCGGCAGGGTGCCTGCGAGGACGCCGAGCGTGTCCAGGCGGCTCTGCGCCGCCTGCCGGGCCGCGGGCGCGCCGTCCGTCGAGGACTGCAGCCGGGCGAGGGTCCGCTGCAGGTCCGCCGCCTGGGCGTCGAGCCGGGCCGTCTCCTGGGTCGCGTTGTCGAGCACGGTGATCAGGTCGGACTGGCGCAGCGACGACAGGCTCGCGACCTCCGCCTGGCGGGCCTGGACGACGACGGCGAACCCGAGCAGCGCGCACACCCCGCCGGCGAGCAGCTGGGCCCGGCTGAACCGCGGCACCAGCGCGGACAGCAGCCTGCGGCGCGCGGCGTCGGCCGCCGCCTCCACCTGCCGGTCGTCCTCACCGCCCGGCCCCCCGTCCGTCGCGCCGTTCGCGGGGTGCTCGACGGCGGGGTCCTCGACGGCGGGCTCGTCGGCCGCGCCCTCGACCACCTCGGCGGCGGCGGGCTCGTCCTCGGCCTGCTCAGCCTCGGCGGGCTCGTCCTCGGCCGCGGCGGCGGGCTCGGCGCCGTCGGGCTCGGCGCCGTCGGGCTCGGCGGCGGGCTCGGCGCCGTCGGGCTCGGCGCCGTCGGGCTCGGCGGCGGGCTCGGCGCGGCCGTCCTCCGCGCCCTCGCCGTCCGTGGTGCCGGTGGTCTCGGCGTCGGCGGTCACCGGGTCGGCGGGCGCGTCCGCCCCGGCCTCGGGGGCGTCACCGGACCCGTCCGCAGCGTCGGGCGCGACGTCTGCCGGAGCGTCGGTAGCGGCCTCGGGCTCGCCCGTCACGTCCTCGACGGTGACGTCCTCGCCGGGCGGCTCGACGGCGTCGGGGACCGTCGCGCCGTCCGGGACCGCCGGGCCGTCCGGCTCCGCCGCCTGCTCGCCCATCCTCCGTGGGCCGGGGATCGCGCCCACCGGTCAGGCCTTGAAGAGGTGACGGCGGATGGCGGCGGCGTTGGAGAAGATCCGGATGCCGAGGACCACGACGACGCCCGTCGACAGCTGCGACCCGACGCCGAGCTGGTCGCCGAGGTAGACGATGAGCGCCGCCACGATGATGTTGGACAGGAACGAGACGATGAACACGCGGTCGTCGAAGATGCCGTCGAGCATCGCCCGCACGCCGCCGAACACCGCGTCGAGCGCGGCGACGACGGCGATGGGCAGGTAGGGCTGCAGCCACAGGGGCACGGTCGGCTGCAGCACCAACCCGACCATGATGCCGATCACCAGGCCGATCGCCGCGATCACTGCTGTGCCTCCGTGGGGGTCGTGCTGCCGGTGGGACGTACGGTGCCGGACGACGTCGCCGGTCCGGTCGGGACGGCGGTGGGGACCGCGGCCCGGCGCAGCTGGAAGGCTCCGGCCGCGGGCAGGCGCAGGTCCGTGGCGGCCGTGAACGCCACGCGCACGCCGTAGTTGTCGCGCAGGGACTGCAGGTAGCTGCCCGCGTACTGCGACCCGAACTGGGTCTGCAGGCCGGAGGCGTCGCCGATCGCCTGCACCTTGTAGGGCGGGACGAGCGGGCGGAAGTCCACCAGGATCGCCGCGCCCGCGGCGCGGATCGCCGACAGGGTGGTCAGCCGCCGCCCGTTGATGGCGACCGCCTCCGCACCCGCCGCCCACAGGCCGTTGACGACGATCTGCAGGTCGCGGTCGAGCACCCGGCCGTCGTCGGCGGACGAGGAGGCGCGCGGGTCGAACCCGCCGACCTGCGACTCGGCCGGTCGCGCGTCCTGCAGGCTGATCTCCAGGCCGGGCCCGCGCACGGGCAGCTCGCCCGTCGTCAGGGCGAGCTGCTGCACCCGGGCGGCGAGCTGGGCGTCACCGGACGACGTCAGCTGGGACTGCTGGGCGGCGGCGATGCGGCTGCGCAGCTCCTGGATGGTGCGCTGCTCGGCGTCCGCGGCGGCCGTCCGGCGGCTGATCTCGTGCTCCAGCTCCGACCGGCGCGCGTCCTGCCCCGGCTCGGGCCGGCGCAGCTCGGACACGCCGCGGCTCACGACCCACCCGCAGAGCACGGCCACCAGGACGATGAGGACGGCGGTCGTCGGGCGGGCGTGGACGACGCCCGCGGAGCCCGGGGATCCGTCGCGGGCCGCCGCGCGCTCCCGGCGCCGGGCCGCGTGCGCGTACGCCGGGTCCAGCGGCTGCTCCATGATCTCGCGCAGGAGGCGCATGGAGGCGTCCACGGGCGGGCGCGCGGGCGGGCGGGCGGTCATCGCCACCATCGTGGCACGCGTCGCCCGACCGGACAGGCCCGTGCCCCATCCGTGACCAGGCACTCACCCACCGGCAGGCCCTGCCCGACCAGAGGCCTCACGGGGTGCCCTCGGTCGGCTGCGCCGTCCCGCGCGCCGCGGCCCGCACCAGCCCGACCGACTGGCGCACGTACAGCCATCCCGCCCACCAGTACAGCGCGATGCCCCACCAGGCGAAGGCCCAGCCCACCGGGCGGGCCACCGCCCCGATCCCGCCGCCCACGTGGGCCAGCAGCAGCAGGGGGAAGGCGTAGAGCAGGTTGAACGTCGCCGCCTTGCCGAGGAAGTGGACGGGCAGCGGCCCGTACCCGTACCGGGCGAGCAGCGGGATCGTCAGGCTCAGCAGGACGTCGCGCCCCACCAGCAGGCCCACCACCCACCACGGGACGGCGTCGCGGAACGCCAGGCCGAGCAGGGTGGACACGATGTAGAGGCGGTCGGCCGCCGGGTCGAGGAGCTGGCCGACCCGGGACACCTGCCCCCACCGCCGCGCCAGCGTGCCGTCGAGGTAGTCGGAGATCCCGCTCACCATCAGGACGGCGATCGCCCACCCGTCGAGCTCGGCGACGATCAGCCAGAAGAACACCGGCACCAGCACCAGGCGCAGGGCGCTCAGCGCGTTCGGGATCGTGAACACCCGGTCGACGACCTCGCCGTCGTGGCCCACGATCACCTCCACACCCGTGCAGCCACCGCCCCTGGGCATCACGGACCGGCACCACGGGCCGGGCCACCCACCGCACGGAAGCCTAGGCCCTCCACGCGGGCCGCCACGCCCGCGATGGCGGGGTGCGCGACACTGCTGCCGTCCCGCCGCGCCCGTCCGCCTGCGCCCGTCCACCCACCCGTGCAGAAGGAGCCCGCCATGCCGATCCTCCCCGGCCGACGCCGACCCCGTGACCCCCGGCTGCCACCCGGCCAGTACGACGCCGGGGACGGCTTCCCCGTGCTCAGCGCCGAGGTCACCCCCCGCGTCGACCTCGACACCTGGTCGTTCCGCATCGACGGCCTCGTCGACACGCCCGTCACCTGGACGTGGCCGCAGCTGCGCGCACTGCCGCACTCCACGTACGAGGGCGACATCCACTGCGTCACCACCTGGTCGAAGCTGGGGACGTCGTTCACCGGCGTCAGCGTCGACACCCTGCTCGCCGCGGCGGGCGTGCGGGAGGAGGCGACCCACGTCGTGGCGTGGAGCGTCACCGGCTACACGACCAACCTGCCGCTCGAGCACGTCACCGGCGAGCTGGCCTGGGTGGTGTGGGAGCACGAGGGCCGGCCGCTCCCGCCCGAGCACGGCGGGCCGGTGCGGATGCTCGTGCCGCACCTGTACTTCTGGAAGAGCGCCAAGTGGATCGGGGGCCTGCGCCTGCTCGACCACGACGAGCCCGGATTCTGGGAGACCCGCGGCTACCACGCACTGGGCGACCCGTGGAGCGAGCAGAGGTACGACGGTGACTGACCCGACCCTCCCGCCGCTGCCCTCCCTGCCTGCCCTGCCGCCGCTGCCCGCGATGGGCCCGGTCACCCGGCGGGTGCCGCCCGCCGGGGCCCGGCGGGAGTGGCAGGACGCCGAGGTCGTCGCCGTCCGGGACGAGACGGCCCACGCCCGCACCGTGCGGCTGCACCTGCCGCCCGGCGCGGAGACCCACGTGCCGGGCCAGCACTACGTCGTCCGGATGCCGCGCGAGGACGGGTCGTGGGCGCAACGCTCCTACAGCGCCGCCTCCGCCCCCGACGGGCCCGCCGAGCGCGCGGCCGGCCCGCACGTCGAGCTGACCGTGGAACGCATCGACGACGGCGAGCTGTCCCCCGCCCTGCACGGCGTCACCGTCGGTGACCGTCTCAGTGTCCGGGGACCGTTCGGCGGCTGGTTCGTCTGGCGCGGCGACGTCCCAGCCCTGCTCGTCGGCGGGGGCAGCGGCGTCGTCCCGCTGGCGGCGATGCTCCGCCACCGGCGCCGCGGCGGCCTCGCGACGCCGCTGCACCTGGTGGTGTCGGTGCGCGGGCCGCAGGACCTCTTCTACGCCGACGAGCTCGCCGGCGCACCGGAGGTGACCGTCGTCCACACCCGGGTCGCTACCCCCGGGTCGGCCCGGCCACCCGGGCACCTGTCCGCCGCCGACCTGCGGCCCGTCCTCGCCTCCTTCGCCGACGGCGGGCCGACCTGCTACGTCTGCGGGTCGACGGGGTTCGCCGAGCACGCCGGGCAGTTGCTCGTCGAGCTCGGCGTGCCGTCGGGGGACGTGCGGGTGGAGCGGTTCGGGCCGTCCTGACGGGTGATCGCGGCCCGCGCCCGTCAAGGCGTTCCGCCGCGGGGTCGACGTCGCAGGGGCGCCACCCACGGCGCGGGCACCCCGGCGACGTCGACGCCGCGCCCGAACCCCGCGAGAGGAACCGACCATGCCCAGTGCAACCGCGAAGGGGCGGCCGGGGCCACGGCGACGGGGCCCCGGCAGGTGGTTCGCCGACCGCCGGGTACGGACCAAGATCCTGCTCGTGGTGGCCGTGACGTCGCTGGCCACGACCACGGTGGGGCTGGTGGGGCTGGTCGCCGCCACCTCCTTGAACGGCGGGACCCGGGACGTCGCGTCCCGTGCCGCGGCGCTGCAGCACCTCGCCGAGGCCCAGCGGGTCGCCACGTCCCTGCGCGCCGACCTGCGGGACCACATCCTGTCGACCGGGGACGCCGTCGCTCCCTTCCAGGCCGCGATCACCCGTGACGACGAGCAGCTCGCCGCGGCCCTCGCCCGGTTCGCGTCCACGCCCGGCTACACCGCGGCGGACCGGGCGGCGGTCGAGCAGTTCCGCACCCGGTTCGGCGCGTACCAGCGCCTGCGGGACGAGAAGGTGATCCCGGCGAGCACCGCCGGGGACAAGGCGACGGCGTACCGCGCCCTGACGGGCGACGTCGTCCCGGTCTACAAGGCGGCGATGGCCCAGCTCGCGGACCTGATGGCCCAGGAGGTCGCCCGCAGCGCCTCGGTGCGGGCCCACGCGGACGACGACTACCGCACCGCGCGCCTCACGCTGGCCACGCTCGTCGCCTGCGGCCTCGCCGTCCCCCTGGTCCTGGCCCTGGCCGTGACCCGCACCATCGTGGCGCCGCTGCGCGCCGTGCAAGGCGTGCTCGTGGCCGTCGCCGCCGGCGATCTCACCCACGACGCCGACGTCGTCCAGGGCGACGAGCTGGGCGAGATGGCCCGCGCCCTGCGGACCGCCACCGACGGCATCCGCGGACCGGTGCAGGCGATGGCCTCGTGCGCGCGGACGATGGAGCAGGCGGCCGTCGACCTGGCCGCCGTCAACGGGGAGATCACCGCCATGGCCGAGCGCACGAGCGCCCGCGCCGAGTCGATGGCGGAGACGGCGCAGCAGGTCTCGGGCAACATCCTGCAGGTCGCGTCGGGGGCCGAGGAGATGGGCACGAGCATCGGCCAGATCGCCCGTGACGCCGCCGTCGCCGCGCAGATCGGCGGCACGGCGGTGCGGCGCGCCCGGGACGCCAGCGTCACCGTCGCCGATCTCGGGGACGCCTCGACGCGGATCGGTCAGGTCCTCGGGCTGATCACCTCCATCGCCGAGCAGACCAACCTGCTGGCGCTCAACGCCACGATCGAGGCGGCCCGCGCCGGGGAGGCCGGCAAGGGCTTCGCGGTGGTGGCCGGCGAGGTGAAGGACCTGGCCGGCGAGACCGCCCGCGCCACCGGGGACATCGAGGACAAGGTCAAGGCCATCGAGACCGGGACCGCGGGAGCGGTGAGCGCGATCACCGGCGTCACCGGCGACATGGAGCAGATCAACGAGCACCAGACCAGCATCGCCGCGGCGGTGGAGGAGCAGGCCACCACGAGCGCCGAGATCACCCGCAACGTCGCGCGGGCGGCGGCGGGCAGCGGCGACATGGCCGCCCACGTGGCGGAGATCGCCGACGCGGCGCGGAGCACCTCGGCCGGCGTGCAGCGCAACCAGCAGGCGGCCGAGCGGCTCAGCGCCATGAGCGCCGAGCTGCGCGAGATCGTCGGGCACTTCCGGTACTGACCGCCGACCCGGCCCGGCCGGCCCGTCCCGCCGCCACCTGCGGTGATCATGCAATCCGGGACGATCATGCAATCCGGGAACGGGCCCCGCCACCCTCCGACACCCACCGACCACCCCGACCCAGGCCGACGATCACGCAGTGGAGCCTCGCCGGTGAACGCGGGTCAGCGGTCCGCGACATGCGGTGGGGTTCCCGGGCACCGACCGGCCGACGGGCAGGAGGCCGCCGTCCCGGTCCGGGGCCGGACGACGGTGATCCTCCCGAACGGGCGCGACACCACACCCGGCGTGCACGCGGACCCCGGTGATCCCCCCGAAAGGGTGTCCGCCCACACCAGACCGCCCTCGATCCCCTCGATCGGGTTTGGAACCACAAACTTCGGGCTCTCCAACCCGCTCGAGAGGATCACCCCCGGCCGACCAGCAGCCATCCCCTGGACCGGGCGCCGGGCGCTCCGGCCGGCCGTCCGACGGCAGGACCGTCCCCGGATTGCATGATCGTCCCGGATTGCATGATCACGAGGTGGAGAAGGCCTCTGGACTGGGCCGGCAGAGTCTCACGGTGGGGGTGGGGTTGGTCAGACCGCGCGCCAGAGCGACAGCGAGAACCAGTCCCGGTCGTCGGTCCACCAGCCGGCCTGTTCGAAGCCCGCCGCGCGCAGCTCGGCCGCGAGCGGTCCGGGGCGGAACTTGGCGCTGATCTCGGTCAGCACGTCCTCGCCGCGTTCCAGCGGGACGACGAGGTCCAGCCCGGCCACGGTCAGCACGAGCGGGCGCCGGGCCCGCAGGCGCATCTCGATCCATTCCTGCTCGGCGTTCCACAGGGCGACGTGGTCGAAGTCCTCGGGCACGGCGTCGGCGCCGAGGCGGGCGTTGAGCACCTGCAGCACGTTGCGGTTGAACGCGGCGGTCACGCCCGCCGCGTCGTCGTAGGCCGGGACCAGGACCGACTCCGGTTTCACCAGGTCGGCGCCCAGCAGCAGGTGCTCCCCCGGCGACAGGACCGACCGCAGTCCGGCGAGGAACCGCGCCCGCGGACCCGGTTCGAAGTTGCCGATCGTGCCGCCGAGGAACGCCACCGTCCGCCGTTCCCCCGCGGGCAACCGGTCGAGGTGGTCGGTGAAGTCCGCGCGCAGCAGGTCGATCGCGAGTGTCGGGTACCGCACGGCGAGGGCTGACGCCGCGCCGCGGAGGGCGTCCTCGCTGACGTCGACCGCCACGTACCGGGCGCCCGCGCCGTCCGTGCTCCCGGCGCCCGCGCGTCGGGCCAGGAGGGCGTCGAGCAGGAGCGTCGTCTTCTGCGAGGAGCCGGAGCCCAGCTCGACGAGGACGTCGGGATCGGCGGTCGCGATGATCTGCGCGGCGTTGCGGGTGAGGATGTCCCGTTCGGTGCGGGTCGGGTAGTACTCGGGCAGCTCGGTGATCTGCTCGAACAGCTCGCTGCCCGCCTTGTCGTAGAACCAGCGCGGAGGCAGCGTGCGCGGGGGCGCGGCGAGGCCGTCGCGCGCGTCACGGCGCAGGGCGCTGATCTCGAAGTCGGCGGGCAGCAGGTCGGTGAAGGTCGGTTCGGGCACGGCTGGCGTCCTTCCGGAGGGCGCGCTCGAGGCACGCGGGAGGCCCGTCCCGCACCGGCGCGGTGCGCGGACGCGGGAGGCGGGTCGGGAGATCAGGAGGGCGGGTCGCGGGATCAGGTCGGGAGACCCAGGGTCAGCCGGGTCAGCTCGACGCCGTCGGGCGAGGCGACGACGAGGTGCCCGTCGGGGACGTCCTGCCAGCCGGGGCCGTCGTCGTAGGGCTCGCTGGCGACGACCACGCCCCCGGCGGCGCGCCGGTGGCTCAGGCTCGCCCCCAGGGCGGTCGCCGCGATCACCGACCCGTCCGTGAGCAGCAGGTTCAGCCGTCCCCCGCCCGCGGCGACCGCCGCCCGGACGACGTCGGCGAGGGCGTCGCCAGGGCTCGCCCCCGCCTCCAGCCGGGCGGCGGTCAGGGCCCACAGCAGCGCGGCGTCCGTGGGGGCGTCCAGGCGCACGAGCTGCTCGGGAGGCAGCGCCGCGGCGAGCACGCCACCGCTCGCCGGCCAGCCGGCGAGGGCGCCGTTGTGGCTGAACAGCCACCGCCCGCGCCGGAAGGGCGCGGCCGCCGCCGAGCCCGGGCCCATCCCGGCGGTCGCCGACCGGACGGCCGCCAGCAGCGCCGGCGCGCGGATCACCCGGGCGAGGTCGGGGAACGTCTCGTCGGCCCAGATGGGGATCCCCGCGCGGTGCCGGGCGGGCACGTCGTGACCGGGCACGTACCACCCGACCCCGAAACCGTCCGCGTTCATGATCCCGTGCCGCTGCCGCCGGGGCTCCCACGCCTGCCGGAAGAGCGCGTGGGGCGGCTCGACGAGCACCTCGCCGAGCCCGACCGGCGCCCCCACGTACGCCAGGTGGCGGCACATCAGCGGGCCCCCGGCGCGCCGTCGTCCTCGCCGGGTGCCGCGTCACGCGCGCAGCGGAACCCGGAGAAGATCTGGCGGCGGATCGGGTGGTCCCAGTTGCGGAACGTGCCGCGGCAGGCGACGGCGTCGGCGCCGAACGACCCGCCGCGCAGCACCGCGTAGGTGTCCCCGAAGAACACCTCGGAGTACTCGCGGTACGGCCAGGCGCTGAAGCCCGGGTAGCCCGTGAAGGTGCTCCCGGTCCACTCCCACACGTCCCCGATGAGCTGGTGGACGCCGAGCGGCGACGCGCCGAGCGGGTAGGCGCCGACCCGCGCGGGCCGCAGGTGGCGCTGGCCCAGGTTGGCGTGCTGCGGCGTCGGGTCGTCGTCACCCCACGGGTAGCGGCGCGACCGCCCGGACGCCGGGTCCCACCGGGCCGCCTTCTCCCACTCGGCCTCGGTCGGCAGGCGCCGGCCCACCCACCGGGCGTAGGCGTCGGCCTCGTACCAGCTGACGTGCACCACCGGCTCGTCGTCCGGGAGCGCCTCCACCCGTCCGAAGCGGCGGCGTGCCCAGCCGTCGCCGTCCCGCCGCCAGAACTGCGGCGCCACCAGCGCGGCCTCCTGCCGGTGGGCCCAACCGGGCGCCGTCCACCAGCGCGGGTCGTCGTACCCGCCGCCCTCGACGAACGCCCGGTAGGCACCGTTGGTGACCGGGACCGTGTCGATCCAGAAGGCGGGCACCTCCACCGGGTGGGCCGGCCGCTCGTTGTCCAGCGCCCAGGGCTCGGCGGACGTACCCATGGTGAACCGGCCGCCGGGCACGAGGACCTCGGGCGGCAGGGCCGCCACCAGGCCCGGCGGCGGCGCCGGGGGCAGCGGCGCGTCGAGGACGGGCGTGCCCTCGCGCAGCTGGTGGGTGGCCAGCATCGTCTCGTCGTGCTGCTGCTCGTGCTGGGCGATCATGCCGAACACGAACCCCCGTTCCACCAGCGGACGCCCGTGCAGGGGCGCCCGCTCGACCAGGTCCATGACGCGCCCCCGGACCTGCCGCACGTAGCGACGGGACGCGCCCGGGTCGAGCAGCGGCAGCGTGGGGCGGTCGCGCCGGGGGAAGCGGAACGCGTCGTAGAGGCGGTCGACGGTCTCGGGGAGGATCGGGTCACGCCCGTCGACGTCCCGCAGCAGCCACAGCTCCTCCTGGTTGCCGATGTGGGCGAGGTCCCACACGAGCGGCGACATCAACGGCGAGTGCTGGCGCACCAGCTCGTGGTCGTCGACGGCATCGGTGAGCAGGTGGCTGCGCTCGCGGGCGCGCTCCAGGATCCCGGCGATCCGGGTGCGCAGCGCGTCGTCGTCGAAGGGCTCGGGGACGGGCTCCGGAACGGGTTCGGTCACGGCGTCGGCGGTCACGACGACTCGCTCTCGGGGAGGGGACGGCGCGGCGACGGCCCCGGCAGGGGTCCGGCGCGCGGCACCGGTGGCAGGGGGGTGACGTCGGCGGGCGGGTCGTCGCCGGGGGAACGGCGACGGGCGGTCCAGCGCTCGCGGTAGGCCGCGACCGGGTCGGCCCAGGCGCGGCCCGTGGGGTCGGCGGCGAGCGCGGTGGCCGCCGCGGACAGCACCCCGCAGGCGGCGCGGGCCAGGCCGTCGTCGCGCAGGCCGTCGCGGGCGGCGGCGACCCACCGGTCGTCGCGGGACGAGGTCTCCGCGCAGGCCCGCAGGGCCTGCGCGCCCGCGTCCGGGTCGGTGGCGAGCACCCACAGCACGGCCGCGGGCACCACCCACCAGGGCCCCGGCTGGGCGTCGACGTACCGGACCTCGAGGTGGCCCCGGGCGCGCACGGGCGGGAACAGCGTGGTCAGGTGGTAGGCGAGGTCGTCGACGTCCGGGCCGGGCCGGCCGGGGACGACGTCCCTGCCGCCGTGCAGCCACTCCCGGAAGGTGGCGGGCGGCGCCGTCCACGGACCCTGGGGCCGCCGCACGAGCAGCAGCGGCGCATCCAGGCACCAGCGGGACCAGGCGTCGGCGACGCTCTCGCCGGGCAGGGGTCGCGGCTCGCTGGTCCGGGCCGGGTCGAGGGCGAGCCAGACGCCCATCCGGGCGCAGGCCCACCCCGCCCAGGGGCTGCCGGGGGTGCCGGGAGAGTTGGCGAACGCGGCCACCAGGGCCGGGCCGACGGCGTGCAGCAGGGTCCAGCGGCGGTCGGCCTCGCCCGGGGAACCGTCGGAGGCCTCGACGTTGACCTGCACGGACGCGGTGCGGCGCATCATGGTGCGGCCTGCGGGCGCCCACCGGTCGAGGTAGTGCTCCATCTGCGCGTACCGCTCGTCGGCCAGGACGCGCCGGGCGACGTCCCGGTCGTCGACCCCCCGCCCGACCAGGCGCAGGTCGTGGGTGTGGGCCAGGTGCTGCAGGACCTTCAGGTCGCCCGAGGTCTCGTGGACGGCGGACGCCAGGTCGGGGTGGGGGCTGCTGCTGATCTCCAGCTGGCCGCCCGGTTCGACGGTGACGCGGCCGGCGGTGGGCAGGCGCGCCGCCTCGTGGCGGACCCGGTCGCGCTCGGCGCCGTCCGTGGGGGCCGACGGGTCGCGGCGGTCGTGCACGAGCAGTTCGAGCTCGATCCCGACGCGGCGGGGAGGTCCGTTCTTGAAACAGGTGTGGGGCAGCCAGGCTGCGGCCGCGACGGCCGACAGCCGGCCCTCGGACGCGGCGGTTCGGGTGATGCTCACGGCACTCCTCCTCGACGGCGCGGGAGGCTCCGGTGTCCTCCCGTCCTCCCCTTGCCTATCAGCCCGCACCGACAACTTCAGCTCGGACTTCAGGCAATGAGCGCGGCGGAGATCGGAGGGACACGCCGCCCGGGAGGCCCGACGCGCCGCGACCGGGCGCCTATCCTCGACGATGACCTTCACCACGCTGGCGCTGCTGACGGCCGTCGGCCTGGCCGGACCGCTCCTGGCGGCGATCCCGCGGCTGGGCACGTCGCTGGTCGTCGGGGAGATCGCGGCCGGGCTCGCGGTCGGGCGCAGCGGCCTCGACCTGGTGCCCGTGGACGATCCCGCGCTCACCCTCCTGGCCGATCTCGGCTTCGCGTTGCTCATGCTCATCGTGGGCACGCACCTGCCGCTGCGGCGGCCGGACCTGCGGCCCGCCGCCGGACGGGCGGCCCTGGCCGCGGGCGTCACGGTCGCCGGGGCCGCCGTCGGAGGTGTGCTGCTGGCCCGGACGGTCGGCCCGGACCGGCCCGCCGTCCTCGCCGTCCTGCTGGCGACCAGCTCAGCGGCCGTCGCCCTGCCCGTGCTGCAGGCGCTGCCCGTCGACGCCGGGCCGGGGGGTGCCGGGGTGCTCACGACCACGGCGTGGGTGGCGGTCGCGGACGTCGTCACGGTGCTCGCCGTCCCGTTCGTCCTGCCCCAGGGACCGGCCGGGTCGGTGCTCGTCGGGGTGATCGCGATCGCGGTGCTGGCGGGCGCCCTGCTCGCCGTCGCACGGCGGGCCCTCCGCAGCCCCCGGACGGCCCGGTGGACGGCCCGGCTGCGGGACCGCTCGCGGACCGGCGGCTGGGCCCTGGACCTGCGCATCTCGCTGCTCGTGCTGTTCGTGCTCGCCGCCGTGGCGACGCGGGCGCACACGTCGGTGCTCCTCGCCGGGTTCGCCGCCGGGACCGTGCTCGCCCTGCTCGGCGAGCCGCGGCGGCTGGCCCAGCAGCTCATCGGCCTCGGGGAGGGCTTCCTCATCCCGATCTTCTTCGTGACGCTCGGTGCCCGGCTGCGGCTGGGGGCGCTGCTGTCGTCGCCGTCGGCGCTCGGGCTCGCCGGGGCGCTCGCCCTGGGAGCCCTCGCCGTCCACCTGCTGGCGGCGATCTCGGCGGGCCTGCCGCCGGGCGCCGGGCTGGTCGCCACGGCCCAGCTCGGGGTGCCGGCGGCGATCGCGAACGTCGGGCTGAGCACCGGCGCGCTCGGCCCAGGCCAGGCGGCGGCCGTGCTGGCCGCCGCGCTGGTGAGCCTCGGCGCGTGCGCGGCGGGGTCGTCGGCGCTGGCGTGCGCCGGGGTGAGGGACGCGCGCCCCTGAGACGGCTCGGAATCGCGCGACGAGTGTCCCGGCGGGGCTTCCCCTCACCGCGGGCGCAGCCGTTCCCCGGATCCGGCGCAGCGCGTCGGGTCGGGTCGGCGGGAACGACTCGCCGTCGGTGCACAGCGTGCAGAGCCTGGTGATCCTCGGCGTCGTCCTCGCCCTGGTCCTGCGTTGAGGGCCCCGGCAGCTCCCGGAACGGGGGATCACACCGAAGGGGTCTCGTGTAACAAGTGTGTGACCTGACCGGGTTCGACGATCTCGAACCGGAATCGGGCCGCCCGCGGACGCCGACCTGCCCTAGCGTGTCTCCTGCACTGCGACCTCGGTGGAAGCGCCGGGGGTGGCCCCGCGGTGCGTTCCGTCGGGGGCGGGACGGGGAGGGGGCTGGATGACGGGGACCGACGTCCCGGCGTTGCCGTCCGCCACGGCGGAACCGCGATCGACCGTGCCCGGAGCCACGGCCGGAGCACCGGCCCGGTCACCGCTCTCGGCCCGGGCCTTCGGACCCCACCTGCTGGTCGGGGAGCTGATCGGCCGCGGTGGGATGAGCCGCGTCTACCGGGGATGGGTGCGCGGCAGCGGCCGTGAGGTCGCCGTCAAGGTGCTGCGCGACGAGCTCGCGCACCGGCCCGACGCCGTCCAGCGGTTCGTCCGCGAGCGCGAGCTGCTGCAGACGGTCGCCAGCCCGCACGTGGTGCGGGTGCACGACCTGGTCGTGCACGGGGACGAGCTCGGCATCGTCATGGACCTGGTTCCCGGGGGCCACCTGCGCCGCGCCGTCGGGTTCCCGAGCGAGCTCGGGACCGCCGCGCGACTCGCCGCCCAGATCGCCGAGGGCCTGGCCGCCGTCCATGCCGCGGGTGTCGTCCACCGGGACCTCAAACCCGAGAACGTGCTGGTGGAGCGCCTCGAGGACGGCTCGCTGCGACTGCGCATCACCGACTTCGGGATCTCCCGGCTGGTCGACGCCGCGCGCACCCAGACCCAGGTCTCGGGGACCGCGGGCTACCTCGCCCCCGAGGTGGCCGCCGGGCGGTCCGCGTCGGCCAAGGCGGACGTGTACGCCCTCGGCGTCCTGCTCTACGAGCTGTGCACAGGACGGCAGCCGTTCACGGCCGACAACCCGCTGCTGCTCGTGCTCGCCCACACCCGCGAGGACCCGCCGCGCCCCCTGGGCATGCCCGACCCGTTGTGGGAGCTGCTGGCCGCCACCCTCGCCAAGCACCCCGACGCGCGCCCGGACGCCGCCGCCGTCGCCGCCCGGCTGTGGACCCTCGCGCCGCAGCTCGACGGTCACCCCCCGTGCACGGTCCCGCCGCGGGCCGCCGCGGGTGCCGCCGTCCCGGTGAGTGCCGCCGTCCCGGTGAGCGCGCCGTCCACCAGCCACCGACCCGCGAACCCGGAGCGTGGCCGCCGCGCCGCGGGCCCCCCGGCCGACGCCGTCCCCGCGGGCGCGCCGTCGCCGGTGGGGGACCGGCCGGCGCCCGCCGGTCCGCCGCCCCCGCGGACCCGCCGGGAGGCCGGCGCCGGACTGTCCGCGGCACGCCGCTCCCCCGCGCCGTCGCGCGGGGCGGGGCGGGCGCCGCTGATCGCCGCCGCCGTGCTCGGCGTCGTGGTCCTCCTGGCGGGGATCGCGGTGATCGTCCTGCGCCCCGACGGCGGCGGGACCGTGCGCCCGTCCGTCGCGACCGCCACGCCGTCCGACCCCACGGGCACACCCTCCCCCTCGGCGCCGACGGCCGTGGCCAGGCCGGCGCCCGCGCCGTCGGCGGGCCACGGCTCCCGGACGGGCGGCCGGTCACCGGCGGCGACGTCGCACGCTCCCACCCCGAGCCAGACCGGGCCGGTCGCGGGGGCCTCGCCCACGACGTCGCCGAGCACCTCGCCGAGCGCGGCGGCACCGGGAACCCCCGTGGTGAGCCGGGTCGCCAACGGGCCGCAGGACGCCCACTCCTCCGACGGCAGCGCGACGCTGTCGGTCTCCGGGGTGACGGCGGGCACCGGGACGGTGACGAGCGTGACGGTCGCCTACCGGGCTCCCGGGGCGGCCGGGGGGCGCCAGTCCGTGCCCCTGGGACCGGCCGCCGCCGCCTCGGGACCGTCCTCGGGGGCCGTCGCGGCGGCGTCGTACCAGGTGACCGTCACCGGCCTGGTGAACGGGACGCCCTACGCCTTCACCGCCCAGGTGTGCAACGCCCAGGGCCGGTGCACGTCGTCGGCACCGTTCGTGTTCACGCCCTTCGGCGCCCCGGACGTCGTCGCCCCCACGCTCGCCGCGGCGGGCGGGCAGGTGACGGTCACCGTGCGTCCCGTGATCCGCAACGCCAACACGGCCCCCACGGCCTGCACCCTCGCCGTGGCCGCAACCCCGGCGGACGCCGCGGCGCCGACGCGGACGGTCCGCTCGGACGGCGACACGGTGACCTTCACGGCGCAGGCCGCCACCACCTACACCGCCACGGAGACCTGCACGACGGGAGGGCTGTCCGACGGGTCCGCGACCTCGGCGTCGCTGGCGATCCCCTGACGGCGGGCGGGCGGCTAGGCTGCTGCCCTTGTGAGCGCACCGACCCACCTCGCCCTCGACGGGCTGGCAGCCCAGGCGGGCACCCTGCGCATCTTCCGGCAGGTGTTCGCGGTGCTCGCCCGCGAGGCCGGCGCCATGATCGGCGACCTGGACCACCTCGACACCGATGAGGCGATCCTCGCCGCGTTCGCGGGCGCCGGCACCGACGGGCTGACCCTCGAACAGGTGGCCGCCGCCTGCCGTCCCGCCGACGAACGCCTGGTCGCCCGCCGGTTCGAGCTGCTGCGCTCCTACGGGGCGATCACCCGGGTCGTCGACCGGCCGCACGAGCGCTACCACCGGGCCGCGTTCGCGCCCTACGTGATGCTGCTGTTCCTGCGCCGGATGGCCGCGCAGGGCGGGCAGGGCGAGTTGCACCAGCTGCTCACCCTGGAGGGCATCGGGATCCGCAGCCCCGACGCCGCCGCGCCGGACGCGCGGGCCAGCCTGCGCCGCCTGGTCACCGTCTTCCGGCTGATGGCCAACCAGCTCTCCGGGATGGCGTCCACCAGTCCGGTCGAGGAGCTGCGCGAGAACGCCGAGCTGCTGTGGGGCAACCGGCAGCTCATCCAGCAGGCGCAGGACGTGCACGCCGTCGTCCTGGCCCGCTGGCCCGAGCTGGACCGCGAGTGCACGGCCCTGCGCACCGCGCTCGGCGCCTACGGGGACGCCAGCGACGCCGCCGCCGCGCGCCTGATCGAGCAGGCGGGGGCCACGCGGGCGCTCGGGCTGCTGCCGGTGGAGACCTGGCGGACGTTCGCCCGCACCGCCGACGTCGACCAGTTGGCCGCCGTCCTCGACGGGCTGCTGTTCGACGCGCCCGCGCCCTGGTTCTCGCCGCAGGCGATCGGCGCGGCGCTGGCGAGCAGCGAACAGGCGGCGCCCGTCCGCACCCCGCCGCCCCGCCCGGTGACCGGCTGCGACGACGGCACCGACGGCGACCGCCGGACGGGCGATGACGCTCCCGACCTGCGCGACCTCGTCGCGGGCCTGCTCGCCGGGCGCGACGAGGTCACCCTCGACGACCTCCTGGGCGCCGGTGACGGCTGGCCCGCGGGGCGCCGTCTGCTGGCCCGGCTCACCGCGGCGCACCACCACCCGGACGTCGACGTCGAGCTCGTCTGGGGCGACGGCCTGCACGTCGACCCCGGCGCGCCCGTGCCGTGGGTGTCTGCGGGAGTCCTGCGGGCGACGCCGCAGCAGGGGCAGGCGACGGACGGCGGGAGCGCCCGGTGACGGTCGCGGCGGACGCCCTGTGGTGGGCCCGCGCCCGCGCCCGCGGCCCGCTGCGCGTCCCGGCCGGGACCGGGGCGCCCGAGGGCCTGACCCGGCTGGTGGAGCCGGGCGGCCACGACGTCTGGATCCTGCCCGTGCCCCCGGAGCAGGCGGGGGGCGGCGCGATCGAGGAGTTCGGGCTCTCCGGGACGCCGGTCGAGCAGCCCAACGACACCGCGCGCCTGCTCGCAGCCGTCGTCCGCTGCTGCTGGACCGACCCGACCGCCGCGATCTGGCCCGGCGCCGACGTGCCGTGGGACGCCGTCACGTCGGTGTTCCGCCACTACGCCGACCGGGACGAGAGCGCGTTCCTGCGCGCGGCCGTCGCCGCCGTCCGCCGCCTGCACGGCGCCGGCTGGGTGCTGTGGGACGAGCGCGGACGCCGGGTGCGCCTCGGCCCCCGGGTCGCCGGCTGGAGCGCCGCCGACCTGACCGTGCTGCGCGAGCTGTACCGCCAGATGCCCGGCCCGAGCACGGACCGGCCCACGGACCGGCCCGACGACCGACCTCGGGAAGGGGAGCAGGGGTGAACGGCGTCCACCCGGCGTTCGACGCCGTCCTGGCCGACCTCGGCGACCGCCAGCGCGACGAGGTGCTGGCCGCCTTCGCCGCCGTCGAGCACGCGGCACAGCCGGTGCCCGAGGGCTCGCTGGCGGCGCTGCGCGACGCGACGCTGCGGGCGACCCTGCAGCGCCTCCTGCACGAGGTGGGCCGCACGCTGGTGCAGGCCGGGCCGCACGAGTGGACGAGCGGGTACCGGGACGACGTCGCCGCCGCCGTCCTGGCGGCGGACGGCAACCCGCTGCCGATGGCGGACCGCGCCGTCCTGGCGCTCGTGCTGGTCCACTCGGTGGCGATCCCCCGCAGCCAGGGCCTGCTCGACCGGGACGCCTGGACGTCGGCGCACCCGACCCCGGTGGAGGAGCTGCAGCGCTTCGCCCGGCTGCCGCGCGAGCAGCTGCGGGCCGCGCTGGCCCGGCTGCGCGCGGCGGGCCTGCTGCAGCTCGTGCCCGAACGCGGGCGCGGCGCCGGGCAGGGCTCGGCGTACCTGCCCGGCCCGCAGCTGCACCGGCTCACCCCGGCGGCCCGGCGGCGCCTGCAGGAGGAGCTCGTACTGGCCGCCGCCCCCGACACCCCCCTCGCGGCCGCCGTCCGGGCGCGCCGCCCGCAGGACCCCCGCGCAGAACCCCCGCAGGACCGGCAGGAAGGACACCGCACCGGTGAGTGACCAGGGCGTGCCCCAGGACGTCGTCGGGGGCCGGGTGCTCGTGGGCGTCCAGATGGTCGACATCTCGCGGCTGTCGGCGCACCCCGTGCCGCTGACCCACCGCGGGTTGATCACCGTGGCCGGGCAGGGACCCAAGGACTCCAACGGCGCCGGGAAGTCGTCGTTCATCGCCGCGATCAGCCTGCTGCACGCCGACGACCAGTGGCGCCTGGCGGGCGGCGCGCCCGG
>Ga0302322_100000722_pt1 | contig 25722 bp, 23 predicted proteins | sample Fen_T0_2_FD_203757 | JGI IMG/M metagenome (GOLD analysis project Ga0302322, IMG submission 203757) | Peat permafrost microbial communities from Stordalen Mire near Abisko, Sweden - Fen_T0_2 | ecosystem: Environmental > Terrestrial > Soil > Wetlands > Permafrost | place: Sweden: Abisko...
GCCTCTCTCCACGTCTCCACCCCGCGGATGGGGGCATCTGTGGATGAAATCGGCCCCCAGAAGGCCCGAGAACGCGGATCGGAGGCCCTCGCGGGGGTGCCGACAGGTCCCTATACGTCCGGGCGGTCGTCAGATCGGCAGTTCGCGGCGTGGGTCCGGCCTGGTCGTGCGGTCCGGGCTCAGCCGTAGGTGTCGCGGGGGCCGCGGCCCCCGCGGACCGTGCGGGAGCCGTGCTTCCAGGAGGGAGCGTGGGGGCCGAGCACCTCGATCACGACCACCGTCCCGTGCCCGAGATCCTCGTTGAGCCGGCGTACGACGGTGGGTGCGAGCAGCCGTAGCTCGGTCGCCCACTGGGTCGAGTCGGTCCGGACCACGAGCCGTCCGTCGGCGAACGACTCGGCCCGGCTGTGCGCGCCGATCTCGGGCCCCACCAGGTCGGCCCAGCGGGCGAACATCGAGGCGATCTTGAGGTCGACCTGCCACCCGTGGTCGTCGACCATCCGGGTCAGTGCCGTGTCGAGGGTCTGCGGGTCGCGGTCATCGGGGTGAGCGCCCGACACCCGACCCGTGCGGGCGGAGCGGTCGACGCGGCGGACCGCCTTCTTGCGTCCGGGGGTCGAGCGAGCGGTGGCACGCGCCAGGGTGCGGGCCAGGTCGAGCCCGTCGTCACTGCGTTCGGCCCCCGGCGATCCGGTCGGCGGCTCGACCGGCGGCTCAGTCGTCACGGCGTACGTCACCTCCGGCCACCTGGTAGCGCACGCCGGCCAGCTTCTCGGGCACGTCGGCCGCGACGGCCGCGGTCACCAGCACCTGCTCGGCGCCGGCGACCAGCTCGGCCAGCTGGGCGCGGCGTTCGGTGTCGAGCTCGGCGAAGACGTCGTCGAGGATCAGGATCGGGTCGTCGCCGTCGGCCCGGAGCAGGTCGTACGACGCGAGCCGGAGCGCGAGCGCGAACGACCAGGACTCGCCGTGGGAGGCGTATCCGCGCACCGGCAGCCGTTGCTCGCCGTTGCCCAGGGAGAGCAGGAGCTCGTCGCGGTGGGGCCCGACGAGCGAGACGCCCCGGTCCAGCTCGTCGTTGCGGCGTAGCTCGAGCTCAGCCAACAGTCGCTCGGTGAGGTCGTCTCGGTCCGTCAACCCGTCGAGCTCGAGGCTCGGCTGGTAGTCGAGACCCGCATCGTCCCTTCCTGACGCCTTGTCCCTTGGCTCCTCCGGACCAGCACTGCCCGAGTGCGCCACGGTGGCGTAGGCGTGGCCGACGTGGGGCCGCAGCTCCGCGACGAGCCGGAGCCGCTCGGCGAGCAGCTCGGCACCGGTGCGCGCCAGATGGGTGTCCCACACGCCCAGCGTCGCCAGGGCGGAGCTCTCGGAGGTCGACCCGCGGCGCGCGGCGCCGGCGGTCTTCAGCAGAGAGTTGCGCTGCTTGAGGATCCGGTCGTAGTCGGCTCGGACACCCGCCAGTCGCGGCGTACGCATCACCAGCAGGTCGTCGAGGAAGGCCCGCCGACCGGAGGGGTCGCCCTTGACCATGGCCAGGTCGTCGGGCGCGAAGATCACGGTCCGCACGAGCCCGACGAGCTCGCGGGCCCGGGGCAGGTCGGCGCGGTTGACGCGCGCCCGGTTGGCCTTGCCGGGGTTGATCTCGATCTCGAGCACGGCCTGCCGCCCGTCGCGCACCACGGCGGCCCGCACGAGGGCCCGCTCCGCGCCGGCGCGCACCAGCGGAGCGTCGGAGGCGACGCGGTGGGAGCCGAGCCGGGCGAGATAGTCGATCGCCTCGACCAGGTTGGTCTTGCCCTGGCCGTTGCGGCCGATGAACGCGGTGGCGCCCGGCTCGAGGGTGACCTCGGCGGTGGCATAGGACCGGAAGTCGACCAGCGTCAGGTGAGCGACGTACACGTCACTCCGTCCCCACCGGCCCGCTCAGCCCGGCCCATTCAGCTCGTCGGCGAGGCGTCGCCGCCGGGAGGCGCCTCGGTCTTCACCGCGTGACCGCCGAACTGGTTGCGCATCGCAGCGATCGCCTTCATGGCCGGGCTCTCGTCCTGTTGCGAGACGAACCGGGCGAACAACGACGCGGCGATCGCCGGCATCGCGACCCCGTGGTCGATGCCGGCCTCGACCGTCCAGCGGCCCTCGCCCGAGTCGGCGGCGTAGCCGGCGATCTGGTCGAGGTGGGCGTCGTCCTTCAGCGCCTCGACCAGCAGGTCGAGCAGCCAGGAGCGGATGACGGTGCCTTCACGCCAGGAGTCGAAGACCTCGGTCACGTTGTCGACCAGGTCGACCTTCTCGAGCAGCTCCCAGCCCTCGGCGTACGCCTGCATGATGGCGTACTCGATGCCGTTGTGGACCATCTTCGCGAAGTGGCCCGCGCCCGGCTGCTTGCCGGCGTGCACGAAGCCCGACTCACCCTCCGGCTTCAGCGCGTCGAAGGCGGGCTGGACCTTCGCGACGTTCTCGTCGGAGCCGCCGCACATCAGGGCGTAGCCGTTCTGCAGACCCCACACGCCGCCGGAGACGCCACAGTCGACGAACCCGACACCCTTCGCGGCCAGCAGGTCGGCATTGATCGCGTCGTCGGTCCACTTGGAGTTGCCACCGTCGACGACGAGGTCGCCCTCGCCGAGCAGGTCGCCCAGCTCCTTGACCGTGTCGCGGGTTGGGTCGCCGGCCGGCACCATCACCCACACCACCTTGGGGCTCGGCAGCTGGCCGACCATCGCGGCCAGGCTGTCGACGTCGGAGACGTCGGGGTTGCGGTCGTAGCCGACGACGGTGTGACCGGCGTTGCGCAACCGGGTGCGCATGTTGCCGCCCATCTTGCCGAGGCCGATGAGTCCCAGTTCCATGGCGGTGCTCCTCGCGAGGACGGTCAGGACAGCAGGCGGCGCGGCATCAGGAGGTAACGGAAACCGGTCTCGCCGGCCGCCGCAGAGTCCGCCGAGCCACTGTCTCCCATCGAACCACTGATGACAACCGGCTTGGTGCTCACCGTGAAGGCGAGCTCGACCACGGCCTCGTCGATGACCTGGAGGCCGTCGAGGAGGTACTGCGGGTTGAAGCCGGTGGTGATGTCGTCACCCTCGATGGTGGCCTCGATCGACTCGCTGGCCTGGGCCTCGTCACCCGAGCCGGCGTCGAGGGTCAGGGTGCCGTCGCTGAAGGCGAGCTGCACCGCGGTGTTGCGTTCGGCGACGAGCGCGACACGCTTGAGGGACTCGATCAGCGAGGCCTTGTCCACCTTCGCGGTGGTCTGGTGCTCGAGCGGGAAGAGGCTGCGGACCTTGGGGAACTCGCCATCGAGGAGACGGGTCGTCGTACGGCGGGTGCCGCCGGGGCCGGAGCCCTCGAAGCCGATGATGCCTTCCCCGCTGCCGCCGGAGGCCAGCGCGATGGTGACCTCGCTGCCTGCGGTCAGCGACCGGGCGGTGTCACCGAGGACGCGCGCCGGGACGAGGGCCGCGAGCGACTCGTCGGGACTGTGGGGTGACCAGGCGAGCTCGCGGTGCGAGAGCCGGAACCGGTCGGTGGCGAGCATCGAGATCGTCGAGCCCGAGATCTCGATGCGGACGCCGGTGAGCACCGGCAGCATGTCGTCTCGCCCCGCGGCGGTCACCGCCTGGGCCACCGCGTGCGAGAACACGTCGCTGGAGACCGTGCCGGTCGCAGCCGGCATGTCGGGGAGCGCGGGGTAGTCCTCGACCGGCATCGTCTGCAGGCTGAAGCGCGCCGAACCGCACGTCAGGCTGACCCGGGAGCCGTCCAGCGTCATCTCGACCGGCTTGGCCGGAAGACTGCGGCAGATGTCGGAGAGCAGCCGGCCGCTGACCAGAGCCTTGCCCTCGTCGGAGACGTCGGCCGAGAGCGTGGCGCGGGCGGAGGTCTCGTAGTCGAAGGTGGACAGGATCAGTCCGTCGTCGCTCGCCTCGATCAGCAGGCCGGACAGGACGGGAACGCTCGGACGGACCGGAAGGCTGCGCGCCGCCCAGGCGACGGCATCCGCGAGTACGTCGCGGTCGACGCGAAACTTCACTGCACGGGTTCCTTCGTAGGACGAGGTGGCGGCTGATGCGCCGCCGGGAGGATTCTGGAGTGAGCATCCTGCCACGCCGGTCCCCCACGCGGGAGGGCCGCCCGAATTGTCCGGTGGTCATCCCCAGACGAGCGCAGGTGCAGGGGCTTCGAGTGATCTGGATCCATCTCTAGGTCCGTAGTAGTCATAGCGTGTGTGGAAACTGTGGATGACATGGATCTGTGCAGGTCAGGGGCTCTTTCGGCGTGCACAGGGGGTGTGGACGCCGCGGTGTGAAGACCGTGGGTCCTGTGCGTCGTGGCGGGGACGTCGTGCGGTCGGCCTCGGGGATCCACAGCTGCTGTGGACGACGCGCCGCTGCGTCCCACACGGCGTACACATCTTGCAGGCGTGTAACTCGCCTAGGCCTGCCTGGCCTGCAGCTTCACCCGGTTGGTCAGCTCGCTGACCTGGTTGAAGACCGCGCGACGCTCGGCGAGCAGCTGGTTGATCTTGCGGTCGGCGTACATCACGGTCGTGTGGTCGCGGTTGCCGAACTGGGCGCCGATCTTGGGCAGCGACAGGTCGGTCAGCTCGCGGCACAGGTACATCGCGATCTGCCGGGCCATCACCAGGTGGCGGCCACGGCTGGGACCGGTGAGCTCGTCGATCGACAGCCCGAAGTACGCCGCGGTCTGGGCGATGATCAGCGCCGCGGTGATCTCGGGCTCGCCGCCCTCGGGGATCAGGTCCTTCAAGACGATCTCGGCCAGGGTCATGTCGACCTCCTGGCGGTTGAGGTTGGCGAACGCCGTGACCCGGATCAGGGCCCCTTCGAGCTCGCGGATGTTGGTCTGGATCTTGCTGGCGATGAACTCCAGCACGTCGGCCGGCGCGCTGAGCCGGTCCATCGCCGCCTTCTTGCGCAGGATCGCGATCCGGGTCTCGAGGTCGGGAGGCTGGACGTCGGTGATCAGCCCCCACTCGAACCGGTTCCGCAGCCGGTCCTCGAGCGCCTCGAGCCGCTTGGGTGCGCGGTCGGAGGTGAGCACGATCTGCTTGTTGGCGTTGTGGAGCGTGTTGAAGGTGTGGAAGAACTCCTCCTGGGTCTGGGTCTTGCCCTCCAGGAACTGGATGTCGTCGATCAGCAGCACGTCGACGTCGCGGTAGCGGCGCTTGAAGCGGTCCTGGCGGTCGTCGCGGATCGCGTTGATGAACTCGTTGGTGAACTCCTCGCTCGACACATAACGCACCTTGGCCCCGTTGTAGAGGCTGCGGACGTAGTGGCCGATGGCGTGCAGCAGGTGGGTCTTGCCGAGGCCGGAGTCGCCGTAGATCAGGAGTGGGTTGTAGGCCTTGCCCGGCGCCTCGGCCACGGCGACCGCCGCGGCGTGGGGGAAGCGGTTGGACGAGCCGATCACGAAGGTCTCGAAGGTGTACTTCGGGTTCAGGCGGGTCTCACCGGTGGCCGGGCGCGTGGGCTCGGGGGACGCGATGGCCGGCGAGGGGACATGTCGATCTGTCGACATATCGGTAGAGGGACTTGTCGGCTCGGGAGTCTGTTCCTGACGGGCCCCCTCGCCGAGCTGGGCATTGACCGTGACGGCCAGACGGATCTCGCGACCGAAGATCGCGGTCAGCGCATCCTCGAGCTGGCCGCGCAACCGGCCCTCCAGCTGGGTCCGGGTGAAGTCGTCGGCGACGGCGATGATGGCGGTGTTGCCGTGGAGTGTGACCGGTTCGCTCGCCTGGACCCAGGCCTGCTGGTTGGGTTGCAGCTCCTCGACCACTCGCTGCCAGGCGGTGGCCAGGTCCGAATCGTTGTCCACAGGGTTGTCCCGCTCTCCTCGTTCGCCCGAACCCGCGGTCGACGACGTCCGGGTACGACGACCGGACGTGCGCTTCGATCCACAGGTTTGTCCACACCTTGTGAACGTGACCGCCTCCTGGTGGAACCGGCCAGCCGAGACGTTCACGGTGGGCCGGCAGAAACCGGATCACCGCAGGTCAGGGGCCTTGTAAGGCTCCGAGGACACCGTCTGCGACGACCCCAGGACCCTGGTCCGACCCGAACGCGGGGAAACTCGACGAGGGTCGAACATAACCCTCGTCGAGCGGGCCGAGCAAGACGCTATCCACAGGCTGTCGGGAGCCGACGGAACCCGTGGCCGACGGGTCGACGGACGGTCGATATCCACAGCCGCCGCACCCCGGTCCGCCCCTCGGTCGCGATTTGACGCCGCGAAGACGCCGCGCGTACCGTTCCTCGGTCACCCGGTGTCGACGGGTGCCGCATGTCCACGCTCCGCCCGGGCTCGTCCCGGGGCCGCTCCAGCGGCGCGTGGGTGGGCGGTGCCGGCCGAAGCCCCGAGGCCTCGACCAGCGCTGTCCGTCGCCAACGGGCGATCTGGCCGCCGCCGGCGTGACCGCCCCTGACCACCATCGGAGAGAGCTCGTGAGCAAGCGTACGTACCAGCCGAACAACCGCCGCCGCCACAAGGTGCACGGATTCCGGCTGCGCATGCGCACCCGCGCCGGGCGCAGCATCCTGTCCGCACGTCGCCGCAAGGGCCGCAAGAGCCTGGCGGTCTGAGCCCGCGCGGCTCGACCCCCGGCTCGTGAACCGCGTCCGTGCTCCCCGCGCCGCATCGGCTCACCCACGGTGGTGACATCCGGCGGGTGGTCCGCACGGGCCGCCGCAGCGGTGGCGACCTCCTGGTCGTCCACGTCGTGCGTCACGACCGGACCGACCCCGCACGGGTCGGGTTCGTCGTGGGTCGGGTCGTCGGCAACGCCGTCGTCCGCCATCGTGTCCAGCGCCAGTTCCGTCACCTGTGCCGTGAGCGTCTCGCCGCCCTGCCCGCCGGCTGCGAGGTGGTCGTCCGCGCACTCCCGCCGGCCGTCGCTGCGTCGTACGCGGAACTCGGCGCCGAGCTCGACCGTTGTCTGCAGCGGAGCCTCGGTCACGAGCAGGGCACAGGCAGGGGACGGTGAGCTGACGTGCGCTACCTCCTGATCGGCCTGTTGAAGCTGTACCGGCTCCTGATCAGCCCCCTCTACGGCCAGGTGTGCCGCTACCACCCCTCGTGCTCGGCCTACGCCCTCGAGGCGGTGACGGAGTACGGCTCGATGCGTGGGAGCTGGATGGCTCTGCGCCGCCTGCTGCGGTGTCACCCGTGGGCACCCGGTGGCTACGACCCCGTGCCACCCCGCGTCCGCACCACTCCCACCCAAGGAGCCTGACCCCCGTGCACTTCCTCGGCACCATCGGCCACCTGATCCTCACGCCGCTCTACTACGCCGTCTCGGCGATCCTCCTGGCCTGGCACTGGCTGTTCAGCCTGGTCCTCGACCCCAACGGCGGCGCTGCGTGGGTGCTCTCGATCATCGGGCTAACGCTCGTCGTCCGGGCGGCCCTGATCCCGCTGTTCGTCAAGCAGATCAAGTCCAGCCGGAACATGCAGCTCATCCAGCCCAAGGTCAAGGAGCTGCAGAAGAAGTACGGCCATGACCGGGAGCGTCTCGCCCAGGAGACGATGAACCTCTACAAGGAGACCGGCACCAACCCGTTCGCCGCCTGTCTGCCGCTGTTGGTGCAGTCGCCGATCTTCATCGCGCTGTTCCGCCTGCTCGACCAGGCGCAGAAGAACGGGACGGCCAACGGCTTCATGACTCCGGCCCAGGCCTACAGCCTCGGCCACGCGAAGCTGTTCGGCACGATTCCGATCTCGGCGACGTTCATCCACAATCAGGGTCTGGTCAGCGTCCAGATCGTGGCCGCGATCCTGGTGCTGGCGATGACCGCGACCACCTTCACCACCCAGCGCCAGCTGATGAGCAAGAACATGCCGGCCGACGCGATGAGTGGCCCCTACGCCCAGCAGCAGAAGATGCTGCTCTACGTCCTGCCCGTGGCCTTCGCTGCCGGTGGTGTCGCCTTCCCGATCGGCGTCCTCGTCTACTGGACGACCACGAACCTCTGGACGATGGGTCAGCAGTTCTACGTGATCCGCCGCAACCCGGCACCCGGCACCCCGGCGTTCGAGGCCAAGGTGGCCCGCGACCGGGCCAAGGGGCGCACCACGGAGCTGGAGCAGGAGCTTGCCGTTGAGGATGCCACGCATCCCGAGAACCCGCCGCGACAGCGGCAGCAGCCCAAGCGGCAGTCCCGCGAGCAGCGCAAGAAGCGCAGCGGCCCCAAGCCCGGGGACAAGTCCGGCCAGGACCCCGCGTCGGGCTCCGGCAAGGACGCAGAACCCGGCGCTGACGACACCGACGACACCGACGAAGGAAAGACGGCATGAGCGAGATCTCCGACCCGACCACCGAGACGACCGACACGACCGAGGGCGAGGCCCTGGAGACGGAGCCGACCGAGGTGGAGGACGCCGCGGCGGCCCTGGAGCCGAACGAGCCGGACGACGCGGACGAGCAGGACGCGGACGAGCAGGACGCGGACGAGCAGGACGCGGACGAGCAGGACGCGGCTCCGGAGTCCGGCGAGTCGTCGCTCCAGGACCGCCTGGAGAACGAGGGCGACATCGCCGCCGACTACCTCGAGGAGCTCCTCGACATCGCCGACCTCGATGGCGACCTCGACATGGACGTGGAGGGCGAGCGTGCCGTGGTCTCGATCGTCGGCGCCGACCTCTCCCAGCTGGTGGGGGAGCGGGGCGAGGTGCTCGAGGCGCTCCAGGAGCTGACCAGGCTTGCGGTGTACCGCGAGACCGGCGAGCGCTCGCGGTTGATGCTCGACGTCTCGGGCCACCGGGCCGAGGTGCGCCGTCAGCTCGAGGAGCTGGCCGCGACCACGGCCGCCCAGGTCAAGGAGACGGGCGAGCGCGTCGCGCTGCGGGCGATGACCCCGTTCGAGCGCAAGGTCGTGCACGACGCGGTCGCGGCCGCCGGCCTGACCTCGGAGTCCGAGGGCGTCGAGCCCCGTCGCTTCGTGGTGGTTCTGCCCGCCTGATGGCCGATGTTTCACGTGAAACACCGCCGTCCCCCGATCCCGCCGTTGTCCGCCAGGTCTTCGCGCCGTCCCGGCTGCCGCTCCTCGAGCAGTACGCCGCGCTGCTGGCGACCGAGGGCGTCGTTCGTGGACTGATCGGACCCCGCGAGGTCCCGCGGTTGTGGGACCGGCACCTGGTCAACTGCGGGCTGCTGGCGCCGCTCATCCCCGAGGGCGCGCGCGTCGCGGACCTCGGCTCCGGCGCCGGCCTCCCCGGCCTGGTGCTGGCGCTGGCCAGGCCGGACCTCCGCGTGACGCTGATCGAGCCGATGGCTCGTCGGGTCGCGTTCCTCACCGAGGCCTGCGAGGCGCTGGGTGCCGACGAGGTGACCGTGGTCCGGGGTCGCGCGGAGGAGTCGGCGGACCGCCACGCGTTCGACGTGGTGACGTCGCGCGCGCTGGCCCCGCTGCCACAGCTGCTGGCCTGGAGCCTTCCCCTGGTCGCGCCCGGTGGTGCGGTGCTGGCCATGAAGGGCTCGTCCGCTGACGACGAGATCGAGGCCGCCGCTCCCGACCTCGCCCGGTGGCAGGCGCAGGCAGAGGTCGTCGTGTGCGAGGTGCCCGGGGCCTCCGCTACGACCGTGGTCCGGGTGGTCGCCGGCCCGGGGGCGGCGATAGGTTGGCCGGCGAGCGCGACAACTCGTCGCAGGCGAAGGGAACGCAGGTGAGCCAGGACCCGGCCGTGACGACGGCCCGCACCCACGACGCGGGACGCGCCGAGGAGGGCCTCGGCTGGCCGATGTCCGACCTCGCACAGGATCGCGAAACGAGGTTTTCCACCGGTCTGGGGTGGCCCTCTGAGCGTAAAAGTCCACAGATAAGCCCTAGTTATCCACAGGCCGGGGTGACTAGTGCCTCCACCGAGGTGACTAGCGATGTTTCACGTGAAACATCCTCCGACACTGTCGCCGTGCCCCCTCCGGTCCGCACCGCGGCCGACTTCGCGGCCGTCGGCCAGCTCCTCGACGACGACAGCACGCCGCTGGCGCGGATCGCGGAAGACACCGTCCTGGCCCGCCAGCAGGCCGCGCGCCGGCCGCCGATGCCGCGCCCCGAGGCGACGCGGGTGATCGTGGTGGCCAACCAGAAGGGCGGGGTCGGCAAGACGACGACCACCGTCAACGTGGCCGCGGCCCTGGCCCAGCTCGGCCAGCGGGTCCTGGTGATCGACCTCGACCCCCAGGGCAACGCCTCCACCGCCCTGGGCGTGGAGCACCAGCGCGGCATCCCGTCGACGTACGACGCGCTGGTCGACGGCAACCCGCTGCAGGACCTGATGACGACCGCTCCCGACCTGCCCGGCCTGTTGGTCGTGCCCGCGACCATCGACCTGGCCGGTGCCGAGATCGAGCTCGTCAGCGTGGTCGCGCGCGAGACGCGGTTGCGCAAGGCGATCGACGGCCACCCGCTCGTGGGCTCGGCCGACGCCGTGGGGGAGGACCGGCTCGACTACGTGTTCGTGGACTGCCCGCCCTCGCTCGGGCTGCTCACCCTCAACGCCCTGGTGGCCGGCGCGGAGATGCTGATCCCGATCCAGGCGGAGTACTACGCGCTGGAGGGTCTCGGCCAGCTGCTCGAGACCGTGGAGATGGTCAAGGCGCACCTCAACCCGACCCTGGTGGTCTCCACGATCCTGGTCACGATGTACGACGGCCGGACCCGCCTGGCGTCCGGGGTCGCCGCCGAGGTCCGCAGCCACTTCGGGGACGAGGTCCTGCGCACCACGATCCCGCGTTCGGTACGGGTCTCGGAGGCACCGTCGTACGGGCAGACCGTGATGACCTACGATCCGGCCTCACCCGGCGCGCTGTGCTACCTCGAGGCCGCGCGCGAGATCGCCAGGAAGGGAGCGCCGGCATGACCCACCCCATGACACGGCTCGCTGCGCTCGCGTCGCCGCCAGGACCCCTAGCATGAGCACCGAGCGTCGACGTGGACTGGGCCGCGGGCTCGGCTCGCTGATCCCGACCGGGCCGGCCTCCACCGAGGCTCAGCTGCCGGCGGCTCCCGGCCGGAGCGACGAGCCGCCGGCGGTGCCGGCCGGGGCCTACTTCGCCGACCTTCCGATCGGCCAGGTCGCCCCGAACAAGGTGCAGCCTCGCGAGGTCTTCGAGGAGGAGGCGATGGCGGAGCTGGTGCACTCGATCCGCGAGGTCGGGCTGCTCCAGCCGGTCGTCGTACGGCACACCGGTCCGCAGAGCTATGAGCTGGTCATGGGCGAGCGCCGCTGGCGGGCCGCCCAGGAGGCCGGCCTGGAGACGATCCCGGCCATCGTCCGCGAGACCGACGACGCCGACATGCTGCGCGACGCGCTGCTGGAGAACCTGCACCGCTCCCAGCTGAACCCGCTCGAGGAGGCCGCGGCGTACTCCCAGCTGCTCGACGACTTCTCCTGCACCCACGAGGAGCTGGCCGGGCGGATCGGTCGCTCGCGCCCGCAGATCAGCAACACGATCCGGCTGCTGAAGCTCTCACCGGCCGTCCAGCGACGGGTGGCCGCCGGGGTGCTCTCGGCCGGCCATGCGCGTTCCCTGCTCGCCGTCGAGGACCCCGCCCTGCAGGACCGGCTCGCGGCGCGGGTCGTCTCGGAGGGGATCAGTGTGCGCGGGCTCGAGGAGCTCGTGGCCGTGGGCGAGACCGGAACGACCGAGCCGGCCGTACGCCGGCGCAAGCCGACCGCCCCCGGACTCACCGACCTCGCCGAGCGCCTGTCCGACCGGCTGGAGACCCGGGTCAAGGTCGATCTCGGTCAGCGCAAGGGGAAGATCACCGTGGAGTTCGCCTCGCTGGACGACCTGCGCCGGATCGTCGACATCATGGATCCGCGGAACCGCAGCGACAGGCCGATCTAGCGATTCGGCGACATGTCGACAAACCGATAGATCGATGAGTCGTCAGGAGTGACGCTCCGCGCGGCGCCGCGCGCGTTCCCGACGCTCCTCCGCGTCCAGCTCGGCCGCCCGCTCCAGCGTGGGCGCGCTCCCGCCGTAGGACGCCGGCAGCCACCAGGCGCCGGGTTCCTGCTGCGGGTAGGCCGCGATCGAGGCGGCGAGCAGGTCCTGGAGCGAGGCGCGCAGGACCGCGGTCTCGGCCACCGGGTCGTCACCGCTGACCGGCAGGGGCTCGCCGACGCGGATCGAGATGGCCTTCCCGCGCCCGAAGTCCTTGTCGTGGTCCTTGGTCATCATCCGCTGGGTGCCCCAGAGCACGACGGGGATCAGGGGGACGCCGGCCGCCGCCACGATACGTACGGCCCCGGTCTTGAGCTCCTTGATCTCCATCGCCCGCGAGATGGTGGCCTCGGGGAAGATCCCGACCAGCTCGCCGGCCCGCAGGAGCCGCAGGGCCTCGGTCGCCGAGGCCTCGCCGTCGGCCCGGTCGACCTCGATATGACGGCAGGCGCGCATGATCGGACCGCTCACCGGGTGGTCGAAGAGCTCTCGCTTGGCCATGAAGCGCACCCGGCGCCCGATCCGCTCCGGGGCGACGCCGCCGTAGATGAAGTCGACGTACCCGATGTGGTTGCAGGCCAGCAGCGCGCCCCCGGTCCGGGGCAGGTGCTCCACCCCGGTGACCTCGATGCGTTGACCGAGCGCGCGGAAGCCGAGCTTGGCCGCCCGGATGATCGACGAGTACACGAGCTCGGTCATGGCCGAAGCCTAGGCGGCAGCCGACCGCCGGCGATCACTGGTCAGCGACGGGTGGCCAGGAACTCGCCGATCCGCCCGATCGCCTCCTCGAGCACCGTCACCTCGGGGAGCGTCACCAGGCGGAAGTGGTCGGGTTCCGGCCAGTTGAAGCCGGTGCCGTGGGTGACCAGGATCCGCTTGGCCCGGAGCAGGTCGATGACGAACGACTCGTCGTCGTCGACGGCGTAGACCTCGGGGTCCAGCCGGGGGAAGCAGTAGAGCGCGCCGCGCGGACGGACGGAGCTCACGCCCGGGATCTCGTTGAGCATCCGGTCGGCCAGCATCGTCTGCTCGTAGAAGCGTCCTCCCGGCACGATCAGCTCCTCGACGGACTGGTAGCCGCCGAGGGCCGTCTGGATCGCGTGCTGGGCCGGCACGTTGGCGCACATCCGCATGTTGGCGATCAGGGTGAGGCCCTCGAGGAAGTCGGTGGCCAGCTCCTTGGGACCGGAGATCATCACCCAGCCCGCCCGGAAGCCGCAGACCCGGTAGGCCTTGGAGAGGCCGCTGAAGGTCAGGCACAGCACGTCGTCGCCGGCGTACGTCGCCGCGTGGTGGTGCACCGCGTCGTCGTAGAGGATCTTCTCGTAGATCTCGTCGGCCATCACCACGAGCTCGTGGCGCCGCGCCAGGTCGACCAGACCGCGCACCGTCTCCTCGCTGTAGACGGCGCCCGTGGGGTTGTTGGGGTTGATGATCACCAGCGCATGCGTGCGCTCGGTGATCTTGGCCTCGATGTCGGCGAGGTCGGGGTCCCATCCGTTCGCCTCGTCGCAGCGGTAGTGCACGGGCGTGCCACCGGCGAGGGTCACCGCGCCGGTCCAGAGCGGGTAGTCGGGGGCCGGCACCAGGATCTCGTTGCCGTCGTCCACGAACGCCTGGAGCACCATCGAGATCAGCTCGGAGACGCCGTTGCCGATGTAGACATCGTCCACATGCACGTCCTTGAGGCCGCGCTCCTGGTAGTAGTGCGCTACCGCCGTGCGGGCGGGGTAGATCCCCTGGGAGTCGCTGTAGCCCTGGGCCTCGGGCAGGTGGTGGATCATGTCGGCGAGGATCGCGTCCGGAGCCTCGAAGCCGAACGGCGCGGGGTTGCCGATGTTGAGCTTGAGGATCCGGTGCCCCTCGGCCTCCAGACGCTGGGCCTCGACCAGGATCGGCCCACGCACGTCGTAGCGCACGTGCTGCAGCTTCTGGCTCTGGCGGATCTGGCGCACGCCTCCATCCTCTCAGGAGGCCGCGGGCTGCCTACGATGGTGTCCGCGGGCCACGCGCCCGCCCCGGCAGGAGGTGTCATGTCACGCAAGGTCGTCCGGATGACGCTGGACCATCTCGCCGAGCTCGAGGCACCCTGCCGTACGTGCGTGTTCTGGGAGCTGGACCCCGTACGCCGCCAGCGCGTGGACGAGCCGGCGGCGGAGAAGGAGACCTGGCTGTCGGGGGTACTGCGCGACTGGGGGTCGTGTGGCCGGGTCGTGCTCCTCGATGACCGGCCGGTCGGCTACGCGCTCTACGCGCCGCCGGCGTACTTCGCAGGATCCGGGGCCTTCCCGACGTCGCCGGTCTCGCCTGACGCTGTCCTGCTCTCCGCGATGTACGTCGAACCCGCGGCCCGGGGCGGCGGCCTGGGCCGGATGCTGGTCCAGGGCCTGGCCCGTGACCTGATCCAGCGTGGTGGGATCCATGCCGTCGAGGCGTTCGGGGACACCCGCGGGCCCGGGGTGGTCGGCGCGCGTCGGTGCCTGATGCCGGTGGACTTCCTGACCAGTGTGGGCTTCAAGACGCAGCGCGCTCACGCGACCACCCCACGGATGAGGATGGACCTGCGGAGCGCGCTGTCGTGGCGCGACGAGGTGGAGGCGGCTCTCGAGCGGTTGCTCGGGGCGGTCCGGCCCCCGCCGAAGACACGGGCCAACCATCCCCGGGCGACGAGCCGCTCGGGTCTCAAGCCACGGTGAGGTGAGTCAGAGGCGCTGTGCGAGCAAGCTCGGTGCGCGGCTCGCTGCGGTGCTCTGGACCGGCTCCGCCGGTCCAGAGCGTCCTCCCTCGTCAGGCCGAGATGAACTCGTCGAGCTCCTTGAGCAGCGCCGCCTTCGGGCGGGCGCCCACGATGGACTTCACGATCTCGCCACCGTGGTAGACGTTGATCGTGGGGATGCCGTTGACCCGGTAGGACGCCGGGACCACGGGGTTCTCGTCGACGTTCATCTTCACGAAGGTGATCTTGTCGCCGTGCTCGTCGGCGAGCTCGTCGAGGATCGGGGCGACCTGGCGGCACGGACCGCACCACTCGGCCCAGAAGTCGACCAGGACCGGCTTGTCGGACTTGAGCACCGTCGCCTCGAAGTCGGCATCGGTGACGGCAGCGAGGTTCGCCACGGGGATTCCTTCCTGTTGTCACGCAGCCCGAGAAGGGGCTGTGAGTCGGGGACACCACGGGGTGCCACAGCAGTGAACACCATCGTGCCGACAGTTGTTCCGCGTCTCGGGACGCGCGCGGAGCGGAGCGCGTGCGGGCCGGCTGTCCCCGAGGGACGGAGGCTCAGAGACCGGCGTTCTTGACGTCGTCGCTCGCCGCGGAGCCCGCCACCGCTGCCTGGGCCTCGGCGCTCGTCGCCGCGCTGTGGTCGAGCTCGGCGACGTATCGCTCGGCATCGAGAGCAGCCGCGCACCCGGTGCCGGCGGCGGTGACCGCCTGCCGGTAGTGGTGGTCGACGAGGTCGCCACAGGCGAACACCCCGGGGATGTTGGTGGCCGTCGACGGATGCGAGACCAGGACGTAGCCCTCGTCGTCCAGGTCGATCTGGCCCTTGACCAGCTCGGACCGCGGGTCGTGGCCGATCGCGATGAACAGGCCGGTGGCGGGGAGCTCCCGCTCGGAGCCGTCCGTGGTGTCACGCAGGGTGAGCGACTCGAGGCGCTCGCTGCCGTTGACCGAGGCCACCTCGGCGTTCCAGATGATCTCCAGCTTGGGGTCGGCGAACGCCCGCTCCTGCATGATCTTGGAGGCCCGCAGCTCGTCGCGGCGATGGATCAGCGACACCTTGGTACCGAAGCGGGTGAGGAAGGTCGCTTCCTCGATCGCGGAGTCGCCGCCACCGACGACCGCGATGTGCTGGTCACGGAAGAAGAACCCGTCGCACGTGGCGCACCAGGAGACACCACGGCCCGAGAGCTCCTTCTCGTTGGGCAGCCCGAGCTCGCGGTAGCCGGACCCGGTCGCCAGGATCACCGCCCGCGCGGAGTACGTGTCGGTGGCCGTGCGGACCGTCTTCACGTCACCGGCGAGGTCGACCGCCACGACGTCGTCCGAGACCAGCTCGGCGCCGAAGCGCTCGGCCTGGGCGCGCATCTCGTCCATCAGCGCGGGACCCATGATCCCGTCGCGGAAACCCGGGAAGTTCTCGACCTCCGTGGTGTTCATCAGCGCGCCGCCGGCCGTCACCGATCCTTCGAAGACGAGCGGCTGCAGGGAGGCGCGTGCGGCGTACACCGCAGCGGTGTAGCCGGCGGGTCCCGAACCGATGATGATGACGTTGCGGACCTGGTCGTTCAACGGGGACTGCGACATGGAGTGCTCCTGAGTGCCGGTCGGCGGTTCGGTCGGGCCACCGGCAAGGCTCCTCGACCACCTGGTGGAACAGATCGTAGGCGAGGGGGATTCCCGCCCGCAGCCACCCGTCCCGGAGCGTCTCAGGGAAGGGGAAGCGTGGCCGAGCGCACCGGGCGGCGGGCCCCGCAGACGAACAGGTCGACGACCTGTGTGCTGCTCACCGGTCGGTGGAAGACCAGCACCGCGGGGGCCCGCTCGTAGGTCGCCTTCACGAGCGTCCCGTGGGCCCGCGGGACGACGCAGGCCGGGTCGGGCTGGTCGAGCAGCTGGTACGACGATGCCGTCGACCGTGCGCGCTCGAGCAGCCGCCGGGCGGCGACGGCATCGCTCGTGAAATGCTCCGGGCGCACCACCACGCGCCCGTCCTGGACCGTGACCCGGCCACCGGCGAGGATGCCGGGGTTGGCCTCCGGCCGCACGGGCTTCGAGGCGGTGCCTCCTGCGGTGTCGCCGACGGACGAGCCCGCCCGGTTCTCGGCGGACGAGGCACTGGAGCTGCCGCCAGGGGCGGGCAGGTGCTGGGCGACGACGACCCCGCCCACGACGATCGCGGCGGCCGCCACGAGCATCCCGGCGGCTCGACGGCGTCGCTGGGCGGCGAGCGAGGCGACGACCGGGTGGATGGGCGCGGGTGTCGGCGTGGGCACCGGTGCATCGGTGCCGACCGGGGTGCCCTGCGCCAGGTCGTCGAGGAGGTCGTCCATGCGCGCGGCCACGTCGGCGGGCATCGGCTCGGTGTGGCGGGCGTCGGCCAGGAGGCGGCGTACGGCGTCGTCGTCGGGGTCGGGGTGGGTGTTGCCGGCCTCGTCGGTCACGGGGCACCTCCTTCGCGGGCATGGGTGGTAGTGGGGCTCGGGGATGTAGGGATCGGACGGCCAGGACCCTCCGGGGGTTCCGGGTGACCTCGCTCACGCGGGTCGGTCGGCTCGTCGAGGTCGGCGAGCCGGTCGCGGAGCAGGGCGGCCAGCCGCACGCGCCCGCGGGAGCACCGCGACTTCACGGTGCCCTCGGCGCAGTCGAGCATCACCGCCACCTCCGAGACCGGGTAGCCCTCCATGTCGACCAGCACCAGCGCGGCCCGCTGGTCCGCGGGGAGGGTCGCGAGGGCCGCCAGGACCGCCCGGCGCCGGTCCGCGGTGACGGCAGCCTGCTCGGGGTCGTCGATCGGGCCGGTCGAGGTGTACGACGACCCGCGGTCGCGGTGGTCGTCGAGGTCGTCGGGCAGCGCGTCGGCACGGCGCACCTTGGCCGCGCGGAGCCGGTCGAGGCAGGCGTTGACGACGACCCGGTGCAACCAGGTGGTGACGGCGGCGTCGCCGCGGAAGCTGTCCGCGCGGCGGTAGGCCGCCACCAGTCCGTCCTGGAGTCCGTCGGCGGCGTCGTGGGGGTTGCCCATGGTGCGCAGAGCGACGGCCCAGAGCCGGTCGCGGTGGCGGGTGAACAGCGCGGCGAAGGCATCGGGGTCGCCGGCGACGTGGGCGGCCAGGAGGTCGACGTCGGAGCGGTCGTCCGCAGGGCCGTCAGTCACCCTTCACCACGACCTCGGCGATCTGGCCGCGGAACCCGCCGGCCACGGCCGGGAGGGAGGTGAGCCAGACCACGACGTAGCGGCCCGAGACCGAGGAGCCCAGGGGGACGACCCCGCGGGTGCCGGTCACGGTCGTCTGGCCCGCGAGCTGCGCGCCCTGGAGGTTCGTCGGAGCCTGCGCGGTGACATAGACCTGGACGCGGGTCGGGGAGCCCACCGTGGTGAGGTCGACCTCGCTCACGTCGTGGTCGGCACCGAGGTCGAGGACCAACCCGACTCCGGTCTTCAGTCCGCCCGGGCCGAAGTTCTGGTTGTAGGTCGACGTCCGCCAGGAGGTGGCCGGGTTGCCGTCGACGGCCCGGCTGGCCTGGTCCGGGTTCTCCTCGGGCGGGGTGCCCTGCGGGTCGAAGTCGGAGGCCGTGACGCCGGTCAGCGGTACGGCGGTAGGTGGCGTCGAGCTGCTCTGGCCGGAGGTCGGGCGGCTCGACGTGTCCTGTGGCACGGTGCCGAGCGGCGTACGACCGCGGCCGAGGTTGAACGCGATGACGCAGCCGATCAGGACGAGCAGACAGACCGCGACGATCAGCGCCAGGCGCAGCATGCTCGTGCCCGGCGGGTTGCGGTCGTCCTCCTCCTCGTCGTCCACGAACGCCGGCAGGACCCCGCTGCCGGTGCCGGCACCCGTCCCCGTGCTCTCCCAGGGCCAGAAGCCACTGCTGGACTGGTGGGCCCCTGCCGGGGCGGCGCGCGGACGCCGGGCCGGCTGGCCGTCGGTCGGGTCGGGGGCGAAGAGCGGCCGTTCGGGGTGCGGCTCGAACGGCGGAGGCGGCGGGGCGGGCTCGGAGTGGTGCGGGAGCCAGGTGACCTCGTCGCTGTCGTGGAAGATCGGCATGCCCGCCTGGGTCGCCGGCTCGTCGCCGGCCGACACCGGGACGCCGGCCACGTCGGTGACATCGGTGGCATCGGTGGCATCCGGGTCCGCCGAGGGGCCCTGATGGTCCGCGGGCTCGTCGACCTCGTCGGCCGCGTCGGGGTCGCGGACGGGCGGATCCGGCAGGGCCGCGAGGACGACCGTCTGCTGGCCGGTGCGGGGGTGGTCGAGCCGGGCGAGCCAGGCCTCCGCGGCCGTGGCCGAGGGGCCGAGGAAGTCGCGCAGCGAGTCGCTCACCATCGCGGCGTTCACGTCGACGTCGCCGCCATGGTTGAGGACGTGGTCGCACAGCGCGTCGAGAGTGCGCGGGATCCCGGCCCTGACCTGGCGCGGCCGCAGCACGTGGCCGTGCTGCGACGGCGCGGCGGTGACCACCGACCGGCTTCTGCCCGCCCACCGGGCGGTCAGCGCGGCGTACAGGAGCCCGACGAGGTCGACCACGTCGGTCGACGTGCGCCCGGGCGGCAGGCCGTGGAGGGCGGCGTCGACCGCGAAGCCGATCAGGCGGACCCCGCCGTCGTGGTCGATGAGCACGTTCTCCGGGACCAGACGACCGTGGGACACCCCGGCGTCGTGGGCCAGGGCCAGGGTGTCGGCCACCTCAGCGACGATCCACGCGGAGACGGTCGGTGACAGCGGCTCACCGTCGGCCAGCAGGATGTCGAGGCTGGTGCCGGACCCCCACTCGTTCACCACGAAGCAGCGGTCGGCGGCCTCGTCGATGTCGAGCACCCGCAGCATCCGGCGGTCGAGGACCGTGGCGGAGGTGCGGGCAGCCTCCCGGAGCAGGGGAGCCCGGTCGTCGTCGCAGGGGATGATGTGCACGGCGACGTCGCGCTGCAGCACCTTGTCGAAGGCGCGCCAGAACCGACCGCCCGCGCTCTCGGTCAGCAGGTCGGTCAGTCGGTACCGGTCGGCGAGCACGTCGCCGGGCCGGTTGTGCTCAGGCACCCTGTCCCCTTCCGGTTGCCCGCACCAATCCTAGGAGTCTCGCGCCCCGGCGAACCGGTGTACGACCGTGTCCACCACCGTGGTCACCTCGCGGAGCCGCATCACCCGGGCCAGCAGCACGAAGATCGCGACGTCGATCGCGCCCACGAGCACCAGGCGGACACCCGCCAAGACGTGCGAGACGTCGTGCCCGCCCCCAGGCAGGAGCCTCCCGAGGGCCCAGGCCGCAGCGGTCGAGAGGATCGTCGCGATGAACAGGCGGACCAGGAACCGGACCAGCTCGGCCGTCTCGAGGCCGCCCAGCCGTGCGCTCAGGAGGAGGTAGGAGACGCTCGCCCCCAGGACGTACGACGCCCCGTAGGCCAAGACGAGTGCCGGCGAGGTCTGCGCGGCGCTCGCCCGCGAGACCAGCAGGAGCGCGACCACGACGTTGGTGGCCGCGACGCCGCACTGCACGAAGAAGATCAGGCGGTTCAGCTCGAGGGCGTAGAAGCCCCGGAGCATCAGGTAGTGCACCGTGAAGAACACGACGCCCGGGCCGAACAGGATCATCGACGTCACGTAGTGGCTGAAGGTCGTCGCCGTCGCGCCGTAGCCGAAGAGCACCTTCGCGGCGTCGTAGGCGACCAGTGGTAGGAGGAAGGCGAACGGGATCACGATCGCCAGGGCGGTCCGCAGCGTCCCGGCGAGCGTGCCGGCCAGCCCGGTCAGGTCGCCGTCGGCGGCCTTCGCCGACAGCCGCGGCAGGATCGCGGTCGCCAACGAGACCGTGATGATCGCGTGCGGCACCATCACGAACAGGAAGGCGGCGGCGTACACCGTGTAGCCCGTGCCGTCCTGCGGCGCGTGCGCGTGGTGGCCGCAGCCGCTCGGGGCCGTGCCCCCGGAGGCGAGGCGTACGACGACGGTGTAGGCGACCTGGTTGACCACGACGAAGAGGACGGTCCAGACCCCGAGGCGGAGGGTGTGGCCGAGCCCGCTGTGGCGGAAGTCGTAGCGCGGGCGGAAGCGGACGCCGGCGGCCCGCAGGTACGGCAGCAGCACCAGGACCTGCACCGCGATGCCGAGCGTGGCGCCGAGGCCGAGGACGAGCTCCTGCGTCGGGGTGTACGCGGAGTGGCCCTGGCCGGGGGCGAGCGGGCCGAACCACACCAGGTAGAGCACCAGGACGAGGATCGCGATCACGTTGTTGGCGATCGGTGCCCACATCATCGGGCCGAACCGGCCGCGGGCGTTGAGGACCTGGCCCAGCAGCACGAACATGCCGTAGAAGAAGATCTGGGGCAGGCAGTAGCGGGCGAACGCGATCGCCGAGTCGCGCTGGGCGCTCAGGTCGGCGCAGTCGTAGGAGCTGTTCAGGTAGAGCCGCATCACCAGCGGCGCCGCGATCACCAGCAGGATGGTCACCGCGCCGAGGAACAGCAGGGCGAGCGTGATCACGCGGTTGGTGTAGGCCTCGCCTCCGTCGGGGTCGCCCTTCTGGGCGCGCACGAGCTGCGGGACGAGCACGGCGTTGAACACCCCGCCGGCGAGCAGGATGTAGAGCATGTTGGGGATGGTGTTGCCGATGTTGAACAGGTCGGCATGCAGCTCGTTGCCGATCGCGGCGGCGAGCAGCAGGTTGCGGACGTAGCCGCTCATCCGCGACACGATCGTGCCGCTGGCCATCACCGCCGACGAGGCGAGGATCCCGCGGGTCTCGGAGACGTCGCTCATGCGGGACTGCCGGACGGGTGGGGCGCCGTCACGACGTGCGGCTTCGCATCACACGTCGTACCAGCCGGACCACGATCGCCCCGAAGAGCAGCGCGACGCCGGCACCGAGGATCACCCAGATCAGGCGGCTGACCGCCTCGGCCCGCATCGGGAAGGTCTCGGAGGCGCCGAGCGGGCGGCCGGCCAGGTTGGTCAGCTCGAGGGTCACCGAGTGGACGCCCAGGACGTGGGTCGAGGCCGTGAGCAGCACCGAGGTCCGGCCGTGCGGTGCGAGCTGGACCCTCTCACCGCCGGTGATCGTGATCTGCGGGTCACTGACCGCGCGGACCTTGACGGTGACCGGCACGTCGAGGTCGTTGCTGACCAGCGCCGAGAAGTGACCGGTAGCGCTGGCCAGCGTGACCTTCTCGGGTGCGGCGAGGGCGACCCCGGTGAGGTTGCCGTTGACCCAGCTGGAGGTCGACCGGACCCGGGCCAGGGCGGCGACCGGGTCCTCGGCCGAGGAGTACGACGCGTTGCCCGTGGTCTCGTCGAAGATCTGGCGACGGAGCACGTGGTTGTCGGGGAGCATCGACTGCAGAGCCGCACCGTCCTCGATCACCCGGTCGGCCTCGGGGTAGAAGGCCGGGCCGAGGCCGAGACCGTCGGTGACCGGAGAGCGGAGCCGGGCCCCGCTCAGGAGTGCGGTGGACCCCGCGGTCGCGGCGTCGAGCGTGCTGAGCTGCAGCCAGGGCACCTCGAGCCCGGAGAAGAAGCTCTGGGGAAGGGGACGGTGGAGCGTGGGCAGCTGGACGACGAGCGGCTGCTGGTCGCCGAGGAGCCGCAGCGCCGCCTCGCTCAGGATGCGTTGACGCAGGGCGAGGGGGCTCAGTGGGTCGACGGGTCCCGGGCCCCCCTCGGCCGCGCCGGACGAGGAGAGCACGACCTTGTGGTCGTTGATCGTGGCGCCCGCGGGTGCGGCGCCGCGGACAGCGGTGTCCTCCAGGAGCACGGTGCTGGACCTCGGCACGTCACCGAGGGTGGGACCGCTGATCCGCCCCGCCGGAGGCACGATGACCGGGGAGAGCGGCACGCCCCAGGGCGAGAGGGTGTGGCCGGTCCGGTGGAGCGCGGCGACCAGGAACGGCCGGTCGTAGCGGACGGCAGTGTCGACCTCGAGGTCGCCGTACGGCAGGCCCATCACCTGGCCGCCACCGATCGACAGGACCTGGTGAAGCTGACGCAACCAGCCCCTGGCCGCCTTGGCCACCTCCGAGGGGGCCGGCGCGGTGTCGCTCGTGGAGTCGGCGGAGCCGGACGCGGTGGCGCCGGAGGACGGGCTGGGCGAGGTGCCTCCGTCGGGGTTCCGCGTCGTGGGGGTGGCGAGGGTGCGCGGTGGGTTGCCCTGCGCGAGCCGGCGTACGACGTCGACCACGGCCGGGTCGACCACCCAGGTCAGCGGCCGTCCGTGGGCCGCGCCACCGGTCGACACCACGTGGTCCAAGGCTCCCGACCGCAGGCTGTGCAGCCAGCGGCCGACCTCCTGGATGGTCCCGTCGGGGCCGCGGGTCACCCCCGCCCGCACCGGGAGGACGAGTGCGGTCTGCTCCACCCGGGTGTTCGCGACGGTGGGCGGGACCAGCGGCAGGAACGTACGGTCGCGACCCGCGGTGATGCGGCCCGCGGCGCTGTCGCCCAGCGCGTGGACGCCGAACCAGTAGACGCCGGGGGCCGAGACCTCGAGCTTCGAGCGCGGCAGCCGGACCGTGAAGCTCACCGTCTGGCCCGGCTGCAGGGAGGCGATGGTGTCGAACGTGCCGGGGGCGGCGATCCGGTGGCCGACGTCGGCGCTGACCGGGGCTCGGGCGGCGACGTCCAGCGCCGCCGTGGTGGTGATCGGCTCCGAGCCGATGAAGCCCTCGACGTTGATCGCCGTCCACTCCTCGGCGGAGTCGTTGGTGATCGTGCCGCGGATGACGATCGGGCCCTGGTCGGGGATGTAGTCGGGCGTGATGGAGCCCATCCGTAGCGTCAGCGGCTGCGTCGGGTCCGGTGGTCCTGCGCTCGCGGCGGCCGCCGCCGCGCTGCCCGCCACGGCGGACACCAGGCCCAGCGCGGCGACCGCCGCCGCAGCCACCCCGATGAGGGCGCGCGACAGCGGCGACGGGCGGAGCACGCCCCGACTGTAGTGCCGGGCCCGCGGCGATCCGGGCCCGCCGCTCACCACTAGGGTGTTGCTCCGTGCCCGACGCAGCAGATCGCCGACCGCCGGGGAGCGTCCGGCTGGCCGACGCCCAGCGCGACGTCGCCGCGGAGCTCGACCGGATCTCTCCGGTGATCGACGGGCTCGGCGCGCGGTTCGCGGCGGCCGGGCACGAGCTGGCGCTGGTCGGCGGTCCGGTGCGCGATGCCATGCTCGGGCGCCGGCACAACGACCTCGACCTCACCACCTCGGCCCGCCCGGACGAGATCGAGCGGCTGCTGGCCGGGTGGGCCGACGCGACCTGGGACATCGGCCGCGCCTTCGGCACCATCGGCAGCCGCAAGGGGTCCTTCCAGGTCGAGATCACGACGTACCGCTCCGAGGTGTACGACGCCTCCTCGCGCAAGCCCGCGGTCGACTTCGGTGACTCGCTGGAGGGAGATCTCCGACGCCGCGACTTCACGGTGAACGCGATGGCGGTGCGGTTGCCGACGCGCGAGTTCGTCGACCCGTACGGCGGCGTGGTCGACCTCGCGCACGGTCTGCTGCGGACGCCGGGCACGCCCGAGGACTCGTTCTCCGACGACCCGCTGCGGATGATGCGTGCCGCGCGGTTCGCTGCCCAGCTCGGCTTCGCCGTCGACCCCGGCGTCGTCGCGGCGATGACGGCGATGGCGGACCGGATCGAGATCATCTCCGCCGAGCGGGTGCGCGACGAGCTCGTCAAGCTCGTGCTCGGGGCGTACCCCCGGCTCGGGCTGACCCTGCTGGTCGAGACCGGGCTGGCGGCGCTCGTCCTCCCCGAGCTGCCGGCGCTGGCGCTCGAGCGCGACGAACACCATCGCCACAAGGACGTCTACGAGCACACCCTGACGGTCCTCGAGCAGTCCATCGACCTCGAGGACCGGCTCGGCGGCCCCGACCTCGTCTCCCGCTTCGCCGCCTTGATGCACGATGTCGGCAAGCCGCGGACCCGTCGCTTCATGGGCGACGGCACCGTCACCTTCCACCACCACGACGTGGTCGGGGCGAAGCTCACCCGCAAGCGGATGAGGGCGCTGAAGTTCTCCGGCGACGACATCGACGCCGTGACCACGCTGGTCGAGCTCCACCTCCGCTTCCACGGCTACGGTTCCGGGCAGTGGACCGACTCGGCCGTACGCCGCTACGTGCGCGACGCGGGCGACCAGCTCGAGCGGCTGCACGTGCTGACCCGCGCGGACTGCACGACGCGCAACCAGCGCAAGGCCGAGCGGCTCCGCCGGACCTACGACGACCTGGAGGAGCGGATCGCACGGCTGTCCGAGGAGGAGGAGCTCGCTTCGCTGCGGCCCGACCTCGACGGCACGCAGATCATGGAGATCCTCGGGATCGGGCCCGGCCCGCAGGTGGGCGAGGCGTACCGTTTCCTGCTCGACGTACGCCTCGACCACGGCCCGTCGTCGTACGACGAGGCGAAGGCGGCGTTGCTCACCTGGTGGGCCGCGCGCGGCTGACGGCTGTGGAGGGGCGCTCGGCCGGTCGGTCGTCGCTGCTAGACAGTGGGGGTGACCACCACCGGGACCGACGTGCGGGCCGAGGCCGAGCGACATCTGCGCGCACTGGTCGGCAGGGACGACGTGACCCTGCGTGACGACCAGTGGACGGCGATCGAGGCGCTGGTGGTCGGCCGACGCCGTGCCCTCGTCGTCCAGCGCACCGGCTGGGGCAAGTCGGCTGTCTACTTCGTGTCGACGCTGCTGCTCCGGTCGGCCGGGGCCGGACCGACGGTGATCGTCTCCCCGCTGCTGGCCCTGATGCGCAACCAGATCGCCGCCGCGGAACGCGCCGGCATCCGGGCCGTCACGATCAACTCCACCAACGTCGAGGAGTGGGAGCCGATCCAGCAGGCCGTGGCCGACGGCGAGGTCGACGTGCTGCTGGTCAGTCCAGAGCGGCTCAACAACCCCGGCTTCCGCGACCAGGTGCTGCCGCGGCTGGCGGCGACCTGCGGGCTCCTGGTGGTCGACGAGGCCCACTGCATCTCCGACTGGGGCCACGACTTCCGGCCCGACTACCGCCGGATCCGGACTCTCCTGACCGACCTGCCCGG
>Ga0302322_100000723_pt1 | contig 25718 bp, 26 predicted proteins | sample Fen_T0_2_FD_203757 | JGI IMG/M metagenome (GOLD analysis project Ga0302322, IMG submission 203757) | Peat permafrost microbial communities from Stordalen Mire near Abisko, Sweden - Fen_T0_2 | ecosystem: Environmental > Terrestrial > Soil > Wetlands > Permafrost | place: Sweden: Abisko...
TTTCCATTCGGAAGTCAGTGTGCGCTTCCACATAGCCTGCGATTCGGGTCGCACAAAAACATAGCTACCGAAGCGTTCAAGCTTCAAACCATCGCCGCTATCAAGCAGGGCATAGTCTTTCCAGTTGGTTGATTCGAGCAGAGTGAATGAGAGTGAGTTAGTCATAATCAAAATAGTACATCAGAGGGAGTTGCGAAATAGTTACATCTACTTGATTTTTCTCCCAAAGGGCGTATAATGTGGAAGAAAGTGGTAAGAAGTGGTAGGACGCCGGTTTCCCCGGCGTTCATCAATTAATAGGAATTGTAGCACATATGTTCTTAGGTCAGTTCCAGCACAATCTCGATGATAAAGGTCGCCTGATGATTCCGGCGCGCTATCGCGACTTGCTGGCTGCTGGCGCCTACATCACTCAGGGTTTTGACAAATGCTTGATGGTGATGACCGATGAATACTTCAAGCAGGTTTATGACCGCATCAACAACATGAACCTGGCTGATCCTACCGCTCGTATGTTACGCCGTCTCATTCTTTCGAATGCCTATCCGGTTGAAGCGGATAAAGTCGGGCGCATCCTTGTTCCGCAAAACCTGCGTGCGTTCCTCGGTATTGAAAACGGTGAACTCACAGTGGCCGGGCAGGGCGATTACTTCGAAGTGTGGACACCTGCTGAATGGAAATCGCAAATGGACAAACTGCAGGATGTAGAAGCGAACGAACAACGCTTCTCAACACTTGATCTTTCCAAACCAAATCCGTCGTCATAACGGCGACCATTGGTCGTCAATATGAACGATACACCGCATCAACCTGTACTTTACAAAGAGATTATACACGTGTTAAAGCCGAAGCGCGGGGGCCGCTACGTGGATGGAACGGTAGGCGCGGGCGGACATGCCCGCGGCATACTGGAGGCGTGTGCGCCAGATGGACAATTGCTGGGTCTGGATGTGGACCCGCAGGCGTTAGCGCTTGCTCGTGAGACCTTGGCTCCTTACGAACAGCGCGTTCATCTGGCGCAAGCCTCCTATACGACTCTATCCGCGCAACTGAAGAATCTCCAATGGGATTCAGTGGATGGCATTGTCCTCGACCTGGGCGCTTCCTCGATGCAGTTCGATACACCCGAGCGCGGCTTCTCATTTCAAAATGACGCTCCGCTCGATATGCGTTTCGGGCCGCACGCTCTGCAAACCGCTGCCGATATCGTCAACACATTTGACGAACGCGAACTGGCAGACTTAATTTATGAATACGGTGAAGAACGCGACTCTCGCAAAATTGCGCGAGCGATCGTGAACAAAAGACCGCTTCATACGACCCGCGAACTGGTTGCTGTCATCGAAGCTGTTTCTCCCCGCAGAGGTGACCGTGTCCACCCCGCCACGAAAACGTTTCAGGCGTTGCGTATCGCCGTGAATGATGAACTGGCTTCCATTAAGACAGTGCTTCCGCAAGCTGTAGCAAGTCTAAGCGTCGGAGGCAGACTCGCAGTGATCTCTTTCCACTCGTTGGAAGATCGTATCGTCAAAGATTTTTTTAGAGAACAAAGCAAGGACTTAGTCAATCCGCCTTACGAACAATTGTATGCAGTTGAACGTAAAGCGATCATAAAAGAGGTACATCGAAAACCGATTGTGCCCTCGGAAGAAGAAACAAAAAATAATCCGAGAGCACGCAGTGCGAAACTTCGCATTGCCGAAAAAACGTAGGGACAACTCATTGCGGTTGTCCACGACCCTCGCCCAAATAAAAAGGTCGTTATGCAAGCACAAGCAACTCAGATCATCCATGCTTATAAACAAGCACCCTGGCGTGTTCAACGCCAGTATGTTGGCACGTTCCTGCTCGTCGTGATCAGCACATCCATGGTAGCGGCTTTATATTTACAGGTAACTGCGCGCGCTGCCCGCGCCGGACGCGAGATTCAGGAAATGCGCCTTGAGATCACCACCGTGCAACGCACCAACGCCGACCTCGAAACAAAACTTGCTGATCTCACTTCAACCTCAACCATGGAAAGTCGCGCAATTGAAATGGGCTATCGCCCCGTCAAACCTGGCGAATTGGATTATGTAGCTGTGCCAGGTTATGTTGTGCCTGAGCCCGCGATCCTACTTGCGGCAGATGATATTACTCAATTTTCCCAAGCTCTTCCATCTGAATATACCCAATCCTTGATCGAATGGTTCGATGCGCGTGTCAAAAACGGGGGCTATTAACATGCGTCAGCAGTATGCCATCCGCTCTTTGGTTTTGGCTGCCGGTCTCGCATTTGTGGGATTGGCGATTGTTGTCCAAATGATCCGCATTCAAAACAGTACACAGGCGAAGATATTCATCTCGCAAGGTGATCTGTATGCCGGTGAGTTTCGTACGTTCTACCCAGAGCGTGGTGAGATCTATGACCGCAATGGACATTTGCTGGCAGGTAATCGTACGGTTTACGAAGTGGGCGTAAGTCTAAGCCAAGTGAATGATCCTCAAACATTGGCAACTACTCTCGGTCAATATTTGGGTCTAACCTATGAGCAAGTCTACAATCAATTGACCAATTCTCCAAAAAGTTGGGAATATGTTGCTGTACAAGATTATGTTGGTGAAGATACAGTCACAGCGTTGCAACAACTCATACAACAGAAGGAAAGCGCGGGAGATAAAAGTTTAAATGGTTTGGGCTTCAAGCCGCATTTCCAGCGCAGTTACCCTGAAAATTCTTTGGCTTCAAACGTACTTGGCTTTGTCACTCAGGATGGACGTGGTTATTTCGGTGTTGAAGAAAAATATAATGATTTACTTGCAGGTAACCCCGTGCAAGTCTGGGTGCCGAGCGATCCGAACAAAGCCACTGAAATTCCCAGAGTCCCCAATGGCACAACCTTGGTATTAACCTTGAATCGTGATTTGCAAGCCAAGGTTGAAAATATTCTTGATCAATCACTTACAAAGTATGGCGCAGAGAATGGTGCGATCGTTGTTATGAATCCAAAGAATGGTGAGATTCTTGCCATGGCGACCACGCCGCGTTTGGATTTGAATAATTACTCCAATTATTTTTCAGTCTATGATAACGGTAGTCAATACAACCGTTCCATCGGTATGGCGTATGAAGCCGGTTCGGTGGTCAAGATCCTCACCATGGCGGCTGCGTTGGATGCCGGCACAGTTACTCCCCAATCTACTTATGTGGATACAGGTTCCATTGATGTCGGTGGTATCACAATCCGGAACTGGGATCGCCAGTCTTGGGGCCAACAAGATATGACTGGCTGTCTGCAACACTCGTTGAATGTTTGCATGGCATGGATCTCCACTCAAATGGGTCCTCAATCTTTCTATGGCTACATGGAACGTTTCGGACTAGGTCACCCAACCGGCATTGACCTCTCTGGTGAAGCAATGGGCAGACTCAAAGTCCCGGGTGATACAGATTGGTATAACGTTGATCTTGGCACGAATGCGTTCGGTCAGGGTGTTACCGTCACACCATTGCAGATGCTAATGGCTGCCTCTGCGATCACGAACAATGGCAAGATGGTTACACCCCATGTTTTATATTCCATGTTGCGGGATGGACATCAATATAACGTTCCTTCCCAATTTGCAGGTTCACCGATCAAGGCTGAAACTGCCAAAACTTTAAATCAAATGCTCACAACCTCTCTTGAGGGCGAATCGTCAAGTGCACTTTTGCCTGGTTATCGTGTCGCAGGTAAAACCGGTACTGCGCAGATTCCAACGCAAAACGGTTACGACGATTCTCACACCAATGCCTCCTTTATTGGTTGGGGGCCAGTGGATGATCCGCAATTCATGATCTACGTTTGGTTGCAAAAACCCAATATATCCATTTGGAGTTCTGAAACTGCTGCGCCGGTTTTTTCACAGGTGGCTGAACAAACTGTTGTCCTGTTGAATATTCCGCCAGATGCCGTGCGCGCGCAATTGGTCCAAAAATAATATGTTAACTATCGCTGACGCAATCGAAGCCATCACGGGTTTTCGCCCGCAGAACACCACGGTGATCACCGAGGCGATTATTGATTCGCGCCAGACCATTCCGGGTTCATTATTCGTTGCCATTCCTGGTGAAAAAGTAGATGGACATAACTTTATCGAAGAAGCATTTAAACGGGGGGCATCTTTTGCTTTAATTCAACGGGATGTGGACGCCTCTTTCCATGTTCTCGATCTGCGTGCTGTACCCTCAGCCGATTCTTTTCTGACGTTTGATTTTGCCACCCCATTCTGTCTGCGCGTGGAAAATACAGTCACCGCCTTACAACAGATCGCACGTTTCTGGCGTCGTAAATTAAATTTGCGCGTGATTGGTATCACGGGCAGTGTCGGTAAATCCACAACAAAGGAAATGATCGCTGAAGTGCTTAGCACACGCTATCGTACTTTGAAAAGTCCTGGTAATTTGAATAATGAAATTGGTTTACCACTCACGATGCTGCGCTTAAGTTCTGGTTATCAGCGGGCTGTAATGGAAATGGGTTTCTATGTTCCCGGTGAAATTTCCTTTTTGTGTGATATTGCCCTGCCACAAGTTGGAGTCGTCACGAACGTTGGTACCGTCCACGCAGAACGTGCGGGCTCACAGGAGGCGATTGCGCGCGGTAAATCAGAATTGGTTCAGGCGTTGCCCCCGGCTCCAGATGGCGTGGCAATTCTAAACTTTGATGATCCGTGGGTCCAAAAAATGGAAGAACGTACGAAGGCACGCGTCTTCTTCTATGGCTTATCTCCCGAAGCGCATCTTTGGGCTGATGGAGTTGAAGGACTTGGCTTGGATGGCATCCGCTTTCGCATGCATTATGCAGGCGAGACTTTGCATGTGAAGATCCCGTTGATTGGGCGGCACTCTGTGCATACAGCTTTGCGCGCTGCAGCAGTTGGACTTGTTGAAGGTATGAACTGGCAGGAAATTTTGGAAGGTTTGAGTCAAGGACATACGCAGTTGCGACTTGCAGCAGTCCGTAGTGAAAATGGAGCTTTATTGTTGGATGATACCTACAATGCTTCGCCTGAATCAATGTTAGCTGCATTGAACCTGCTTGATGAAATTGATGGTCGCAAGATCGCAGTGTTGGGCGATATGCTTGAATTGGGTCCCTACGAACGTGGCGGACATGAGATGGTCGGTCTGCGCGCGGCGCAAGTTGCAGAGGTGCTGGTCACGTTGGGCGAACGTGCTCACATCATTGCAGATGCCGCGCGTCGGACTGGCATGAAAAAAAATGCCGTCATTGAGTTCGATGAACTTGAGTCTTTAATGGAATGGTTAAGAAATAATCTTACAAAGAAAGATGTTGTTTTGATCAAAGGTTCGCATGGCCTGCGCATGGATCGTATTACAGCCTCGTTGGAGATGCGTTCATGAAGCATACTGCGCTCGTCTTGGGCTTGGCAATGTTGTCCTTTGTAATGACTGTGATCTGGGGTACGCCCTTATTGCGTGTACTTCGGCACTTCAAGATCGGTAAATTGATCCGCGTGGAAGAGCCGGGCCATCACAGTGTGAAAATGGGTACGCCTACGATGGGTGGCGTGTTGTTCGTTCTGCCAGTCCTATTGTTGACTGGTTTGCTCAATGCAGCTTCATTGATCGGTTTGGATGTCACTGGACAATCGATATTGGTGCCGTTGATTGTGATGGTTGTTTACTCTTGCCTCGGCGCGTTGGATGATTGGGAAGGCATTCGCGGTAAGCGGCGTGGTGATGGCATGCGCGCCCGTACAAAATTCATTGCGCAGATGGCTCTGGCAGTGGGGACTGCTCTCGTTTTGAAATATGGTTTGGATGTTCCTGAAATGCGTATTCCGGGCATTCGCGGAGATATCGATCTTGGTCTGTGGTACATCCCAATTGCAGCATTCGTGATTGTCAGCGAATCGAATGCAGTGAATTTTACAGATGGGCTTGATGGACTCGCCGGTTTGATCTCTGCTACTGCGTTTGCTGCTTTCGGCGGCATTGCCCTCATCCTCGGGCAGACTTATCTGGCGCAATTTTGTTTTATTACGGTTGGTGCATTGTTTGGCTTTTTATGGTTCAACGTGCATCCCGCTGAACTTTTCATGGGTGATACCGGCTCGCTTTCGTTGGGTGCCACATTGGCAGTTGTCGCTTTAATGACCGGTCACTGGCCCCTATTGTTGGTGATCGCGGTTATCCCGTTATGTGAAGCCTTGAGCGATGTGATCCAGATCGTGTATTTCAGGGCGACCGGCGGCAAACGCTTTTTCAAGATGGCACCCATCCATTTGCATTTTGAATTGTTGGGTTGGAGCGAGACACAGGTAGTGCAGCGTTTCTGGTTGATCGCTTTGCTGGCTGCCATGATCGGCATGGGCTTAGCGCTTGTCTAATTTGTAATTCGTGACCAGTACTTTTTAATTTACGAAAAGCTGATCACATAATACGATTGAATCTATGATAACAAACTGGAACGGCAAACGTGTTTTGATACTCGGAGCAGCGCGACAAGGCTTAGCCCTCGCGCGCTGGCTTTCGTTGCACGGTGCACACGTTACGTTGAGTGACATGCGCAGTGTGGATGAGTTACGGCTCGTCCGTGAATCGCTTGCCGAGTATCAGATCAACTGGGTGCTTGGTGGACATCCGCTTGAATTGTTGGATTCAACTGATGTACTTTGTCCTTCTGGTGGAGTTCCGCTCACCCTGCCCATTGTGGCTGAAGCTGTTTCAAGAGGCATTCCCCTCTCGAATGATTCGCAGATCTTCATGGAAGTAGTTCCTTGTAAGACGATCGGTATCACGGGCTCAGCTGGTAAGACGACCACAACCACGTTGGTTGGCAGAATGGCGAAGAATGCTTGTGGCGATAAAGCTTATATTGGCGGCAATATTGGCGATCCCTTGATTAATTATGTTGACAATATGCAAGCCGATGATGTTGCCATTCTTGAGCTGTCATCTTTTCAATTGGAACAGATGACCATTTCGCCGAACATTGCCGCGATCTTGAATATCACGCCGAATCATTTAGACCGTCACGGCACGATGGAAGCGTATACAGCTGCGAAGGCACGCATCCTTGAGTTCCAATCAAAGGGTGACATGGCAGTTCTTGGACATGATGATAAAGGCGCATGGAATTTACGCGACAAGGTACAAGGTAATTTGTTCACCTTTAGCTTGAGTGATTTAGATGAAGGTTTGAATGGTACATATTTGCATGATGGCTTGCTTAACTTGCGCGATGGCAATGCCTACCTACCTTTAATTCCGCGCGAAAAGATTTTATTGCGCGGTGACCATAACGTTTCAAATGTGCTGGCTGCATTTGCCATCGGTCATGCCGCCGGTTTTCCATTGGATGCGATGTTGGAAGCGGTTGAAGATTTTAATGGTGTGCCGCATCGTTTGGAACTTGTCCGTGAATTGCGTGGAGTACGTTGGTACAACGACTCAATTGCCACGGCACCTGAACGCAGCATCGCGGCGATCCGCGCTTTTGATGAACCGATCGTGTTGATGCTGGGTGGACGTGATAAGGATCTGCCGTGGGAAGATTTGATGCGACTCGCAAGTCAACGCGTGGATCATTTGGTTTTGTTTGGCGAGGCGGCGGAAAAGATCCAGAAAACCGCGAACAGCCTCGGGCTTGGTGAGAAGCGGTGCACTTTATCTCGTGTGAAGGGTTTGCATGAAGCAGTTGTCAAAGCGGCTGAGGTGGCTCAATCTGGTGATGTCGTTTTGTTATCGCCGGGCGGCACGAGTTACGATGAATTTAAAGATTTTGCTGAACGCGGAGAAAGGTTTAAATTATGGGTACAAGAACTTTCGTAAATGATCGTTTTTCCTTATCGCCTTCCAAAGGTTTGGCACGTGGTGTGGACATGCCATTGTTGCTAACGGTGGTTGCGTTGAGCGTGTTCGGTTTGATCATGCTATATTCGGCTTCGTTCGATTTTTCTTTCAATGAATATGGCTCATCCTCATACATGTTCCTGCGTCAAGTTATGTGGCTGGGTTTGGGAATCTTATGCGCGTTATTGCTTTCTGTTTTTGATTACCATCAATGGCGCAGGCTGATTGTGTTTGCAATGCTTGTGACGATTGGCTTGCTGGTTGCGGTTTTGTTTATGAATGAGATCCGGCTAGGTGCTTCACGAACTTTATTTGCAGGTTCTTATCAACCCTCTGAAGTTGCCAAGCTGATCGCAGTGATTTATCTTTCGGTGTGGTTGTATGCCAAACGCCAATCTTTGCATGATGTGGGCTTTGGGCTGATTCCGCTTGGTGTCATTCTCGGAATCATTGGTGGTTTGATCTATTTGCAACCGGATCTGAGCGCGGCTGGCACGGTTCTGATCTTAGGCGGCTTGTTATTCTTCCTTGCCGGTGCAGACATCAAACAAATTGTGCTCTTGTTGGTATTAGCGATTGTGATGGGCTGGGTTGTAGTGCAATTTAGTGCCACAGGTCAGGATCGTGTTGGTTCTTTTTTGGCTGGTTTAAAAGACCCAACTCATGCTTCTTATCATGTGCAACGTTCATTTGAAGCAGTAATTAAAGGCGGTGTGTTCGGCGTAGGACTCGGGCAAGCCGATACAAAATTAACCGGTTTGCCTTTTGCGCCTACGGATAGTATTTTTGCTGTGATCGCCGAAGAGTTGGGTTTATTCGGTTCGGTTTTGTTGATTGGCTTATATGCAGCATTGATCTGGCGTGGACTTGTGATCGCACGCCGTGCTCCTGATATGCTCGGCACCTTGCTTGCTTCGGGTATTACCTTCTGGGTGGCTATCGAAGCACTCATCAACATGGCTGTGATGGTTGGGCTCATGCCTTTTGCAGGGAATGCCTTGCCGTTTGTCAGTGCAGGAGGTTCGAATTTGGTTGCCACGTTGTGTGGCATGGGTATTATGTTGAACATCTCACGCCAAAGTGGTGAGGCTGTCAAAGTGGAAGAAAATGACTGGAGGTCATTCGGTGCGGTTATTGATTTGCGCCGGGGGAACGGGAGGCGGAGTGTATCCCGCCCTCGCCGTTCACAGCGCCCTAACGGCTAAGGTCCGCAACCTGGATACGCTGTGGGTGGGCGGTGAAGGTGGCATGGAAGAATCCCTGGTCAAGCGCCAGGGCATTGCCTTTCAGAGCATACCCGCCGCAGGCATTCATGGTGTTGGTCTCGTAACGTTGCCTCGCAACCTTACGTTGATCGGCCGCGGCATTTTGGCATCACGCCGCATCTTGAATGAATTTCAACCGGATGTGATGTTCTTTACCGGTGGTTATGTGGCTGTACCGATGGCGCTGGCTGGTCCCTCGATTTCCACTTTGTTGTATGTGCCTGATATAGAACCCGGCATGGCGTTGAAATCACTGACCGGATTTGCAGATGTCATTGCGGTGACAACAGGTCAATCGCAGAAGTTCTTTACCAAAAAAGTATTTGAGACGGGCTACCCGCTTCGCGCCGATCTCGCACTGTGGGATCGCTCGACAGCTCGTTCGCACCTTGGCATTTCCAGTGGCTTGCCTGCTCTTTTGGTGTTTGGCGGCAGTAAAGGCGCGCGTTCGATCAATATGACTGTATTGAATAACTTGCGTGCTTTACTTGCGAAGTTTGAGATTATTCATCTTTCCGGTGATTTGGATTGGAATCTGGTGAAGCATCATCGTGAACAATTGCCTGCTGAATTTGCTGCGCGCTATCATGCCATGCCATATCTACATGATATGGGCGCTGCGTTAGCCGCCGCTGACCTGGTGATCTCACGCGCGGGCGCATCTTGTCTTGGTGAATATCCGTTATTTGGTTTGCCCGCGATTTTGGTTCCATATCCACATGCGTGGCGTTATCAAAAAGTGAACGCAGATTATCTGGCGCGACGTGGTGCGTCAATTATTTTGGAAGATCAGGCTTTAAAGGATGAGTTGTTGCAAACGTTGAATGTGCTTTTGGAGAATCCGAATAAATTAAAAGCCATGCGCGCCGCGATGTTTGAATTATCTCATCCGCGCGCCGCAGAAAAGATCGCCAGCAAGTTGATCGAACTGGCAGGAGCGTAACACTTATGATGAGTATTATTTATGTGTTCTGGATGTATGTTTTGCTTTTTGCCGTCATTGGTGGGATGCGTGGCTGGGCAAAAGAATTGTTGGTTGCGTTCAGCGTGATCCTTTCGCTCGCGTTGAATCATGTGATCCGCAAATACATCCCGCTTGCCGCGAATTTGCCGGAGACCGATGCATCCCTCTTCTGGGTGCGGGCGATCATTTTGTTGGTGTTGGTGTATTTCGGTTATCAAACGGTCTCCAGTATTCAGCATCTGGCGGGTAAGGCGCGCAGTGAAAAATTGCAGGATACGCTCTTCGGTGCATTCCTTGGTGGAATTAATGGTTATTTAGTGGCGGGCAGTGTGTTGTACTATATTCATATCGCGGATTATTCATTCCAACAGGTCATTCTCAAACCCACCGACCCGGTTTTGTTGCAACAGGTGAATCAAATGATGTTGTATATGCCTCCGCAAATTCTTGGCGAGCCGGGCATTTATTTCGCCGTGATCCTTTGTATGGTGTTTGTATTGGTTGTTTACGTTTAATATTTAAGGCTAATTGCTAACATGACACACATTCATTTCATCGGCATTGGGGGCAGCGGACTTTCCGCCATTGCGCGCCTCCTGCTGGAAAGCGGCTATAAGGTGAGCGGTTCTGATCGCGCGCTCACGCCGTTTGCCGATGAAGTCCGTAAGGCGGGCGCAAGTGTATATGTGGGACATCATCCGCGTAACATTGCGGGTGCTGATTCAGTGGTGATGTCATCTGCTGTAAACGCAGACAACCCCGAAGTCGTGGCAGCGAAGAGTGCGAATATCCCTGTTTACAAACGCGCCGACTTTCTAGGTCAATTGATGGCTGATAAAAAAGGCATCGCTATTGCTGGAACGCATGGTAAGACAACTACAACTGCGATGACAGCGTGGGTCTTAAGCGAACTCGGACGTGATCCATCATTCATTGTTGGCGGCGTGATGAATAATCTCAAGGTCAACGCCCATGCTGGTAAAGGTAACGCCTTCGTTATTGAAGCTGATGAATATGACAACATGTTCCTTGGTCTCAAGCCACAGATCGAAGTGGTGACGAGTCTTGAGCATGATCATCCTGATATTTTTCCGACACTTGAATCGATGTATGCCTCCTTTGAAAAATTTGTTGATCTACTGCCAGATGAAGGTTCATTGATCGTTTGTGCTGAGGATGCCGGAGCGACGACGTTAATTCCGCATGCGCGCAAGAAGGGCATCAACATCGTTGCCTATTACATTCAAAATGAAATGACCATCAGCAGTCCCTATTGGGTGATGGCGCGCGAAGTAAAAGCTAATCAACGCGGCGGTTTTGATTTTGTGGTGTCATCCAATCTCAACGTTACTAAAACCGATTCGGTGGAAGTCTCTTTGCAAGTGCCAGGCAAACATAATGTCCGCAATGCGCTGGCAGTGTTTGCCATCATTGAGTTACTGGGTTTGTCGGTTGAAAAGGCTGCGCAGGCACTTAGTAAATTTACCGGCACAGGTCGCCGCTTTCAATTGCGTGGTGAAGCGAATGGTATCAGCATCTTCGATGATTACGCTCATCATCCCACTGAGATCAAAGCTACACTCGCAGGTGCGCGTGCGCGTTATCCTGAACGCCGCATTTGGGCTGTGTGGCAACCGCATACATACTCGCGCACGCAAACACTCTTCCTTGATTTTGCGCGCGCCTTCAAGGATGCTGACGAAGTCATCGTCACCGAAGTGTATGCTGCACGTGAACCCAAACAGGATTTCACCTCCGCTGAAATTGTCAGCGCCATGCCTAATCGCTCGGCGCGCTATATTGAAACATTAACTGAAGTAACGAGTTATCTGCTTCGGAATTTAAAATCTGGCGATGTTGTGATCGTTATGTCCGCTGGTGATGCGGATCAAATTAGTACAGAACTTGTCGATGCATTTCAAGAAAGGTAGGCAAATATGTTGGATGTAAAAAAGAACGTGCTTCACGCTTCGCGCCACCCCTCTCTGCTCCCGTTACGAATGGCTTTGATCGTGGCGGCCAGTGGATCCCCTGCCCGTCCGCCGCGCATGGATGCAAATGAACAACGCGCCATCCAGTTGATCGCAAAGGTGAAAGCCGAACATAAAAAGCAACAGATTGTTTTAACTTGGAATGATATTCCGAGCCCGAATGGCGTTCATGCAACTATTTCTGAAATGACAGTCATGCACGTTTGATAAATAGCAAACTAGAGAGACTACGAGACTAATTAGATGGCAACTCCTGTAAGACCGATCGATGTGTTATACGCCAAGCTTGGCGACAAGGTGAAAGAGAACGTATCGCTTGCGCCCTATACCTCTGCACGTATTGGCGGACCTGCGGACGTTTTCATCACAGCTGATACCGCTCCAGAACTCGGTCGCATCGTGAAGTTGTTATGGAAGAATGAAATCCCGTTCACTTTATTGGGCGGCGGCTCGAATGTTCTCGTCAGCGATAAAGGCGTCCGCGGAGTCGTGGTGTTGAATCGCGCAAAGGGAGTTAAGTTCCACATTGGCGACCAACCCACAGTCACGGTTGAATCGGGCGTCGTATTTAGTAATCTTGCGAATCGTTGTGCATCCAAAGGCTTTGCCGGACTTGAATGGGCAGCGACCGTCCCTGGTACGATCGGCGGTGCTGTATATGGCAATGCTGGCGCCTTCGGCGGAGATGTCTCTGGTGATTTGATCTCGACTGAATTATTAACTGAAAATGGAAAAGTAATGTTCACTGTTGCAGAAATGGGTTATGGTTATCGCACCAGTGTATTGAAACGCGTTGAATTGAAGGCGATAGTACTTTCGGCTGAATTCGCGTTAAAAAATTCAACCAAAGAGGAAGTGACTGTTAAAATTCAACAATTCAGCGCGCACCGTAAAGCGACTCAACCGCCGGGCGCCAGTATGGGATCGATGTTCAAGAATCCAACTGGTGATTATGCCGGGAAGTTGATCGAAGCCGCCGGATTGAAAGGCACTCGCATCGGTAACGCTGAGATCAGCCCGTTGCACGGAAATTTTTTCATCAATCATGCCAATACCAAAGCGGAAGATATTCGCGCTTTGATTCAATTGGTGCAGAAAACTGTTAAAGAAAAACAAGGCATTGATTTGGAGTTGGAAGTTGAATTGATCGGAGAATGGAACGTTTGAACGTGTAAACGTTGAAGCATAAAACGTTATGGATAAACTTCGAGTGGCAGTGTTATTTGGTGGACGATCCGGCGAGCATGAAGTCTCGCTGATGTCTGCGCGCTCCGTGCTCTCGGTGCTTGACCCTGCCAAATACGAAGTGACCCAAATTGGAATTACGCGTGAAGGTACCTGGTTTACTGGTGAAGATGTGTTGGGTAAGTTTGAAAACAACCAGACCGATGGTTTGCTCTCGGTTGTGTTTTCACCTGACCCCTCTGAAAAAGGGATTTATATCCTCGAAGGTTTTTCAGGTTTGCGGAAGTGGACTGATATTGATGTGTACTTCCCTGTCTTGCATGGCACCTTCGGTGAAGATGGTACGATCCAAGGTTTATTTGAATTAGCCGATGTCGCATATGTTGGTGCAGGCGTTGTTGGTTCCTCTGTCGGCATGGATAAAGGTGTCTTCAAAGACGTAATGATCGCCAACAATATTCCGGTTGTAGATACGTTGGTGGTGTTGCGAAACGAAATTCAAATTGATGTGAGCGCTGTGATTGCAAAAGCCGAAAGCATCAGCGACTATCCATTCTTTACGAAGCCTGCCAACCTTGGTTCGTCTGTTGGCGTGACCAAATGCAGTAACCGCTCTGACTTGCAGGAAGGCTTGATGGAAGCCGCTTCATTCGATCGCCGTGTGTTGGTACAAAAAGGCGTGAAGAATGTGCGTGAGATCGAAGTGAGCGTGTTGGGTAACGATGAGCCGGTTGCTTCGACGCCTGGTGAGATTTTGCCGAGCCGCGAATTTTATTCGTACGAATCAAAATATATTGATGGCACGTCGGGTTATGATATCCCCGCGAAGTTGCCTGCTGAAACGCTTGAAATGATCCGTGATTATGCAGTACGCGCCTACAAGGCGATTGATTGCGCAGGCATGGCACGTGTGGATTTCTTTGTTGAAAAAGATACGAACAAGGTTTATTTAAATGAGTTGAATACCATCCCTGGTTTTACGAAGATCAGCATGTATCCCAAACTTTGGGAAGCCAGCGGGATGTCCTATGCAAAACTGGTTGACCGCTTGATCGAATTGGCAATGGAGCGTAAAGCAGACCGTGATCAAACCTCTCACACTTTTCGGAGTCGCGCATGAGCGATAAAAAAGAAATCTCCCGTTCTGAACTCGTCCGTTTGCGCCGCGAGCAGGAACATGCGAAACAAATGCACCGCATCGTGAAGGAAGCCACGCGCCCTGTACCTGTTACTGTACGTGCTAAAAAAGCAACTGCGCCGAAAACAAAAGTCAGCAAGCCCAAACAGCAGAACAGGCGTCGCCGTTTTCAAATTGTTCTACCAGCCGCACCACAAGCGGATGTCCGCTCGATCAGCATTCCACGTCCGCGCGTAAGTTGGCGTTTGCTTTCATTCACCTTGGCGGCTGTGTTTGGCGCTGCCATTTATTATGCTTTCAATCTTCCGCAATTGCGCGTGACCGAAGCGCAAATTATAGGTAGCCAGATCGTTACACAAGCGGATGTGAATTCGGTCATGAACATTGCAGGACAGCCGATCTTCATGCTCACTCCTTCGGATTTGGAAACCCGCCTGCGCCTCAACTACCCCGAACTTGTTTCCGTCCGAGTGAACGTTGCTTTGCCCAATCTGGTTTCGGTCAACGTGACGGAACGCAAGCCTGCCATTCGTTGGGAACAAGGCGGCGGATATACCTGGGTCGCAGAAGACGGTGTCGCATTCAAGCCCAGAGGCGAAATGGTTGGACTTATTTCCGTTGTGGCCGCATCAGCTCCACCCGTGGCAGGCGGCGCAGTAGATCCATTAACGCCTGCGCCATTTATTTCGCAGGAGATGATCCAGTCGTTGAAGGGCCTCGCAGGTCACGTCCCGCCGGGTCAAGCTATTTTGTATGATTCACGGATGGGTTTTGGCTGGAACGATCCGCGTGGTTGGCGTGCGTATTTTGGCGCGACGCCGAATGATATTGAATTGAAGATGCGTGTGTATGAGTCGATGGTGAATTCGTTGACGCAACGTGGCATCCGCCCGGCGTTGATCAATGTGACCTTCCCAACTGCACCGTATTATAGGATGACTCAGTAAACATGGAAGAAATCGTAGTTGGTATTGATGTAGGTACAACCAAAGTGTGCACGCTGGTTGGACGAGTGGAAGATAACAAAACCATTCGGATCATGGGCGTGGGCATCGAACCTTCGGAGGGCATTCGCAAGGGAGTTATTGTTGACCTTGCCGCGGCTTCACAGGCGATCACACGTTCGGTGAAAAAGGCTGAATCGACTTCGGGACTTGAGATCACTTCGGCATTGGTCAGCATTGCGGGTGCACATGTATCGTCAGTGAATAGTCGCGGGGCGGCGGCTGTGAATGGAAATATCATCGAGCAGTTCGATGTGGAACATGCGATGGAACAGGCGCGTGCGGTTGCGATCCCCTATGATCGCGAGATCATTCATGTGATCCAACGTGGATTTTCTTTGGATGGACAAGACGGCATCCGCAATCCAAAAGGGATGCATGGCTATCGTCTCGAAGTGGAAGCACACATCATCACAGCTTCGGCGGCGACCGTTGATAATTTACGGCAATGTGTGGGCGCAGCGGGTGTTGAGATTCAGCAGTTCGTTTTGAATCCGCTCGCTTCTGGTGAAGTGGTGTTGACCGAACAGGAACGTCAGATGGGTGTGGCAGTCTGCGATATTGGCGGCGGCACAACAGACCTGGCGATCTACGTCAACGGTGATGTATGGCATACGATGGTGCTGTCAGTGGGCGGCAATCATCTGACTCAGGATATTGCGCATGGCTTGCGTTTGCCATTTGAACAAGCCGAAGATGTGAAGAAGCAACAAGGCTACGCGGTCCGCGCGGAAGTTGGTTCTGAAGAATATTTCTCGGTCCGTCCGTTCGGTGAAGATCGCCCGGTGCAGATCAATCGTCAGGAACTGGCGCATATCATCGAAGCACGTGTGGCTGAAATATTTTCACTGACATTGCAGGAGATCAAACGCTCTGGCTATGATGGTCTCTTGCCGGCAGGCATGGTGTTGACCGGTGGCACATCCGCATTGCCGGGTATCAAGCGCATTGCCAGTGAAGTGTTGGGAATGCCGGTGCGAACCGCGCAGCCAGAAAATTTATTAGGTCTTGTGGATCGTTTAAATTCACCGGCGTATTCAACCGGTGTGGGCTTGTTACGATGGGCGCTTTCGATGCATGATCAGGATGTGAGCATTGGACGTGAACGTCGTTCGAAAGGAGATAAAGGTATGAATTTTGGCACAGTCAAAAAATGGATCGGTCGTATATTACCGTAGTGTTTGTAGGGTAATCACCCTTAAAATATCGAAAACCTGAATCAAAAACTAGTATCATAAACCAATGTTTGATGGAGGTAGTCATGGACTCGACCAATAAGCAAAGCAGTGAGCAACAACCAGTAGAAGCATTCGCCCGCATTAAAGTGATCGGTGTAGGTGGCGGTGGATCGAACGCCGTCAACCGCATGATCGATGAAGGTATTCAAGGCGTTGAATTCATCACCGTGAATACCGATGCGCAAGCTCTGATGCTGACGAAGGCCGGCACCCGCGTACGCCTCGGTGATAAACTCACCCGCGGCCTTGGCGCAGGTGGCAATCCCGAAGTCGGACGCAAAGCCGCTGAAGAATCAGCAGATGAATTGTATAACGTGCTGAAAGGCTCGGATATGGTTTTCGTCACAGCCGGTATGGGTGGCGGCACCGGCACGGGTGCCGCTCCCATCGTGGCACAGATCGCGCGCGAAAGTGGCGCCCTCACCATCGGTGTGGTGACGCGGCCCTTCACGTTTGAAGGTATGCGTCGCTTGCAATCTGCCGAAGTGGGCATCAATCAATTGAAAGAACATACCGATACATTGGTGGCAATCCCCAATGATCGCTTATTACAAATTGCTGATAAACGTGCATCGTTACAAGATGCGTTCCGACTCGCCGATGATGTTCTGCATCAAGGCATTCAAGGTATTTCTGAATTGATCACCATCCCTGGTTTGATCAACCTCGACTTTGCCGATGTGCGCGCGATCATGTCTGAAGGCGGCGCAGCGCTCATGGCGGTCGGTAAAGGCTCCGGTGATGATCGTGCAAAAAAGGCTGCGGAAGATGCGATCTCATCCAAGCTGCTCGATATCACCATCGACGGCGCACGCGGCGTGCTCTTCAACGTCACCGGCGGTCCGAACATGACGCTCTTCGAAGTCAACCAAGCTGCGGCGATCATCCGCGAAACGGCGCATCCCGATGTGAACATGATCTTCGGTGCGGTCATTGACCCGAACATGGGCGACGATATCCGCATCACGGTCATTGCGACTGGCTTCGAGCGTAACGCTTTACCGCGTCGCGCTTTGGAAAAACAACCTCGCGCGGATTCTGCCAAACGGAACAACAGCGAGTCTGCATACTTTATGCGTTCGACTGAATCGGTCTCGGTGCATGCTGACGTTCAACCTGGTGAGGCGAAACACGCTGATTCTCGCGAGTCTCAACTCCCCGTCAACAAGGACGATCTCGACATCCCGACCTTCTTGCGTAATCGAAGATAACATTCCCAGGCCTGACAGGTTTTAGTCTGCGCCGTTTATTTCCATGATAAACGCACGGACTAAAACCCTTGTCAATCCAACTTTCTCGAAAACCTGTCAGGTCTTTACATAAATCAATCGGTCAAGTCCATTTTCATTGCCGGAGCGGTTCCATGTGCCTGGGCGAGGTGCGTTGAGTCGCTCTGTGCGTTTAATTCACCCCCTCCGCCCTTTGGGCACCTCCCCCATTTTCGGACGAACTTCAGTCCGAAAATGGGGGAGGCGGGGTGGGGGCATTGTGCTAAAATAAATATATGAACGCCAAACTCCCACAACCTGTTCACGAATCCTATAAACGCCATCGCAAGGAAGTAATGTGGCAGATCATTCTGCCCATGGCGTTGACGTCGCTGTTGCTCATCGCGTTGATCGTGCTCATCAATGTTGCCACCTTCCGCGATGGCGGTGATGTGGGACGCTGGGCTGCGATCTCCACCATCTGGGTCGTGATTCCCATCATATTCGGGCTATTGATCGTGCTTGCTTTAGTGGGCGGACTCGTTTACTTGATGCAGAAACTGCTCAATATCACGCCGACCTATACCGGCATAGCACAACAGTATGTGAGTATTGCTGAAGGCTATATCAAACGCGCCGCGGAAGCCATCGTCAAACCCGTTGTACAACTCAATGGGATCCTGGCAAGCGTTATTGCTTTCTTTGAAAAGATGAAACCACAAAAATAAAAGTGACCCTAAAGATTTTAGGGTCTGACAAAAGGAAACCAACCCATGAACAAAAGCAGAACTCTGATATTTGGTGCGCTCGTTGGCGCAGTGACTGGCTTGATCGCAGCAGTGTTACTCAACCGCCGCGCGGATAGTGAAGAAGCCGGGACCGCCCTTACTGCCGGTGAAGGGATGAAACTGGGCGTGATGGTATTTGGTTTGTTGAGGGCAATTGCATCTTTGGGAGATGAGAAGTAAGGCTAGATAACTACTAAATTACTATTCAATTGGCAATCGATTCGATTTATGGCTAAATTGAATCAAGGAGGAAAGTATGCAACCAATCGTACCAATAGTATCTAAAACAATAGAACAGCCTCGTTGGGGTGCTGGATTTGGGTTACGTGCTGTAGCCCAAGTCATCGATCTTATAGTTCATAACGTTACAGCATATATTGGTGGAATATTTGGTGGGGTAATTATTGTAATATATGCACTTGCTACTGGTCAGTCACCAACTTTTTTAACTTCCAAATTGCAGACCACTTCCTTAGTTTGGTACGTATTCCCATTAGCTGGATACATTATTTATCATGCTATCTGCGAAAGTATCCATGGTGCAACATTAGGAAAACTGATCATGAAGATTCAGGTAGTCGATGAAAATGGTTCCCGCTGTTCTATTGGCGGAGCATTTATTCGATCGCTTGCTTTTTATGTCGACAGTTTATTTTTTGGCATAGTTGCCGTTTTGAGCATGAATTCATCCGAATTAAAGCAGCGGTACGGCGACAAGTGGGCACATACTGTAGTTGTTGAGAAATCGCAATTAAGCGAATTACAAAAGCAATCTGGATGGCGGTTTTTTGTGGCTTTCCTAATAGCCATCACGGTTGATGGTGGCATAATAATGCTATCTCTTGTCCTAAGGGCTATAATTTAAAGCACAAAGAACAACCATTTATCATGTGACTTTCTGGCTGCATTGTTTGAATACTTAACCGCCGCCTATATATATTGTCCTCGTAAATGTATATCTTCAAATTTTTAGAATCGTAACCCTAGCAACTATAAACGCAGGAGACGAGTGAAATGAAAATCTACAAATACTGGACCCTTGAAAAACAAACCATCCTCATCGATGGCGCGGAGCAGGAAGTTACCTGTTATGGTGGTTCGAATGTTTCAATCGAGGATGCACGGGGGAAGGCGAAAGAAAAAGCTCAGAAGATACAACGCAAGATCGCAGGTGAAAAACATCTCTTTGAAGATTATGAGTCAGAGATCCGCGAGGAGATACTGCAAACGATTGACGATCATTCCGTTATCACACGCAATCGCTATGGCGCGCAAGTCTTGAATGTCGAAAGCTTGATGATCCTGGATATTGATAAACCCAAGCCCAGCGGCGGGTTATTCAAAAAGAAAGATACGCGACCACCCAAAGAACAGATCTTTGATATGGTCAAGACGCTGGCAACGACGAAATATAAAGACCTCGGTTTTCGAATCTACGAAACTTTTCAGGGTGCACGCGTGATCGTGTTGGGCAAAGAGTTTGATCCTCGCAATAGCGAAACCAAAAAGATGATGGATGAGTTCAACTGCGATCCGCTATATACGTTGTTGTGCATTAAGCAGGGCTGTTATCGCGCACGTTTAACACCCAAGCCCTCGCGTATGAAGCTCAAAGGTTTTAAGGTCAAGTATCCGCGCGAAGGGGATGATAGTGAATTTCAGCGTTGGGTATCAGAATATGAGAGTATGAGTCGCAGTTTTAGCGTGTGTAAATTGGTTGAGCAAGTGGGAGCGAGCCATTACGTGACCGATGTTGTTAGACTCCATGACGATGTCACGGGCGTGAGTTACCCCCAACGTTTAGCGTGATGTTATTGTAGGGGCGGAGTTACCCCGCCCCTACGCCTTGATACAAATCAAACCCTTCAAATACGCACCTTCGGGGAAATGCAAAGAGATAGGATGATCTGCGCCTTGCGAGAAATGCTCAACGATTTGCGCATCGACGCCTGCATCCAAAGCTGCTCCGGCCACGATCTTTTGGAATAAGCCTGCATCAATTCCACCTGAGCATGAATACGTGACCAATATTCCACCGGGGCGTAACAATTTAAATGCGAGCAAATTGATATCCTTATAGGCACGCGTGGCTTTCTCGGCGTGTGCGGCAGTGGGCGCAAACTTCGGCGGATCAAGGATGATCATATCGAAGGAGCGGGCTTCATCACGAAATTTTCGTAAGAGTTGAAAGACATCGCCTTCAAGTGATGTGTGATGGTCAGCGGGGAGATTGTTGAGCGCAATATTTTCTTTGCACAGTGCCAGCGCATCACCTGATGAATCAACCGATAAAACAGACTTTGCGCCGCCAGCTAGTGCGTTAACTGTGAACCCGCCAGTGTAGCAAAAGCAATCTAAGACGTCTTTGTCTTTTGACAACTCGCGCACACGTAAACGATTCTTGCGTTGGTCGAGATAGAAGCCGGTCTTGTGTCCCTCGGCTAAGTTCACTTTGAATTGAAGATTGTTTTCCGTGATGGTTAATGGATCATGTGCGATAGTGCCGCGTAATACACCAACTTTGGATTCAAGTCCTTCAAGTTCCCGCACATCCGCATCGGAGCGTTCGTAGATGGTGGCGAGTCCGGTTTCTTCGAGCAAGAGATCGGCGAAAATTTCTTTCCAGTATTCAGCTCCAGCGGTGAGACATTGCATGACCAGCACATCGCCATAACGGTCAACGATTAAGCCGGGGATGTTATCGGACTCAGCATACATCAAACGTAGTGAATCGGTGGATGAAGAATCGATGATCGCATGGCGAGTATCGATCGCTTTTCGAATCCGTTTTCGAAAAAATTCTTTGTCAATCGGTTCATCGTTGAATGTCCATACACGCGCACGGATCTGCGAGTGTGGGGAGTAAGAGGCGCGGGCAAGAAACTGCTTATCGGACGAGAGCAGGTCTACAGTCGAGCCTGAGGCGGGTTCTCCATCCACATGTTTAATCCCACCAGAAAATATCCACGGATGGCGGCGCAGTAAGCTTTTTTCACGTCCAGCGTTGAGAATGATATTAGCCATTGAATTTATTCATCCAGCGTTCAGGGTTATCGAGCGGGGTCCAACCGAACTGTTCATATAAACCGTGCGCATCACGCGTGGCAAGTATCCAGCGGCGCACGCCGTGTAGATCGGGATGACTGTGAATGGTTTCCATCAGCCATTTGCCGAGACCCTTGCCGCGATGATCTTCATGGATGAAGACATCACACAACCACGCGAACGTTGTGTAATCACTGACGATGCGCGCAAGCCCGATCTGTTGGTTCGCATGATAGATGCCAAAGACAAGCGAGTGTTGCACATAGCGCGCGATGATATCACGTGTGCGCCCCTGTGCCCAATAAGCGCGCGTGAGCATGTCAGTGATCGCGTCAATATCAAGCCGCGCGGGGTCGGTGCTGATGGTGTAAAACTCTTTTTGCGTTTCTAAAATTTGAAGCATGGCGTGAGTGTATCATAGGTGATATTATCGTGGCTTATTAAAGGAGACCAAATGTTTAAACCTGTGATCTGGAAAACTTTTCCGCGTGACTTTATCGTGATCCAAATTGGATTCGCGCTCTTTGGGCTTTCAATTGCGCTGATGATCCGTTCAAACGTCGGGACAACGCCCTGGGCTGTGCTCGAAGTAGCTTTATCGCAACTGACAGCGATCCGTCCGGGACGGATGAGTATTATCGTTGGCATGGTCGTGTTGTTGGGTTCATTGATCTTGCGCGAGAAAATTGGCTGGGGCACGATCGCAAATATTTTATGTATCGGGTTATGGGAGGATATGTTTTTATCGTATATCCCATCTGTGCAAAGCAATTTGCTGTTGCAAGGGGCAATGTTGTTCGGCGCGATCCTGATGATGGGTTTTGCGAGTGCGGTCTATATTGGCGTGGATGCAGGCGCGGGTCCGCGCGATAGTTTGATGCTGGCGTTCCATCGCACAACGGGATTAAGTATCCGCCTCGGGCGTGCGATCATTGAAGTGACAGTCGTGGCGATCGGTTGGTGGCTGGGCGGTCCGCTTGGTGTTGGGACAGTGATCTTTGCGGTGTTGATCGGTCCGGCAGTGCAGTGGGCGTTCAAGTTACTGAAGGTGCAGGCACATAAGCCAGAGACCGAGATCGTGGAAGCGGCAACCGATTAAAATAAAGGTGACAGTCACTTTTAAAGTGACTGTCACCTAATGACATCAATCATGCTGATAACTGTCTACAGATATTTCGTATGCGCCTCGCCCAATAACTTTTCCAAATACGGCGTGACCTGCCAGAACGATTTTAAATTTCTATATTCTTCCACCCAACGTGCATTACCGGCGGGTGAAGTTTTCACTGAGCGGATCAGGAGATTCTTGGCGGTGTGTTCAATGGGGACGAATTGCGTCACATCGGTGCGGTAGCCCATGATGCGCAGAATGTTGGCGCGGAAGGTGTCGGTGAGAATATCGCCCATGCGTTCAAATAAAATGCCGTGACTAAAAATGGGCAAAAGCGCATTCGGCATTTCAATATGAGACATTTGCTCTTGTAGTTCATGTTGACAACACGGCGCGCAGACGATCAACTGACTGCCCCATTGAATACCTTGGGCAAGAGCATCATCGGTCGCGGTGTCACAGGCATGCAAAGCAAACACAACATTGGGGATGATCTCTGGTTTATAGGCCGCGATCTGCCCAACCACAAAATTCAATTGACTCCAACCCAATGACTTGGCTTTCTCTTGATGGCGTTCTATAAGATCGGCTTTGATATCCACGCCGGTGACGTGCGCATCGAGTTTTAGAATATCGTGCAGATAATAGTAGATCGCAAAGGTAAGGTAGGCATTGCCACAGCCAAAATCAACAACATGGATGGGCTGTCCGCTCAAAGTGTCGAACGAATCGGTTTCATCCACCAGGCGCAGATACTCATTGATCTGTTTGAACTTGCGTTGCATATCCGCTTTGATCTTGCCGTCCTGCGTCATTATGCCAACGGCTTTGAGAAACGGCGCTGCGTTTTCAGCGGAGAGCAATCTGCTTTTTTGGTGATCGTGCGCGAGGTCGGGGACCGGCGCGGCAGTGGATTTGGGTTTGCTTACCAGTGCCTTGCCCTTTTTGGAAATGTTGACCTGCAGATTGCCAGCGTGGCTTTCAACAAAAATATTGCGGAAGGGCAGCTCGAGCAGTTCATCCAATTTTGCTGCGGCATCCTCGAGATGATTCTTGGTGACATCTTTTTTATCGTCGAAATAGGAGAATTGCAAATGGAGCTCACCCTTAAGCTCCACGGGTCGAACGATCACTTTATCCCATGCCAGGGCTGTGCCTTTTTGTGCGCCGCTGAACACCGCGCGGATCAAGGTTTCGCGGGCGAGAATTTTTGCACGGACAAGTTGCTGATACTCTGAAGCCATGTGCGGAAGTATATCATCGCTTGAAGTCCGTCATCGGTCAATCGTCCTCCGTCCAATACGCCTACAACGGACTTGGTGATAGACTCCAGCAAACGATGAACGGACAGACCACCACCTTCACCATGGATTACAACACTGGTCTCACCCAAGCACTCAGCGACGGCACAAACACCTATATCTACGGACTTGACCGCATCGCGCAGACTCACGCCTCCATCGCGGACTACTTCCTCACCGATGCGCTCGGATCAGTCCGCCAGTTGACCGACCCAACCGGCGCCATCACCTTCGCGCGGACATACGACCCGTATGGAGTAACAACTCAAACCACTGGCGCGGCGCAGACGGCGTACGGCTACACCGGTGAATTCACTACCAACAATTTGGTGTATTTGCGTGCCAGACAATACGCCCCGAACATGGGACGCTTCCTCACGCGCGATACGTGGGGAGGGGATGCGAATAGTCCGATGTCGTTTAATCGGTGGAACTATACATCATCCAATCCAATTAATCGAGTCGATCCTTCTGGGCATTGTTATAACCCTGATGGCAGTTGGAATTGGTTCCAATGGCCATTGTTCGGGCTTGGTCCTTGTTCATCTAACACAAGTGGAGCAACCACTACTATCACACCCACTCTTCAAGCGATAGTCACCGCAACAGCTACTTGTACACCAATACCGGACGGTACGATAACGCCTGCATTGGTTTTTCTCTGGATAAACAATAGTAAATGGCATGTTCCAGAACCATCAAATAACCGTCTTTATAAACATGTTGATTTTTGGTTTACAGTTACGGGCGATGACCCACACCATTATGCCTTAGTTCAATTTAGGAAAGGATATAGCAAATCGCTTACGCCGGGCGTTACTATTGTAACTCAAGTATTAGGTCAGGAAAATGTAAACGCGAGTTCACCCAACAATTGGATCATTGACTCAACTGACAGAGACCCGGTTTATCAGAGCGACCCAGTTCTCGGTCGCTGGAACTATAAAAAGGAAAGTAATACAACGTACTCGACTTATGATCAGCCAAACGTACCCATAAATAGCGATATTTCTGATAATTTTAAGATGTGTATTTTCAAACTTGTTGATGTGCCTATTGACGGATTATCGGCAAATGTTAATGATCTCATGTCGGTAAGGGCAATTAAATGCGTTGATTGGACATTTCAAGCGATTTATAGAGAAGACGGCGGATGGGTTGTTCCAGAATATCAGTTAAATGATTCTTCGTCTAGTTTCCATCCTTAATTTCTGTGAATATGTTAATGATGTGTCAAATAGCAGTAAATATAATCAGTATTTCATATTTGATGGAGTAATAGTATGAGACATTCAAATTTAATAATCTTGTTCGTAATTACTATGTTTGTATTAGGCGTGATTGGATGTCAGACGAAAGAAGTAGTTTCGCCAACGGCAACTCCTTTTCCTGGAGGGGATATACTTAAAGCATTAAACAACCCGCCTTTTAGTTTATTAGATGCACTTGAATGTCCTAGCGAACATCCAAATTATCTTGTTCCTGGTGAGGCGAGTGCAACCAATGAAATATATAAAAAGAAATTATATGACTTTGGGGTGAAGGTTCGGTGGAATTGCAAAAAGAAATTATATGAGATTGTTCCTGATGGGCAGAGTTCATCGCCGATCTGTGGATGCTCGTCGCAAGAAACTCCTTTG
>Ga0302322_100000724_pt1 | contig 25693 bp, 15 predicted proteins | sample Fen_T0_2_FD_203757 | JGI IMG/M metagenome (GOLD analysis project Ga0302322, IMG submission 203757) | Peat permafrost microbial communities from Stordalen Mire near Abisko, Sweden - Fen_T0_2 | ecosystem: Environmental > Terrestrial > Soil > Wetlands > Permafrost | place: Sweden: Abisko...
CCCCAGGATGAAAGTGGTCAGATCGGTCCACGGTCCGACCACGGCCGGCGCTTGTTGCAAGGTGTGGGTGGCACCCGTGACCCCGCTCAAGGTGATTTGCCAGGCGTTATCCAATTGGGGGGCCAGATCAAGTTGCGGGGGTGGCAAGGCATTTCGAACGGCTTGGGCGAAGGCGGCGCCGATGGCTTGCTGCCCGGCGGTGTCAAAATGGAGGCCCGGGACGGAGTAGGGGGTCAGGGTCGTAAATTGGGGGCCGTCAATGCTCAGCAGGTGCATATTGGGGAGGCTGTCGGCGGCGAACGCCTGCCCCGCACGCAATAACAGGTAATTGGCATAGCTGGCATCAGCGGGCAGTGAATAATAGGTCTGGTTGGTGGAAATCCGGCTGTAAAAAAACGGCAGGTTGGTGCCGTAAGGCTGGCGGTCGGCAAAAGTGAGGCGCACATCGTTGACGAACCGGATCAGATTGGTGCCATAGGCGGTGGAGGCGGCAACGCCGTTATCGATGTCGGTTTCTCCCTGCACCCAGATCATGCCATCCAGTTCAATGACGGTGCCAGGATAGGCGGCGGCCAAGTTCGACAGGCCGGCGCTGACGACCTTTTGAAAGATCACATAGTCCGGTCCGTCGCCAGTGGGGGAACTGGTGCCGTTGGCCGCCCAATTGACCCCGAGCGAAGTGCCGCCGTCGGCGTATTTGATGATGGCAACCATGACGGTGTTGGTGGAAACGCCGTTGGAGATGGAATAGTAATCTGCCAGCGCGCGGCCGAAGGTCAATTCCGGCCCGAACAGCGTGCCGGTGCCCTGCGCGGACACGCCGGTTTGCACGGTGCTTAGGTGACCGTAGGTGCCGTCGCTGTTGGCGGGAGTGCCGACGAGATAATAGTAAAGCGGGACATCGTTTTGCGAGCGGAGCAGGCTGGCCGGCAGGCCGTTGGTCTTGGCGCGGCCATCAGAATTGGACTGTCCGCCCTGGAGATAGACCTTGAGGATTTGCGGCTTGGGCTGGGTAATGTTGTAAGTTGCGCCGGCCAGGAGGCTGTCAGGTGAGCTGGAATTGGTGGCGTACGCCTGGATGGTCAGATTCGTATTGGCCGGGACGGGGATGCCGGTGATGGGGCTGAGGCCGGACAGCCGCGTGGCCGAGCTGGCCGGACTGCTCCCATCGGTGGTATAGAAAATCATCGCGCCGGGCTCGGAACTGATGGTAACGGATTGTGGCCCGAAATAGGTGCCGGCGGGCGGGGTGAACGTGGGGGTGGCGGTCCGATTGATGATTTTGATGCTGCCGTCCACGGTCAAACCAGAGGTGTCCCAGCTTAATCCGGTTGAGAGCACTGGCAGGTTGAGGGTGCTGAAGCTGCCGCTGCGAGCGCCGGAGGCGTTACTGAACAGAACAAACTTGTCGTTGACTGCCAGCGGGTCGCCCGTGGCCGTGATGGTCAGAGTGCCGTTGTAGGTGACGCCGGTCATGCCTTTGAGGAGGTCGTTGGTGAGGGTGCCGGCGGTTTTCTGGAGCCGCAGGACACTGGTGCCGGCCGCGGTCAGGGTGAGGGTGTGGTTGATGGTCAGCGTGCCGAGGCCAGCGCCGCCGGGGGCCAGCGTGCCGCTGACGGTCACGGGGCTGTTGATGGTGCCGAAACCGCCCAGCGTGGCCCCGGCAAGGATGCTGACGTAACTGGTGGCGGCGAGCGTGCCGTTGACGAGCATGGTGCCGGCGCTGGCGGTCGTCGGGCCGCTGTAGGAATCGTAACCGCTCAACGCGAGCGTGCCCGGGCCGGCCACCACGAGGCTGCCCGTGCCGCTGATCGCATTGGCCACGGCGAGGCTGTCGGAACGTTTGAACTGCAGCGAGTAATTGTTGGTGACATTACCGGAGCCCAGATTGCCGCTGGTACCGCCATTGCCAACCTGTAAGACGGCGCCGTTGGTGCCGCCCCAGATCGTCCAAGTGCCGCCGTAATTGCTGTTATCGCCGAGCAACTGAACGATGCCGCCGGCATTGGCGGTCGTGGTGCCCGACCACTCGCGCACGTTCAGGCTGACCGCGCCGCTGCCACTGATGGGCGCGTAGATGGCCAGCGTGCGGCTGCTGGCCTGGGGATCGAAAAACGAGCTGGCGAGGACGGTGAGGTTGCCGTGAACGGACATCGTGCCGCCGCCGCCATTAAATATGGCGCCGCCATTGAGTTTGAGATTGTTGACCAGGATCGCGCCGGGAGGCGTGGAGTATTTCATGGCCAGGCCGGCCAGGGGGTTGCTGCTGTTATAATCGAGGCTCAAGGAATTGCCGGCAAAGGTGTTTGAATTGCCGGTGCTGGAGGTTGGCGTGCGCGCCAGCCAGCCGGCGGTAAGATAATCGTTGCCGGCCGAGGGGGCCTGGCCGTCGCTCCAGTTCGCGGCGGAATTGAACGAAGTACTGGCGCCATTGGCATCACTGGCGGTCAGGTTGACGGTTGCCGCCGGAACGGCATTGACCAAGGCCAGCATCAGCACTGGCAGCCACCAGGCGGTCCGGGAGGGGAAGGTGGCAAAACGGTTTTGAGGGCAGACGCAGGAAGCAAATTTCGTGAATATTTTAGAGTCAATGCGAAGGGAGCAATTCATAAGCGGCAGGCTGGTATGTTTTCAAAAATGGCGATGGAAGAGCCCGCCCTGATCAAGCGCGCCACGGCGTCGGCCGACAAATTGAAGCAACATCCAACAAAACTGCCGCATCAGCAGAAAACGGTCAATCTTACATGCAACCTAAAAACGGTTGGTGGAGGCCCTCAATTTTGGGTGTCATTATTTTTTTAAAAAGCACTGTAAATGCGGGGCTTATCATCCAAGACGGAACGGCGGAGCCGTTGGGTTTCCAGCGACCAGAACGACTTCGGTCGGGCATGGGATGGCAACTGCCGGAGCTGGGTTTGCCGGTGTTTTTCCGCCCAAAATAAATTTTCCAGCGGATGTCCGGTTCGGCGGCGGGATGGCGCACTGTAGGCAAGCACCGTTCACCAGCCAAAATTGGCCATTGGCGAGCGGGGGCATTGAATTATCAAAATCAAACGCAAAGCAACCATTCTGGATATGAAGAAAATACTGGCCCTGACTTTTTTAACCGCCACCGTTGCCGCCCAAGCGCAAGTCATCAGTTGGAATATTGATGCGTATGGCACGATCACCGCCAGTGAGCATGCCGGGGTGGTGGACGCCGCCAACTGGAATGACACGTGGTTAATTGATGGCAATGCCCTGAATGCGACGGAAAGCAACTTGAAGGATAACACCGGCGCGGCGACCACGGTGAGCCTCCAGCAGTTGGGACATAATAATTCTTGGAATTTTTGGTCGATTCAGGGCTCTGATCCCGGTCTGGACGCCAATGGCGCCAGCAACAAACGGCTGCTGAACGGCTATGCCAACAAGGGTGGCACCGAGCCGAGCACCTCGCCGCTGAGCGATGGTCATACGGGGGTCAGCTTAAGCGGCATTACCTACAGTGTGTATGACATTTATGTGTATTTTTCGAGCGATACGGCGGGGCGCGTGGGGACGGTGAGCCTGGGTTCCACCACCTACGATTTTTCGACGGTGGGATCGGCCTCCATTGCCGGTGGAAGCGCTTCGTTTGTCCAGACGACGGATACCACGGGAGCCAATCCGACGGCGAATTACGTGGTTTTCACGGGGCTGACGGGCAGCACGCAAACCATTGATTCCTATGTGAATTTGTGGGGTGGCATTGCTGGCATCCAAATCGTGGCGGTACCGGAGCCGGGCACACTGGCTTTGGTGGGCTTGGGCGGGTTGGCGACGCTGGTGATGGCGCGCCGTTCGCGGAAAAAATAATTAGTCATTGCGTCAGCTTGCAGTTTGGTGGTGGGGCGGCAGCCGGAGTGGTCGCTCCTTGGGACCGACGTTTTTTGCGAAACATCATTTTAACGGAATCATTTTTTCAATGCCCATGACCAGCCCAGCGAGAGCCTCCTTTGGGGGCAAGCCGGCCGTTGCCTCTGCCTGTGCGCGGGCCTTCACTCTGATTGAACTGCTGGTGGTGATTGCCATCATCGCGATATTGGCGGCGATGCTGCTGCCGGCGTTGTCGAAGGCGAAAGCCCGGGCGCAGTCGGCGTTGGATCTGAGCAATCAAAAGCAAATCATGCTGGGCATGATCATGTTTGCCGGGGACAACAGCGATTTGCTGCCCCAGCCGGGCTGGCCGCTGACGGTGGATAGCTGGGCGAGTGCAGCCACGAACAATTATCCCCTGACGGGCGCCTATCAAACGCGGTATGAGCAACAGGCGCTGTTGTTCCGGGCGGGGCAGCTCGGCACGTACATCAAGACGGAAAAAGTTTTGATATGCCCGGCGGATAATCAGCAGGACGCGGCCTTTCTTCAGCGCGGGGTCTACATTACCAGTTATGTTTGGAACCTGGTGGCCAACAAATATGGCAGCGGCAGCCAGACCTTCAAATTAACGAGTTTCAAGGCGGACGCCATTTTGCAGTGGGAGGCCGATGGGAAGCAGCCCACCTATTTCAATGATTTTGCGAATTTCCCGGATGAAAGCGTCGAATCCCAGCGGCATGGCAAAGGTGCGGCGGTCGGTTGCTTTGGCGGCAGCGCCGAAATCATCCCGTTCATCCAGTTTACCAATCTTGCCGGCGGGCGGGTGGTGAATCTGACGGACGGCGGTAAATCCTGGAAAAAGCTGCCGCTGAGTTCACTGCCCAACCAGCTTTGGTGCGCGCCCAAGGTTTCAGATTTTCCGTACTATCCTTGAGCAGCTTTTTTGGTAGTCAGCAACAAAACCCCCTCCTCGAAACCATGAAAAACATGCCTAAACTAGCCCTGGTGCTGGCGGTCGTCACCGTTTGGACCACCCTGCCGGCGCAAACCGTTACGGATCCGAATCCCAACGCGGTTGTGAGTTGGAACTTTGACAACAACAGCACCGTTAATCCGACCGATCTGGCCGGGCTGGCACCCGCCATCAACTGGGTTGACTCCTGGCTGAACAACGTGACGGCCAATTTACCGGACAATACCGGCACGGCCACCACGCTGAGCTTTGACCCGAACTACAGTGCGAACTGGGGCGGCTATGGCCCCACGTGGTGGTCCTATTCCATTGCCGGTCACCCCGGTTACGATGCCAACGGCACCGCCAACCGGGAGATGCTGAACGGCTATTTGAATACCGGGCCGGCCACTTGGAATACGGCGACCAATTCGTTTATCGCGCTGACCAACATTCCGTACGCCCTTTACGACGTGGTGGTTTATTTTTCCTCCGACACGAGCGGACGTCATGGCAGCATCGATAACGGCACGACCACTTATTATTTCAGCACGATGGGTTCTGCGGAGGTCAACGGTGCCAATGCCAAGTTTCTTCCCACGACGCAAACCAACAGCGCCATTTTCCCCAGTGCTGATTTCGCCTTCTTTCCAGGCATGACCAATGCCCACGCCGTTTTCACTGAAATGCCCAAATCTGGCAATGACCAGTGGCTTGGCATTGCGGCCTTCCAAGTCATCCAGGCATCCAATGCGTATGTACTCTACGGACCCACGCCGGCGAGCCAGATTGTCTCGGCCGGCCAGCCGGTGACTTTTAACGTCATCGCGGGGGGCTTGAATCCGCGTTACCAATGGCAGCATGCCGGCACCAATCTCCTGAACGCAACCAACGCGACTTATGTCATCGCCTCCACGGTCGTGGGGCAGGAGGGCAATTATTCCGTGATTGTCTCCAATGGTTTCAATTCGATCACCAGCGCCGTTGCCACGCTGACGTTTTATGCGCCGAAGACGGATACTTGGATCGGCGGCACAGGTTCGGCCTGGGATTTCGGTTCGCTCAACTGGACTGCCAATGGCAACCTTGCTACCACCAATTACGCAGATACAGACAATGTCCGCTTTGATCCGCTTGGGGCCGCGCAAGCTTCGGTTTCGCTGGCCGGCACCGTAACGCCGGGATCGATCACGGTTTCCAACGCCAGCTACCTGTTTGCTGGCGGCAGTCTCGATGGCGCGGGCGCGATGCATTTGATGAACAACGCCACGTTGATTCTCGACACGGTAGATACGCGGAGCGGCCCAACTGTGATTGACAACGGCAGCACGCTGCAGTTGGACAACGGCGACACGGCTGGCTCGTTCGGTTCGGGTGCATTGACGAACAACGGCACGCTCCTGTTCAACAGTTCTGGCGCTGAAGCCTACGGGTATCCGGTCTATGGCACCGGCAACATCACCAACCTGGGTCCCGGTGGAACGATCACGCTGGGCAATACCATCAACGCAAACCACCTCGTGCAAGCGGGGGCCGGGGTTCTGCTGCTGCAAGGCAGCAATTCGCTCGCCGGCGGACTGATGGTTTCCAGCGGTGTGGTTTGGGCACGGAGCGAAAGCTGCCTCGGCAAATCCCAAGTCGTGCTGGCCGGCGGTGAGCTCCAATTGGTCTATGGATTTGACTATGCGGGCTCTTCCCTCACGCTGGCGGGCGGTTTGCTGCACAGTGCGGGCGCAATTTTTGAAGGTCCGGTCACCCTCGCAGCTAACTCCGAGATTGATGCCGATAGCGGCACCAGTCTCACCTTGGCCAACGCCCAGGGCATTGCCGGCGCCGGCTACGACCTGACTTTGGGTGGTGGTGGCGGCACCTTGATTCTGGCCGGAACCAACAATGCTTGGAACAGTCTCACCATCAATGCTGGGACAGTTGCTTTCAACTCCGCCGCCAACCTCGTGGTTACCAGTTCCATCAGCGGCGGCGGCAACCTCAGCCAGACCGGGGCGGGCACGCTTGCTTTAACCGGCGACCTTGGTTTGCTCAGCGGTGTCACCACGGTTTCGGCGGGCACGTTGGGCGGCAACTCCACGTTGGGCGGCGCATTGAACGTGTTGGCGGGCGGCACGCTCGCGCCCGGCACCTCAGCGGCGATTGGCACCCTGACTGTCAACGGCGGTCTGACGCTCGGTGGCAATGTGCTCGTTAAGCTCAACAAATCGCTCACGCAAACAAGCGACCTCGTGGCGGTTCCCGGCGGGGTGAGCAATACCAACAACGGCGTGGTGATCGTGAACAACCTCGGCCCGGCGTTGGTGGCCGGCAACAGCTTCCAGCTTTTCAGCCAACCGGTCACGGGAGGTGAAACGCTGACCATCAGCAATGTTTCGGGCAATGTGGTCTGGACGAACATGCTGGCGACAGACGGGACCATTACGGTGTTGTCGGTGGGGTCGGCGATTGCCGCGTATCCGACGAATATCAGTTTCAGTGCTGGCGCGGGCCAGTTGTCGTTAACCTGGCCGGCCACGCATCTGGGCTGGATTTTGCAGGCGCAGACGAATGGGCTGGGCACCGGGTTGACCACCAACTGGGTGGATGTACCCGGTACGGCTGCGGTCACCGTCACCAACCTGCCGGTCGGTGCCGTCAATCCAACGGTGTTTTTCCGTTTGCGCCATCCCTGAGCCCGCCTGGGATGTGGCCCACAAACATCTCGAATGAAGCAGCCGGCCTGCATGTAAACCGTGCGGGCCGGCTATTTTTTAACCAAACTAAAATGTCAAAAGCTCTGTTTCAGCGGTCCCAAATCATGGTTGTTGGCGCTTGGTTGCTAAGTGCCGGCCTGACTCCGGCGACGGCGACCGCCACGCCCGCTTTTTGGAGTTGGGCGGAGCGGCCGGTGATGGGCTGGAACAGTTGGGATTTTTATGGCACCGCCATCAACGAGGAACGCACCAAAGCGCAGGCGGATTATCTGGCAGCCAACCTGCGGTCCGCAGGCTGGAGTTTGATCACCGTGGACATCCAATGGTATCAGCCGACCGCCACCGGTTTTGCGTATCTTAGCGGGGCGGCGCTGACCATGGATGAATGGGGCCGCCTGATTCCGGCCACGAACCGTTTTCCGTCCGCGATGAATGGCGCTGGCTTCAAGTCGCTGGCGGATTACCTCCACGGCCAGGGGCTCAAGTTTGGCATTCACATGATGCGCGGCATTCCGCGCCAGGCCGTGGGCCAAGACACGCCGGTGCTGGGCACGACGAACACGGCCAGCCAGATTGCCGACACGGCCAGCACCTGCGCCTGGAATTCCGACATGTATGGCGTGGACATGACGAAGCCGGGCGCCCAGGCCTACTACGATTCCATCATGGCGCAGGTGGCCGCCTGGGAGGTGGATTTTGTGAAAATTGACGACCTGAGCCATCCGTATCACGCCTCTGAAATTGAGGCGATCCGGCGGGCGATTGACAAGACCGGGCGCGCCATCGTCTTCAGCACTTCACCCGGAGCGACACCTGTGGGGATGGGGACCCACGTCGGGCAGAACGCCAACCAATGGCGGATTAGTGACGATTTCTGGGATGGCTGGAGCGCCCTCTACGCGCAATTTCAGCGGTTGCATGATTGGGAGCCGTATCGCGGGCCGGGGTATTTCCCGGATGCCGACATGCTGCCGTTGGGTAAAATTGAAGGCGGCAGCAATACTGCCACCGGCCGGGCGACGTATTTCACCACCAACGAACAATATACATTGATGAGCCTCTGGGCGATTGCCCGCTCGCCCCTGATTCACGGCGGCGACATGACGCAGATGGATGCCTTCACGCTGTCGCTGCTGACCAATCGCGAGGTCATTGCGGTCAATCAATCCAGCACCCACAACCGCCAGTTGTTCAACTCCGGCGGCCTGATCGCCTGGACGGCCGATGCCGGGGATGCCACCAATAAATATCTGGCCGTGTTCAATACCACGGGTGCCGCCGCGCCGGTGCCGGTCAGCCTGTTCGCGCTGGGCTTTACCAATGCTTGCGCGGTGCGTTCGCTGTGGAATCAGACGGACCTCGGCGCGGTCAGCGGGACGTTTTCGCCCGTCCTCGCCTCCCATCGGGGGGCGCTCTACCGTCTGGCCGGGCCGTCGCTGCCGGTACCGTGGCTGACGGCGGCCGTCGGCGGCAGCAACCGGGTGAGCCTCACGTGGGAAGTGGCCGCGCCGGTGGTTGCGTATTTCGTCAAGCGCGCCACGACCGAAACCGGCTCGTACGTGACGATTGCCAGCGGTTTGACGAATGCCGCTTATGTGGATCTCACCGCTCTGAATGGCACCACTTACTATTACGCGGTCTCGGCCAAGGTTGGCGGGCAGGAATCGCCGAATTCGGCCGTGCGCTCCGCCACGCCGGTGGGGGTCGCAGGGATTGTGAGCTGGAATTATGACCGCTATGGCACCGTTACCGGCGCCGCCATCGCCGGCGTGGAACCGGCGGCCCACTGGAATAATTCGTACCCGGATGATCCCACGGTCAACCTGGTGGATCAGCAGGGTTTTCCCACCACGGTGGGCATCATTTACAACAGCTACACCACTTGGAACCTGCAAAGCAGCCATCCGGGAACGGATGCCAACGGGACTTACAACAAGGAATTGCTCAATGGGTACCTAAACTCAGGCAGTGGCAGCACGCCAGACACTTCCTCCGTCAGCATTTCCCAGATTCCCTTCAGCTATTACGACCTGTACGTCTATTTCAGTTCCGATGCCGCCGACCGCACGGGCACGGTGACGGATGGCACGACGACCTATGGCTTTTCGACCTTGGGACAAGCCTGCATCAGCGGTGCCAACGCCAACCTGATCCGGACCACGGATACCGGCACGGGCAATCCGCCGGCCAATTACGCCCTTTTCGCCGGTTCAACGGGAAGCAGCAAAACGATCCGGTGCAACATCCCGCTCTACGGCGGTCTGGCCGGTTTTCAGATTGTGCCGCGGGCGGATCCCTTGCCAGCGGTGCCCATCGCGGTCCAAACCGGCGGGGCCGGGGCGACGATTGAGCTTTCGTGGCCGGCGGGTGTGGGCAGCGTCGTGTTACAGAAAAGCGCCGATCTGCAAACGTGGCTGCCGGCGGAGGTGCAGCCTGGCACGAACGGCATGGTCATTTCCATTGCCGCTGATTGCCAATTTTTCCGGCTGAGCCGGCCCTGAGACAGCGGTGGGCGGCCATTTGTATCCGGTACAACGTTGCGCTTCCCCCAAAATTTCGCAACCCTTATAAGAATTGCAAAACGACATTCGCCATTAGATGAAAACAACAATTATCACCAGCATCAGCCTGCTGGCGGCCACTTTGGTGGCGGCGGCGGCGCCAACTTCGCTCAACACCAATCTCAATGAACGCGAGCAGCAACTGGTGGCCGCCGCGCAAACCGGGCCCGCGCCGCAATTTCATGGCGCCGCGATTATTGGCGTCCGCCCCGGCACACCCTTTCAGCAGGCGCTGGCGGTGACCGGCGACCGGCCGCTGGCCTTCAGCGCCAAAAAGCTGCCGTGGGGGCTCAAGTTGAATGCGCAGACGGGCATACTCACCGGTTCGGTGAAGAAAGCCGGGGAATATCACTTCAAGGCGCTGGCAAAAAATGCGGCCGGCACGGCCGAGATGGCGATCACAATTGTTTGCGGCGACACGCTGGCCCTCACGCCGCCGCTGGGCTGGAACAGCTACGATAATTACGGTGACGCGGTGACGGAGGCCGAGACGCTGGCCAACGCCGAGTGGATGCAGGCGAATTTGCAGCCGCTGGGCTGGGATATCGTCGTGGTGGATTTTCGCTGGTATGACGCCAAGGCGGATGGCAAGCGCGTGCAGGATTCCGAAGGCGTGCAGATCGATGGATTCGGCCGCTGCCTCCCGGCGGGCAACCGGTTTCCATCCGCCGCGAATGGCGCCGGCTTCAAACCGCTGGCGGATAAACTACACGCCATGGGTTTGAAATTTGGCATTCACATCATGCGCGGCATTCCGCGTCAGGCAGTCGCGCAGAATCTGCCCATTGCCGGTTCCACCTTTACGGCCGTTCAGGCGGCCCTGCCGGAGGGCGACACCAACCGCACCTGCGTCTGGAACCGTGATATGTTTGGCGTGGACGCCACGACGGGTGCGGGGAAAGCCTGGTACGCCAGCATCGCCAGCCAATACGCCGCCTGGGGCGTGGACTACATCAAGTGCGACGACATTGGTGACATGTTTCGCGGCAGGTATTACAGCATTGACGAGATTGAGGCCCTCGCCACCGGTCTGAAAAATTCCGGCCGGTCCATCATCTTGAGCCTGTCGCCGGGGCCGACGCCGGTGAACTCCAGCGAGCATCTGAAGCAGTATGCGAATCTGTGGCGCGTCTCGAATGATTTCTGGGACAACTGGCGGTCGCTGGACCACAACTTCAACCTGTTCGCGGAATGGCAGGGCAACGGCGCGCCGGGGCACTGGCCCGATGGCGACATGATTCCCTTTGGCCGCATCTGCGAGCGCAACTGCGATGTCCGGCCCGACCGCTGGACCCGCTTTACGCGCAATGAACAGCTCACGCTCATGTCGCTGTGGTCGCTGGCGCCGTCGCCGCTGATGCTCGGGATGAGTCTGCCGGACAATGACGCGTGGACAACCGCCCTGCTGACCAGCCCCGAAGTGTTGGCCGTGGATCAGGACGCGCTGGGCAGGCAAGCCCGGCGCATGACGAGCGACGGTGAAATTGCCGAAATGTGGGTGAAGGAACTGGCGGACGGTTCCCGGGCCGTGGGCTTTTTCAACCGCACCAACCAGCCGGTGACTGTGAATTATCCGTGGCAGCGACTGGGCCTGGCGGCCCTGCCGGTCGTGCGGGATTTGTGGCTGCGCCAGGATCTGGAACCGGCCGCGGTGTTTACGGCGAGAATCCCTTCGCACGGTTGCGTGCTGCTGAAAGTGCGGCAGCGCCAGGCGCAGGTTAGGTGATGACGAAATGGCTGGACGCATCACGGTCGCACGTCAGCCGCGTGGACCATCACGTCCTTTCAAGGTGGTGGATTTTCTGCCTGGCCTGCCCGTCGCTTCAGGCAGGGCCATGGGCCGTGTCACAATCTGGTAACAGGTGGCCGCCGGGTGGGGGCGGGCCGTGGGCGGTGGCTGAAAGCTTCAAAAAATAAAGGGAATTCTCTGGTTTTGCCGACGGATTAAGGATGGCCGAATAGTGTGATGGCTTGGCCGCTGGTTGGAGGTTCGGGGCTGGCATTTCTTCTAAAGTGGGTTCGATGAAACTATCACCGACAGGCGCCTGCTTCCGAATTCTCTCTCTTTGCGCATTGCTGTTTGGCGCCTGCTGTGGCACGCGCGGTCAGGCCGGGCAGACTTTCACCTACGCCGGCGGCGACCTGCTCATCGGCTTGCGCCAGACGGCGGGCGGCCTGAACGACGTGCTGATCAACGCCGGGCCGGTTGCGAATTTTACCAATCTCCCGGTCGGCGGCAAAATTGTCATCACCAGTTTGACCGGCACGCTGCTCAACTCGGCCTTGAATTCGACGAACGGCCTTTCGTGGTCGGCTTTTGCCTGCTTTGACACGTCGGCAACCTATCCGCTGGCAGTTCAGGATTCCTTGTTCATGACCCGGGCACGGGCGAATGTGAATACGCAGTCCACGGCGTGGAAGCGCTATACAGATAGCGCGCAAGGGAACGTGGTGGCGAAAATTAACGGCGTGGGGGATGGGGGAACCATCATTGGCGGCGGGTTGCCAGCGGGCGTGGAGAACACGCCAACGGTTTTGGTTGAGCCGGAAGCGAATGCCAAGAGCTACCGGGCCATCCTGGGCGCGGCCTTGAACTGGGGCGGCACTTTTCAAGGTAATCCCGAACAAACCACCTCGGACACCTTTAGCGAGGATGGTTTGGTGGTGCGGGCAGACTTTTATTGGCTGTTGGTGGGTGGCGATTCAACCTCCCATCCGGCCGGAACCTACCTGGGTTATTTTGAACTATCGCCGCGAGGGGTGCTGACCTATACGGCCGGGCCGTCGCCGTCGGTGTTGGTGCCACCCAGCATTGTTTCCGTTGTACGGACGAATGGGACCACGACGGTGGCTTTCACCACGGTTTCCGGAAGCACTTACACTTTACTGGCGAGCAATGATTTGAGCGCCCCGCTCGTCAATTGGGCAGCGGTGGGCACGGCGGTGACCGGCAATGGCCTGACCAATGCCATCTCCGAGGCCAATGCCAGCCCGCTTCGGTTTTATCGGATCAAGGCGCAGTAACAAATTTTTCGATCATAAAAACTCCCAACTCAACTCAAACCAAAGACCAATATGAACATTAAGAAAATCGCAATCCTGGCGGCGGTGGCCGGGTCGCTGTCGGGGTGGAATGCCTCGGCGCAGTTTGCCTATAGTGCCGGTGACTTGCTGATGGGCTTCCGGTCGACGACCTCCACCAGCACCTTGGTGGTGGACCTTGGGTCGGCCTCAACCTACCTCAATGCCAGCTCCGCTTTCACCGTGTCGGCCTTCACCCCGACGCAACTCACCACCACGTTTGGCTCGTTGAACAATCTGTATTTTTCGGTGTTTGGCAATGCGAACGGCACCAGTCTGGGGCTGCCCTTGAACTCCTTGTGGCTGACCCAGCAACGGGCGGTCGCCACCACGCAAACGACCCCCAAGAGTTCCCTCTCAGAGACCGCGCAAGGCAACGTGGTGTCCCGGCTCGACGCCATCGCCAATGCCGCGCAAGGCACAACGCTGGGGCAGATCGTGTTGTCCCCCACGGTGGTCAAAGAAAATACGGCGATGACGGCCTCCTACGCCGCCAACATCACTGTCACCGGCAACACGGGCGTCAAAGGCAACATCCAAGGCACTTGGGGCAAATACGCAGTGGAAGGGCTGACCACGGCCACCTTTGACACGGACAGCACGCCGATCGTTTTGGATCTGTACCAGCAGGATCCCACCGCCACCGGCCAATACTTGGGCAGTTTTTCACTGGCCAATGATGGCACCCTCACCTTCACGCCCGTAGCCGTGCCGGAACCGGGAGCCATGGCTTTAGTGGGGGCCGGCCTGCTCGCCCTCGCCTCGGTCCGCCAGTTCCGCGGGAAAAAATGAAGCCGGTAAATTTGAGTCAAACTTAACCAACCATCACACCACAGAAACCACATGAAAAAAAGTCTCGTTCTCACCGCCATGGCTGGCGCGCTTGGAGTTTCCTCCCTGCAAGCTCAGCAGATTGACATCTATGTAACCGGGGCCACGGCCTTCCGCACCAGCGCCTTCTCGGCCGTCTCGAACATGTTCGGCTCGGCCTTCGTGGAGCAGAATCATGGTTCCAAGGCCGTTTCTTCCGGCAACAACCAATGGACCATGAAAGGTCAGATCAACTCGCTCTACGGTGCCCGCGACGTCGTGGTTCATGCCAGCTTCAACGGCTCGGTGCAGGGCATCCATGGTATTTTTGATCCGACGGACAAGTCGATCTTTCTGGCGAAATCCACCTCCGGTGACCTGACGACGGTGACCAACACGGTGACCATTGCTTTCTCGGACGTGAACTCTGCGGCCACGGACTATCCGCTGACGGATGCGATTGAACGCGCGGTGGCGGTGCAGCCATTTGTGTATGCGCGCAGCTTGAACTGCCCGGCCAGTGTCACCAATGTGACCATCCAGCAATTGCAAACGGTCATGGGCAACGGCCGCGTGCCGCTGTCCTATCTGTCCGGGAACCCGGCCGACACGAGCAAACTCTACCTGCTCAACCGCACCAAAGACTCGGGCACCCGCGTCTCAGCTTTTGCGGACGCCATGACCACGGGGCTCTCGCCGAGCATTTATTACTGGAGCACCAACGCTGGCGTCATGTCTTACACCCTCGCCACCTTTGCCCAGCCCGGCGCGGGGATTTTCGGCTACGGTTACGTCGGCGGCGGTGATGTCACTACCAGAATGAATATTGTGGATGCCAATAACGTTGCCATTGCCTATCTCGGGTTGAGCGATGCCAAGAACGTTAACGGCGGCCAGAACATCATTGCCTACAACGGCAACTACCCCTCCAGCGACATGGCTTTGGGCGTGGCGGTTCCGAATCATCCGGTTTTCGACCGGGTGATCAACGGTCAATACAGCTACTGGTCCTATGAAGTCTTGATTCAGCCGAATACGGTGCCGGCCAGTGGTCAAGACATCAACAGCACCGAGTTGACCTCGTTCTGCCGCATGCTTGCCAGCTATGATGTCGACGAGAACTTTGTTGGCGACACGACGGGCAGCATTGATCAAGACATCAAAGTTCAGCAGAACACCCCGGCCTCCAAGGTGGTGGCCATTCGTTTGGGTGACATGAAGGTGAGCCGCCAGGCGGTTGGTGGTGCCATCGCTCCGTAATTCTCATTGGTAACGTCGCCGGCGTGGGTTTACCCCTACGCCGGCGCTTTGCTGTCAGGACCATGAAAAACACTATCACGGCAATTTCACTGTTGGCATTGGTTTGCTTGGCCGGGGCGCAAACGCCGCCGGCCATTCTGGTCAACGGTGTCATCAGCATTTTGGGTGACCGGCGTGTGGCGTTTACCACCGATCCTGGCACCGCGACGGCAAAGGATTTCATGCTCGCAGAAGGCGAAAGCCGGCTCGGCATCCGTTTGGTTTCCGTGGACATTCGGTCTGCAACCGCCATTTTTGACAACCATGGCACCCGCCAGAAAATTTCCATTTGTGCGACCCCTAACTTGATCACGCCCGAGGCGGCGGTTGACTTGCGCCCGACTGAGGAGCGAGTGGCCGCAGGCCGGGGCTCCGGCTCGGCGGCCCAGTCGACGGCGGCCGCCGCCAGACAGCCAGAGCGCGCCGGCCAGTTTGTAAACGGCATCTACGCTGGCCCGGGCTCCCGCCAGACGCCAGCGGGCGCGAAGCCAGACCCAGCCCAGCCTGATCAGGCCACGGATTCCGGCTCAAGCACGAGCATTCAAACCGGCAAGCAGTCCGACTCATGGTGGTATACCGGCGCTCAGGAGATGGAGGCGGCCCGGTTGGCCACCGCTGCGGCTGTGCGACGTGGCGAGGCGGAGCCCTTCCCTTTGACACCACTGACCCCGGTCGGCACTCCGGCTGAGCTGATTAGTGCTGAACAACGCTATTTCAATCATTTCGTCCCACAGTTTTAGGACTTACCCCGTCCGGGTTTGTTTCGTAATTGTCACCCGCCCGAAGCCTGAACGAAACCCGCCGCTGGCATCCTCTGCGCGCCGATGGCCATTGAACGACATCTTATTTTGCAGGAAGTCATCCTGCATCCTTCCGGGGAGTGGACGCCGCCCGCCCTTGGCTGGGTCGTAGTGCGCGTGGTGGATGGGGTGGGCTATTGGCTGCAAGGCGGGAGCGCCCGGGAATTCAAGGCGGGCGATGGCGTGGTGACTTCCGGACCGGCGGGTTTTGTGCTTCGTGCCAGTCAACTGGGGGCTTTGCGGGTGGAGTATTTTCGGGTGCAGCCGGAGCTGTTAGCAGGTGTGCTGACGGTGGCAGAGGGGCACCAGCTGGGGGTGCTGGCGAAGAATGCGGCGACGCAAGTTGTTGTCTTTTCGGGGGTTGATCCGCTGGGGCAGAAATTTGCCCGGTTGGGGGCCCAGACGCAGCGGGAGGGCCTGCCAATGCGGTCGGCGTTGCTGCAGCTTTGGGCGCAGGCGGTGTCGAGTTTGTTGACGCGGCCGCAAGGGACGGAGCCGGGGTTGAAGCTGCATGAGCGTTTCCGCGTCCTGGTGGGGCAGATGTCGGATGTGGAATTTGCGACGCGTTCGCTGACGGAGCTGGCGGAGCAGTTGCATTGCAGCGAACGGCATTTCAGCCGGGTCTTCCGGCAGGAATTTGGCGTGCCGCTGCGGACGCGGCAGACGGAATTGCGCCTGCAACGGGCGCGCCAGCTCCTGGCGGACGCCGATGCAAAGGTGATTAATGTGGCGTACGAAAGCGGCTACCGTCACCTCGGTCTGTTTAATGCCATGTTCAAGAAGCGGTTCGGCGTGACGCCCAGTGAATGGCGGCAGCAGAATCTGCCGGCACCGCCCAAAAATCAGTTCCGGCGCGCCCTGACCGTTGCGCTGATGGTGCTGGCGATGTGCCAGACCTGCCTGTGCCCGGCAGCGACGAGTGGCACCACGAACGCCCCGGCCAAGCCGGAACCGCATTTCAACGTGGAAAAATACCTGGTTTCCGGCAATACGATCCTGCCGCCCGGTCAGGTGGGTGACATCCTGACGAATATTCCCGCCGCCTTTGGCACGAACGTGACCTTTACGGAGATTCGTAAGATGTTGGGGCAGCTCCAGATGGCATATCGGGAGCGCGGTTTTGTGACGGTGTCGGTCGGGCTGCCGCCGCAAAAGCTCACGAATGCCACGGTCACGGTCAAGGTCACCGAAGGCGAGCTGGCGGACATCACGGTCAAGGGCAACCACCATTACAGCACGGAGAATGTGCGGCGGGCCCTGCCCAGTCTGCACACCAACATGCTGCTGAATTCGCATGTCTTTCAGCGGGAACTGGATCTGGCGAACGCCAACCGCAACCGCCAGATTTATCCGGTGATCGGCCCCGGCGAGGAACCCGGCACGAGCGAATTGACGTTGAAGGTCAAGGACCGGCTGCCGTTGCACGCGCGGGTGGAACTGAACAACCAGGCGACTCCGGGGACGCCCCCCACGCGGGTCAATTTCAATTCCCAATATGACAATCTCTGGCAGCTCGAACATCAGGTGGGGGTGAGTTATTCCTTTACGCCGATGAACTTTAGCGAGCAGGATTTGTACCGGCTTACCGAACTGGATGCGCCGCTGGTGACCAGTTACAGCGCGTATTACCGGATGCCGCTGGGGCAGCCGGTGGCGGTGCAGCAGCAGGTGGATGCGAGCAACGGACGTTTTGGCTACAACGAAGTCACGCATCAGTTTCAGATGCCGCCGCCGTCCGGCCGGCCGGAACTGACGGCGTACGCGAGCCGGGCGCGGTCGGACACGGACATCAAGTTTGGCATGCCGAACATTATTACGACGGCCTCGCTGCTCCAGCTTGGCCACAACACCGCCAGTGAAACCCTGACACTGAATGAAGGCATCGGATTCAAACTCTCGCTGCCAGCGCCGCAGGTGGGAAATGTTTCCTCGACCTTCAGCCTGGGCGGGGATTTTAAACGCTACCAGTCTGCGAGCGCCAATGCCGACCTGTTTTACGAACTGATCACCACCACGAACAACGGTTCGGCGGTGAAATATGGCCAGGTGCTCTATACCTCCCAGTCAGAGCTGGAATCGGCGGTGGAATATTTTCCATTGAATGTCGGGCTTGATGGCTCGGTGCCGGACAGCTACGGCACCACATTGTTTAATGCCCAGGTGAACTTTAACGTGGCCAGCATCGGCTCGTATTCCGACCTGGCGTACAGCGCGGGCGTGCGCCCGGTGGTGAGCACCAACAGCAGCGGTACGGTGACCACGAACACGGCGGCCAATCAGGCCCGGGACCATTTTGTGACGGTGCAGGCGGGCATGAGCCGCGAGCAGCGGCTTTACAAAGACTGGACGGTGTTGCTCCGCGCCGATGGCCAGTGGGCCGACGCCCCATTGTTCAGCAACGAACAGTATGGCATGGGCGGGGTCAGCGGGGTGCGCGGTTATCAGGATGGTGATCAATACGGCGACACCGGCTGGCGGGTGGCGATTGAGCCGCGCACGCCCTTGATGAAGCTCGGCATGGTGGATGGCGACATTCCGTTCTGGGTGCGGGCCTCGGTGTTCATGGACTACGGGGAAACGTATCTGCTGCAAAAAGTCACCACCACCAGCCAGGACAATGCGCGCTTTTGGGGCTGGGGCGGCAGTCTGACCGCCAACATTGGCAGTCATCTGGATGGCCGTCTGACGATCGCGTTTCCGCTCATTTCCTCCACGGCGACCCCCGCCGGAAGCGTGCATGTTTACTTCGGGGTCGGTGCCCAATTCTGACGCATGAAAACCCGAATGCTTTCCTTTCCCCGCCGCCTGGCTGCCATTGGGCTGCTGCTGGTTTTCGTTTGGCGGGCCGGGGCGAATCCGACCGGCCTGAGCGTTTCCTTTGGCTCGGCCGTGGCGCGGCAGACCGGATCGCAGTTGAATATTACGGTGGGCAACAACGCCGCGCTCAACTGGCAGACCTTTAACATAGCGGCCGGGGAAGCCACGATTTTTCACCAGCCTTCCGCCACGTCCATCGTTTGGAACCGCATCAACGATCAGAATCCGTCGCAAATCTACGGCAGCCTGCAGGCCAACGGCGTGGTGGTGCTGCTGAATTCTTCCGGGTTTTATTTCGGGCCGAACTCGTTTGTGAGCGCCGCCGGGCTGGTGGTTTCCACGGCCAACTGCGTGCCGCCGCAAAACGGCGGGGGCAGCTGGGCTTTCAACGGTCCGCCGCCGCTGGCGAGCATTGTGAACTACGGCCACCTGCAGGTGGGCAACGGCGGGAGTGCGTTTCTGATCGCCGACAAGGTGGAAAACCACGGCGACATCATTGCCCCCGGCGGCAGCATCGGGCTGGCGGCGGGGCAGACGGTGCTGCTGAGTGAACGCGCCGACGGCCGGGGCATGAGCATGGAAGTCACGCTGCCGCAGGGTTCGGTGGACAATCAAGGCCAGCTCATCGCCGACGGCGGCACGGTGGCATTGAATGCCAGGGTGGTCAACCAGAACGGACTGATCCAGGCCAATTCCGTGCGCAATCAAAATGGAGTCATCGAACTGGTGGCGGAGGATGATTTGACCTTGGGCGCCAATTCACGGCTGCTGGCGCAAGGAGACGATGAAGCGGCCGGCAGCGCCGGGGGCACGGTTACGCTCAAGTCCGATAATCGGTTCAACGATGTCGCGGGAAGCTTGATTGTGACGGCGGGCGGGGTGCAGGGCGGCAACGGCGGGGATGTCGAGGTCAGCGCGCCGAACATCACGTCGTTGAACACGGCCATGGACGCCGGGGCGCAGCGCGGTTTTACCGGCGGCGCATTTCTGCTTGATCCGGCGAACATCGTGCTCAGCACGTCCGGCAGCAGCGAGCCGGACAGTTCGGGCACGGTCGCGTATAACAGCGGTGCCGGCACGCTGACCATCAATGTCAACACGGCCTTTCTGAACAAGAATTTTTCCAACATCCGCCTGCAGGCCACGGCCAACATCACGCTGGCGCAGGGGACGGTGTGGAATTTGAGCGACAGCACGGGGCTGACGTCCGGGCAGGTGACCCTGCAGGCCGGTGGCGACATTGTATTTAACAGCAGCTCGGCCATCGTGGATGCGAACAATTGGTCGCTGAACCTGCTGGCCGGCGTCAGTTTTCCCGCCGGCACGGTGCAGTCCGGCAAGGGCAACATTTATCTGAACGGCGGTTCGGGAAAAACCCTGGACGGGGCGATCCAACTGGCGCAGGGCAATGTAAATCTGACGGCGGGAAACAGCGTGCTCGTGGGCGGCGGTTATGTGCGCACCGTGGGCGGCGGCAGCATTACGGTGCAGGCGCTGGCAGGCAGTGTCAACACCGGCACGAAGGCGGCGGGTTATGTTTTTCAAGCGGCCGAGTCCGTCAATGACACGATGTATGTGGTGTCTCCCGATCTGGGCGGGATCAGCACGGCGGCGGGCGGGGATGTGAGCATCGTGGCGGGTCAGAATGTCACCAGTTATCTGCCGACCGCCAGCAAGCCGGCGGGTGACGCCGGTTGCGGGGCGTTCGGCAGTGCGGCGGGGAATGTGAGCATCACGGCGGGCGGCAGCGTGGCCGGCCATTACGTGGTGGCCAACGGCACCGGCACGATCAACGCCGGCAACAACGCCGGGACGAAGTCCGCGCAACTGGCGCTGAGCCTCATCCGCGGCGGCTGGAAGGTGACGGCGGGCAACAACATCGTGCTGCAGGAAGTGCGCAACCCGAACGGCGTGTTCAATGCGCTCGAGATCAAAACGGCTCCCAGCGCGCATTACTTTGATTATTCCGCCGGTGCTTATGTGAATTTGACGGCGGGCAACGGCGTGGAGTTGTATGGCGCCAGCCTCGCGCGCAACACCGGTTCCTTCGAGACCAGCCTCCCGATCATTTATCCCGGCATCCTTAACATCATCGCGGGTGCGGGCGGGGTGACGCTGGACAACAACGTGATGCTGTTTCCCTCGGCGCAGGGGAGCCTGACCCTCAAAACCACGGGCGGGGGCGGCCTGTTCGGGAACAAGTCAGGCAGCCTGGTCGAACTGACCATGTCCGACAGCGCCGATGGGCAATATATCTCCAGCAAGTCTTTCAAGGGGCATGCGACCGTGCCGGTGCATCTGGATACGCCGACGCCGGTGACCCTGGATATTTCCGGCGACATGAACAACATCCTGTTCACGGCGAATGAAGCGGCCCAAATCAAGGTGGGCGGCAATATGAACAACAGCCGGTTCACCGGACAAAATCTCCGGGCGGGCGACGTCACCAGCATCAGCGTCACCGGAGATATTGTGAACCGGAACGATTTTACGAGTGTTCCGCTGGCCAGCGAACCAACCCTCGACCTGCTCAACCACGCGTATTCGACATCGGATTTTTACACGACGCTGGCCAGCCTGCTGCATTATGACCCGGTAACGAAACTGCTGACGTTTCAAGGCCGCATGACGAGCGAACAATTGGATGCCCTGACCAGTCTGCAGGTCCAGGTATATGAGCAGGACGGCATCACCCCGCTGCTGGACGGCCAGGGCAATCCGGTGACGGCCGTGGTTTCCATTTTGGATGTCGCGACGGCGACGGCGCTGTTTACCGCCAGCCAGGACGTGCCGACGAGCCCCGGCTCGGGATACTTCGTGGGCGGGGGCGGCAAGTTTAATGTCAGCGCCCACAATCTCGATCTCGGCACCACGTATGGCATCCAATCGGTCGGTCCGCAGAACAATCCCGCGCTGGCAAACTATTTTACGCGCGGGGCGGACATCAATGTGACCCTCACGGGCAACCTCGACATGTTTTCGACGGCCATCTGCTCGCTGAATGGCGGCAACGTTTATGTGAATGCCGACGGCGACATCAATGTGGGTTCCAGCATATTTTCCGGCAGCGACCAGATTGCCCGCGGGATTTTCACCACGGACCAGGGGAACATGGCGGTCTACGCCGGCGGGGACATCAATGTGAATGGCTCGCGCATCGCGGTTTATGACCTGCGTTTGCCGGACGGCACCAGCCCGACTCCGGGCGGTTCGGTAACGGTGATTTCCCGCAATGGCAACATCTTTGCCGGCGGCGGGGCGGCCGGCTATGTGCTCGTGAACGCCTACGAGGTGGATCCGGTGACGCACGCGGTGGTGGTGCGTTCCTCAACCATTCCGGGCAGCGGGATTTTAAACACCTCGTATACGCAGCCGGGCAATATTCTGGTCAGCACTCCCAATGGCGCCATCAACGCCGGCACGGGCGGCATCATGCAGTTGCTGCTGAACCATCCCGTGACGGCGGAAACCGGCTTGTTTGATTTGACGGTCGACAAAGCCGGGCTGTCAGAAATTTTCCGGCTGCTCTTTGCCCATAACAGCACGGCCGTGCATGCGAAGGAACATTCGTTGAACGGCATCGTGGGCGACAGCCGGGTGGTGGTCTATGCCGGCAAAGAACTGCAGCAGCGCGAGAACGGAATCAGCCTGGTGGACGCTTACGGCAATCCGGTCATTAATGCGGGCAACCTTGGTGACGGCACGCTGTACACGGTTTCGGCCGACCGCAACATTGAGGCCGCCGGTTCCGGCATCATCAGTGCCGGCGATGCGAAAATTGACGCCACCGGCAGCGTCTCGGGCAATTTTTTCGCGCTCGGGAACGTGAGCATTGACGCCACCAAAGATGTCATTGCCAACGTGCTGGGCCTGGGCACGGTGAATGTCAAAGCCGACGGGAGCATCACCGGGAAAATCATCGGCATCGGCGGCGTCAGCGCCGTGGGCGGGGCGATTGATGCCGACCTCGAATCCAATAATTCCATCAGCGGCAACACGAGCGGCGAAAAAGGCCTGGCCGCCGGCACGGCGGCCGACAACGTGGCCAGCGCCGCCTCCGCGAGCAGCAACGCCGACCAGACGGAGGCCAAAGCCGGCGACGAAAATGGCGACGACCTGAAAAAGAAAAAGCAGGGCATCGGCCTGACGCGGAAAGTGAGCCGGGTGACGGTGATCCTGCCGCCGAAAAATTTATCTGAGAACCCATCTCCCAATACTCATCTATGACGACATTGTTACATCCCATGCTGGCGAGCGGCGCGTTGCAGTTTGCCTTTGAGAAGGCCACGCCCGAGGGCAAGACGACGATTGGCGTGCTCTTCCTGCTCTCCATGTTCAGCTGGACGATCATCATCACCAAGTTCCGCCAGTTGTGGATTGCGCGGCGGGCGTCGAAGAAGTTTTACGCCGATTACCAGGCTTCGCGCGACCCGCTGGACATCAAAAAGCGCGGCGCGGAGTTTGACGGGGCGCCGGCCTACCAGGTTTACGAGCGGGGGGCGGACGAGGTGGCGTATCATTTGAAAAATAATCCGGTGACGGTGAAGGGGCCGGCCGCGGTGGGGGTGGGGGATGGGAATACGGATCATCTGGCGCGGGCGAACACGACGAAGATCAGCGGTTCCTCGTTTGAAGCCGTGAAGGTGATTTTGGAGGAGGCGGCGGCGGCGCAGGCGATGTCGCTGGAAAAGGGCATGATTGTGCTGTCGACGGCGGTGGCGGGCGGGCCGTTCATCGGGTTGCTGGGGACGGTCTGGGGGGTGATGGAAACCTTTGCCGGCATTGCCAAGGCGAACCAGGCGAGCCTCACGGCGATGGCGCCCGGCGTGGCGGGGGCGCTGATCGCGACGGTCGTGGGGCTGCTGGTGGCCATTCCGGCGATGTTTGCGTACAACTTCATGGTGACAAACATCCGGCACCTCACGCAGGAACTGGACGGGTTTGCCTCGCGCTATGCCAACCAGATCGAGCACGCGTATGTGGACAACCGCGACATTGAGGACAAGATCGCGGGCGCGCTGAAACGGCATGAAGCGGTGGAGCTGGAGCCGCGCTGAAACGACGGATTGGATGCGCCATGAAAAAATGTTCGCGCAGCGCGCATGAGTCGCTGACGGAGTTGAACATCACGCCGCTGCTGGATCTGGCGTTCGTGCTGCTGGTGATTTTCATCATTACCACGATTCCGCCGGTGAAGGACATGGATTTGAAGCTGCCCACGGCGGTGAAGCACGAGAAGGATCCGCCGCGCAAGGCGAATTACATTTCGGTGCAGGCCGACGGCAAGCTGTTTCTGAACACATTGGAAATCCCGCTCAGTGAGCTGCTGCCGCAACTCATCAGCCTGCGGACGGATGACCCGGATTTGAATGTGATCGTGCGCGGTGACGCGAAGACCCATTACAAGCAGATCCGCGCGGTGCTGGACCTGTGCCAGCAGGCGAACCTGGCGAAGGTGGATCTGGCGACGGAGGTAAACAAATGAGCCCGGCTGAAGGGAGCCGGCCAGCCGTTTCTGTTTCTGTTTGTGACGCATGATTCCGCAATCCCAACCGAAGAAGAAGAAAAACTCGTCGAAGGTCAATCTGACCATTTCGGCGGTGGTGCATGGCGTCATCATTGCGGCGCTGATTTTTTTTGCGGCGCGGGAAGGGTATCTGGGCAAGCAGATTCAAAAGATTTCGGTGGAGATGGTGAAGGAAAAGAAGCCGGAACCGGAGAAGCCGAAGGAGCCGGAGAAGAAAATTGAGCCGCCGAAGGTGGAGACGCCCAAGAATGAACCGCCGAAGTATGTGGAACCGCCGCCGGCGGTGGCGGCCGGTCCGGTAGCGCCGCCCGCGGTGGCCCCGCCCGCGGCGGACGTGCAGGAATTCACGTTCACGGACGGCGCCAAGGCGGTGAATTCGGAGAGTGATCCGGTGCAGCTTTACAAGGGCTATGTGGAATATGCGCTGCGCTCGAAGTGGAACCGCCCGGACAACCTGCCGGACAGCGCGTACGTGGCGGAAGTGAAGTTGAACGTGGATCCGCAGGGCAATCTCAGCCAGCAGAAATGGCTGAAGGGTTCGGGCGATGAGAAATGGGATCAGAGCGTGAAGGACGTGCTCAAGCAGGTGACGACAATTGGTCGCCGGCCGCCGACAAATTTTCCGCCGGCCATCATCATCCGCTTTGATGTGCAGGAGGAAACCGAACCGATCATTGCGCCATGAGCCTGAAAAAAACGACCCAACGCGGGCACGGCACGATGAGCGAGCTGAACATCACGCCGCTGCTGGACCTGGTGTTTGTGCTGCTGGTGATTTTCATCATCACGACGCCGCAGTTGATGAACAATCTGGAGATGAACCTGCCTTCGGCGAAGCCGCCGCCGCCGGACAACCGGCCGAAGCCGCCGGTGAACCGCATCGTGCTGAGCGCGGACGGTCAGATCACGTTGAATGCCGAGGTGGTGACGGTGCCGCAGTTGAAGGACAAGCTGCAGGCGCTGAAGACGGCGAATCCCGACATGGCCGTGGTGGTGAAGGGTTCGGACGAGGTGGAATATCAGGGGATGGTGGTGGTGCTGGACACGTTGCAGCAGTTGCAGATTACGAAGGTGGGGCTGGCGACGGAGTGACGAAGGCTGAAGAAAGAAAACGGCGGGGGCTTGAACACCAGGCGTGATGCGTGATGCGTGATGCGTGATGCGTGATGCGTGATGCGTGATGCGTGATGCGTGATGCGTGATGCGTGATGCGTGATGCGTGATGCGTGATGCGTGATGCGTGGACGCTGGCGGGGAATGACGAATGACGAATGTCTAATGACGAAAGAATGACAACTGAC
>Ga0302322_100000725_pt1 | contig 25684 bp, 16 predicted proteins | sample Fen_T0_2_FD_203757 | JGI IMG/M metagenome (GOLD analysis project Ga0302322, IMG submission 203757) | Peat permafrost microbial communities from Stordalen Mire near Abisko, Sweden - Fen_T0_2 | ecosystem: Environmental > Terrestrial > Soil > Wetlands > Permafrost | place: Sweden: Abisko...
GGCACCCTCTTGAGAATGCCGAGCAAAACGGGCATCGCCCTGCCGAAGAAGCGGCGCGCTGGCGAATCAAGGATCTCCACCGAATGCTCGACCTTCCGTCCCATGTCGTCAGAAATCAACACACACCCCGAAAGTCAGTTTGGAGCGGAATGAAATAAACTATGCAACCTTTAGTTTGCAAAATCGATTGAGCAAACCTAAAATGACGTAATATCGCCGCGACGCCCGTCGCGGCCTGAATCCAGCACCTCGTGGCCGGCGAATTGTGTTTGAGATCAAGACAGCATAGGTATGCCGCCGTGTCCTGCCCCTGACCTCGACACGTATCGAGTCCCCGCAATTCTAGCCGAGACCGTCGCGTTTGAGAGGCAGTCGTGAAATCTACCCGAATCGAATGAGCTCACTTGCCGAAGCCACTGGCCTTCCGGGGTCATCGCACTGCCGATCGTGCAGCCGACCGATAACCACGGCGGAGCTCTCGCTTGGCAGGGTTCCGGTCTGCAATCGTTTCGGCGCGACCGGCGACGTCGAGGTGGATGTCCCGATCGACATCGTTGCATGCGAGACCTGCCAGTTGATCCAGCTTCGCGATATGCCGTCGCGCGAGGCGCTGATGCCGCGCCTGCCGTGGATCCGATACCGGGAACCCGAAGCGCACCTCGACGCAGTGGTTGACGAACTGCTCGCGCTGCGGCCGCTTGCGCGCACGGCGCTTGGCACCGGGCCATTCGAACAGCCGCTGTTGTCACGGCTGGCCGCCCGCAGCCTCGCCACGCAGGCGCTCGGCCTCGACGCCGCGTCCGCCGTGGGACGCTACCCCTATCTGGAAAGCTGGCAAGCCACGCTGACCGAGACCGACCTCGCCGGCAGGGCCCGAGAGGTCGGGACAGCCGACATCGTCTCCTGTCGCTATATCATCGAACACACGCCGGAACCGGTTCGCGCGCTGCAGGCGCTGAAACACCTGCTCGCTGCCGATGGCGTGCTCCTGGTCGAGGTTCCCGACAGCGGCAAGTTTCTCGCCGCCCGCGACTATTGTTTCCTCTGGGAGGAACATAGTTGCTACTTCGTCGAGGAGACGCTGCGGCGCCTCTGCGAGGCGGCCGGCTATCAGGTCCTGCGCGTGCTACGCTATCCCGGCGCGCTGGAAGACGCTCTGGTGGCGGTTCTGGAGCTGGCCCCGGCCCCGGTTCCCGCCTTGCATCCTCTCGGTGCCTCGAGCCTGTTCGAGTCCTATCGCGACGGCTTCGCGGCCGCGCGCGGCGCCGTCCGCGCACGGCTTGCGCGGGCCGCAGGTCCAAATCGGGACCGCATCGCCCTGTTCGGCATCGGTCACCATGCCATCATGTTCGTCAACGCGTTCGGGCTGGCTGAGACCATCGCCTTGGCCGTCGACGATGATGCGGATAAAGCCGGGTTTTTCCCGCCAGGCTTCGGCGTCCCCGTGGTAGGCTCGGACCGGCTGCTGGCGGATGAGCGGATCAAGCTCTGTCTGTTTGCGGTGGCGCCCCATATCGAAGGCAGGGTGCGCGACAAGCTTGCGCCTCTGGCGGCGCGGGGCGTCGAATTCCGCTCTATCTACGCGGCGCTCGACAATTCGATCATGAAGGACGCTGCCCCATGACCCTCGTTCAGAAATCTCCGGAGGTATTCCTGGCCGAGGGACCGATCGCCGCCGTCGGACCGGCCGAGATCGCCACGCTGAAGGCGGCCGTCGAGGCAAGCCCCAAGCGCCGCGCGCGCATCAACGCCCATCCCGATGGCGACGATCAGCTGCATGAGATGATCATCGCGATCGACGCCAGTTCCTACATCCGCCCGCACAAGCACCCCGGCAAGAGCGAGGCCTTCCACATCGTCGAGGGCGAAGTCGATATCGTCGTGTTCGGCGATGACGGCGAGATCGATCGCGTCGTTCAGCTCGGTCCGCCGGGCGGAAGGCGCCCCTTCTACTACCGGATGTCGAACGCCTTCTTTCACACGCTGATCATCCGCAGCGACCTTCTCATCGTGCATGAGATCACCAACGGGCCGTTCCGCCCGTCTGCCACCGTGTTTGCCGATTTTGCGCCCGAGGACAGCGAAACCGCCAGGGCCGTGGCCTATCAGGCGGAGTTGGTCCGGCGCGTCGCGGCACGCGAGGAAGCTGTCGCATGACCACGCATGCTGTCGTGGTTGGAGGGACCCGCGGTCTCGGCCGCGTGGTGGTCGAGCGTTTCCTGGCGCGCGGCTGCGCGGTCAGCGTGGTCTCGCGACAACGCCCCGTCGACTTCCCTGAGCAGACCGGGCTGCGCCATTTCCCCGCTGATCTGGAGCGTTGCGAAGGCTATGCGGGGCTGTGGGACCGCATCGCCGAAGCAGGCGGCCCCATCAACTATCTGGTGCTGAGCCAGCGCTTCCGCGGCCAGGGCGATCCCTGGGCCGGCGAGATCCAGGTCGGCCTGACCGCCTCGCGCGACCTGATCGAGGGATTCTGCGGACATTTCGCAGCGACCGGCGATCGCGCGATCGGCGTCGTCAGTTCGGTCTATGCCGAGTTCGTCGGCAGCTCCCAGCCGGTCGGCTATCACATGGTCAAGGGCGGCCTCAATGCCATGGTCCGCCATTATGCCGCAACCCTCGGCCGGCGTGGCATCCGCGTCAATGCGATCATGCCGCTGACCTATCTGAAGCAGGAATCGCGCGCCTTCTACGAACAGAACGAAAGACTGATGGACATTTATCGCCGCCTGGTGCCGCTCGGCCGCCTCGGCACGGCCGAGGAATCGGCCGACGCGCTCGACTTCCTCTGCAGCGCGCGCTCGTCCTTCATCAACGGGCAATGCCTGTTTCTGGATGGCGGGGTTTCCGTGGTCTGGCAAGAAGAGGTCGCCAAGGCCTTCGCCGGCCTGTAAAAGCAGCTCAACTCCCCGATCGACCCGACCGTCTTTTTCAAGGATCGCCAAGACATGCAGCACGTCAAGCACAAGACCGATTGCCGCCTGTGCGGATCGACCTCGCTCGAGCATGTGCTGCCGATCAAGCCCTCGGCGATCGGTGACGCATTCGTCCCAGTTGAGCGCTTGAGCGAGCCGCAGGACCTCTACCCGCTCGATTGCTATCTGTGCCTCGACTGTGGCCATCTGCAGAACCTCGACGTCGTCGACCCCGAGATCCTGTTTCGCGATTATACCTACCGCACGTCGGTGTCGCTGGGCCTGGTCGAGCACTTCAAGCGCTACGCGCATTCGGTGGTGTCGTCGCTGTCGATCCCGACGGGAAGCCTCGTGGTCGAGATGGGCAGCAATGACGGCTCGCTGTTGAAGGCCTTCAAGAACGAGGGCATGCGGGTCCAGGGCGTGGACCCCGCGCGCGACATCGCGGCCGCGGCGACGGCGGACGGGATCCCGACCATATCGGATTTCTTCACCAGCGCGCTGGCAACCCGGATCAAGTCGGAACAGGGCGAAGCCAAACTGTTCTGCGCCAACAACGTCTTTGCCCATATCGACAACATGTCGGATGTCGTGAAAGGCATCCGCTGGCTACTTGCCGATGATGGCGCCTTCGTGTTTGAAGTCTCCTATATCGTCGACATGATCGACAACATGGTGTTCGACACCATCTATCACGAGCATGTCTCCCACCATGCGCTGATTCCGCTTGAGACGTTCCTGAACCGGCACGACATGACGCTATTCCATGTCGAGCGGACCGGCACCAAGGGCGGCTCGATCCGCGCCTTCGCGCAACCTAAATCGACCGGCACGCGGCCCCGCTCCGACGAACTGTCGAAGCTGATTGCCGAGGAAGAGCGCCGCGGTATCACCAAGCCCAAGATCTACCGGGACTGGTTCGAGGAGATCGAGCGCTGCAGGCGTCACGTCCTGGCCTATCTCGACAAGGCGATCGCGGATGGCAAGCTGATCGCGGCCTATGGCGCCTCCACCACCACCACCACCCTGCTCTACCATTTCGAGCTCGAAAGCCGGGTCAAGTTCATCGTCGACGACAATGCGCTCAAGCAGGGCCTCTATAATCCGGGCGCGCACATTCCGGTGCTGCCGTCCAGCGAGCTTGCGACCAGAAAGCCGGATATCGTCGTGATCCTGGCCTGGATCTATGCCGAGCCGTTTCTGAAGCGCAACCAGGCCTATCTCGAGGCCGGCGGTCGCTTTCTGCTGCCCCTGCCGGAGCCGAAGGTGGTCGACCGCTCCGGCACGATCACGATCTAATTGTCGCAAAAGTGAAGTTGCGGTGGGGGCCTTCGCCAACCTCTCGGGGACATCGGAAAGGCCCTCATGGGGGCGACCCGCTGTTCGGCCGCGGAGAGCGACGACGTTCTCGCCGCCCGGTTGACAGTCCCCGCGGAACATGGTCCAGCAAGCGCGGGATCGGTCTGCCCAATAAGCCCGGGCCGTCAGAATTCCGATATAACAACAAAGACTTGTGACATTTTTCGAGGTAGCAGGATGACGTCGCTGACCGATCGACAGGTCGAGCGTTATGTGGTCGCGGATCAGCGGCGCCTCACCTGGGAGCGCTGCCGAGCCGACATCGCCCCTTTCATAACCCGTCATGTGACATGGCGCGCGCTGGCCGCCAGCGATATCAAGTCGAAATACCGCAGGACATTGCTGGGTCCATGGTGGATCACCGCAACCAACGCCTTCACGGCTCTGATCATGGGTCTCGTTGCCGGCCGCTTCCTCGGCGCGGAGATGAGGACATATCTGCCGCATTTCATGGTCAGCATGACCATCTGGGGCTTCATATCCTCCTCGATCGGCGAATCCTGCTTCACGATGATCAATGCCGGCGGCATGATCAAAGCGGTGGACATGCCGATCCTGATCCACATCATGCGGATGGTTCAGCGCAACCTGATCATCTTTCTGCACAACATCGCGGTCATCCCCTTCATCTGGCTCGTCTATCCCTGGCACGTCGGGATTGTCGCCATGCTGAGCGTGCTCGGACTGGTGCTGGTCTACATATCCGTGGTCAGCGCCTCGGTGATCGTGTCCATGATCTGCGTCCGCTACCGCGACGTCCCACCGATCATGGCGGCGATCCTGCAGCTCCTGTTCTTCATCTCCCCCATCATCTGGGCCCCATCGCAGGTCAAGGGCGGCGATCTCGTCGTTGCCCTCAACCCGGTCGCTCACCTCCTTGCCGTGACTCGCGACCCGATCATGGGCGTCGCACCGAGCCTCACCAATTGGATCGGCGCGCTTGGCTCTGTCGCGGTATTGACGACGGCAATGATCTATATCTACACGCGCTATCGCACGCGGGTCGTCTATTGGGCCTGACGATGTAACGCCCTCGACCACCATTCTGGACCTAAGTTGTTCTGGACCTAACGTGACATGACTTTGATTGAAGCCAAGAATATCGGCATCGAGTTTCCGGTCGCCCCGCCGAATGCTCAGTCATTCCGGCACCTGGCACTGCGAACCGCCTCGCGGGTCGGCGGAAAGGTCTCAAAGAATGCGGGCTCGTTTCAGTTCGTTCAGGCCCTCGATGACATCAGCTTCACTCTGAAGCAGGGCGATCGACTGGGCCTGCTCGGCCACAACGGCGCCGGAAAGACGACGCTGATCAGGGTTCTGGCCGGCATCTACGAGCCGAGCAGGGGATCGCTGCGCGTGGTCGGCCGCAATGTTCCGATGTTCGACATCGGCCTCGGCATGGACGAAGAGGCCTCCGGCTACGAGAACATCCGCACCCGAGGCCTCATTCTCGGCCTCAGCCCGGAGGAGATCGACGAACGCGTGCCGGAGATCGTGGAATTCGCGGAGCTTGGCGACTATCTGGAGCTGCCGATCCGCACCTATTCGTCGGGCATGCTGCTGCGCCTGGTTTTTTCCATCGCGGCCTCGATCCACGGCGACATCATCCTGATGGATGAATGGATTGCAGTCGGCGACGCACAGTTCCGCAAGAAGACGCACGAGCGTCTGCAGGAGATCACCGCGCGCTCCGGCATCGTCGTGCTGGCCTCGCACGACCATGGATTGTTGCGCGACACCTGCAATCTGGGGCTGTTTCTCGAAGGCGGGCGGGTGCGCGCGTTCGGCGCCATCGAGGACGTCTTCAAGGAACTCCCTGCTGTCTGAGCGGTGCGCGCCCCAAGACACGCCGAGCAGGATATCGTCGGACGCCATGAACAACGTGACCGCAGCATCGGCAGCGCCAACCGTCACCCTGGTTCTGCCGAACTATAATCACGCGCATTACCTGCCCGAATCGCTCGGCAGCATCGCTGCGCAGACGCGCCCACCCGATCGGGTCCTCATCATCGATGATAGCTCCATTGACGACAGCATCGGGGTTATTTCCCGGTTCCTTTCGGACCATCCCAATTGGGAGCTCATTCGTCACCAAACCAACCAGGGTGTCGTACGCGGCCAGAACGAGGCTCTTGCCGTCGCTGATACGGAGTGGATCGGATTTCTCGGCGCCGACGATGCCCTGCATCCGACCTATCTGGACAAGGCCCTGGCGTCGGCTGCGCGTTATCCCGATGCGGGCCTGATCTGCGCCTGTTGTGAGATCATCGGTCCGTCGGGCCCCCTGGCGGGGCGGATGCTGCGGCCGAAGATGCTTCCTGCCGCGATCTCGACGATGCTGAAGCCGGACGATGTCCGCCGCATCCTGCGTGCCGGCGACAATTATTTCTCCGGGACCGTGTCGCTCTATCGCCGCAGCGCGCTGCAGGCGCTCGGCGGCTTCGACGTCAAGCTCGGCTCGTTCTCCGACGCCTTTCTGGCGCGCCGGCTGGCGCTGACATATGGCTTCTATTTTGTCGCGGAGATCCTGGGGTACTGGCGGATTCACGGTCAGAACTATTCGACGATCACGGCTACCGATCCGGCCGCACTGGAGGCGAAGCTTGCCGAAGTCGGCGCCTTGATCGCACAGAGTGATTTGTTTCCACCCGGCTACGACACGCTGTTTGCGCGACGCGCCCGTTTCGGGGCCTCGCGCATGGTGCTTGGGGGAGATACGCCGGCCGCAACACAGGCGGCACTGGCAGCCAAACTATTGGCGGCCGGGGCCGCAGACGCCAGATTGCTGCAACTCCTGCTCAGCCTCGGACGTCCAGGTCAATTGGCCGCGCTGGCCTGGACGACGCTGCGTACGCACCCGATGTCGCTGACGCGCCTGCTTCGGCAGACCCGCGCGCGCCATGCCATCGTCGCCGCGACGCCTGCCTATCGTGCCCCAGCCCATCCTGCGCCATGACGACGCGCGCACCCATCGGCGCCTTGCGGCACCGCCTCACCGGGCCTCAGGCGGCGGCTTCACCCCCTCAGCGCCCGACCGCGGCACCAGCACAGACGAGTGGCAGACCAACCAAGGCGGCCCGGCTCACGGGACTGGCCTTCCGGCTCTACGGTTTTCTCAGCGCGCGGCGGCGCCAGCTCCTGCCGCTCACGACCCGCGCCGCCGGCCTCGTTGACTGCAAACTGATCGCAGCACCTGCCGGCGCAGCCCTGCTGCGGTTCACGGAGCGGCAGCTTGCCCGACGCTCGCGGTTCGCGACGCTCACCACGCGGCTGATCCAGGTCGCGCTGGCTGCGGCGGCGCAAATCAACCTCGCCGCCAGCCGCAAGCCCAGTGCGCTGCGCGCCGTTCGAATTCTGAACCTGATCTTCCGCAGCCAGGTCCGCGCCCGAATTGGACTTGCGCCCTCGGCCTATTTCACCACGCTCGCGCTCTGCGGTGCCTATGACCGGATCGTGCGCGAGGTACCGCAGGCCGAGGCGGTCGACAGTTTCGCGATCAATTTCGCCGTAGGCGTCGCACACATGTATCGCGGCAGCTATCCGGTCGCATTGCATTTTCTGGGCGCGGCCGCAGCATCTGGCGACAGCAATGCGCTACGCAAGCTCGGCTCGGTCTACGCCTTGATGCACGACTACGTCCGGGCCGCGGCGTGTTTCCAGGCCTCGGTGGCGCGCGATCCGCGTTCGGTGATGGCACACCAGAACTATGCCGGCGGCTACGATCCCTCCGCCTACACGCCGGGCCCGTGGGAGCTGGAGCATGCCGGCGAACTGCTGATCTACGACAATCTGATCCAGCTCGGCGAGAGTTTCTATCACCTGGGGCGCTACGACGACACGTTCCGCTGCTATCAGGCCGCTCTCGATTACCAGGATGCCCTGGCGCAAAGGTGGGCGCTCCCGGACACGCTGGTGCGGCGAATTGCGGACCAAAGCACCACATTCAAGCCCGGACTCCCGGTCCGGCTGCTCGGCTATGAATGGGTGACCCTGATCGGCCATATCGGATTCCTCGATTGCCATCTGCGCATGGCCGAACTTGGCATGCTGCCGCGCGCGAACTATGTGCTGCTGGCGCCAAGCGCCAAGGTCGTCAACCCGGCATTCCTCGCGCTGTTCGCGCCGCATCTGACAATCATCCAGGATACTGGCCTGGTCGACGATCTCCTCCCCTACCAGCGTCTGGTCGGCGACCAGTTCATCGCGGTGCGCGGCAACGGGCCGATCGCCGAACCCTGGGCGCATGCGGCGGCCCGTGCCCAGGTCGCCTGGGCGGCGGAGAACCGCGGCCCGATCGTGGCCGTCGCACCGCACTTGCGCGAACGCGGCCGCGCCCAGCTGCGCGCGGCGGGCGTCACCGCCGACTGGTTCGTAGCGATCCACATCCGCGAAGGCGGCTATCACGGCGACGGCCCCGGCACCACCCGCCAGCATCGCTCCGCCGATGTCGGCGACTATCTCGCGGCCATCGCTCACATCACGTCACGCGGCGGAGCCGTGGTGCGGCTTGGCGACCGCAGCATGACGCCGCTGCGCGGCATGCCGGGGGTGTTCGACTATGCCCATAGCGACATCAAATCCGCCGAGATGGACCTTTTCCTCTGCGCCGACGCCCGCTTGTTCATCGGCACCACCTCAGGTCTCACCACCGCGGTTCAGGCCCTCGGCACGCCGATGCTGCTCGTGAACTGCATCTCCAATGACTGCCAGTTCTGGCACGACCAGACGGACTTCACGCTGCGCCCGGTCTATGACCATCGCACACGCCGCTACCTCTCACTGCGAGAAACCTACCGCCAGCCGCTGCAGGCACTGCTGATCGACACCGCGGTGCTGGGCCGGCACGGACTCGAGATCCACGCCAACCGACCCGAAGATATCATTGCCGCGGTCCGCTACAAGCTCGACTGCCTGGACGGCACAACCCGCCCGCTGCGCGAGGGCGGACCGTTGCTCGATAGCTATCGGGCAACCCTGGCCGACAACCCTTATAATTTCGGGGCCGCACTGCCGGTGCCGGCATTTCTGCAGCACTTTCCGGAGCTGCTCGAAACAAGGCAGGCCTGAACTTTCCCGACATTACACGTCTTGATTGTATCGATCGACGATGCCCAGATCGACGGATTAGCCTGAAGGCGGACTTGCGCTATCTGACGGTCTGAAGTTGAATTCGTTCGAACGATGAATCAACATCGCTGCTGTTTGCGTCCGCGGTGTCCGCGAAGGCAAACCGTCGACGGCGGCTCGGGCACGAGGGACGTATCCGTGCTGATGAATTCTTGGCCGAACGTCTTGCCAACATGCAATTCCAGGAAACGGGCCTGGAATTGCGCTACGTGAGGGCGCCTGGATTGGGTGTGTCCCATCGTCGTTTTTTCGGGCCGAGGCTTCATGACCGTGTCCCAGGATTTTGAGATCAAGGATGACGAGGCCCTCCGTCTGCGTGAGGCATTGCAGGCCGTTGCGGCCGGGCTGCCCAGCGTGAGCGACGAGAGCACCTTTGCAACCTTGCAGACCGCGACAGATAACCCCGACGATGTCGCAACGATCGCGGCCCATCATGCGATCCCGCCTACAGACCTCGATGCCGCCGATGCGGGCCAGCTTGCCCCGGCTCAGGCGGTCGACACCGCCGCAACCGATGTCGAACCAGCCAGCGCTGCACCGTCTGGACCAGCTTGGGCGCAGCCTTCATTTCCGGCCGCCGCCGCTCCCAAGGATCTCGCAGCACCCAAGGCGACGGCTGATATGGTTGCGCCCACAGATATGGTCGACGTCGGACTGCGCGATGTCGTCACGCCGAATCGTGCAGCGATGGCATCCTCCGCTGACCACGCGGGCGCTCCGGACCAGCCTGTCACTGTGCAGCACCTGCATTGGCAGGCTGGCCAGACGGATAGCCTTCAGGCGCCGTCTGATCTAGGCAAGTCTCTTGCCGCGTCCGCAACACCGGCCAACGCCGTAGCCCCTGCGGACCAGATCATTTTTTCTGCTCACTCGGCCGACCACGATGTGGCCCCCACCCCAAACGCGCCCGAGATCCCGACCGCCTCTGCAGTGAATTCCATGGCTGAGCTGGATAATGCTGGCCTCGACGGCACCTCGGCATCGCTCCCGGTAAGCTGGATTGGCGTGCCCCCGGGTCAGGTTCTACAAGCCCTGGGCGGAAGCGGCGCCATAGAGACTGGAGCGGGCATCAAGGTCGGCGTTCTTTCCGACAGCTTCAACGATCTCGGCGGCGCCGTCTACGACGAGGCGGACGGCATGCTTCCGCCCGCAGGCAGCATTCAGATCCTGAAGGACCTCACCTTCGGCGGCGCCGACGAGGGCCGCGCGATGATGCAGATCGTGCACGACATCGCGCCAGGGGCAAGCCTCGCCTTCTACACGGCTGAGCAATCGGAGCAGGATTTTGCCAACGGCATCCTTGCCCTCGCGGCCGCCGGATGCAAGGTCATCTGCGACGATGTGAACTATTTCGATGAGCCCTTCTTTCAGAATGGCATCGTCGCGCAGGCGATCCAGACGGTCGAAGCGGAGGGCGTGACCTATATCACGTCCGCCGGCAATAATGGCAGCGCTGCCTATCAGGCGGCTTGGACGCCGATCTCGGGCTCATTTGATGGCGTCGCCCTGAACGATGCCGAAAACTTCGGCGGCAGCATCGTTCAAACCATTACAGCATCAGCGGGTGTTCCGCTCTTGTTGGAGTGGAATCAGGCCTATGGCCAAGCCACATCGAATCTCGAGCTTCTGGTCTTTCACAATGGGGCACTCGTCGGGACCGCCACAAACTCGTCCAGCGGGGAACCGTCAAATCCGTGGCTCGGATACCAATTCACGGCATCCGGAACCTACCAAATCGCCATCGAGAATCTGTCCGGCCCAAACCCCGGACTGATCAAGGAGATCGCCGCCGGCAACGGGCTGCCGGTCACGATCAGCGGCGCCAATGTCGGCACCGTGTTCGGTCACGCCATGACTCCGGGCGTCATCACCGCTGGCGCCGTTGACGGCGCCGTGACGCCTTTCTTCGGTTACGGCGCGCTCGCCAGCGAAAGCTTCGCGTCATCGGGCGCTGGTACAGAGTTGTTATTTGCCGACGATGGCACTGCGCTGTCGTCGCCGCAAATGTTGAACCCGGTCGCGGTGTCCGGGATCGACGATATCTTCACGACGGTGTCGGACCTGCACGATTTCTACGGTACGTCTGCGGCCTCGGCGAGTTTGGCCGGCGTCGCCGCGCTGATCCTGGCGGCCGACCCAAATCTGACGCCGGCCCAGGTCGAGCAGATCATGCAGGAAACCGCGCTGCCGATGGCCAATCCGGCGGTGAGTGGCTCGGGTCTCGTCCAGATCAATTTGGCCATCACGGCCGCCCAGATAGCGGGGGGCACCGTCATCGAATCGTCTGGCTCGACCAGCTTGGTGCAGGTCGGCAACGATTTTTTTCTCGACAATGTCAGTGTCGGATTCGGTCCCGAACTCAAATATGCCGGAACACCGGTGACGGTCGGCGAATTCGGCAATACGGTCGTGATTGGCGCAGCCCAGACCGCCACCGGTTACGACATTGCCTGGAAGGACCCGAGCACCGGCCAGTTCACTTTCACCACCGCCGACAGCAACGGCAACTACACATCGAACATCTGCGGCTGGGTCTCCGGCACCAGCACCACGACGGAGTCGCTGGAAATCACGTTCAGTCAGGATTTCAACGGCGACGGAACGATCGGCTTCCCAACGACGCTGATCCAGACGGACGGATCGACCAGCCTGGTCCAGATCGGCAACCAATATGGCCTTTACAGCAACGGGGCAGGCCCGACGATCAAGATCGGCGGCGCTGCTGTCGTCGTCGGCCAGTTCGGCAGCACGGTCCCGATCGGCGCGATCCAGACGACATCGGGCTACGACATCGCCTGGAAGGACTCGAGCACAGGCCTGTTCACCTTCACCACAGCTGACAGCAACGGCAACTACACATCGAACATCAGCGGCTGGGTGCCGGGAACGAGCGCAACAGCCGAAACTCTCGAGACAACCTTCCATCAGGACTTCAACGGCGATGGCGTGGTCGGATTACCACCCGCAACGGTCATCCAGGTCGATGGATCGACCAGCCTGGTCCAGATTGGGAACGAATATGGCCTCTACAACAACGGAGCGGGCCCGACGATCAAGATCGGCGGCGCCGCCGTCGTCATCGGCCAGCTCGGCAGCACGGTCCCGATCGGCGCGATCCAGGCGGGATCCACTTACGACATTGCCTGGAAGGATCCGAGCACCGGCCTGTTCACCTTCACCACCGCCGACGGCAACGGCAACTACATCTCGAACATCAGCGGCTGGGTGTCGGGAACCAGCCCAACGGCCGAAACCCTCGAGGCAACTTTCCATCAGGACTTCAATGGGGACGGCGTGATCGGAGTCGCCGCAACGGTGATCCAGACCGACGGATCAACCAGCCTAGTTCAGATCGGCAACGAATACGGGCTCTATACCAACGGATCGGGCCCGACGATCAACATCGGCGGGGCTCCAGTCGTCGTCGGCCAGCTCGGCAGCACAATCCCAATCGGCGCCGTCCAGACCGCGTCCGGCTATGACATCGCCTGGAAGGATCCAAGCACCGATCAGTTCACCTTCACCACTGCGGACAATGCCGGCAACTACACCTCGAATATCAGCGGCTGGGTGTCGGGAACGAGCGCAACGGCCGAAACCCTCGAGACAACCTTCCATCAGGACTTCAACGGCGACGGTGTGATCGGCGCTCCCGCGACGCATTCGGTGAGCGTCCCATCCGCGAGCGCAGCGCTATCCGAGCCCGCCGGACAAACCGGCCCCGGCGCGCAGGCGTCCGCGTTATTCGGCTCGGCGCACGACGCGTTCGAATTTGCGCAGAATTTCACCAGTGCAAGTTTCGCGCTCCCAACCAATAACATCGCGTTCAGCAAACCGGTTTTCGCGATGCTGGAGACGCCTATTGCGGCGATCCATCACGATATACGCGGCGACGCCGCGATCATTCATGCCGCGCACGATACGATCACCGTTCCACACGTGACGTCTGCCGAACTGCTCGCGCATCTGACTGACTTCCACCTGCTCTAGGCAGCTTCGCGCCACCCGGCGGCAAGCGTTGCGCGATGCGGCTGGACACGTCCATTTTCGCGGCGGCGAGCCTCTGCTCCACCGCAGCCTTTGCGAATAGTTCGGTTACTTCTGCCGCAGTCTCGGTTCCTGCCGTCGTCCAGCGGTTCCCGGAACTCACGGCGTAAGCCCGCGCGTCCAGACGAAACGTCGAGAATTTTGATCGTTCGCCAAAAACTCAACATCAGCTTCCAGAAACAACTCTCGTCCTGATAGACATTGATGCGTGCTCGCGATTCGCGCGACAATTGCCGCGCGCGGGCCAAGCACCCCTATGTCCCCGCACATCCGCGGATTTTATTGGGATCGACGCAATGGTTCAGACGACGGGACCAGGACTCTTCGACAGCGGTTCCAACAACGACAGTCTCGGCCCTTCGACCTGGACTCCCCCGCCAACGCCGGTCGAGATTCCCGAAGAGGCGGTCGAGGCGCAGCTGGCGCAGGGGGATTTTGGTGGCATCGGCTCGGTGGTCGCGGTCACCTCCGGGGGCCTGACCATCAATCTGCTGTTCGACGCCGCGGCGATGGCGGCGCCGGCCAGCTTCCGGGCCGGTATTCAGCAGGCGGCAGCCCTCCTGAGTGCGGCGATTTCCGACCACATCACCATTAATCTCAAGATCGACTACAGTGGGACCGGCGGTGGGGCTGCGGCCGGCCCCGATAGCGGCCAATGGGAAAGCTATACCTCTGTCAGAGCAGACCTGATCAATTACGCAAGCCCCGGCGACACCGCATTCAATGCCTTGCCGTCGGGGTCGACGATCCAGGGACAATCCTCCGTCGCGGTCTGGAACGCGCAACTGAAGCTGTGGGGTCTGCTCAGTGCCAACGACACCACGACAGACGACGGCAGTGCGACCTTCGCCACTGACATCAACCCGAACCTGCTGGTCGGCGTCGCCCTGCACGAGCTGACCCACGCGATGGGCCGCGTCCCCTATGGTTCGCAACCCGACGTCTTCGACTTCTATCGCTTCACCAGCCCGGGCAGCCGGCTGTTTACCGGTGGCGCCACGGCGGCGGCCGCCTACTTCTCGCTCGACGGCGGCAACAGCAAGCTGGCCGACTACGGCCGATCGTCGGATTCGAGCGACTTTCTCAACAGCGGCATTCAAGGTGCGAACGATCCGTTCAATGAGTTCTATAGCGGCAGCACGCTGCAGACGCTGACCGCGATCGATCTTCGGCAGCTCGACGCGTTGGGTTTCCATCTCACGGGATCGACCGGCACGGTCATCCAGACCGATGGCAACACCAGTCTGGTCCTGGTCGGCAGCAATTACTTCCTCTCCAATGTCAACGGCGGCAGCAGCCCCCTACTGAGATATGGTGGCGCCCCGGTCACAGTGGGTGAGTTCGGCAGCTTGACACCGATTGGCGCGATCCAAACGGCGTCCGGATACGACATCGCCTGGAAGATACCGGGAAGCAGCAGCTTCACCTTCTGGACCACCGACAGCAGCGGTAACTACACTTCGAACCTCACCGGCTGGGTCAGCGGCAATAACCTCACGACGGAACTCCTGGAAAGAACCTTCAACCAGGACTTTAACGGCGATGGGACGGTTGGCCCGACGGCATCGGTGGTCCAGACCGACCGATCCACCAGCCTGCTGCAGATCGCCGACACCTACTTTCTCTACGTCAACGGCTCAGGTCCGTCGCTGAAATATGGCGGCGCCCCGGTGACGGTAGGCGAATTCGGCAACGTTGCTGTCATCGGCGCCGTCCAGACATCCACCGGTTACGATATTGCCTGCAAAGTACCCGGTGCCAACAGCTTCACATTCTGGACCGCGGACAGCAACGGCAACTACTCCGCGAACCTCACCGGCTGGGTCAGCGGGAACAGCCTCACATCCGAACTCCTGGAAATGACTTTCAACCAGGATTTCAATGGCGACGGGACCTTCGGCCCGACCTCATCCGTGGTGCTGACCGATCAATCAACCAGCCTGCTGCAGATTGCCGACACCTATTTTCTCTATGTCAACGGCTCCGGTCCATCGCTGAAATATGGCGGCGCCCCGGTGACGGTGGGCGAATTCGGCAATGTTGCCATCGTCGGCGCGGTGCAGACCGCGACCGGCTACGACATCGCCTGCAACGTGCCGGGCAGCAACAGCTTCACCTTCTGGACCGCGGACAGCGACGGCAACTATACCTCGAACCTGGCCGGCTGGGTCAGTGGCAACAGTCTCACAGCGGAGCTCCTGGAAACCACCTTCAACCATGATTTCAATGGTGACGGGACCATCGGCCCGACAGCATCGGTCGTCCAAACCGATCAATCCACCAACCTGCTGCAGATCGCCGACACCTATTTTCTCTATGTCAACGGTGCAGGCCCATCGCTGAAATATGGCGGCGCACCGGTGACGGTCGGCGAATTCGGCAATGTCGCCGTCGTTGGCGCCGTGCAGACGGCCACGGGCTACGACATCGCCTGGAAGATGCCGGGGACCAGCAATTTCACCTTCTGGACCACCGACAGCAACGGCAACTACACGTCGAACATCGTTGGCTGGGTGTCCGGCACGAGCAACACAGTCGAAACGTTGGAAACCACATTCCACCAGGACCTCAATGGCGATGGCGTGATCGGTGTCCCCAGTTCGACGAGCCCTTCAAGCGTCGCCGGCGGCAGCACCGAAACCTTCAATGCGGCGACGGTCGAAGCCACATCCTTCACCGGCAGCACCCTGGCCGTAATGGCGCCGTCGAGCAGCCAGATCGTTGGCTTCGGCGAAGGCGGTGGGGATCAGATCGACCTGCGCGGCGTCAACTTCGACGCCATGCATGCGAGCTTCGACAATGCGAGCAGCGCGCTCGGGGTCACCGACGGATCGACGACTGTGCAGTTGCAGTTCCTGGGACACTATGCGCAGGACAGCTTCCACTTCGCCGACGACGGCAGCGGTGGCACCCTCGTGACCAGTCCCACGGGACCGGCCCCAGGGGCCGCCACGACGAACCCGGCAAACGTCTACTCCGCCTCCGGACACGACACCTTCGTGTTCGCGCCAAATTTCGGTCAAGTGAGCATCGCCAATTTCACCCCTGCCACTGACAGCATCACCTTCAGTCACAGCGTTTTCTCGGGCTCGTCGGCTCTCGCTGCCGCGATCCACGACGACAGCAATGGCAACGCGGTCATCATGGATGCGGCGCACGACACGATCACGCTGCAGCACGTCACGACAGCCCAACTGCTGGCGCATCTGACGGACTTTCATATCGTCTGACGGTTGTTTTGACCTGCCCGGTGCTGTAAGCGCCGGGCAGGGCATCCGGCAGACCCGATGACCGGCCAGCCCGATAAGAGCTCGCGAAAATCGCCGGCTTGCCCTATACGGCCATTCGACCGCCCAAGATCTCGTGAGCCGAATGCCCCCTTCCCGCGCCGACTTGCCGCGACGTCTGCTCTATGTCGCGAATGAGGACTACGCGTTTCTGATGCATCGGCTGCCAATGGCGCGGGCCGCGCGCGACGCCGGCTTCGAGGTGCACGTGGCGACCAATGTCAACAAGGGCGCCAGGGCCATCGAGGCGGAGCGCTTCGTGCTGCATCCGATTCCGTTCCGGCGCGGCGGCCTGTCGCCGTCATCAGCGCTACCGACGATCCGGGCGATCCGACAGGTCGAAGCAGCCATCAAGCCGGATATCGTGCACCATGCCGGCTTGCAATCCAGCGTGCTCGGATCGCTGGCCGCGCTCGGCAGTTCGACGCCAGTGGTCAATGCCATCACCGGCCTCGGCTATATCTTCACCTCGACAACCTGGCGCAGCCGGCTTCTGAAGCGGGCCATGACGTGGCTGCTGCCGCGGCTGATGAACCGGTCGTCGAGCTGCGTGCTGGTGCAGAACCCAGATGATCGGTCCGCCCTGCTCGCACTTGGGGTCGCGCCCGACCGGATCACGCTCATCCCCGGCTCAGGCGTCGATACCGAGCGATTTCAACCGCTGCCGGAGCCGGATGGAACGATCACCTTCGGCTTTGCCGGGCGCCTCCTCACCGACAAGGGGGTCCGGAGCCTGGTCGCGGCGCATCGCCTGCTGCGCCGCCAGGGCCATGACTTCAACCTGCTGATGGCCGGCAATCCCGATCCTGCCAATCCGGCCTCGATTTCGATCGACGAGATCGAACAGTGGCATCAGGAGCCCGGCATCACCCTGCTCGGACACATCGACGACATCGCCTCGCTTTGGCGCCGCTGTCACATTGCGGTGCTACCATCCTACCGGGAGGGACTACCCGTGAGCCTCCTGGAGGCGGCGGCCTGCGGCCGGCCGGTGGTCTCGACCGATGCGCCGGGCTGTCGCGAAATCGCGATCGACGATCAAACCGGCCTGCTGGTGCCGATCGAGGATACATCCGCACTTGCACAGGCGATGCAGCGGCTCGCCCAATCACCGGAGTTGCGCGCACGTTTCGGCCGGGCCGCCCGCAAACTGGTCGAAGACAAGCTCTCGGCCAGAATCATCGGCCGCTCCGTGGTCGCACTCTACAACCAACTGACGCCCGCCACCCCTGTCTCATCATGACACCTGGTTCTCACATCGAAATGCTCGGCTTCGTCGCTCTTGCCGCGGCCGCAATCTCGGCGGTTCTGATCGTGGCCCTGCGACCGCTGTTGCATCGCTATGCGCTGGCGCGTCCGAACGCCCGCTCCTCGCATCACGTACCAACGCCACAGGGCGCGGGCATAGCCGTGATCGCAGCGACCCTTGGGATCGGCGGCGCCTATGGCGTCATCACCGATCTCCCCCCGCCGTCGGTGCTGTTTGCCGCCGTGCCGGTGATCGCGCTGGTCGGTCTGGTCGACGATATCAAGCCGATCCCAGTGCTCCCGCGCCTCATTCTGCAGGGGATCGCGGTCGGCGCCATCGTCTTCAGCGCACCCGGCGATCTCCGGATCATCCCTGCCCTGCCGCTTGGGGTCGAGCGTGGTCTATTGCTGATCGCGGGTCTCTGGTTCGTCAACCTCGTCAACTTCATGGATGGACTGGACCTGATGACGGTCGCGGAGGGGGTGCCAATCACGGCAACCCTGGTCGTGCTGGGTGTGCTGGGCACTCTGCCTTGGCCCGCCGCCATCATGGCCACCGCGCTATGCGGTGCGCTGCTCGGCTTTGCGCCGTTCAACCGTCCGGTCGCAAGAGTCTTCCTGGGCGATGTCGGCAGCCTGCCGATCGGTCTCCTGCTCGGCTGGTGCCTGCTGCAGCTTGCCTGGAACGGGAACACAGCTGCGGCGCTGCTGCTACCGATGTATTATCTCATCGACGCGACCTTCACCCTGCTGCGGCGCATGCTGCGGAGGGAACCATTCTGGGCGGCGCATCGCACCCATTTCTATCAGCGCGCCACCGACAACGGTTTCACCGTCAGGCGGGTGGTCAGCGAGGTCCTTGTCCTCAATATCGTCCTCGCGATATTGGCCGGCGCATCAATTGCGCTGCGCTCGATGGCGCTCGACCTCCTGCTCCTGGTCGCCGGCGCCGGCGCCGTCACCTTCCTGCTGCGCCGCTTCTCCGAGCCGCGCCTCGGCGGACCGTCTGTTGCATCACGCCGCGCTTGAGCCGAATTCCGGGACCGCGTCCTGCAGGATCGCCTTGATGGCGACGAGGTCGTCGCGCGCGATGGCTTGGTCGAGGCCCGCGATCCATGCCTTGAGTGTCCGCATCGGCGGCTCGTTCGGCTTCGCGGCCATGATGCCGGCGATCCCGATCTCTACCGCCGGCTCTTCGTTGGCGAACAGGATCTCGTTCAAGCGTTCGCCCGGCCGGATGCCGGTGAAGACGATCTCGATGTCATAACCGGGCTGCAGGCCCGACAGCCGGATCATGCGCTCGGCCAACTCGACGATCCGGACCGGCTGGCCCATGTTGAGCACGAACACCGAGACACCCAGACGCTCCGGCGCCAGCGCATGCGAGGCCGCGGTGATCACGAGATCGCAGGCTTCACGGATGGTCATGAAGTAGCGCACCATGTCCGGATGCGTCACCGTCACCGGTCCGCCCGCCTCGATCTGCGCCTTGAATTTCGGCACGACCGAGCCATTCGAGGCCAGCACGTTGCCGAACCGGACCGAGATCAGCCGCATCGGCGAGCGGCCGCTCGGCCGCTCGGCCAGTTCGCGATCGAGCGCCTGGCAGTACATTTCGGCAAACCGCTTGGTCAGGCCCAGCATCGAGACCGGCTCGATCGCCTTGTCGGTCGAGATCATCACCATCGCCTCGGCGCCTGCCGCGACCGCGGCGTCCGCCACATTGATCGAGCCGAAGATGTTGGTCTTGACGCCTTCGCTCCAGTCGCGCTCCAGGATCGGCACATGCTTCAGCGCGGCGGCATGAAAAACCAGGTCCGGCTTGAACTCGGCGATCAACCGGAATATCCGTTCGCGGTCGCGGATATCGGCAATGCGGCCCTCAACTTCTACGCCGCCTTCATCGGTCGCGGCGAGCGCCTCGGTGACGGCGTAGAGCGCCGGCTCGGAGTTTTCCAGCACCAGCAGGCGGGCCGCGCCGAAGGTCGCGACACGGTGACAGATTTCGGCGCCGATCGAGCCGCCGCCGCCGGTGACCACGATCGCCTTGCCCTTCACCAGCGCCTCCAACCGCGCATAGTCGATCGTCTCGCTCGGCCGCAGCAGCAGATCCTCGACTGCGACAGGCGTGAGCCGCGGCGCCTCGCCGCTTTCCAGCGACGGCAGCCGGCTGACGATCAGCCGCAGCCGGCGCGCGCGCATCAGGAAGGTCTCGGGATGAAACTCCGGATCGAAGGCGGACGGCGTCATCAACGCGCGCGCGATCGGCTTGCCGCGCCGCGCGAAGTCGGCAACCACGTCCTCGACGTCATCGATGCCGCCGAGCACGGGCACGTTGCGGATCAGTTGACCCCGATCCGAGATCGACGGAGACAGGATGCCGACTGGCCAGATCCGCTTCACCGCGCCGCTCTCGATGCCACGCAGCACGACCTCCGCATCGGCGGTGCGGCCGATCAGCAGGGCCGGCGCCGCATCGTCGGACTTGGCATGATAGCGCACACGCGAATAACGGAAATAGCGATAGGCGAAGCGCAATGCGCTGAGCGCCGAAATCTCCAGGAACCAATAAAGGATGATGGTGACCTTGCCGAGGAAGAAAGTGCCGCGGACGTTGGGTGCTACGATGATGTAGTCGAGCACCAGAAGCGCCAAGGTCAATATGGTGGCAACCCGGACGATATTGAGGGCGTCGGGCAGCGAGATGAACCGCCATTTGGTGGTCATCAGATTGGAGACATAGAACACGACGAAGCTGAAGGCGATAAAATAAGGCAGGATCTGCAACAGCAGAGGCACGCGATCCCAGAAGCTGTGCCCGCCTTCGAAGCGGACGTAGAACGCGGCGAACAGCGCCACAACGGTCACCAACAAGTCGTGAATGGCGATCAGGGCGTTGCGATATGTCAGATGAGAGAGACGGGTCATACGGCGACCGGTCGCTGGAGCAGATCCAGTTTCATGGCAGCGTGTTCCGCGCGCGTGTCGCTCATCTCGCCTGTGTCCTCGCCAGCGCTGTCACGGCGTCGCAGAGCTGTCTGCCGGCGCCGCCGATGCGGCAGGCTGCGCCTTCAGCACCATGCCACCGGCAACGCCGACGCCAATCACATACATCCAGCCCTCGTGGAAATCGAAGATGTGGGAGTTGAACAGCGATGTGAAGATGTTCTGTACCACCACCAGGAGCCCGATCCAGGGCATCAGTCCATCGCCGCGAAACAGCGTGAGATGCAACAGCCACATCGCATAGAGGATGGCGATCCCGAGCGTCCCCCATTGCACGGCGACGTTGAGCGTCTGGTTGTGCGGATTGCTGATCACCTGTCCCTCCGCGAGATCGGGACGCCCGGCGGCCAGTTCGAACAGATGGCGGGTCGCCCCGGTGCCGTGACCGATCACCGGCGCATCGGCAAAGAAGCGCAGCGACTTGCGCCAGAATTCCAGGCGTTCGCCGACCGAGGTGATGGCGCGGTCTTGCTTGTAGGCCTGATACTCGCTGGTGAAGGTCGCAACCTTGTGCTGCAGTTGCGGCGAGCCGATCCAGGCGATCGCGCCGACGAGAAGCGCGGCGAGCAGGATCATCAGGTTCGCGCGCCATCTCAGGTGTATGAGGCCGAACACCGCGAGCATGACCGGTATCGTTACCAATGCTGTGCGCGAGGTCACGACGAAGACCATGTTGGCAAGGAAGGCCAGCATGATCGCAAGCAGTAGCAGAACCGGCAGCGGTCGTCTCTGGCCCGCGAAGGTCGCGATCGGATAGGCCAGCGCCACCGCGCATAGCGAGAATTCCTGGCTCTGATCGATGTAGTTCTTCACGAAGATGCCGCGGTCGGCATTGGGCTTGAGCGCCAGCGCGGGATCGAAGGCAACCGCCGTGGACATGGCCACCATCAGCACGCAGGAGCCCAGGAACGCGACAAAGACCCACAGGCCGCGCTCGGAGCGCTCGAAATGATAGAGCAGCGCGGGCAACACCAGCAGCTTCGCGGCCGGGCCGACCGCATAGAGTCGTGCGCCCCAGGCTGCGTCCGACCACAGCGTTCCGGCCAAAGCGAGCGCGAACAGCGCGATCGGCGCGAGCGCGATCGGCCGCTTCAGCGAGCGCAGCAAGGCGTCCAGGTCGAGATACGGCACCATCGTGATCAGCATCGCGACGCCGAGGATGGACACCAGCGAGGTCGACCACGGCAGCGATGCCGCGAGCAGGATTGCAACCACGTCGACCGTGGTCCGCCAGGCCGCCGGATCGCGCCACCGCCGCGACAAGAGCGACGCGCTGGAATGCCCGGCCAGGGTCGTCATCACAGGCCGCCCCTGGCGCGCTCGACCAGCGCGGTGGTGCTGAACCCCTGCAGAATATCCACCAGCATGACCACGCCGCCCGCCGCCTCGACGATCTCGTGACCGACCACCTGCGCGCGCGTGTAGTCCCCGCCCTTCACCAGCACGCTGGGCTTGACCGCCGTGATCAGCCGGATCGGGGTGTCCTCTTCGAAAATGGCGATCAGATCGACCGCCTCCAGCGCGGCGAGCACCTCGGCGCGCGCCTGCTCGTCCTGGACCGGACGGCTGTCGCCCTTGAGCCGCTTCACCGAAGCGTCGCTGTTGAGACCGACCACGAGCCGATCACAAGCGGCCCGCGCCGCCGTGAGCACCTTGACGTGGCCGGGATGCAGAATGTCGAAACAGCCATTGGTGAAGCCGATCCGCAGCCCTTGCCGCCGCCAATTCGAAAGGTGGCGATCGAGATCGTCGGATGTTGCGATGATCTTTTCCTCGGCTGCAAGGAAGGCATGCGGCAGGATTTTCCGGCGCAGCTCGACGGCCGTGACGCGGGCCGTTCCCTTCTTGCTGACGGCAACCGCGGCCGCCGCACTCGCCATCCGCAGAGCGTCCTCCCAGTCGGCGTTTGCGGCGAGCGCCGCAGCCAGCACGGCCACGACCGTATCGCCGGCGCCGGATACATCCCGCACTTTGACCGGATAGGCCGGCACATGGATCGCATCGCCCTGGCGCGGCACCAGCGTCATGCCGCGCTCACTCTGCGTCACCAGGATCGCCTCGCAGTCCGCCAGCTGGATCGCATCCTGTGCGGCCGATGCGATCTCCTGCTCGGTGTCCGCGCGACTGCGGGTCGCTTCCGAAAACTCCTTGCGGTTCGGGGTCAGCAGAGTGGCGCCGCGATAGATCGCGAAATTGGCGCTCTTGGGATCGACGATCACGCGCTTGTTATGCTTGCGCGCGGCATCGATGATGTTGCGGATGACGCGCGCGGTCAGCACGCCCTTGGCGTAATCCGACAACAGCACAATGTCGGCGCGGTCGAGTTGCGGCAGGACCGCGTCGATCAGCTGCTGCTCGATCGCGCCAGCGGCCGGCGTCGCGCGCTCCCAGTCCGCGCGCAGCATGTGGGTCGAGAAATGTTCGGACACGAAGCGCACCTTGCGCGTGGTCGGCCGGCTTGGATCGACGACCAATACGCTCTCGATGCCGTCCTCTTGCGCAAGCTCCGCCTTGAGCTGCGCGCCGGCGTCATCCTGGCCGACGAGGCCGACGAAAATGCAGCGGGCCCCGAGGGAGGCGATGTTGCGCGCGACATTGCCGGCGCCGCCGATATTGATCTCGCTGCGCTGGACCGCGATCACGGGTGCCGGCGCCTCCGGAGATATCCGCGACACCTCGCCATAGACGAATTCGTCCAGCATCAGATCGCCGACGCAGAGCACGGTCTGGCGGGTGATCGCTTGCGACAGGGCATCAAAATCGAACATCGGCAACCGTCTCGGGGTGAATCTTGTTGAGCATGATCTGGTTCGGAAAGCCGTATCCGACTTTTCCGGATCATGCTCTAGCGGAAGCGGTCGGCGGAATCGAGATAGCCTTTGACATAGAGGCTCACCGCATCCTCGAGCTGCGTGAAGCCGCCATTGTAGCCGGCGGCCCGCAGCCGATCGACATCGCTCCGGGTGAAATATTGGTAGCTGCCGCGAATCGCATCGGGCATGTCGATATAGGCGATGTTCGGGGTGGTTCCGAGCGCGGCATAGGCCGCCAGCACAAGATCCTTGAAGCTTCGCGCCTCGCCGGTGCCGACATTGAAGAGACCTGACACTGTTGGCGTCGAAAGCAGCCACATCATGATCCGCACGACATCGTCGACCACGATGAAATCGCGGCGCTGGTCGCCATCGGCGATGCCGTCGCGATGCGATTTGAACAGCTGCACGACGTGGCCGGCCTTGATGTCGTCGAAGCGCCGGGTCAGCACGCTCATCATCGAACCCTTGTGATATTCGTTGGGCCCGAAGACGTTGAAGAATTTCAGCCCGACACATTGCGGCGGCAGCTTTTCGCCCCGCTCGGCGCGCGCGGCAACCGCCATGTCGAACAGATGCTTGCTCCAGCCGTAAAGGTTCATTGGCCGCAGCGTCTTCAGCGCCGCCAGGGCCGGATCGTCGCGAAACCCCTGCGACCCGTCGCCATAGGTGGCGGCCGACGAGGCATAGATCAGCGGGGTGGAACTGGCGGTGCACCAGTCGAGCAGCTGCAACGACAGCCGGAAGTTGTTGTCGATGACCTGGTCCCCGTCGGTTGCCGTGGTCGCAGAGATCGCGCCCATGTGAAAGATGGCATCGAGCTTGCGGCCCCTGAGCCAGTCGGCAAGCTCCGCCGGAGGCACGAAGTCGGCCAGTTGGCGCTTGGCGAGATTGCGCCATTTGCCGTCGTCGCCGAGATGATCGCAGACCGCGACATCGGTGCGGCCGGCCTCATTCAGCGCGGCGACCAGATTCGATCCGATAAAGCCGGCGCCGCCGGTCACCAGCAACATTCCGTTGACCCACCCTGATGCTTGAAAACACTCTCTGCCCTAGCGCATGCACCGGCAAAGTGTAAGCGGTTTGCGCTGCCTGCCCACGGCCGCTTTACGTGACCGGAGCCAGCGGCTACCCACACCGTCGGATCCTGACGGACAAAGAATGAACTCGAATTCAATCACTGTCGATGCCGACGACACCAGCCCGATCCTGGTGGTTCCCTATATGTGGATCGGCGATTTCGTGCGTGGTCACACCGTGGTGCGGGTTTTGAAGCAGCGCTGGCCGAATCGGCCGGTGGATCTGCTCACCACGCCGCTCTGCGCGCCGCTGGTCGATTATATGCCGGGGGTGCGTGCCGGCATCACCTGGGATCTGCCGCGCAGCCGGCTGGCGCTGGCCCGGCAATGGCATCTGGCAGCGCTGTTGCGGCAGCGGCATTACCGGACCGCGCTGGTGATGCCCCGCACCTGGAAGTCCGCGCTGGCTCCAGCTCTGGCCGGCATCTCCGAGCGGATCGGCTTTGTCGGCGAGGGTCGGTTTGGGCTGCTCAACCACTGGCGCTGGGGCGAAAAGGCCTTGCCCCGCTTCATCGACAAGAATGCCGCGCAGGCGTTGCCCGACGGCGCGCCGCTGCCGCCGGAATGGCCGGTGCCGCAACTGCGCGTTCCACCTGACGAGGTCGAGCGCTGGCGGCAGGCGCAGGGGCTCGGCAGTGGTTCGGGAGCCGCGCCTGCCGTTGCGCTGGCGCCGGGTTCGGTCGGCTCCAGCAAGCGCTGGCCCTCTTATGGCGAGGCGGCCCGGCTGCTCGCAGCCCAGGGGCTGGACGTCTGGGTGGTCGGCGGCCCCGGCGAGAAGGCGCTGGCGGCAGACATCGTGGCCG
>Ga0302322_100000726_pt1 | contig 25681 bp, 22 predicted proteins | sample Fen_T0_2_FD_203757 | JGI IMG/M metagenome (GOLD analysis project Ga0302322, IMG submission 203757) | Peat permafrost microbial communities from Stordalen Mire near Abisko, Sweden - Fen_T0_2 | ecosystem: Environmental > Terrestrial > Soil > Wetlands > Permafrost | place: Sweden: Abisko...
ACAGGATGGTCACAATCGTCTGCCCCGGCCCGCGTTCTTGGGCATAACGCACCGCTCCGGCGAGATTGATGCCGGAGGACAAACCCAGAAACAAACCCTCCTCGCGCAGCAACTGGTAAAGGATCGTCAGCGCCGGTTGATCTTCAATCCGGTAGGCGCGGTCAATGACAATACCGGCCAGATTCTTCGTCACGCGCGTCTGCCCGATGCCTTCGGCGAAGGAGTCACCGTCGCTGGTGTCCGTGTTGCCGTGGGTAAACCAGGACCACATCGCGGCGCCATAGGGATCCGCGCAAATCGTGGCGACCCCGGAATTGCGCCCCTTCAAATACAACGCCATACCGGCCAAGGTGCCGCCCGTGCCCACCGCCGAAACAAACGCGCTCACGGTGCCCTTGGTCTGCTCCCAAATTTCCGGCCCGGTCGAGCAATAGTGGGCCAGCCGGTTCGCGGTATTGTCAAACTGATCCGCCCAGAACCAGCCGTTCTCTTCGGCGAGCCGGCGGGCAACATGGTTGTAATTGCCGGGCTCACGGTAAGGTTTTTCGGGCACGGTAATGACTTCGGCGCCGAGCGTGCGGAGCAAACTGATTTTTTCCGGCGACTGCGTTTCGGGAATGACGATGACCGTGCGATAACCTTTTGCATGGCCAATGACCGTATTGGCCAAGGAGGGTTTCGAGGGCAAGCTCACCTCGCTGCCGTTCGCGCCGGAGGTCTTCCTGCCAAGAATCCAGAACTTAGAGCGCATGCAATTGAGGAAAACTAGGCAAAATATTCGCTCTACTTATTTCCGGAGACGATGTCGCTCAAAATTCACGGTCGGGTTTCACCCCATAGCGGGGCAGCCGTTCTCAGCTTAATTATTCTGTAATAAATGATGGCAGATGAACCATACGGACGGATGGATGGGGGAATGGTTGGGCGGCTGGATGTGGTTTTGGACGGGGATCGACGTTCGCGTGGCATAGGTGCTTGCACAGACTCGCCGACGACAACGCGCCCGTAATTGAATGAATGGGGTGTTCCCCCCATTCATCTCTGTCCATGCCCGAGTTATGCTTTTGTGAATGGTTGAATTTTGAAATGCCTACCGGAGCCCCTAGCATGGAAATGAAAACCCCTTCATCCAATTCCGGCGCGGTCGCCTCGGTGCGCGGCAGTGTTGTGGATGTGCGGTTCGACGGACCGTTGCCGCCGATTTACTCGATGCTACACGCGGGGGTAAAAAACGAGATTATCATCGAAGTGCTGGCGCAACGCGATGCACGGCATGTGCGCGGGATCGCGCTGACACCCACGCAGGGGCTGGCACGAGGCATGGTGGTCACGGACACGGGCGGACCGTTGAAAGCGCCGGTCGGCAAGGCCATTCTCTCGCGAATGTTCGATGTGTTTGGCAACGCCATTGACCAGCAGTCCGCACCGGAGAATGTCCAATGGCGTTCGGTGCATAACACCCCGCCGCCGTTGGCGCGCCGTTCCACCAAGTCGGAAATTTTCGAGACGGGCATCAAAGTCATTGATGTGCTCGTACCGCTGGAACGCGGCGGCAAAGCGGGACTTTTCGGCGGCGCTGGTGTGGGTAAGACGGTGCTGCTCACCGAAATGATCCACAACATGATCGGACATCAGCAGGGCGTTAGTATTTTTTGCGGCATCGGCGAGCGTTGCCGCGAAGGCGAGGAACTTTGCCGCGAAATGAAAAAAGCGGGCGTGTTGCCAAATATGGTGATGGTCTTCGGCCAGATGAACGAACCGCCGGGCAGCCGGTTCCGCGTGGGCCACACGGCGCTGACGATGGCCGAGTATTTCCGGGACGACGAGCATCGCGACGTGCTGCTGCTCGTTGATAACATTTTTCGTTTCATCCAAGCCGGCATGGAAGTGTCTGGCTTGATGGGGCAAATGCCGTCGCGCTTGGGTTATCAGCCCACCATGGGCACAGAACTGTCAGGCTTGGAGGAGCGCATCGCCAACACCGACACCGGTGCGATCACTTCGATTCAAGCGGTCTACGTGCCGGCGGATGATTTCACTGATCCGGCGGCGGTACATACGTTCTCCCATCTCTCCGCCTCGATCGTGCTTTCACGCAAGCGGGCGAGTGAAGGGCTTTTCCCAGCCATTGATCCGCTGCAATCCAGTTCCAAAATGGCCACGCCGGGCATCGTGGGCGAACGGCATTACGCCCTCGCGCAGGAAATCCGGCGCACGCTCGCGCAATACGGTCAGCTCAAGGACATCATCGCCATGCTCGGCTTGGAACAGCTTTCGCCGGAGGACCGAAAGGTGGTCGTGCGCGCCCGGTTGCTGGAACGGTTTCTCACGCAGCCATTTTTCACAACCGAACAATTTACCGGTTTGACCGGGAAACTCGTCAGCCTAAATGACGCGCTGGACGGCTGCGAACGAATATTGCATGACGAATTCAAGGACTACCCGGAGAGCAGCCTCTACATGATCGGGCCAATCAGCGAAGCGAAAGGAAAACCAAAGGCTGTCCCGGCCGCAGCTGCGGGCAAACCAGATGTGAAACCTGGGGAAAAAGTTGAACCAAAGGCCGTGGATAAAGCCAAGCCAAACGTCAAAAATGAGGCCAAGGTGAAGCAGAAAGAGGAGTCTGAAACCGAGGCCAAACCCAGGCTTGAAGAGAAACCCGCGACTCCAGCTCAGGCCAATGCAGTTTCCGGGTCGGCGTTGCCAGAAACGAAACCGAAACCCAAGGAAGAACATGCCGACGTCGCTCATGCATCTTAAGGTACTCCTGCCATTCCAAGTTTTTGTGGAGAAAACTGACGTGGCGAGCATTGTCGCCGAAACGCGCGAAGGTTCATTTGGACTGCTGCCGCATCGACTGGATTGTGTCGCGGCGCTTGTGCCAGGCATTTTGATTTATCAGACCGAATCCGGCGGGGAAAATTTGGTGGCGGTGGATGAAGGTGTCTTGGTCAAAACCGGCCTGGAAGTGCTCGTCTCAGTGCGCCAGGCCTTCGGCGGCACGGACCTTGGCCAATTGCACGCGGTGGTGGCAAAAGAATTTCTAACCTTGGACGACAACGAGCAAAACGTGCGTCAGGCCAGTGCGAAATTGGAAACCGGCTTTTTGCGGCGTTTAGCAAACTTGCAACATGAGTGACGACCCCAACAATTCCTCCAAGCACCCACCGACCTTAGCGGGAGAAATTGGTGTGAAAGCAGCGCGCAAAATCAAGGCGCGCAAATCCACACAGGGCGTCTGGCTGGGCCTGGGCATGATGGGGTTGGTCGGCTGGTCGGTGGTCGTGCCGACCTTGCTCGGCGCGGCGCTCGGTATCTGGCTGGATAACCATTATCCGGGCAAGCATGCCTGGACGCTGGCGCTATTGGTGGCCGGACTGGCGGTCGGGTGTTTGAACGCGTGGTTTTGGGTGGCCAAGGAAGAGAAAGCGATGCGCGATGAAACGGAGGACAACGATGAATAATTTCATAATTTTAGTGCTCGCCTTGATGGCAGGCCTGGTGCTGGGTACCGTTTTCTTTGGCGGCCTTTGGTGGACGGTTCGGAAAGGTGCTTTGTCCAAACACCCGGCGCTTTGGTTTCTCGGCAGCATGGTGGCGCGGATGAGCCTTATCTTGCTTGGATTCTATTTTGTCGGGGGCGGAGATTGGCAGCGGTTGGTTGCCGGCTTGGTTGGCTTTATCATCGCACGGTACATCGTGTTGCGGCTGACTCGCACGCCAATCGAACACGCTACCGTCACCACCAAGGAGGCAAACCATGCGCCTTAGCCCCGACCAGATGATTTTCTGGCAGCACGGTTTTTTAAAACTCAACGCCACCATTGTGTTTACCTGGGCGCTGATGCTTGTGCTCGTTGTCGGTTCAAAACTAATCACGCGCAAACTCACCACGGAACATACCCGTTCCCGGTGGCAGAATCTATTGGAGATCGTCGTCACGGGCATCGAAAAACAAATCGAAGAGGTTGGTCTCCAGAACCCAAAAAAGTATCTCGGCTTTCTGGGTACGCTCTTTCTGTTTGTCGCGCTGGCCGCGCTTTGCACCATCATTCCCGGGTACGAGCCGCCCACGGCGTCGCTCTCCACCACCGCCGCCCTGGCGTTGTCCGTGTTTGTGGCCGTGCCGTTGTTCGGCATTGAGGAGCAAGGGTTTGGCGGTTACCTCAAGTCCTATACGAAGCCAACGGTCATCATGCTCCCGTTTAACATCATCAGCGAACTTTCGCGCACCCTCGCCCTGGCCGTCCGGCTGTTCGGCAACATGATGAGCGGCGCGATGATAATTGCGATTCTGCTTACGATTACGCCGTTCATTTTTCCGGTCATCATGACCTTGCTCGGTCTGCTGACCGGCATGGTGCAGGCCTATATTTTCTTCATCCTAGCCACGGTTTACATCGCGGCAGCCACGCGGAAGTCCAAACCCAAACCCGCTCCGGCAGTCGGAACTTAATTCAACCAACCAAAGGACATATTATGGATAGCATGACAATCATCGCGGTGGCCTCAATCGTCACCGCCGGCCTTACCACTGGCATCGGGTGCATGGCACCAGCCCTGGGCGAAGGTCGCTCGGTTGCCACGGCGCTCACCGCGCTGGCGCAGCAGCCCGACGCCTCCGCCACGATCACGCGAACTCTCTTCGTCGGTCTGGCGATGATCGAGTCCACCGCCATCTATTGCTTCGTGGTCTCGATGATTTTGATTTTTGCCAACCCATTCTGGAACCATGTCATCGCCGGGGCGGCCCAGGCGGCTGGAAAGTGAACCTATGCTGATTGACTGGTTTACCATCGGGGCGCAGGCGCTGAACTTCCTCATCCTCGTGTGGTTGTTAAAGCATTTCCTCTACCAACCCATCCTCAACGCCATTGACGAGAGAGAAAAGCGGATCGCCAAAGAACTGGCTGACGCCGTCGCCAAAAAGGCCGAAGCCCAAAAGGAACACGAGGAGTTCCAAAAAAAGAACGAAGAGTTTGACCAACAGCGCGCCGGACTGTTAACCAAGGCCACGGACGAGGCAAAGGCCGAACGTCAGCGACTGCTCGACGAAGCCCGCAAAGCGGCCGATGCCTTGAGCGCCAAGCGACAGGAATCGCTGATCCATGACGCCCAAAATTTGAATCAAGCCATCGGTCAGTTGACGCAGAAAGAAGTGTTCTCAATTGCGCGCAAGGTGTTGACTGATCTGGCCACGGTGAGTTTGGAAGAGCGGATGGGCGAGGTGTTCACCCGCCGCTTGCGTGAGCTGGACGATAAATCGAAAGCTGTGCTGGGCGACGCGCTCAAGCATGATTCCGAGCCATCACTGGTCCGGAGCGCGTTTGATTTACCCGCCGAGCAACGGGCGGCGGTTCAAAATGCGCTCAACGAAACTTTCTCAGCAGAAATTCGCCTCCGCTTTGAAACCTCGCCCGCCTTGGTCTGCGGCATCGAATTCTCCTCGCACGGACAAAAGGTGGGTTGGAGTATCGCGGAATATTTGGGGTCGTTGGAAAAGGGCGTCGGCGAACTTCTGAAAGAAAAAGACAGTCCTGCACCCAAGCCTGAAGTCAAAGTTGAGCCTAAAGCAGATCCACCCAAACCCGAAGCAGCCAAGCCCGCGATCAAGAGTGCATGAACGCAGCCCCTGAAAATTTGCAAAGCGTCTTCGACCGCACGTTCGCCGGAATCAGCCAGGGATTGGAGAACTTTACCCCGCAACTGACGCCACGCGAGGTGGGCACGATCATGAGTGTTGCCACCGGCATTGCGAAGGTTTCCGGTCTGCCGGGCGTGGGCTTTGAGGAGTTGGTAAAGTTCCCCGGCGATGTGCTCGGAATCGCGTTCAACGTGGACGAAGACGAAATCGGCGTGGTGTTGCTTGGGGCATATCAAGATTTGCACGCGGGCGACGAAGTCGAACGCACGGGGCGGGTCATGGATGTGGCCGTTGGTGAGGAATTGCTGGGACGAGTCATTGATCCGCTCGGTCGGCCACTGGATGGGCGGGGAGCGGTAAACGCGAGCCAACGCCTGCCCATCGAACGTCCCGCTGCGGCCATCATGGCTCGTGCCCCGGTCACCGTCCCGCTTCAGACCGGGCTAATGGTTGTTGATGCGTTGATTCCCATCGGTCGCGGCCAGCGTGAATTGATTTTGGGCGACCGGCAGACGGGCAAAACCGCGATCGCGCTCGACAGCATTTTGAACCAACGCGGGAAAAATGTGATCTGCGTTTATTGCGCGATTGGGCAGCGTGCTTCCGCCGTTGCCAAAGTCGTGGCGAATCTCCGTGAAAAGGGCGCGATGGATTACACGGTGATTGTGGTCGCCGAAGGCAACGATGCGCCGGGACTGACTTATATCACGCCCTACGCCGCGACCAGTATCGCGGAATATTTCATGGAACGGGGTCGCGACGTACTGATCGTTTATGACAATCTCACGAAGCATGCCGAAGCCTATCGCGAATTATCGCTCTTGTTGCGCCGGCCGCCCGGCCGTGAAGCTTTTCCTGGCGACATCTTCTACATCCATTCGCGGATGCTGGAGCGTTCCACGCATTTGAGCAAGGAACGTGGCGGGGGCTCGCTCACCGCGCTGCCGATTATCGAGACTGAAGCGCAGGATATTTCCGCCTACATTCCGACCAACCTGATTTCCATTACGGATGGGCAAATCTATCTTTCCCCGGCGCTGTTTGAGCTGGGCGTGCTACCGGCAGTAGATGTCGGAAAATCAGTTTCGCGGGTGGGCGGTCAGGCGCAATGGGCGGCTTACCGTGCCGTCGCCGGCGATTTGAAGCTCGCCTACGCCCAGTTTGAAGAACTGGAAACCTTTGCGCGCTTCGGGGCGCGGCTGGATGACAACACCCGCAAGATCATCGCCCACGGCCGGAGAATCCGTGCCTGTCTCAAGCAGCCGGAATTTTCTCCCGTGTCAGTGCCCGCGCAAATCACTGTGCTGCTCGCGTTGACAGCAAATCTTTTCGATCCCGTGCCGCTGGAACAAATGATCGCCGCCGCCCACGCGGTGCAAGATTCGGCGACGACCATTCCGGCTGACGTACAGGCGCGCTTTGAAACCGCTGAGAAATTGAGTGGCGAGGATAAGAAAACGATCGTCGAAATCGCCCGTAAAGTGCTCGTCTCTTTCCAGCCCAAGCCCGAAACCAAACCCCAAGCTGAGGTCGAGCTGGAAACTAAAGACGAAGCTAAAACCAAAACCGAACCACAACCGGAGGCGGAGGCCAAAGTCGCCCCTAAGCCGGCGGTTGAGCCGGAGACGAAGCCCAAAGTTGAGTCCAAGCCGAAGCCGCCAGCTAAACTTGATTCCACGGCGAAGATTGAACCCAAGGAGAAGCCATGAGTAACTCCATGGCTGGCTTGACGCGCCAGATCAGCACTGCTGGTGACCTTCAATCCGTCGTTCGCACAATGAAAGCCTTGGCGGCTTCGAGCATCGGACAATACGAAAAATCTGTGCAGGCATTGGGCGATTATTATCGCACCGTTGAATTAGGGCTTGGCGTGTGTTTTCGAGAATGCCAGCCAGCGCCCGCGATCGTAAAACGGAAAGGTCAAACCGACTCCAGCACGATTGGCGCGGTAGTGTTCGGTTCTGATCAGGGCTTGGTCGGCCAGTTTAATGACGTGGTGGCCGATTTTGCGGTCAAAACCCTGGCTGGATTGCCCGGCAAACCGGAAGTTTGGGCGGTCGGCGAACGCGTTCACGCGCGGCTGGCCGATGCCGGCGTGCCGCTCGTGGGACTATTCTCCGTGCCCAATTCTGTCCAGTCCATCACGCCGCTTGTCGGGCAGATTCAAATTGAAAGCGAAGCCCGTCGCGCAAAAGGCGAATATGCCCGGCTTTACATTTTTCATAACCAGCCGAAATCTGGAGCACTTTACGAGCCCGTCGGTCAGCGGCTATTGCCGCTCGACGCGTCATGGCAGCAAGGTCTGGCCAAAGTTCCCTGGCCCAACAACTTCAGGCCAGAAATCATGTGCCACGGCACGGTCACCCTCCGCGCGCTCATTCGCGAATATTTGTTTATATCGCTCTTTCGGGCGTGTGCAGAATCCCTCGCAAGCGAAAACGCGAGCCGCCTAGCTGCGATGGAACGCGCCGACAAAAACATCGATGAATTGCTGGAAACACTCCATGGCACTTTCCACCGAAATCGTCAGGCGGGCATTGACGAAGAACTATTCGATGTAATTTCCGGCTTCGAGGCGCTTTCAAAAGAAGACGAACTGCGCAGCGTGGGATGACCAAACTTCGTTAAATTTTGAGCAGATAATCAAATCAGCAACGTTCCGCCGAAACGAGATCCCGGGGAATCGGTGTTCGCTCGGCCAAATGCCATTAACGATATTGCAACCAGCCCAGTGATAGGAGGTTCGGCCGCCCCATAAACGCTTCGAACGACTGGAATTGGTGGCGCTTTGAAGTGTTCCTGCTGGTCATTCGTCGGTTTTCAAAAAATGACCACCCGATTCTATTCGTTTTCCGAGTGCAGTTTACGTTTGATTCGTTCGCGGGCTTCGGCGGAAAGATTTTGCTGAACCGGTGCCACCAATTTATCAGGATGATCATGGGCCGACTGGTGCAAAAAGGCGATTTGCTTGCCGAAAAAGGGGTCGAAAAGGGGTCGGTCAATAGTAATGTAGTATTACCATTTTGTTTTTAATCGGGCACGCTTTCCTGCAGGGCGCGGAAGTTGCGAGTGGAGTATGGCGGCGCGATTGATCATGTGCTGATTACAGGTTTCACCATAGCCAAGCCCTGCCATGCCCCCGTCAGTATCCTAATCCTTACCCACATTTTGGACTCCTTTCTGGCTGGTGAAACAATTGCCATCTGGGGGCATGGCCTCGAGTCGGAGCCGACCGCGCCAGAGCATCTGGGGCCCCGGCTCACCGTTCTGACTGCGCGCTAGGAACCCGCCCAGTTGGGCAATCCAGTACACGGCTTGACGCACTCCGGGCGGGTGCTGGGGTGGGGTGGTTTGTGGCTGGACATAACAATACAAGGCCTGCCACTGGGCCGTCGGCAACCAGTGGCTGATCGGCTTCTCCGGCTATTCCCGCCCCGCCTTGCACCACGCCAAAAAGACCGCCGTCGCTTAGACCTCAGCCCAGCGCTACAGCTTTGATGGAAATGCTCTAAATATCGCCACCCCCGAGCGATTCGTTCCCGGCTCGGTGCTCGCCGTTCGTTCACCCGCCCCTCCCGGCTGCTCGATTTGCCGCTTGACCCGCCCGCTTTTAAATCGCCATCGTTATAGTATGGATGGTGTTGCGGTTGCCCGGCTGGTGGACTGCATTTTACCCACCGTCCCGCGTTGGCTGAGCTATTGACCTATTTATGACCCAAACTCGCAACCGCTATTTGATCATCGTCATTTTGGGCGCGCTGTCCACGATCAGCCCGTTTGCCATCGACATGTATCTGCCGGCGTTTCCGCAGATTGCCACCGCGCTGGACACCTCCACCGCCCGGGTTTCCCTGTCCTTGGCCAGCTACTTTGCCGGCCTCGCCGCCGGCCAGCTTTGCTACGGCCCGCTGCTCGACCGGTTCGGACGCAAGCTGCCCCTGTATGGCGGTTTGCTTCTGTTCATTGCCGCCTCCGTGCTCTGCCTGTGCTCGCGCACTGTGGAATGGCTCATCGCGCTGCGCTTCGTGCAGGCCCTCGGCGGTTGCGCCGCGCAGGTCGCCGCCATGGCCATGGTGCGGGATTTCTTCCCCGCGAAAGAAACCGCCAAGATCATTTCCCTGCTCATTCTCATCATCAGCGCGTCGCCGCTGCTCGCCCCCAGCATCGGCGTCTTCGTGGCCGTGCAGTTCGGCTGGCAATGGGTGTTTATCGTCCTGTCGGCCTTTGTGGCCCTCATGCTCGCCGTTTGCTGGCGGTGGCTGCCCTCCGGGCACATCCCCGACCGCACCGTCTCGCTGCGGCTCCGGCCGATCGCCCGCAACTATGCCGCCGTCTTGCAAGAGCCCCAATTCCTCACCTATGCCCTGTCCGGGGCATTCGCGTTCTCCGGCCTGCTCGTTTATGTAGCCAGTTCGCCCATCATTTTCATGGAAGTGTTCCATGTCAGTCCCGGGCAGTTTGGCGCCATCTTCGCGGGCCTGTCCGTCGGCTTCATCGGCAGCAACCAGATCAACATCCTGCTGTTGCGCAAATATTCGAGCGAACAAATCTTTCTCGGCGCGCTGCTCGTGGCCTGCCCCGTGGCCCTGGTCTTTTTGGCGGGAACCATGGCCGGGTGGTTCGGTTTGACCGGCACCCTGGTGCTGCTCTTCATCGCCCTGTCCTGCCTCGGACTCGCCGCGCCCAATGGCTCCGCCCTCGCGCTCGTGCCCTTCGACCGGAACATCGGCAGCGCCTCCGCCATGCTGGGCTTTTTGCAGATCGGCATTTCGGGCCTGGCCGCCGCCAGCATCGGCATTTTTGATTCGCATACCCTGCTGCCCGTCACGCTCGCCCTTGCTGCCACTTCCTGGCTGGGCCTCGCCATTTTGCTCCTGGGCCGCCGCCGCATCCACGGCCTGCGCTACGTCGAGGAAAAGGACGCCCCCCTGCTGCCGCCCTGAGGCGGGCCGTGCCCAAAACCCGGCCCCGCCAGTCCGGTTGACATCGCGGTAAGCGATGCGAGGTTGCGCCCTATGGATTTACAACTTGCCGATAAACTCGCCCTCGTTTCAGGCTCCACCAAAGGCATCGGCCTGGCCATCGCCACCGGCCTCGCCCGCGAAGGCGCCACCGTCATCATCAATGGCCGCTCGGACTCATCCGTGGCCGGGGCGTTCGCCAAAATCAGCCAGGCCGTGCCCGCCGCGAAACTCATGCGTTTCACCGGGGATCTCGCCTCCGCCGCCGGCGTTGAAAAATTAACCGCCGAATTCCCCGTCGTGGACATCCTCGTCAACAACCTCGGCATCTTTGAACCCAAGCCGTTCGCGCAGATTCCCGATGCCGACTGGCAGCGCTTTTTCGACGTCAACGTCCTGAGCGGCGTGCGCCTGAGCCGCGCCTATCTGCCCGGCATGAAAACCAAAAACTGGGGGCGCATCATTTTCATCAGCAGCGAAAGCGGCATCCAGATCCCCGCCGAAATGATCCATTACGGCATGACCAAGACCGCGCAACTCGCCGTCTCCCGCGGCCTGGCCGAAACCTGTGCCGGCACCGGCGTCACCGTCAATGCCGTGCTGCCCGGTCCCACGCATTCCGACGGCGTCGATGAATTTGTAAAACAAATCAGCGGCGGCCAGCCGTTCGGGACCTTTGAAAAGGAATTTTTCGCCACCGTCCGCCCTTCCTCCCTGATCCAGCGTTTCGCCACCACCGAAGAAGTCGCCAATTTGGTGGTCTATGTTTCCAGCCCGCTCTCCTCAGCCACCAACGGCGCCGCCCTGCGCGTGGACGGCGGCGTGATCAGGGCTTGTTTTTAACCCGCCACCCCTGCCCATCCTTTCTCCGTTATGAATCATCAACTCCATGGCAAGGTCGCGCTGGTCACCGGCGGATCACGCGGCATTGGCCGCGCGATTGTCGAACGCCTCAGCCGCGACGGCGCGGCGGTCGTCGTCAATTATTCCTCGCAAGCCGCCGCCGCCGATAAACTGGTGGGCCAGATCGCCGCCGCCGGCGGCCAGGCATTCGCCATCCAGGCCGATGTGGCGCGCGTCTCGGAAGTCGTCCGCCTTTTTGACGAGACCCTCGCCCGTTTTGGCAAACTCGACATCTTGGTGAACAATGCCGGCATCATGTTCACCAAGCCCGTCAGCGACGTGACCGAGGCTGAATTCGACCGCATCTTCGGCGTTAATGTTAAAGGAACTTTTTTCGCGTGTCAGCAAGCCGCCACGCGCCTGGCCGACGGCGGCCGCATTATTAATTTCTCCAGTTCCACCACCGCGCGAATGATGCCCACCTACGGAGCCTACGTTGCCACCAAGGGCGCCGTGGAACAACTGACCCGTTCGCTCGCCGGCGAACTCGGGCCGCGCGGCATCACCGTCAATGTCATCTCGCCCGGCCCGACCGAGACGGAACTGTTCGCCGCCGGCAAAACACCCGAACAACTCCAGCGGTTTGCGCAAATGTCCTCCTTCGGTCGCCTGGGCCAGCCCCCGGAGATCGCTGATGTCGTCGCGTTTCTAGCCTCCTCCGACGCCAACTGGGTGACCGGCCAGAATCTTCGCGTCAACGGCGGCATCTGCTAGCCCGCATATTTCATAGCTGTTTGTCTGCCTTTCATTAGCACCGGGCTTTCAGCCCGGTGGCGGACTGGCGTTGGCGACCACAGCCGTTTTAACGGCTTCCGGCACCCTGTCAAAGCCCCTGAACCTTATCGCGAGTCGCGCGTCAGCCTTCCGGCGCCGCGTGGCCTGAGATTGATCACCGTCGTAGCGCCGACTGGCAGTCGGCTGTATCGCGGGCTGGCAGCCCGCCTGTCCGGCTGCTGGCACACCCCGTGCGGGCCGGGCGAAGGTTTTGTCCGCCGGAGCGCGCCCGTCCCGGGCGCAGCCATGGGTCTTGGCACCATCGCTGGGCAAATCGCAAGCGCCTCTTGGCTCGAACGTTGCCGCCCCGCACACGACCGCGCTCCGAGGGGTCGTCCAGGCCACGCACTTGGCAGTAGGGGGAGTCTTGGAGCCAGCCGGAGGGATGCGCGAGCAGCCCCGAGCAAGTAGCCCCGTCAAGGGCGATATATTTGTAGTGGCACCATCCCCTTTGATTTTTTAGCCGGAGGAGCGACATCGGCTCACATCTCCCTCCCAAAACTTCACGCGGTTCAAATCTCTTGATCGCCGATGCCACCGAAAACCCGAAATCTAGGGGCGGTCACCGTGGCATGCGTATTTCCTGATCGTATTATCTTCTCAGGGACCCTCTTTAATTATTGTGTCATGGCGTTTACCTCTCAATTTTAATCAAAACCCGCTCATGTGTTCGCCTTTGTGTGCGACTTCGCACACTGGTTGTGCGATATCGCACACATTGGGCGGGCGATCGGAGTATGAGACGGCGTGGCAACGGAGGGGTCGCATGATTAATAACACTTTATGACATTTTAGCCTCATTTTGAGACATTGTAGCACATTGGCATGCGGACTGCATAAGGAGGATTGCACATTGATTATTAAGCTATGAGCACCGCTCGCACAATTTTAGTCGCCGACGACAGCCTGACCATCCGGAAACTGGTGGAAGCCATCCTCCGTGAGGAAGGTTTCCAAGTCACCGCCGTCACCACGGGAGCCGACTGTTTGAAACAGGCCGCAGCCTTGAAGCCGAGCCTGATCCTGTTGGATTACATCCTGCCCGACATGCAGGGCACCGAAATCTGCCGCAGCCTGATCAATTCCCCCGAGACCTGGGAAATTCCGGTCCTGATGATGAGCAGCAACGGGAACGCCATCCGCCAGCTCTACCAGGATCTGAACAATGTGGCGGATTACCTCACCAAGCCATTCGCCCCCAGCGTATTAAAGGCCGTGGTGGGCCATCTGCTCCAAAAGGACAAGTCGGACGGGGAAACCGCCAGCTCCACCACCGCCGCCCCCGCCGGCCCGGAAATGCCGAAGGATTTTGCTGATAAAGTCACCCGTCTGTTGGGTCTGATGGAAGGCCAGCCCGCCGCCGTCCCCGCCGTCGCTGGCGCCAACGAAGCCACGCCAAGCGCCCCTGCGGCAGCCACCTCCGACACCTCCCTGGTGCCGCGCAAAAAAGCGCGCCGCCCCCGCAAAGCCGTGGCCTCGGCCCCCGCTTCCGATGCCGTGCTGCGCAAGGTGCGCCTGGCCCTGCAAAAGCAATTACGCCCCCGTCTTGCCCTGATTCCCGACTGGGAAGCAGACCGCGGCGCCCAGTCCGCCGAGTCGTTTTTCCTCAGCCGCGTGCTGTCCAAGGAAGTATTATCCGCCCTTTGCGCCGATATGCTCCGCATTGCCGGCCTGCCGACCGACTCCGCCGGCGCCCTGCGCTGCCCCGTCTCGCTTTTGCCGCTCGACTCGTTGCTCCAACATTTGCAGGCCACCCGCGCCACCGGCGAATTACGCATTGAAACCGAGGAGGAAATCGTGCTGGCCTGCCTGGAGCAAGGCCAGGTGGTCCTGCTGACCAGCAATAATCCACGGAACTACTGCGCGGGCGCCGCGTTTGATTTTCAAGCCGTGCCGCACACGGTGATCAGTGAAGCGGTCAGCCAGCAGGAAGAACAATCGCTGCCCTTTTTCACCTCGTTGCACGAGGCCGGTCATTTGCCCTCGGCCACCGTGCTCGAAGATTTATTGCGCACCCAAGGCGGAAAATGTCTGAGCCGCGCCTATAAATCCTCCCAGTCCGTCGTCTCCTTTGTGCCGCTCGCCAAGCTTTCGCCCCTCGCCCGCGCCGGCAAGCTCGACTTCTCTTTGAGCCAGCTCCTGCTCGCCTGCTATCGCACCGTGGACGACTGGTTCGCGCTCGAGAAGGTGGTGCCGGACATGGATGACACGCTCGTCCCCGCGCTCGAATTGGGAGCGCAGCCGCCCGAACTCCAGCTCGAAGCCGATGAGGTGCTGCTCCTCGAAGCCGTCCAACCCGGGCGCACCATCCCTGAACTCGCCGAGATCCTCCAGAAAAAACCCTTCGAGGTCTGTCTCGTGCTGTTTCGTTTCATCAAGCTCGGCCTGATCCGGTCCGGCCCGCGGCGGCAAGCCAATGCCTGCCAGGATACCGACGTCGCCTTTTTCACCAAGCCGGCCCCCCAACCCGCGCCCGTGCCGGAGCCGCCCGTCGCCTCCGTGACCCAGCCGGAACCAGTTTCGGCGCAGCCCGCCGCCACTCCCGAGCCGGCCTCCGCTCCCGCAGCGGCCCCAACCCCGCCCCCCGCCACCCCGCCCATCGACGTTGTTGCTGACGTCGTTGTCCCCGAGGTTGCCGACTTTGTCGCCGCCGCCTTTGCCCCCGCGGATTCCGCCCCGGTCGTTTTACCTGCCACCCCGGCTGAATGCGCCAGCACCACCGTCGCCCCGGCTTTATTACCGGACACGGTTGCCCTGGCCGGTGCCACCACAACTAACCCAACTAACTCAACTAACCCAAATCCAGTCCCCACCCTCTGAAATATTTATGTCAAAAATCCTCATCGTTGATGATCTGCCCACCGAAGTGCAATTGATGCAGGCCGCCATCACCAAGCTCGGCCACACCGCCATCGTCGCCACCGACGGCGAGCAGGCCCTCGAAATGGCCCGCCGCGAAAACCCCGACCTCGTCCTGCTCGATGTCGTCCTGCCCCGCATGGACGGCTTCCAAGTCTGCCGGAAAATGAAAAAAGATCCGGCCACCGCCAAAATCCCCGTCATTCTGGTCAGCTCCAAGACCCAGGAAAGCGACAAGTTCTGGGGCCTCAAGCAAGGCGCCGTCGCCTATATTTGCAAGCCCTTTTCACCGCAGGATCTCTCCGACACCGTCACGAAGAATCTGCGCTGATCTGGTTCCAGTCGTGCGGCCGCCGCCGCCCCCATTTGCCTGGCAGCCGCTGCCGGCGAGCAGGTCGCCCTCGGCCTGTCTCGTTGGCGGCCCGGGTAAAAAATCCGCGCCCGTCACCTCACGCACCAACGTCCATTATACGCCATGATCGCCGCCATTTCACTGCTTGGAAAATCCGCCCGCCCGGCCGACCCCGTCGGCGCGGTCCACCGCTACGCGGCCTTTCGCCGCCAGCAACAAATTTTCGGGCTGACCATTGACCTGATCCGCGAAGTTCTCCCCGGGCAGCCCCTCACCCGCGTCGCCCGCTCCCAGGAACAAATCCTCGGCGTCATGAGCTTGCGCGGCGAAATTCTCCCCGTCGTCGTCATCGACCGCTGGCTTGGCCTCGCCTCGCTCCCCGATGATGTCAACCTGCCCATCCTCGTGCTCCGGCAGGGCGAACTCCTCGTCGGCCTGCGCGTCGATGCCATCCAGAGCGTCGTCAATGTGCCCGAACGCGAAGTCCAGGCCCATCCCGCCGCCGACGGCGACACTTTTCTCACCGGCATCTGGCAGCGTCCCGGGCTGCCGCCCGTCACTTTGATCAATGGTGCCGCGCTGATTGCAGCGTTGTGCCAGCCAACCTCCACCAATTCCTAAATCAACACCTGACCTCCACCACTGTCGCCAGCTGATCAAGGCCGGGCGGCTCCAAAAAAATGAAAGACACGACTCCACCCTCCAATCAAACCACTCCGCCGTCCCAGGCGGCACAAACGCGCCGGCTCAATGCCCTGAAAGTCAGCAGCAAGATCACCCTGCTGAGCTTCGGGCTGGTGGCCATGACCACCGTTGTTCTCGTGCTCATCGTCTTTGTGCAAAAAAGCCGCCTGGCCCCCACGCTCGGCAAATATCTCGACGAGCAAGCCTATGAGGAAGCCGGCAAACTGGTGACCACCTTTGGTGAAAGCTGCGCCGCCGCCGACGCCGCCAGCCAGCGGTTGCTCGATCACAACCTCGACATCGCCCGCGAGCTGTTCCAAGCCAAGGGCGCCGTGGCCCTGCTCCCGGAAACCGTTGCCTGGGACGCCGAAGAACAAGTCACCCACCAAAAGGCCAGGCTCGTGCTGCCCAAACTCGCGCTCGGCACCACTTGGCTCGGCCAAAATACCAGCCTGGAAACCCCGTCGCTCATCGTGGATGAAGTCAAACATCTCACCGAATCCGAAACCACCATCTTCCAAAGAATGAACGACGCCGGCGATATGATGCGCGTTTGCACCAGCGTCGCCAAAGCGGACGGCAACCGCGCCATTGGTACCTATATTTCCGCCGTCAATGCCGACGGCACCCCCAACCCCGTCATCGCCAAAGTGCTGCAAGGCGACAGCTATCGCGGCCGGGCGCTCGTCGTCAACGCCATGCACAATGCCGTGTATGAGCCGTTCTGGGACGCCAGCCATCAAAAGGTCATCGGCATGCTCTTCGTCGGTGTCAACATGACCGAGGCCACCCGCGCCGTGCGCGACAGTCTCATGAAAGTCGTGCTCGGCAAGTCGGGTTACATGGTGGTTTATAACACCAAGGGCGCGCTCCGCGGACACTATCTCATTTCGCATAACGGCACGATGGACGGGGCCAACATGTGGGAAACCAAGGATGCCGATGGCAACATGGTCGTGCAGGACTTTATTAAAAAGGGTGAATTGGCCACGCCGGACAAGCCCACCGTGGTGCAGTATATGTGGACGAATCCCGGCGAAAAACAGGCCCATCCGAAGTTCGCCAGCTGGGGCTACTATGCCCCGTGGGATTGGTTGATCGGCGCCACCGGCTGGCAGGATGAATATCATGCCGCCCAGAGCACCGCCCTCGCCACCTTGACCGCCTTGCTGTGGTGGACCATCGGCGTCGCCGCCGTCCTGATCGCCGCCTCGCTGCTCATCAGTTACCGGCTCTCCCGCAGTATTACGCAACCGCTCCACGTCCTGGCGGAAACCGCCGATCGCGTCGCCAAGGGTGACAACACCGTCCGTGCCGAGGTCGTCTCCGACGACGAAATCGGCCAGTTGGGTGATTCCTTCAACTCCATGTTGGAAGCGCGTATCAAAGCCAAGGAAGACACCGAAGATTACAAGCGTTTGCAAGACGGTATTCAGCAGCTCCTCAGCGTCACCTCCGACGCCTCCGACGGCGACCTCACCGTGCGCGCGAAAGTCACCGAAGGCGCCTTGGGCAACGTCTGCGACGCCTTGAACTTGATGTTGGAAAACGTCGGCGAATTGTTGCAGGGCGTGCAGGGCGCCGCCAGCCGCGTCGCGTCTTCCGCCACGGAAATTCAGGCTTCTTCCGAGCAGCTCGCGCAAGGTTCCGTCAAGCAGAGCGGTGAAATCATCAACACCACCACCGCCGTCCAGGAAATGGCCGCCAACATTGAATCCGTTTCCAACAACGCCACCGCCGCCAACGAGGCGGCCACCCGCGCCCGCCAGGCCGCCGAAGCCGGTGCCAAGGCCGTCGACCAGGTCGTCGAGGGCATGGAACGCATCCGCCAGAACGTGCAGGCCGGTGCCAAGAAGATCAAACGCCTCGGTGAACGCTCCATGGAAATTTCCACCATCGTTCACACCATCAGCCAGATTTCCGGTCAAACGGACATGTTGGCGCTCAACGCCGCCATCGAAGCTGCCCGCGCCGGTGAACACGGCCGTGGTTTCACCGTGGTTGCCGAAGAAGTCCGCAAGCTGGCCGAACGTACCGCCACCGCCACCAAGGAAATCGAAAAACTCATCGCCGGCATCCAGGCCGAAACCAACGAGTCCGTCTCCGCCATGGAGCAACAGACCGCGGAAGTGGAATCCGAAAGCAAAGTGGTCGCCAGCACCGGTAAGGAACTGGCCCGCATCCGGGAATCATCGGCCCAATCCGCCGACTTGATCAACGAAATCAACCTGGCCGCCAAACAGCAGGTGCGCGGTGCCGCCGGTGTCGTCAAAGCCATGGAAACCGTTTCCATCATCGCCCAGCAGGCCCAAACCGGTGCCGGCCAGACCAAGCGCGCCACCGAATCGCTCGCCGCCCTGTCCAGCGACCTGATCGGCAGCTTGAGCAAGTTCAAGATCGAACGCAATGGCAACGGCCATAGCTGATCCGTAATTCACCACCCATCGCCCACGCCACCATGCCCCCCGCCACCGCAACTCCGGCCGCCCATCGTTCCCTGATGGACACGGCCAGCCCGCTCCAGATGGAGTTGCTGCGCACGACCATCGCCGAACGCTTCGGCTTTTGCGTCAAGGATGCCTGGTCCGTCCAGTTGGATGCGCGGCTCGCCGCGCGGGCCGCCGCCACTGGCCGGCTGGGCGTGGGTGATTATTTGCCCGCGTTGCTCGCCCCCGGGCGCGACGACGCCGAGTTGATGGCCCTGATGGAAACCTTGTTGATCGGGGAAACGCACTTCCTGCGCACCGAGCCGCATTTTGCCGCGCTGACGGAGAAGGTCGTGCCTGCCTGGCGCGCCAGCCGTCAGCCCGGCCAGCGGCTGCGCATCGCCAGCCTGGGGTGCTCCACGGGCGAAGAGCCCTACTCGATCGCCATGGTTTTGCAGGAACAGCTCGGCGCTGACGAGCTCGCCGACATCGAAATCACCGGCATGGATCTCAACGGCAAATCCCTGGCCGCCGCCCGGCGCGGCAGCTACCAGGATTTTCAGTTGCGCGATCTCACCCCGGCCCAGCGCACGCGCTGGTTCCAGTCCGAAGGCGACCGCTGGGTCGTCCATCCGCAGCTCCGCGCGAGCGTGCGGTTTCTCCAACACAACCTCCTGCAGCCGCTGCCGTTCGCGGGGCTGGATGTCATTTTTTGCCGCAACGTGTTGATCTATTTCAAACTCCCGGCCGTGACCTTTTGCTTCCGCGAGTTTCATGCCGCGCTGCGCCCGGGCGGCTATCTGTTTTTAGGGCATGCAGAATCCGCCTTCGGATTCCCGGAATTGTTCGAGCCATTATCGGTCCGCGACGGTGTCATTTACCAAAACAAACCTTCTCTTTCATGAGCATTCCCTTATACGACATGCCCGAGTTGCGGGCCACTTTTCAGGCGGACAGCAGCACGTTGGTCAACCTTATCAGCAAACACCTGGCCGCTTTGAACCAGGCCGTGCCCGACTTTTCGGTGACACCCGTTTTGCGCAACACGCTGCATTCGCTCCGGGGCGCCGTCGCCATGGTCGGCGCGAAATCCCTGACCGTCATGCTCGAAGACTTCGAGCGGCTCATGGAAATCGCCGACAGCTTCAAACACACCGCCCAGCCCCAGGCGCAGCAGATTTACGCCTTCATCCAGCACCAGCTCGGTCGGTTGCAGCAGGCGCTGGCGGCCGTCCTCGCCAATCAAGGCGCGCTCGCCGAGGCCTGTTACGGCGCCGTCCACCGCGATATTCTCCTCACCTGGGGCGGCTATTTCCACCTCCCCGTCCAGGATGCTGACACCAACCACCTTGAAAAACCCGCCGAAAAACCGGCGGAAAAACCGGCCCCCAAGCCGGCCGCCAAATCCGCCCGGCCCGCCGCCCGGTCCGGCAGTCCCCGGCCCGCTGATGCCGCCGCCGTGGCCCGCGACTTTCTCTCCAGCCTCGGCGTCGCTCCGGCCGCTCCCGCTGCTCCCGCCGCCGCCCAGACGCCGACCGCGCTCGACCAGTTCGATCCCGAGATGCTCTCCTATTTTGTCCTCGAGACCAATGAAAGCCTCGCCTTGATTGAAGCGTCCTTGCTGGCCTGGGAAAAATCTCCGGCCGACGCCAAAATCGCGCAGTCCATTTTCCGCCTCGTGCACACCATCAAAGGTGCCGCCAACAGCCTCGGCCTCACCCGCATCGGGAAGCTGCTGCACGGCCTCGAAGATTTGCTCGAAACCCACGTCATCGACCGCGTGTTCCCCAATCTCACCGAATTGGTCGAAGTGATTCTCGGCGTGTCCGACACCATCCGCGCCTATGTGCGGGAAGCCCAGAATGGCGTCGCCGAGCCGGCCAGTGTCAGCCGCGCCCACAGCCTCATTCAGCGCATCGCCGTCATGGCCAACGCGCCGCTCGGACCGCTCCGCAGCGAGCCGGTCGTGGAAATGCCCGCCGCCGCTCCCGTCCTGGCGGTTCCCGCCCCCGTCGTCGCCCCGCCGGTGGTTCCCGTTCCCGGACTGGCACCGCTGCCCGCCGCCCACGAGGAAGCGCCCTTGGAAATGCCGTCGTCGGAAGCCAAAGCCACCCCGCTCGATAAAGCGGACGTGCTCGATCACCAGACCATCCGCGTCGATTCGGATCGTTTGGATCTGCTCATGAATCTCATCGGCGAACTCGTGATCAGCCGCTCGCGCTTGGAACGGAAACTGATGGACATCTCGCGCCTCAAGGAGGAAATGTTCCTCGGCAAGACCCGCCTCTTCCAGGCCATCACCGATTTTCAGGGCAAATACGAATATTCCCGCCCCCTGATCGAGAACAACCGCCTCGCCGCCGCTTCCGCTCCATCCAGCGTCCTCTTGCCCGTGAGCAACCACCGGCTCCCCGCCGGCCAGGACGCCGGCAATCTCAGCGGTTTCTCCGAGCTCGAGTTCGACCAGTACGACGAATTCAACATTCTGGCCCGCACGCTTATGGAAATCGGCACCGACACCGGTGAAATTTTCAGCCAGCTCAACCGCTTCTTCGACTCCTTCGGCGAGGAAACCGGCCAGTTCAGCAAAATCACCGCCCGGTTGCAGGATGAAATCACCCGCGTGCGCATGATGCCCCTCACCGTGCTCTTCCAGCGCCTGCACCGCTCCGCCCGCGATGCCGCCAAGAAAGAGGACAAGGAAATTGATTTTGTCACCGTCGACAATGACACCCGGCTGGACAAGCTCATCCTCGACCAGCTCTACACGCCGCTCCTGCACATCGTCCGCAACGCCGTCTCCCACGGCCTCGAAACCCGCGCGGGCCGCCTCGCCGCCGGCAAAACCACCGCCGGCCAGGTCCATCTCCGCGCTTCGTGCGAAGCCAACCAGGTCGTGATTGAAGTCAGTGACGATGGCCGCGGCCTCAACCTGCCCGCCATCCGTGAAACCGCCATCCGCCGCGGCCTCCTCTCGCCCAACGCCACCCCCGATGACGAGACCCTCACGCACTTCATCTTTCACCCGGGCTTTTCCACCGCCACCAACGTTACCGATGTGTCCGGTCGCGGCGTCGGCCTGGACGTCGTCAAACAGGAGATCGCCAATTTAAGCGGTTTTGTGCAGGTCCGCTCCACCCCCGGTGGCGGCTGCTCCTTCATCATCCGCCTGCCCCTGACCCTGGCCATCAACCAGGCCATGTTCATCACCGTGGGCACCGAGACCTGCGCCGTGCCGCTCAACTTTGTCGAACGCGTCCAGGAAGGCCTCGCCAGCGATTTCGTGATGTCCGGCCAGCAGGAACTCGTGCGCACCCCCGAAGGCATGGTTCCCCTCGTCCGCCTGCACCGCCTCTTAAACACCACCACCGCCAATGACAGCGGCACCGTCGTCCTCGCCCGCGTCGCCGACCGCCGCGTCGCCATCGGCGTCGATCGGATCCTCCGCAAGCAGGACATCGTCGTCAAGCCCCTCGGACCACTCCTGCGCGGTCATCCCTTGTTCTCCGGCGCCACCCTGGGCGGCGATGGTCAGGTCGTCATGATCGTCGATCTGCCCCGGTTGCTCGCCCACGAGCAATCCGCCTCCCTCCGCTCCAGCCTGGCCGGCTGGAACGACGCCGACCTGCCCGATGCCAGCGATCCCGACCACCCCACGATCCTCGTCGTCGATGACTCCCTGAGCGTCCGCAAGGTCATCGAAAAACATCTCCTCTCCTTGCAGTACCAGGTGGAACTCGCCGTCGATGGCCTCGATGCGCTCGAAAAACTGCGCACCCGCAACATCTCCCTCGTCCTCACCGACCTCGAAATGCCCCGGATGCACGGGTTCGAATTGATCGCTGAAATGCGCCGCCACGAAGGCTTCCGCGCCATCCCCATCATCGTCGTCACCTCCCGCGACGCCGAAAAACACCGGAAACGCGCCACGGCCCTCGGTGCCAACGACTACATCATCAAGCCGTTCTCTCGCGATCAACTGGCCGAATACATCAAAAAGCACCAGCCGAAAACCGTCCGCTGATTTTTAAACTTATGGAGCGCCCCGTCTATCATCCCGCCACCCCGGCCCTCCGGCTGTCGGCCGGTTCCGCCTCGTCCGGGCGGCCGTTGGTGCCCGACCAGCGCACCCGCGTGCTCGTCGTGGATGACTCCTACTTCATGCAGCGACGGCTCACCGAAATCATCCAAAGCGCCGCCGATTTGCGCGTCGTCGGCTATGCCGATAACGGCGCCGAAGCCATCCGGCTCGCGGAAAGTCTCGCCCCCGATGTCATCACCATGGACATCAACATGGCCAAGTTCGACGGCCTCCATGCCATTGATTACATCATGCGGTCGAATCCCCGCCCGATTGTGATCATCAGCTCCTACACCCGGCAGGGCAGCCGCGCCGCCCTGTACGGCCTGGAAATGGGTGTGATTGATATTGTGGAGAAACCCTCCTCCGGCGGCGTCGCCCTCGACATCGCCGATTGCACCGCCGAGATCATCTCCAAGGTCCGTACCGCGGCGCGCGTCCGGGTCGTCCGCACCTTGCGCGGCTCGGTCGCGTCCTCGGCCCCCACGCCCGCTCCCGCGCCCGCCGCCAATGAACTCTCCTCCGGCCTCCCCGGCGGCGCCGCCCGCCTGCTGACCCCCGCCGGCGGCCTGCCCGGCATCATCGCCTTGGGCGCTTCCACCGGCGGCCCGGTGGTCCTGCAAGAACTGCTCCGCGCCGTCCCCAATGAATTTTTCCCGCCGGTGATCATCGTCCAGCATCTGCCGGAAAAATTCACCCGCGAATTTGCCGCGCAATTGGACGCCGTCAGTTCCCTCGAAGTCATGGAGGCCCAGGACGGCCAGCTCCTCCGCAGCGGCTGCGCCTATGTCGCTCCCGGCGGCCGGCACCTCGAAGTCAATTCCCAGGGCTGCCTCGTCGTCACCGATGCCCCGCCCGTCCATCATTGCAAGCCCGCCGTCGATGTCCTCTTCCACTCGCTCGCCCGTAATTTTGGCCCCCGCACCCTCGCCTTTGTGCTCACCGGCATGGGCGAAGATGGCGCCGCCGGCGCCTTGGCCATCCGCCAGGCGGGCGGCTCGGTCGTGGCCCAGGATGAAGCCAGCAGTGTCGTCTTCGGCATGCCCGCCGCCGCCATTCAGCTCGGCGCCGCCCACCAGATCCTTTCGCTGGAAAACCTGAAATTGTTGGTCAAACGGCTGGCTCAGCCGGCCGTGGCGGTGCCCGCCGGTGCGGCGGCCGCAAATTGCTGACCCCGTGCTCCGGCTATGAATCCTAACCACTTATTGACTCCGCAACCGCCGGCCTCCCTGGCCGCTGCGCCCGCGCCCGTCGCCGGCGAAGACTTGCCGCACCTCGTGTTCGAGGTCGCCGCCCAGCCCTATGCTTGTCCCATCAGCAAAATCCAGCATCTCATCCGGTTGGTGGATGTGACCGGCCAGCCCGCTCCCGCCGGCGCCCCCGTCTGGGAGACCGGGCGGTTGGCCCTCACCGATGATCCCGCCGGGCTGCCCGTGGTTTCGCTCCGAATTTTGTGGGGCTTTCCGCCCTGGTCGGGTCCCGCCAACCAGGATCAACAGGCGGTCCTCATTGTTGAAATCGCGGACCGGCCCTATGCCCTCCTCGTGGATGGCTGCCGGTCGGTCATCCCGCAGCTGCCGCCGGGGCAGCCACGTTTCCAGTTGCCCGCCGCCCTGCAAGACACGCGCGGCCGGGCGTTTAAACTGGCGACACCCTTGAAACAATCCCTCCTGGTCGTGCTCGATCTGGATGAAATATTTGAAGCTGCGACCAGCCCTGCGTTGCGTCCGGCACCATGCTCATGAAAAAAAAGCGTTCTCATGTTAATGCGGAGTTGCTCGATAAATTGCGGCAGGAAGAGACCCGGCTGGCCGCCAGCCCGTCCACCGATGGCTACCTCACCCTGGCGGACTCCTATCGGACGCTGGGGATGGGCAAGGAGGCCGACCGGATTTTGCAGCTGGCCGAAGAGGCGGAGGGCGCCAGCCAGGCCGCCGGCACGCCGCCGCCCGATGGCTTGCTGTCCGGCTCGGCCAACCCGACCATGCTCGTCGAGGTGGTGCAAATTCTGAGCCGCACCAAGTTGAGCGGCGATTTCACCATCGACGCCGAGGCCCAGACCTTTCACCTCTTTTTTGATCACGGCCATATTATCAACGCCTCCAGCGTGCACCATGCCCCCGGCCTCGATTCCTTCCATCAGGCCATCTGTGTGCCCAGCGGCTCGTACCGTTTTATCCAAAAGTCCGTTGGCGATGTGCCCCGCCTGATCGACGGCGGCACCGAACTGCTCCTGCTCAACGCCATGCAGCACGTGGATGAACGTGCCTCCGTCAAACCCTGAACATGAAACCCGCCGCCAATCTTTATTCGCAGCACCTCTGGTTTGAGCGTGCCGGCCACCGGTTTGCCGTCTCCATGAACCACCTCCAGGAGGTGCTGCCCCTGCCCGAGCTCCGCCCGCTGCCCCTGATGGAGCCGGCCTTGAGCGGCTTGATGCTCCTGCGCGATGACGTGCTGCCGGTCTTTGACCCCGCTTCCTTGGTGGGTTCCCAGTCGGCGCAGCCGGCCACCGCCACGGTCGTGATTGTCCTCGGCCTGCAAGGCCAGCCCGCCCTGGGCTTGCTCGCCGAGCAGGTCGGCAAGGTCGTCGACCTCCCCCGGGCCGTGCCCTTGACCACCACCACCCGCCTGCCCGCCGCCTTCACCGGCCAGTCCGGCCTCGCCGACGGCCCGCGCCTTCTGGTCGTCGATGCCGGCTCGCTCGCCGCCACCATGGGATTGACCAAAGCCGTCGATGCCTGCGATTAAAACCAAAATTTCCCACCCAGCCATAATAACCAACTGTCGTCCGTTGCCCGTGGCCTTTGCGCCCGTCACTAAACAAATTTAAGCACTCCAAACTGTACACCCATAAATCATCCCATGAAAAATAGTTCCGGTCTGTCCTGTGGTCTCCTTGCTGCCGCGGCCCTGTTGCCGCTGGCTTCGGCCGCGTTTGCCGCCGAAAAACCCGCCGCCACCGTCGCCACCGGCTGGCAAAAACCCGCCTGGCTC
>Ga0302322_100000729_pt1 | contig 25652 bp, 19 predicted proteins | sample Fen_T0_2_FD_203757 | JGI IMG/M metagenome (GOLD analysis project Ga0302322, IMG submission 203757) | Peat permafrost microbial communities from Stordalen Mire near Abisko, Sweden - Fen_T0_2 | ecosystem: Environmental > Terrestrial > Soil > Wetlands > Permafrost | place: Sweden: Abisko...
GGCCCTGCCGGCCGTCGAGATCGTGGCGGACGGCGGCGTCTACGACTACGACGCCCGGTACGTCGCCGGGGCCACCGAGTTCTTCACCCCGGCCCGGCTCACCGCCGCCGCCGCGGACGCCGTCTGTCGGGCCGCGCTCGTGGCGCACGCCGCCTTCGGGCTGCGCCACGTCTCGCGGACCGACCTCATCGTGGACGCCGACGGGCGCCCCTGGTTCCTGGAGGTGAACGTGGCACCGGGCATGACCGAGACCTCGCTCCTGCCCCAGGCTGTGGCCGCCACGGGCGAGGCATGGGGGCCGCTGTACCGGCGGCTCGTCGAGGCGGCCCTGGACGACGACGCTCGCCGGGCGTAGGCCCGCAGTGCCTACCGGGCGGGCCTGACACCGTCGTCAGGCCGGCCCGGAGCGGTGATCAGGACGCCTGGAACGCCCCGCGGACCTCGGGGCCCAGCAGGCCGAGGATGCGGTTCAGGTCCTCCACGCTGGCGAAGTCGATGCTGATGCGCCCCTTGCTCCGGCCGAGCGCGATCGCGACCCGGGTGTCCAGCCGGTCACCCAGTCGGGAGGCGAGGTCGTTGAGCTCGGACGTGTTCGCCCCCGCCCGGGGACGCCGCTTCGCCGGCTTCGCGGACGGGCCGTCCCCGAGGGACACGATCTCCTCGACGGCACGCACGGACAGCCCTTCGGCGACGATGCGCTGGGCCAGCCGCTCCATCGCGGCGTGGTCCTCCAGCCCGAGCAGGCCGCGCGCGTGCCCCGCGGAGAGCACGCCCGCGGCGACCCGTCGCTGCACGAGCGGCGGGAGCTTGAGCAGCCGCAGGGTGTTGCTGATCTGCGGGCGGGAGCGCCCGATCCGCCCCGCCAGCTCCTCGTGGGTGCACCCGAAATCGTCGAGGAGCTGCTGGTAGGCGGCTGCCTCCTCCAGCGGGTTGAGCTGGCTGCGGTGCAGGTTCTCCAGCAACGCGTCGCGCAGCATCGCGTCGTCCTGGGTGTCCCGGACGATCGCCGGGATGCGCTCCAGGCCCGCCTCGCGGCTCGCCCGGAGGCGCCGCTCGCCCATGATGAGCTCGAAGCGGGGCTCGCCGTCCTCGTCGTCGACCCGGCGGACGACGACGGGCTGCAGGACGCCGACCTCCTGGATCGACTGGACGAGCTCGGAGAGCTCCTCCTCGTCGAAGACCTGGCGCGGCTGGCGCGGGTTGGGACGCACGGAACTGACGGGCAGCTCGGCGAAGGTGGCACCCGGGACGGGAACCAGCCCGTCGTCCGTCGCCGGTGCGAGGGCGCCCGTGCCGGCCTGGGCCGCCGGGACGGTCGACCCGGGCGCGGGGACCGCCAGCAGCGTCGCGGGGGACGGGAAGGCAGCGGGGACGCCGGCGGCGTGAGCGGGTGCTCCGAGGCGCGCGGCCGCGACCTCCCCCGCCGGCGAGCCCACGACCGCGGGCATGGAACGTCCGCCCGGCAGGACGGTGAGCGTCGAGCCCTGCCCCGCCGTCCCGCCGTCCGCCTGGCCGGCCTCGGACGGCGCGAGGCCGCCCTCCTCGCCGTCCTCCCGGCCGGGGAAGAAGACGTCCACCGGCCGGTCCCCCGTGGGGCGGGTGACCGGGAGTGCGGTGTTGGCCGGGATCAGGGCACCGAGGCCCCGGCCGAGGCCGCGTCGCTTCTCACTCACGCCTGCTCCTCCATGGTCACCGGGACGCCCCAGCGCAGAACCTGCTCCGCAAGCTCACGCGAGGCCTCCAGGTACGACAGGGCACCGCTCGAGGCGGGGTCGTACGTCATCACCGTCTGGCTGTGGCTCGGTGCCTCCGAGATGCGCACCGAACGTGGAACGGTCGTGCGGACGACGACCTCCGAGAAGTGGGCCCTGACCTCGTCCGCCACCTGCGCGGAGAGCCGGGTCCGCCCGTCGTACATCGTCAGAAGGATTGTCGACACGTGGAGCCGCGGGTTGAGGTGGCCACGGATCAGATCGATGTGCTTCAGGAGCTGCGAGAGCCCTTCCAGCGCGTAGTACTCGCACTGGATCGGGATGAAGACCTCTGTCGCCGCGACGAAGGCGTTGATCGTCAGCAGGCTCAGGCTCGGCGGGCAGTCGACGAAGATGTAGTCGATCTGCGGGAGGCCCTGCTCGTGCCGCTCGTCCAGGTACGCGTCGAGCGCCTTCTGCAGCCGCATCTCGCGCGCCACCATCGACACCAGCTCGATCTCCGCGCCGGCCAGGTCGATGGTCGCGGGCGCGCACCACAGGTTCGCGACGTCGGGGCACGGCTGGAGGACGTCGGCCAGCGGCATCCCCTCGACGATGACGTCGTACAGGCTGGGGATGTCGGCGTGGTGGTCGATGCCCAGCGCGGTCGAGGCGTTGCCCTGCGGGTCGATGTCCAGGACGAGCACCGTCAGCCCCGCCTGGGCCATCGCGGCGGCGACGTTGACCGTCGTCGTCGTCTTGCCCACGCCGCCCTTCTGGTTGGCCACGGTCAGGATCCTCGTGCGCGGTGGGGCCGGGAAGGGCTTGCCCACCAGGCTGATGCGGCGGCGGGCGTCCTCCGCGACCTGCACGGCCAGAGGTGTCGAATCGTCCACGAGGGGCAGGCTCCCCACCAGCGTCTGACGCTGCTGATCGTCGTCGTAGGGATGTGAGGTCGGCAGGTCGTCCGCCGGATACCAGGCGTCTGAGGATGGAGGCAAGGGAGCGTGCCGGGTCCCGACGTGGTCTCCGGTCGAACGCACCGCCGCCCAGTCGGTGATGTCGTTGACCTCGTGCATGGCAGGACTCCTGTCGACAGCTGCTGCTTCTCCGCTCTCAGCAGCAGTCTGCCCCTTCCGGAGGGCCGCCGTGCCAGGAGTGGCCGACTGGTGTCCTTCCTCGCCGTGCGGCCTGTGGTTCGCCGTTGTTTCACGGGAAACCAGGGGCGCTTCCCGGGAGATCAGGGGCACGTCCCGATGACCCCGCGCCGTCTCCTGCGGGCCCTGCGCGGCGTCCCGGATGGCCTGCGCCCTCCCGCGATGACCCGGAAGGGACGCGCTCCCGCGCTGCGCAGGGTCGGGGGCCTCCGGCACTGTTTCACGGGAAACGGGCGGCTGACCGCCTCGGGTGCCGGTCGCGGCGGCACCCGCCACGGTCCCGGCACCGGTTCCCGCGACCCACCCTTCGAGCCATCCCCGCGGAACGGAGGGGGAGTGCGCAGCCGGGGCGGTCCCCGCCGTCGGCTCGGGACGCCGATCGGCCTCGGGCACGTCCTGACGCCGAGCCTCCTCGCGCACACCCCTGGGCGGGGGTGGCTCGGTCCGGGACGCGAGGCGGAGGGGCTCGGTCACCGGGGGAACAGCCGACGCCGTCCCCCCGCCCCCCGCCCACGGGCCGCCGTCATCGGTCTCGCCCGTACCGCCCGGCGCCGCCGGATCGGTCTCTTCCGCCTGCGTGCCGATGACCGGACGCCGGGCGCCCGGCCCGGCGGGGAGCCCGTCGTGGAGGACCGTCAGACCACCCACCTCGACCGTACTGTCCTCGGGCGAAGCGGTCCCACCCTCCCGCAGGTCGACGCTCCCCGGACGCGGAGCGGCGGCAGCGGACGACGTTTCACGTGAAACCCAAGCGGTGAGCGCCGCCAGCGAGGCGCCGTTCCCCGAATGGACGTCGCCTCCGCCGATCCCCTCCGAGCCTGCCGGGGCAGTCGGGCCACGCCGTTCGGTGGCCGGCTCGAACAGAGTCCCCTGCGGCTCGACCGGCACTTCCATGGCATCGTCTGGAGCTCGCCTCGTACGGTTGCTCCCGACGTCGCGACCGCCGTCGGTCAGCCCGCGGCCCTCGCCGGGAGGAGACCAACCGATCCCTGTCTCCGCGACGTCCGCCCTCGCGAGCCCCGCCTCCGCTGCGGCGGACACGCGGCTCCACGGATCCGCCGACCGCTCACCCCTAGCCGCCGGGTCCTCGGGCGTCTCGCGACCTGCCTCGGCATCGCCGGCGCCCAGGAGGCGGCGGGCCGCCTCGACGGGGTCGAGCGTCATGGCGTCGACGGCGGCCGACGTCGCGGTACGACTCACGTCACGCCAGCTCATCCAGCCGATCACCGGCTCCGAGAGCGTCACCTCGACGGTGTCCGTCAGGCCCGGGTCCGGCACCTGCCCCGGCGAGGCGTCCTCCCCCGAGGCGGGTCGGCGGCGGGGGACGGACTCCCGGGGAATCACGAGGGCGCCACTGCCGGGCAGGCGAGTGCGACCGCCGGCAGCTGCCCCTCCACGGCCGGCGGGCGAGGGCGACCCAGCCCGACCCCTGCCAAGAGGTGCCATGCGGGGCAGACCGCCTTCGGTGCCGTCGGCGTCCTTCGGTGAACTCATGGCCAGGTCCTCACTCCGTCCGCCCCCGAGACCGTGGCCCGATCTCGTGGGCTGCCCCCGGCTGCTCACATCACCTGGCCCATCATGTCCCCTCGCCTCCGCCGGCCGGGGGCGTGCCACGTCCGCCGTACTCCTGGTTTCCTCGACCGAGCCGGACCGGCCCGGCCCCGTCCATCCGGCCGAGGGCCACCCCAGGGAGTCGCCCACCGCCGGGCGACGTCGGGGTGACCCTCCCGCCGCGGCACGCGCCTCTGGGCCCATCGACGGTGGCCAACCGAGCCCTCGGCCCCCTCCCCGCCCGGTGTCACCGTCGCTCTCCCCAGCCAGCGTCGGACGGTCCGAGGTTCCCCGTGCGTCGGGAGTTCCACGTGAAACGGCGGGCCGGTCCTCATCGTCGAGACGGGCAGGCTCGGAGGCTGCGTCCTGGTCCGGCTCGGTCGCGACCCGAGCCGTGACGATCGACAGCCCGGCTCTGGCCCATCGCTCGGGCCCGCTCGACGGAGGTGCGGGGCCACCGGCCGCCTCCTGGTACCTGTCGTCAGGGCGGGCGATGGTCGCGATCACCGGGGCTCGGACGGCTGCGCCGCCCCCCACCACGATCGCCTCCATCGCCGAGGCGGCGTAACCGTCCGGCACGGAGACGACGCTGAGCCACCGAGCCCAGGTGGCCGACCGTCGCTCCCGGCCGCGACGCTCGGCTGGGCTCAGTTCCGCGCGATCGCCCCCCGGGTCGGTCCTCTCGGCGTCGTCCCCGCCGGGCTCCGTGGCACGCCCTCCGGGTCTCCGGTCGGTCGAGGGCTCCTCATCCAGAGCTGGAGGCGGTCCACTCCCCTTGCGCCTTCCGAGGCCGGGGCCGTCGCCGTCCCCTCGGAGCGGCACCGACTCCCCCGACGGGGCATCGTCCGGCTGGCTGCCACGGCACGGCGTCGTCGTAGTGGGCCCAGGTCCCGCCGGACGCAAGGAAGGCCAGCCGAGCGAGGTGCCTGCCCCCACTCGCTCGACCTCCCCTACCGGGGGCCATCCCAGTCCGCACACCAGCGTCTCTCCATCCCCGAAGTGGCTCGCTCCCATCCTCACCCACCCACCTGACACATCGGGGATCCTCAGGGCGACGCGCCGCAACTGGTTCCGATTCTTTGCAGTCACCCTGCAACGGCGCCCCATGGCGATCCCAAAGGCTCGCGCCACCAGGCTCCGAAGCGCGGCCTGCTCTCCCGTTCCACGTGAAACGAGAGCGCCCCACGTCGCCTCGGCGGGGGTTCGCGCCCCCACTGGACTCTGGGCCGCGAACCCCTCCGGGCCCCGGGTCTGTCGGACTCATAGGACGCCAGGTCGGGCCCTGTCGCAGGGGCCCTCCTTCGATGGCGGGCGGGGGTGCACGCTTGGCCACCGCCCGGGTCGGCTCTCGGGCGAGCGGGGAGCGGGGACGTGGCGGGCGGGCGGAGCCCTCTGGCCCGCGTGCGTCCGTTCCGTGGGACCGACCCCGGCCACCGGTCCGAGGCAGTCGCGTCCGCTGAGTGTCGCCGCCTCGGCGCCAGCCTGGACCTGTCTCCAACGCCGTCAGACCGGTGCGCCGCGAGAATGAGGGCATCGGTGTCGTAGACGCGGCGCGATCTCCGGTCGAAGGTTCATGGCGACGCCGGGGCGATCCCCCGGAGACCTCGTGGTGACCAACCGGATCCCGAACAGCGCATGCAGGACCCTTGCTGTGCCGTTCCACGTGAAACGGAAGCACTCCAACGTCACCCCGGCGGGGGAGTCTCACTCACGCCCGCACTGTTGGCCACCGCGCCTCCGGTCTGCGCGCACGGGACTCGCATCCCACCAGGTCGAGCCCATCGCTGATGAGCTGACCCCTCCGATCATGGCCAGGCGCACGCTCGACGACCGTCGCACCGGCTCTCGCGCCCAGCCAGCAGACGGACGTCGACGGGCGGCCATCGGGATCCTGCACCCGACGTTCACTCAGCACGACCACCCCACCGCGCCGGCCGAGGAGCACCCTCGAGGTGGGCCAGCCTCCCCCCACAACTGGCGCTGCGTCCCGTACGGCCGCCGGACCTGGTTCGTCGGCGACCAAGGCACCCAGTAAACGCTTCGCCATCTCCGGTCAATGAATCGCCCCCGCACAGCACCCTCTATCCAAAGCCTTGCGGTTGCAGCGACCGATCGCGAGTGGCAGGCGCGAAGCCCGTTGCCGCCCCGGTGCTACCCAGGGAGGGAGCCGTGGCGAACCGGGCGCGAGTGCCTCGACGGGACCCGGTCCCGGCTCGGACCGGGTCCGCGGCGCCAGGTACCGGTACGCGCCCGCCAAGGGGCGGTACCCCGCGCCAACACGCCACCGACGGCCAGCCCCGCGGAGGACCGAGCGCACAAGAGGCCCCTTCGCGCCCAGGGCAGGGACCGGTCACGCCCGGGGTGCGCTCCCACCGTGAACCGACCGCGGGAGCGCACCGCCACCCCCGTTCACCACCGTCCTGGAGCACCTCCGGGTGAACCCATCCGGCCCGGGACGGGGACGGCACCGGACAGGGAGCAGCCGGCACGGTGCGCTCCAGCCACGCCCACCAGAGATCTAGAGACGTCGACGACGACCGGCGGGGGGAGACACACCCGTTCCACGTGAAACCGCACCCTCCGCCACGGGGCATGCCTCGGAACGCGAACCACCATCGCCCCGCACAGGGACGGCACAGTCGCACCGACCGGCGGGGACATCCGAGCTCAGTGGTCTCAGCCGAAAGTTCGTCGGGAGAGTCAGTCCGGGTCGAGGTAGAGGCCGCGGGCGAGGTCGAGGGCTTCCACGCAGCTGCCGACCGGGAGCCGATCAGGAAGGCGGACGCATCATGGTCGTCGTGGCCGGCCGGTAGATCGCCAGGCCCCATAGGTGAGCCGAGCCGCCGTAGCGCAGGCGGGCGAGCTTGAGGGTGGTGCCATCCTGCAGGACGCCGTCGATGTAGCTGAAGGTGCCCCGGTGATGCACGACAACACGTTCGAGCTGGGCCGGTGTTCGAGGGCTCGGTCGGCGAGCCGGTGCTGCAGCGACGCCGTCGAGTCGGGGTACTTCACCACGTGCGTCCTCCCCGCCGATCAGGGGCTTTCCCCGCGTGTCCTGCCGGTGCTGCGGGCCTACCTGGCAGCCGGGGATGTCCACTGCGGCCAGGTGATCGGCCGATGCAGGGACACCACCGGGATCGAACCGTTCGCCCGCCTGGTAGAGCAGCAGGTGATGACCAGCAAGCCGTACGCCTCCGGGTACCGGGTGTTCTGGATCGTGGAGAACGGCTCCTCTCACGGCGGGCAGACCTCGATCGACAGGATGGCCAAGGCCTGGCCCACCGCGCACCGGGGCCACACCCCGGTGCCACGCCTCCTGGCTGAACCAGTGCGAGATCTACTTCTCCGTCGTCCAACGGAAAGTGGTGTCCCCGAACGACTTCACCGACACCGGACAGATCCGCGACCGACTCACCGCGTTCGAGGCCCGCAACAACCGAACGCGCAGCCCTGCGGCTGGAAGTTCACCCGCCGCGACCTGCGCGACCTACTCCAGCGCCTCGAACACCACGGCGCCGACCACCCGCAAGCGGCACAGGCACCCCCGAGGAAACGTACGGCCGAGACCGCTAAGGACGGCGACGGTTACCGCGGTGCCCGCGGTGGGCGGCGGGGGAGCCGGCACGCCGCCCATCACTGACAGGCTCGTCCCCGACGGCGCCCGCAGCTCCCGACGGGCCGTCCCCCCGGCGACCGCGCCGGGACCGCGCCCGCCCCCGCCCGGTGGGGGGCTCACCAGCCAGGATCTCCACGACCGTGGCCGGCTCGTCCAGCAGCCCGTCCCCGACCGTGACGATGCGCCAGCCGGTGGCGCCGAGCGCCGTCAGACCGGCCTCTGACGCTGCGAGTTCCTCCGAGGCGGCACGCCCCTTCAGGGCCAGGAGCCGGCCACCGGGGCGTACCAAGGGCAGGCACCAGCCGGCCAGGACGGGGAGGGCGGCCACCGCGCGCGCCGTCGCGACGTCGAACGCCAGGTCGCCCCGGACCTCCTCGGCCCGGCCACGAAGCACGGTGACGTGCTCCAGGCCGAGATCCGACACCACCTCGGACAGCCAGACGACCCGACGCTGGAGCGGCTCCAGCAGGGTCACCTCGAGGTCGGACCGCACCAGAGCCAGCACGACCCCGGGCAGCCCGGCCCCGGACCCGACATCGACGACGGTCGACCCCGCCGGCACCAGCTCGGCGGCCGCGGCACAGTTCAGGATGTGCCGCTCCCACAGTCGCGGAACCTCGCGCGGGCCGACGAGGCCACGCTCGACGGCAGTCGTGGCGAGGTGGTGATGGAAGGCACGCGCCAGCTCGGCCCGATCCCCGAACAGAGCGGAGACGGCGCCCACCGGTTCCTCCGGGGGCGCCGCCGCCGTCTCACTCATCGCCCGTCACGCTGACGCCGCGGGCTGCAGTCACGGGTGCCCGTCAACTCGCCGGGAACACCACCACTCGACGGGAGGGCTCGACGCCCTCGGACTCGCTGCGCAGGCCCGCCGCCGCGACGACGTCGTGCACCACCTTGCGCTCGAACGCCGACATCGGGTCGAGCCGCACCGGCTCGCCCGACCGCTGCACCTCCTGGCAGGCCTTGGCCCCGACGTCCTCCAGGGTCCGGCGGCGCGCGGCCCGGAAGCCCGCGACGTCGAGCATCAGCCGGCTCCGCTCGCCCGTCTTGGCCTGCACGGCCAGCCGGGCCAGCTCCTGGAGGGCCTCGAGCACCTCGCCGCCCGCCCCCACGAGCCTGCGCAGTTCACGGCCGCCGTTCTCCTCGGCGACGATCGCCACCGAGGCCCGACCGTTCTCCACGTCGATGTCGATGTCCCCGTCGAGGTCGGTGATGTCGAGCAGTTCCTCGAGGTAGTCGGCGGCGACCTCGCCCTCCTCCTCGAGCCGCTTCAACGAGCCCGCCGAGCGCCGGGACGAGCGGGCCACGCCGTCGCCCTCCTCGTCGAGGTCCTCCTCGTCGGAGTCGCCCTCGTCGTCGGAGTCGCCCTCGTCGGAGTCGTGCGCGTCATCGGCATGGGTCGCTTCGGGTGCCTCGTCCGCGTCCGTCACCGTTTCCGGCACCTCGTACGGCTCGACCGCCGCGTCGTCGTTCCGGGCGTCCCCGACCGCGTGCAACGCCGAGGCTTCGACGGTTCCGGCCACGTCAGTGTCAGCCACCAGTACATCCCTCTCTCGTGACGAACGGGCCCCGAAGAGCCCCGGACCGGTGCGCCGATGAGGCGGCTACCGGCCCTTGGTCGGTCGCTCGCCCTCTCCGCGGCGCTTCCCGGCCTCGCCTGCGGAACCCCCGGAGCCCCCAGGACCCGCGGCACCACGCCGCGCGCCGGTGGCCGCAGGGCCTCTCGCGCCGGCGGTCCGCTGGCTCTTGGGCTGGCGCTTGGGCTGCTGGCGGGCGGGCGCGGGCGTCTCGCCGTCCACCTGGCCGGTCCCGGTCTCCTCGACCAGGTTCCGGGCGTCGGCACGGGGGGCGGGCGCGGGCGCCTCGGCCTCGGCCGCCACCTCGAGCGCCCCGGATCCCGCACCGGCCCGTGCCGGACCGCGCTTGCTCTTGGGCTGGCGCTTCGGCTGCTGGCGCTGCCGGTTGGCCGGCTCGGCGTCCCCGCGCTCCGACCCCGCCTCGCTCAGAAGGCTCCCGGCGGCCTCGTCGCCGCCCTTGCGGCCACCCAACAACCCGAGCACGCCGGCGGACCGGCCGGCACGGCGCGAGCGGCGCTCCTGCAGCGCCTTCTCGGCGGGGGAGCCTGGCGCGGGCATCCGGCGGATCACGTAGAACTGCTGGCCCATCGACCACAGGTTGGTGACGAGCCAGTAGATCAGGACGCCGATCGGGAAGTTGACGCCGGAGACGGCGAAGATCAACGGCAGGACGTAGAGGAGAATCTTCTGCTGCTGCGCGATCGGGTTGTCCATCGCCGAGGCCGGCATGTTCTTCATCATCAGCTGGCGCTGGGTGGTGAAGGTGGTGGCGGACATCAGGACGATCAAGATGATCGTCAGGATCCGCGTCGGAGTGGCGTTCGCGTGCATGAACGTGCTCGACAACGGCGCACCGAAGATCGTGGCGTGGTCGGCCTGGGCCACCAGGCGCTGGTCCAGGGGACCCACCGTCTGCTGGTGGGAGATGCCGTTCAGCACCCGGAACAGGGCGAAGAAGATCGGCGACTGCAGCAGCAGCGGCAGGCAGGAGGCGAACGGGTTCGTCCCCGACTCCCGGTACAGGGCCATCGTCTCCTGCGTCATGGCCTGCCGGGACGCCTGGTCGGTCTTCCCCTTGTACTTCTCCTGGATCTTCTTCATCTCCGGCTGGAGCAGCTGCATCCCGCGGGACGCCTTGATCTGCTTCACGAACAGCGGGATGAGCAGGATCCGGATGACGATCACCAGCCCGACGATGGAGAGGGCCCAGGTCCAGCCCGACTCCTCCGGCAGCCCGATCGCCGAGAGGACGGCGTGGAACGCCACCATGATCCAAGCGACGCAGTACTCCAGCGGTCGCAGGATGGTGTTCAGGAAGTCGCCCATAGCTCCTCGCCCGGTCAGGCGACGCGCCGCAGCGGCGCGCTCTCGTCGTGGCCGCTGGCATCCGCCGTCCGGCCTTTCGGGGGAACGGGGTCGACCCCGCCCGGGTTCCAGGGGTGACAGCGCAGCAACCGCCGCGCCGTCAGCCAAACACCGCGCAGGGCACCGTGGCGGCTGACGGCTTCGACGCCGTACGCCGAGCACGAGGGGTAGAAACGGCACGTCGGCCCGTACAACGGGGAGACGAACAGCTGCCACGCACGGAAGACCAGCAGGAGCACCAGGGCAGGCACCCGCCACACGAACCTCAGCACGACCAGGATCACCGGGCGGACGCCGTCGAGCGCGGACCTGTCGGCCATCACGAGCCTTCCGCTGGGGAGGTCCCCGACGCGCGGGCCGGGGACGACGGGCGCCGGTCCCGCAGCACGCGCGGGAGCAGCACGTCGAGGTCACCGCCCATTATCGCGGACGTGGCCCGCGCCGCCTCCGGGTTGGCCCGGACGACGACCAGCGCGCCAGCCGGAAGCTCCGGCAGGCGCGCTCTGACCGCCTCGCGCAGCCGCCGCTTCACCTGATTGCGGACGACGGCGGAACCCACCCGCTTGGACACCACGAATCCCACCCGGGCGGGACCCGCGGCGTCCGGCACCACCGTGGCGTGGACGACGACATGACGGCTCCCGGCGCGACGACCACCACGCATCGCGGCATGGAAGTCACCGCTCTGCCTCATCCGGTGCGCCGCCGGGAGCATGCCGACCGACCGCTCGCCTGACGGCGGCTCAGGCGGAGAGTTCGTCGCGCCCCTTGCGACGACGCGCAGAGAGGATGGCGCGGCCCGCACGGGTCCGCATCCGCAGCCTGAAGCCATGCGTCTTGGCCCGGCGCCGGTTGTTCGGCTGGAAGGTCCGCTTGCTCACCAGAAAACTCCACGCTCATGCTGCGAAAGGGGGACATGCAGCGCCGTCCAGGCTCACGTCGAGCCGAGTCGATGCTACCTGGACGCCGGACCTGCCGCTGCCCGTCACAGGCAGCGAACCAGGGTAGCTGTCAAGCTTCAGTACGGTACGGCCCCTCTGACCAGGGGGTCAAACCGGCGGCGTGGCAACCCGGCCCGCACCGCTGCCGGTGCGGCGGGCTCGGGGTGGACCGACGCGAGGGCGGGCCGGCGGGGCACGGGAGCGGTCCACCGGCCGACGCCGGCGGCCCTGCACCACTCGAGCCCTGTTCACGGCAGTACGCCTGCAGCCAGTAGTGTCACCAGCACGCACGGTAGCTGACTCCTTCGGGTCACCTGCCGATGGCCAACCGGCTATGGTCCTTGGTACTGCACTCCAGGACAGGGGCGACACGCCGGAGGATGCCGGCAGGGGCGGGCACCGGTGCACAGCCCCTCGGGGCGCGAAGCCCACCGGCTCGCCGAGCGGATCGGCCCGGCGCTCCAGAGAGTCCAGCCTCCGTGCACAGGCTGTGGACAAGTGTGTGGACGCGGGCCGGGACCGTGCACACTGAACCAGGGAGGTGTGACGCGGTGAGCACAGCAGGGGACGACTTTCCCGACATCTGGCGGCGAGCACTCGACGCGCTAGAGACGTCGAGCGTCACGCCCCAGCAACGAGCCTTCGTCCGTCTCGCCCGGCCCGTGGGCCTGCTGGACGGCACCGCGCTCCTCGCCGCCCCGAACGACCTCACCAAGGAGGTCCTCGAGCAGCGGATGCGGCAGAACATCATCGACCTGCTTTCCGCGGAGCTCGGCCGCCCCGTGCGCCTCGCCGTCATGGTGGACCCCAGCATCGCGACGAGCGCGCCGCCGCTCTCGGTGACGCCTCCGGCGCCCGCTCCCCCCGTGACCGGCCCCGCCCCGGCGCAGCCCTACGCCTCCGCCCAGCCCTACCCGCCGGCCCAGCCCTATTCCCCGCCGCAGCAGCAGCCCTACGCCCAGGCACCGCCGCAGCCCTACGGCGCGCCGCAGCCCTTCCCGCCGGACGGCGCCCGCGAGGTCATCGACGTGCGCGGGTTCGACGGTGTCCGCCCCGAGCGCCGCCCGCAGTACCCTTCCGCGGACCCGCTGGACCAGCTGCCGCCCGGTGACGCGCGGCAGCTCGGCGAGCCGACGCTCTTCGGCGACCACACCGGGGACCCCGCCCCCGAGGAGCGCTCCCGGGCCTCGCTCGCGGATCTCGACCACCGGGACGGCGGCGGCCACTTCGACGACCTCGCCTCGATCCCGCTCTACCGGCGTGACCCCGCTCCCGCCGACGACCCCGGGCGGCCGGGCGACCGCGACGTCCACGACCCCCGGTTCGGGGGCATGCCGCCGGCCCGCAACGACCACCCCGGCGACACCAGCCACATCGACCTCGCCCGGCCGGGCACGGGCCGTGGCGCCTCCCGGCCCAGCGGCTCCACCGAACCCCGGCTCAACCCCAAGTACACGTTCGAGACGTTCGTCATCGGCGCGAGCAACCGCTTCGCCCATGCCGCGGCGGTGGCGGTCGCCGAGGCTCCGGCCAAGGCGTACAACCCGCTCTTCGTCTACGGGGAGTCCGGGCTCGGCAAGACGCACCTGCTCCACGCGATCGGGCACTACGCGCTGAGCCTCTACCCGGGCGTGCGGGTCCGGTACGTGAACTCCGAGGAGTTCACCAACGACTTCATCAACAGCATCCGGGACGACAAGGCCAGCGCCTTCCAGCGCCGGTACCGCGACGTCGACGTCCTCCTGATCGACGACATCCAGTTCCTGCAGGGCAAGGTGCAGACGCAGGAGGAGTTCTTCCACACCTTCAACACGCTGCACAACGCCAACAAACAGGTCGTCATCACCTCCGACCTGCCGCCGAAGCAGCTGGCCGGCTTCGAGGAGCGGATGCGTTCCCGGTTCGAGTGGGGCCTGATCACCGACGTCCAGCCGCCCGACCTGGAGACGCGCATCGCGATCCTCCGCAAGAAGGCGATCGGCGAGCGGCTCCAGGTGCGCGACGACGTCCTCGAGTACATCGCCAGCAAGATCTCGACGAACATCCGGGAGCTGGAGGGCGCCCTCATCCGGGTGACCGCCTTCGCCAGCCTCAACCGCCAGCAGGTCGACCTGTCCCTGGCCGAGATCGTCCTCAAGGACCTCATCCCCACCGACGACACCTCCGAGATCACCTCAGCCACGATCATGGCTCAGACGGCCGCCTACTTCGGGCTGACGATGGAGGATCTCTGCGGGTCGTCCCGGTCCCGGGTCCTGGTGAACGCCCGTCAGATCGCCATGTACCTGTGCCGAGAGCTGACCGACATGTCCCTGCCGAAGATCGGTCAGCAGTTCGGAGGACGTGACCACACGACCGTCATCCATGCGGACCGCAAGATCCGTACTCTGATGGCGGAACGGCGCACCATCTACAACCAGGTCACCGAGTTGACGAACCGCATCAAGCAGACGTCGCGCGGCTGAAGCCGCACCAGCGACCGCAAGCAGGGCGCCCCGGCGCGGGCTGAGCTGCGCCATGCCCTTCGGGGCCGGACCGGGCGACGGAGCCCGAGGCGTTGACGCCGTCGATCGCCGGCCATCACAGGTCGGTCACGACCCCGCCACGGGCCCGTCACGGCCGCCGATCCGTCGCGCCGGCACGGACTTACCCACAGTGCCCACAGGGCACCCGTGGATATCTCGCGCCCGCGCTCGTTGCGATTCGCCCCGCCCTGCACCCGTACGAATACGCTCAGTATGTAGTCAACTACTGAGAGTCCCCACGGGCTGACATTGGCACTCATTGGTGCACAGCATGGGGACAAGGCTGTGGATAACACAGTCCCGCTCCGCGGCCCGTGCCCTGCGCCAGCCTCTGGACTGCGCCGGAGCGCTCGGCACGCCGCCCCCGGCGGTCGTCCCGAGGCCCCGATGACGGCCCGGCACCGACCCGGACGGGCGTTCGGCCCGAACACTCTTCAATGGGCCCGAAGGCGACCGGTGGACAACCTGTGGACGAAGGTGGACAACACTCGTCGCGCTGTGGAGCCGGACGCCTCGACAGTGGACGCCGTCCACACCACCGGTGGGCGGGTGCCGGCCCGTCCACCGCTCCTCCCCCGGACGGTCCCGCGTCGTCCACCACCCGTCCACCGCCTGCGGTGCCGTCACCAGCACGGATGCCAGTTGTCCACAGAATTCACAAGCGCTAAGACGACAAACCAAGGAGATAGCTGGAGAGGGACATCCACCCACACTCACCCGACCGACCCGATCCGGACCGAGCTCCGCTCCACCCCGACCCGAGGCTGTCCACGAGTCCGGCGACCAGGTTCACCCGGCCCCCTTCGCTCGCGTACTGTCGTCCAGGCAGGACGGAATCCTGCGGGGCTTCCAGAGCCCGGGCACGCACCTCCGGTCGCCCCACGCGACGGGCGGCACCCGACATCCCGTCGGCGCCTCCGCCGGGCACCTTGAGCCCACCGAGCACCTTGAGAGAGGCGGTATCCGTGAAGCTCCGCGTCGAGCGCGACGTCCTCGCCGAAGCGGTCACCTGGACCGCCCGCGCGCTGCCCGCCCGCTCACCCGTGCCGGTCCTCTCGGGGCTGCTGCTCGAGGCCGAGTCGGACGGCGTGCTGCGGCTGTCGAGCTTCGACTACGAGATCTCGGCCCGCATCGAGGCCCCCGCGGAGGTGCTCGACGGCGGCACCGTCCTCGTCTCGGGCAAGCTGCTCGCGGAGATCTGCCGGTCCCTGCCCGGTCGCCCGGTCGACCTCACGACCGACGGCTCGCGCGTCTCCCTGGTGTGCGGCACGAGCCGCTTCACGCTGCTGACCATGCCCGTCGAGGAGTACCCGACGCTCCCCTCGATGCCCGAGGGCTCCGGCCTGGTCGCGGGCGACCAGTTCAGCCAGGCGGTGGGCCAGGTGAGCATCGCGGCCAGCCGCGAGGACTCCCCGCCGATGCTGGCCGGCGTCCGGATGGAGATCGAGGGCGACGAGCTGACGCTCCTCGCGACCGACCGCTACCGGCTCGCGATGCGCACCCTCCCCTGGCGTCCGTCGTCCCGCGACGTGTCCGCCGTCGCGCTCGTCCGGGCCAAGACCCTGTCGGAGATCTCCAAGGCCCTCGGCGCCGGCGGCGACGTCACCCTCGCGCTGTCCGGCGGCGGCGAGAACGGGCTGATCGGCTTCGAGGCGGGCGGCCGAAGGACGACGTCGCTGCTCATGGACGGCGAGTACCCCCGGGTGCGGTCCCTGTTCCCCAGCGAGTCGCCGACCCACGCCGTCCTGGAGGTCCAGGCCCTCATCGAAGCCGTGCGGCGCGTGAGCCTCGTCGTCGAGCGGCACACCGCCGTCCGGCTGAGCTTCGCCGAGGGCGCCCTGACGCTCGAGGGCGGCCAGGGCGAGGATGCGCAGGCGAGCGAGGCGATCGAGGCGACACTGCACGGCGAGGAGCTCTCGATCGGCTTCAACCCGCAGTACCTGCTCGACGGGCTCGCGGCCCTCAACCGGCCCTTCGTGAAGCTCTCGCTGACCGCCCCGAACAAGCCTGCGGTCATCACCGGCCGGACCGCGGCCGAGGACGGCGACGGCGTGGACGACGACCACTACCGCTACCTGCTCATGCCGATGCGGCTCTGAGCCACCCGGCACCGCACCAGCAGGAACGAAACGAAACGACACGCACAGAGCCGCTGCCGTGGCCGTGAGCTGCCGATCCGCGCCGACGATGGCACGCTGAGGCTGACCGCACCCGCCTCACCCCTGGGAGATCGTCGTGCACATCGGACTCGTCGGCCTCGGCAAGATGGGCGGCAACATGCGCGCCCGGTTGCGCCGTCACGGCATCGAGGTCACCGGCTTCGACCGCAATCCCGACGTGTCGGACGTGGCCTCCCTCGAGGAGCTGGTGGCCGCCCTGCCGACCCCCCGCGCCGTCTGGGTCATGGTGCCCGCCGGCGCCGCGACGACGGCGACGGTCACCCAGCTCGGCGCCCTGCTGGAGCCGGGCGACCTGGTCATCGACGGCGGGAACTCGCACTTCACCGACGACACCGCGCACGCCGAGCAGCTGAAGGCGCAGCAGATCGGCTACCTGGACTGCGGCGTCTCCGGCGGGATCTGGGGCCTGGAGAACGGCTACGGGCTGATGGTGGGCGGCGACGCCGAGCTCGTCGAGCGCGTCATGCCCGTGTTCGACGCCCTCCGTCCCGAGGGCCCCCGCGAGGAGGGCTTCGTCCACGCGGGCGCCGTCGGGGCCGGGCACTACGCGAAGATGGTCCACAACGGGATCGAGTACGGCCTGATGCAGGCGTACGCCGAGGGCTACGAACTGCTCGCCGCGAAAGACATCGTCACCGACGTCCACGGCTGCCTGAAGGCCTGGTCGCGCGGCACCGTCGTCCGGTCCTGGCTGCTCGACCTGCTGGTCCGGGCGCTGGAGGCAGACCCCGAACTGGACGACATCAAGGGATACGTCGAGGACTCCGGCGAGGGACGGTGGACCCTCGACGAGGCGGTCGAGAACGCCGTCCCGATGCCGGTGCTCGCCGCGGCGCTCTTCGCCCGGTTCAGCTCCCGCCAGACCGACTCCCCGGCCATGCGCGCCGTCGCCGCCCTGCGCAACCAGTTCGGCGGGCACGCGGTCACCACCGCCGGCCCGACGAGCGGCAGCGGCAGCGTCAACTGAGGCGCCCGAGCCCCGTGCCGGTCCAGGCGCAGGTCCCCCCGCGTGCCGTCCGGCGATAGGTTCACAGGGTGCACGTCACCCACCTGTCGCTCGCGGACTTCCGCTCGTGGGCGGCCGTGGAGCTCCCGCTCGGACCGGGGGTGACGGCGCTGGTGGGCCCGAACGGTCAGGGCAAGACGAACCTCGTCGAGGCGGTCGGTTACGTGGCGACCCTGGGCAGTCACCGGGTCGCCACGGACGCGCCGCTCGTCCGGTTGGGCGCCCAGCGGGCCGCCGTGCGCGCGTCCGTCAGCCGCGGCGGCCGGACGGCGCTCGTCGAACTGGAGATCGTCGCCGCGGGTGCGAACCGCGCCCGGGTCAACCAGGCTCCGGCCAGACCACGGGACGTGCTGGGCAGGCTGCGGACCGTGCTCTTCGCGCCCGAGGACCTCTCGCTCGTCAAGGGCGACCCCGACGGGCGCCGCCGCTTCCTCGACGACCTGCTCGTCGCGCGGGCGCCTCGGTTCGCCGGGGTCCGCTCGGACTACGAGCGCGTCGTCCGGCAGCGCAACGCCCTGCTCAAGGCGATCAAGGCGGGCCGGGGGGACGTGCGCACCCTGGACGTCTGGGACGAGCAGCTCGCCGCGGTCGGCGCGGACCTGCTCGCGGGCCGCGTCTACCTCACCCACCACCTGCGCCCGCACGTCGTCGCGGCCTATGCGGCGCTCGCGGCGGGGCGCCACGAGGCGTCCGTCACCTACCGCAGCAGCCTCGGGGACGACGTCGGCGAGGACGCCCGACCCGGCCGCGACCTGATGCGGGACCGGCTGCAGGAGGAGCTGGTGCGGCGCCGTCCCGCCGAACTGGAGCGCGTCGTCAGCCTGGTCGGTCCCCACCGGGACGACCTGTTCGTGGGTCTCGGCCCGTTCCCGGCCAAGGGGTTCGCCAGCCACGGCGAGTCCTGGTCGCTGGCGCTGGCGCTGCGGCTGGCGTCGTACGAGCTGCTCCGCGCCGATCCCGGGCCGGAGGGGGACGGCGAGCCGGTGCTCGTCCTCGACGACGTGTTCGCCGAGCTGGACGCCGGGCGGCGCGACCGGCTGGCGGCCCTGGTCGCCGGGGCGGAGCAGGTGCTGGTCACCGCCGCCGTCCCGCAGGACGTCCCGGACGCGCTGACCGGCGTCCGGGTGGACGTCGACGCCGGGGAGGTGCGCCGTGCCGGCTGACGAGACCCCCGGATCGCCAGGTAGCGAGCCGCAGGGCCCGGACGCCGTCCGGTCGGCCCTCGGTCGCGCCCGGGCCGCCGCCCGGGCGAAGGGGCTGCGCCCCGGATCGCCCGCCGTCTCCCCGGCCGAGGCCGGGCGCCGCCGTCGCGGCCTGGCCGACACCCTGCGGTCCGGTGCCCGGGCCGACGCCCGGGACCCCCAGTCCCTCGGGTCGACCCTCGGGCGGCTCGTGGCCGAGCACGGCTGGCAGACGCCGGTCGCGGTGGGCGGCGTGATCGGCCGGTGGGACCAGGTGGTGGGCGCGGACATCGCCGCCCACTGCGTCCCGACGTCCTTCGAGGACGGCGTGCTCACCGTGCAGGCGGTGTCCACCGCGTGGGCGACCCAGGTGCGGCTGCTCGTGCCCTCCCTCATGCGCCGCCTCGCCGAGGAGGTGGGCGAGGGCACGGTCACCAAGGTCATGGTCGTCGGCCCGACGACGCCCTCCTGGCGGCGCGGCCCCCGGGTGGCGCCGGGCAGCCAGGGCCCGCGCGACACCTACGGCTGACGCGCGCCGCGGGGCCGGTGATCGCGTCGCTCAGGGCGTCTGTGACGGCCTCAAGCCCCCCAGCGCGTATCGGGACCCGACCCACGCCGGGCTCTCGCGCTCAAGCAGGCTTCTAGAGCCCGTGACACGGCCCTGACACCAGCAGAGGAAGAGGCTTGCGGGCTACGAAGGGAGTAGACTGAGCCCTGTTGACGGTCAGCGTCCTGGTGCCGGCCGCAACGGGTGCTTTGGGGAACCGATACCGAGGAGGGTTCGCCCGTCGCGCACCGCCCCGCTTCGAGCCTGCCCCGGCAGGCTGCCGAGAGACCGCTAGGAGCCAAGCGACCCGTGGCCGAGCCGACGAGCCCCCTCCCCGACGACCCGGAGCACTCGGACGGTGCGGCGGGCTCCAGCATCCAGCGGGGCCCCCGGCCCGTCGAGAACGCCTACAACGCCGACGCCATCCAGGTGCTCGAGGGCCTCGAGGCCGTCCGCAAGCGCCCCGGCATGTACATCGGGTCGACCGGCGAGCGCGGCCTGCACCACCTCGTCTACGAGGTGGTCGACAACTCGGTCGACGAGGCCCTCGCCGGCTACTGCGACCTGATCGAGGTCACCCTCCTCGCGGACGGCGGGGTGCGGGTGGTCGACAACGGCCGAGGCATCCCCGTCGACATCGTCAAGAGCGAGGGCAAGCCCGCCGTCGAGGTCGTCCTCACCGTCCTGCACGCCGGCGGGAAGTTCGGCGGCGGCGGGTACGCGGTCTCCGGCGGCCTGCACGGCGTCGGCGTCTCCGTCGTCAACGCCCTGTCGGACCGGCTCGACGTCGAGGTGCGCCTCAAGGGGTACGTCTGGCGGCAGTCGTACGACACGGGCGTGCCCATGGCGCCGCTGGCCCGGGGCGAGGAGACGACGACGACCGGCACCACGGTCGTGTTCTGGCCGAGCACCGAGATCTTCGAGACCACCGTGTTCGACTTCGAGACGCTGCGCTCGCGGTTCCAGCAGATGGCCTTCCTCAACAAGGGCCTGCAGATCTCGCTCACCGACGAGCGCCCCGAGCACCTGGACGACGAGGGCACGGCTCCCAGCGCGACGTACCGGTACGACGGCGGCCTGGTCGACTACGTGCAGCACCTCAACTCGTCCAAGAAGAACGAGTCGATCCACGCGGAGATCATCGACTTCGAGGCCGAGGACACCGTCCGCAAGCTGTCGGTCGAGATCGCGATGCAGTGGACGACGGGATACTCCGAGAGCGTCCACACCTACGCGAACACGATCAACACGCACGAGGGCGGCACGCACGAGGAGGGCTTCCGGGCGGCGCTGACGGCGCTCGTCAACGAGTACGCGCGGGAGAACAAGCTCCTCAAGGAGAAGGACGAGAACCTCACCGGGGACGACATCCGCGAGGGCCTGACCGCCGTCCTTTCGATCAAGCTCGCCGAACCGCAGTTCGAGGGCCAGACGAAGACCAAGCTCGGCAACAGCGAGGCGAAGGCGTTCGTGCAGCGCGTCGTCCGCACCGAGCTGTCGGACTGGTTCGACCGGCACCCGCGCGAGGCGAAGGACGTCATCGGCAAGTCCATCCAGGCGGCGGCCGCCCGGATGGCGGCGCGCAAGGCGCGCGAGGTGATCCGGCGCAAGGGCCTGATGGCGGGCGGCGGCCTGCCCGGCAAGCTGGCCGACTGCCAGTCGACGAAGCCCGAGGAATGCGAGATCTACATCGTCGAGGGCGACTCGGCGGGCGGCTCGGCCAAGTCGGGCCGCGATCCGCGCATCCAGGCGATCCTCCCGATCCGCGGCAAGATCCTCAACGTGGAGAAGGCCCGGATCGACCGGGTCATGTCCAACCAGGAGGTGCTGGCGCTGATCAGCGCCTTCGGCACCGGGGTCGGCGAGGACTTCGACCTGGAGAAGCTGCGTTATCACAAGATCGTGCTCATGGCCGACGCCGACGTCGACGGCCAGCACATCACGACCCTGCTGCTCACCCTGCTGTTCCGCTTCATGCGCCCGCTGGTGGACGGCGGGTTCGTCTACCTCGCCCAGCCGCCGCTGTACAAGATCAAGTGGCAGAAGTCGACCCCGGACTACGTCTACTCCGACCGTGAGCGGGACGCCGTCGTGGCCGCCGGCCTGGAGGCCGCCAAGCGCCTCCCCAAGGAAGAGGGCATCCAGCGGTACAAGGGTCTCGGCGAGATGAACGCCGACGAGCTGTGGGAGACCACGATGGACCCCGCGCACCGGATCCTGCGCCAGGTCACCCTCGACGACGCCGCCGCCGCCGACGAGATGTTCGCCGTCCTCATGGGCGAGGACGTCGAGTCGCGGCGCTCGTTCATCCAGCGCAACGCCAAGGATGTCCGGTTCCTCGACATCTGACGGCGCAGAACCCGAGACCCCAGCTCCACGTCCCAGCGGCCAGTAAGGGAATCCGTTGACCGAGCAGCCTCCCGTCCCCCCCACCGGCGGCACCACGGATCGCGTCGAGGCGATCGACCTGCAGCTCGAGATGCAGCGCTCCTACCTCGACTACGCGATGAGCGTGATCGTCGGCCGGGCGCTGCCCGAGGTCCGGGACGGGCTGAAGCCGGTGCACCGCCGCGTCCTGTACGCGATGTACGACGGCGGCTACCGGCCCGACCGCGGGTTCTCCAAGTGCTCCCGCGTCGTCGGTGACGTCATGGGCCAGTACCACCCGCACGGCGACAGTGCGATCTACGACACGCTCGTCCGGCTGGCACAGCCGTGGTCGCTGCGCTACCCGCTGGTCGACGGCCAGGGCAACTTCGGCAGCCCGGGCAACGACCCGGCCGCCGCGATGCGGTACACCGAGTGTCGCCTGGCGCAGCTCGCCATGGAGATGGTCCGCGACATCGACAAGGACACCGTCGACTTCTCGCCGAACTACGACGGGCGCACGCGCGAGCCCGACATCCTCCCCAGCCGTTTCCCCAACCTGTTGGTGAACGGCGCGACGGGGATCGCGGTCGGGATGGCGACCAACATCCCGCCGCACAACCTGCGCGAGGTCGCCGACGGCGTCCAGTGGCTGCTGCAGCACCCGGAGGCCACCGACGAGGAACTGCTCGCGGAGCTGCTCGACCGGATCAAGGGACCGGACTTCCCCACCCGTGCCCTGATCATGGGGACCCGCGCCATCGAGGACGCCTACCGGACCGGTCGCGGCGCGATCACCATGCGGGCCGTCGTCGAGGTGGAGGAGATCCAGGGCCGCACCTGCCTGGTGATCACCGAGCTGCCGTACATGGTCAACCCCGACAACCTCGCCGCGAAGATCGTCGAACTGGTGGCGAACGGCCGGGTCGCCGGGATCGCGGACCTGCGCGACGACTCGTCCAGCCGGACCGGGATGCGGATCATCGTCGTCCTCAAGCGGGACGCGATCGCCAAGGTCGTGCTGAACAACCTCTACAAGCACACCCAGCTGCAGGACACGTTCGGCGCGAACATGCTCGCGCTCGTCGACGGCGTCCCTCGGACCCTGAGCGTGGACAAGTTCGTCCGGTACTGGGTCGACCACCAGATCGAGGTGATCGTCCGGCGGACCCGCTACCTGCTGGCGGAGGCCGAGCGGCAGGCCCACATCTACCGCGGGTACGTCAAGGCACTGGACGCGCTCGACGAGGTGATCGCGTTGATCCGGCGCTCGCCGTCCGCCGACGAGGCCCGCGCCGGCCTGATCGCGCTCCTCGACATCGACGACGAGCAGGCGCTCGCGATCCTCAACCTGCAGCTGCGCCGGCTGGCCGCCCTGGAGCGGCAGGAGATCAGCAACCGGCTGGCCGAGCTCGAGGAGCAGATCGCCGACTACAACGACATCCTCGCTTCCCCGCCGCGGCAGCGGTCGATCGTCTCCGAGGAGCTGGGCGAGATCGTCGCCAAGCACGGCGACGAGCGGCGCACCCGGATCCTGCCCTTCGAGGGTGACATGGATGCCGAGGACCTCATCCCCGAGGAGGAGGTCGTCGTCACGATCACCCGGGACGGGTACGCCAAGCGGACCCGCTCGGACGCCTATCGTGCCCAGCGCCGCGGTGGCAAGGGCGTGCGCGGCGCCCAGCTGCGCAGCGACGACGTCGTCGAGCACTTCTTCGTGACGTCCACCCACCACTGGCTGCTGTTCTTCACCAACCTCGGCCGGGTCTACCGGGCGAAGGGGTACGAGCTGCCGGAGGGCGGCCGGGACGCCAAGGGGCAGCACGTCGCCAATCTCATGGCGTTCCAGCCCGGCGAGCAGATCGCCCAGGTGCTCGACATCCCCGACTACGAGCACGCGCCCTTCCTGGTCCTGGCGACCCGGGAGGGACGGATCAAGAAGACCCGGCTGTCGGAGTACGACTCCAACCGGTCGGGCGGCGTCATCGCGATCAACCTGCTCGACGACGACGAGCTGGTCTCGGCGCGGCTGGTCGACGCGGGTGCGGACATCATCCTGGTGTCCCGCAAGGGCATGTCGGTGCGGTTCACGGCGGACGACGAGGCGCTGCGGCCCATGGGCCGGGCCACCTCCGGCGTCACGGGCATGAAGTTCCGCCAGGGCGACCAGCTGCTGTCCATGGACGTGGTCCGGGACGACGACGCGTACGTGTTCGTCGTCACCGAAGGCGGTTGGGCCAAGCGGACCAACCTCGCCGAGTACCGGGTCCAGGGTCGCGGCGGTCTCGGGATCAAGGTCGCCAAGCTCAGCGACGGGCGTGGCGACCTGGTCGGCGCCATGATCGTCGGCGACGACGACGAGGTGCTCGTGGTCATGGAGCGCGGCCGGGTGGTGCGGTCCGCGGTCGGCGAGGTGCCGGCCAAGGGACGCGACACGATGGGCGTCGTCTTCGCCAAGCCGGACGCGGGTGACCGGATCATCGCCGTGGCCCGCAACTCCGAGCGCGGGCTGGGTGCGGCCGAGGACGCCGTCGAGGAGGGCGCCGATCTCGTCGAGGACGGTGTCGACGGTCCGGAGGGCGCGGCGGCGGACGCCGTCGTCGACGTCGACCTGCCGGCGGACGATGTCGTGCCCTCCGAGACCCTCGACGAGGCGCCGGACGGGGACGACGAGGTGTGATCCGAACGGATCCCCGATCACTCTCGGTGGCACGGCGTCAGGTCGTGACCTAGCCTCGCGGTAACCTGGTGTCCGCGCCGCCGCGGGACGTGCCGCTGGGGTGAATCAACGGGTGGGTGTCCGGGGGATGCCGTACCGTCGATGGCGTTCGACGTAGTGGAGGTGGCGCGTGAGTCAGCCCGACCAGGTGTCGCGAGCGGGCAGTGGCTCCGCGAAGCGGGGGGGATCCGCGAGCGGGACGGACGAGTCGGAGCTTCCGACGGTGTCCGCGAGCAACGGTGGCGAGCCCATCGGCGTCGCGGGGGCGGATCCCTCGGCGACGGTGCGCAGCACGCTGCCGACCCGGCCCGCGCCCTCCGGGGGGACAGGTGCGCCCGGCGCGGCGCAGTCCTCTGCCGCGACGATCCGCCAGCCGATGCAGGCCCGGCCGACGGCGCAGCCACCGGCTCCCGCGTCGTCGAGCGGGCCGCCGACGGCGAACCAGCTGTTCGTCCCGGCCAGTAGCAAGCGGCCGTCCCCACCGGCCGGGCCGTCCTCCGCGCCGAGCCCGTCGGCCCCGCCGACCGCCCCGGCACCCACCTCCCCGCCCCCGGCGACACGCCCGGCGTCGTCCGCCGCGCCGCAGACGGTGCAGCGGCCGGCCGAGGCTCCGCCGTCGCCGTCGCCGTCGCCCGCGCCCTCGGCGCGTGAGGCGTCCTCGGGCCGTCACGAGCCTCCCGCGGGCCGCGGCAACCCGGCGGATCGAGGGAACCCCGCGGACGGCGTCGGGCAGCCGTCGCCCACGCGCCAGCCCTCCGGTCGCCAGCCGTCGGGCGCGCCCGGTGCGCCGTCCCGGTCGGACGAGGGCTCCGTCTCGGGGCCGACCGTCCGGATGGATCAGTCCGTGCTGGGCCCGACCGTGCGGTCCACGCCGCCGCCCGCCCCCGCGCCGTCGGCCCCCCAGCCGTTCCGGCCGATGTCGGCGCAGCCCCGCCCCATGATCCCCCCGGCGCCCAGCGTGCCGACGTCGGGCCGCCCGCCGACGTCGCTGGGCGGGGCTCCGATGGGCGCGCCGCCGGCGCCCTACGGTCAGCCCTCGCCCACCAGGGCGCCCCAACCGGCGCCCGGCCCGATGGCGCCGGCGCCGGTCACGCACCAGCAGCCCTATGGGTCGCGACCCGCGGAGTACGCCCCCGAGCCCCAGCGCGGCCCGGCACCCATGACGGCTGCTCCGACGCAGGCAGACGGGGCGAGCGGACCGCGCAAGGTGCGGCTGACGGTCGCCC
>Ga0302322_100000730_pt1 | contig 25649 bp, 22 predicted proteins | sample Fen_T0_2_FD_203757 | JGI IMG/M metagenome (GOLD analysis project Ga0302322, IMG submission 203757) | Peat permafrost microbial communities from Stordalen Mire near Abisko, Sweden - Fen_T0_2 | ecosystem: Environmental > Terrestrial > Soil > Wetlands > Permafrost | place: Sweden: Abisko...
GGATGACGTCCGGCGCGGCCTGGCGCGTGGCAACGCCCTGCTCGGTTCGCTGAGCTCCGCAGCGCGTGCGGAGGGGCCGCTGCGCGGTGAGGCCATCGTCCGCGCGACCGTGGCCGCGGATGGCAGCTTCGGCAATGTCGAGTTGCTCCGGGGTACGGCGGCGGAGTGGTCCGCCGTTTTGAGTGCTTTTCGACAGCTCGCCGCGCGCAAACACGTTCGTTTGCCACCCGGCGCAAAGGGCCTACGCGTGACCTTCAGCGTCAAAGCGAAAGTCCAACGCCCGAGCGGCAAAGAAGCGGACGAGACGGCGATTGCCGTCGCCGACCCCTCACTCGCGCCGAACGGGCTCGTGCCCCAGGGTGATTTCGACTTGGCGGATCTCGGCGGCGGTTCGCAACGGCTCGTCTACGCGCACGTGCTGTCCGAAGAAATTCTCTGAGCGCGGCCCCACGTCACTTCATCAGTGAAGGCTCGAAAGTCAGGAACAGCACGCCGGGCGAGCTGAGGCTGAAGGTTTTGCTGAACGTGGTGCCGCACAGTGCGTGCGCGACGGGTTCGGCGGGGGAGTCCATGCTGCTTCGCAGCGCCTGCCAGTCGTCGGCGCTCATCGCGTCCATGGTCTTGCGGCCCCCTTTGTCCCAAGTGGCGAACGAGTTGCCGCGCACGTCGTCCACCCGATACGCGGTGACGTCGTAGGCCATCTTGGGATTCAGCCCGGAAACGGTGATGCCGAAGTCCTGAGCGTTGGCCACGTCGTAGTACTTAGAGTCTCCGGGGCCGCCGCCCGGATTCTGCCCGTTGTACAGGATGACCTGCACGCCCGAGTCTTTCGTGCTGCGCGAAGCCATACCGCCCACGTTCCCCGAGCCCTGAATCGTGAGCGACAGCTGCTCATCGCCCATGCCGGTCAGGAACTTGTACGCGTTGTAGGCGGGCTTCTTGATGCTCTCGCGGTTCAATAGACCCATGGCGCCGATGAACGGGTTCTTCTCGGCGGCGTAGTCCCCCTGGTCTTGATAGCCCTCATCGAAGACGTCCGACAGCGTCCACCAAGCGTACGTGATGGGGAAGCGCCGGCCATCCTTGGCGCAGCGCTGCGCGATATTCGCATACGTCTGCGCGACGAACGCCGCGCCTTGATTCGTTTCCTGCGGTTCCCAAGCAGGCTCGCCCGAACCGCCCAAGAGGCCGAACTGCCAGGTCGGCCCGAACTCAGTGACGGCGATCCGCACTGAGTTTTTCCCGTAGCTGTCGAGCAGATCGAGTCCCTTGAAATAGCCCCCAACGGAACCGTCGAGGAAGGACCAAGTGTGGAAGCTGAAGAAGCCGAGGTCGCCATTCGTAGTCTTGATGTGGTCGAGGAACTGAGTGCCCGCCATTGAGCCATCCGTCAGCTCGGCCGCTTGGCTGGATACCGGGCCGCCCACGCGGCCGTTGGGTAGCACCGCATGCACGCCGGCCGCCGACTTGTCGAACAGCTTGAAGTAGTCATTCAGCGTAGCCTTCCAGAACTTGCCATCCGCGTTCGTGCCTAGCTTGCTGCAGCACTCGGGCTCGTTCCAGACCTCGAAGTACCAAGAGTTCACGACGTCCGCCGTGTAGCGCTCGACGCTGTGCTGCACGAAGGCCTGCACCAAGCCCTGCCAGCGGTCATAATCTTTCGGCGGCGAGACGATCATCTTCCAATCGAAAACGGTCTCTGATGGGTCGGCGGCCAGCGCCGAGGGCATCGACGCGAGCTCGATGATCGGCGCGACGTGGTTCTGAACCAAGAAATCGAAGATGATGTCCGAGCGCGTGAAGTCGTAGACGGGTTTGTCGGCTACCTCTGTGTAGATCCCGATATCGTCGTGGAAGAGGCCGTGCGCGCGGACGCTCGTGAGCCCGAGTTCTTTGACGGAATCCACCGTCTGTTGCTTCAGCACATCCGACCAACGCTTCCCGTCGTGGTTCAGCTTGTCTTGCGACTGGAATGCTGCAGGCAGCACACTCTGGTTCAGATACAGGCCCAGGCGTCCGAGACCGAAGGTCGTCCAGAAGTGCGGCAAGGCCCCGAGCGACGTTCCGCCAGCGCTCACCTTCTGAGCGGCTCCGCTGACATCGTCTTTGGGAAGGTCGCCCTGGCAGGCAACGGTCTCGATGGTCGGCGCGCCGCCAACCGGCATGAAGCTGCCAGCACTGCCGCTCGTTTCGCCGCTGCCGCTCGCTCCGCCGCTGACGAACGCCCCGCCGCTGCCGCTCGCTCCGCCGCCGACGAGCACTCCGGCACTGCCGCCCCGCGTCGCGGTCCCGCTGGAGCCTCCGTTGGACATAGTGGTGGCGTCGGGGCCGGTCTGGCCGCAGCCGCTCAACGTCGCCGCCAAAGGGATGAGCAGTCCGCAAATGGTGTGGGCGCGCAGGCGAGAAAGAATCGTCGAACGACCGTGCATCTTACGCTTCTAACGTAACTTCCGCCCGCGGCCACGCCTTTCGCGATCAGGGGCGAGCTTCACGCGCTCATTCTCGATCGCGTACACAAGGAGGCTGCAATTTTGGACGCTCTTTGGACCCGCGCAGATTGGCAAGCAGCCTTCCGAAAGCGGCGTTGCTCGCCGCCGAACGCACGAGCCGAGCGCACCTGCTCTCGGGTTCGCTCACGGAATACCGCTCAGGCAGCCCAGAAAGACGCTGCTATCGCTGGCAGGAATTGCGGCGCCCACGAAGCGAATCAGCCGCTTTTGACTCGCCGAACACTCGGCCACGATCGCGGGATTTCCGAGCGGCGAAATGGCGCCATTGGCGTCCATGCGCGTTTGATCGATAACGCAAAAGCCGTTGACGCTTGCCGGGGGCAACAGCTCGTTTTGGCAGGCGTGAAGCGGCGAACTCGGGTCACTGGCGGTGCCCGGAGTCTGCACGATTTCGCAGCCGCAGTAGCTGTCACAGCCGCTATCGCCGCCGCTGCCGTCTCCGCAGCCGGTGAAGCGCAGCGCTTGCTTCACGGCGGCGAGTCGTGCACTCGTCAACGCCGCTCGTGCGGGTTGTGAGCAATCGCACGGTCCCATTTCGAACTCCGCGATGAAGCAGTTGGCTTGACCGTCGGTGGCGCTGCCCGGCAAGCCGAGTGGCAGTGATCGGGGAAAGCAGCGCGGCGGACCGCCGCCCTGCCCGACGACGATTTGAGCGACCCAGATGTTTTGCGCTCCGCCCGAGTCCGAGCCACCGTTTTGCGACCCGCTGCGGTCCCCGCCCACTTCTCCCGGAGTACCGCCGCTCGCGCTCAACCCGCCGATGCCGCCCGGTGCCTGCGTCCCAGCCGCCCCCGCCGAAGCGGCCGCGCCCGGCGAGGCTGCACCTTCGCTCGAACCACACGCGCCGAGCAAGGCGCAGGCCGAGACCAGCATCGTCCCCAAGACGCCATTGCCCCAGGCTCTCATCTGGGCAGTGTACGTCGCAACGCGGGGCTCGTGCGAATGTGCGGCGATTCCCCGCTCAATCCCCACCCGCAAAGCCATCGCGTCGCTTGACCCGCGCGCTAGCGCCCGCTTAGCGTAGCCGCGATGCAGCTCGATGCCGCCTCCCGCGTCGGCGCGGGCATCTCGAACGAGGGGCGCAAAGCGAGGCTTTGGGGCCACTTGGCTGCAGCGCTGGTGGCCGTTGGCAGCACGATCCTGATGACCTGGCCCCTGGCCGCAAACGCCGGGCATGGATTGCTGCGCGCGCCGTATTTCTGGGACGCCTACACCAACGCGATGATCTTGGGCAGCCGGGTGGATGCCGCCGTCGGGCGCGGCGCGTTGTCCCTCTACGACGACTACTACTTCGCGCCGCTGCCGAATTCGATCGTGTTCAACGAGAACCTGTTCGGGCTGTCTCTGTTGTTCGCCCCGTTCTACTTGCTCGGCCACGATCCGCTGTACGCCTACAATCTCACGCTTCTGGTCTCGCTCGCGCTCTCCGTGTTCTTCACCTATCTGCTGGTGTTGCGCCTAACCGGCAGCGCGCCGGCGGGGGTCGTCGCAGGAGTCGCCTTCGCCTTCTGCCCGTACGTGTTCTTCGAGATTGGCCGTATCCAGCTGGTCGCCACGCAGTGGGTCCCCGCGTGCTTTTTGTTCCTTCACCGTGCATTGGAGGATCGGCGTCCGCGGGACATCGTTGGCTTCTGGCTGTGCATTCTGCTGCAGATTGGCACGGGCCTGTACACCCTGATGTTCATGGTGCCACTCCTGGCACTTGCCGGATGCACTCTGCTGGTCAGGAAACGGCCGGGGAGCAATTTCTACTATTGGTTCGGCGCCAGCGCTCTGACGGCGGGGGTCGTCGCGCTGGGCATGGTGTATCCGTACTTTGCAGCGCGGCACGACTTCAATCTGCAGCGCAGCCTATCCTTTGCCTCGAGCTATGACGGCAAGCTCGGCTTCTTCGCCAACGTGTACGAATCCAATCGCACCTTGACGAGCCTGCATCATCAGGCCCCGCAACCGGGAGCGCACGAGGAGATCGCGTTTCCCGGTTTCTCGGCGCTCTTGCTTTCGTTCGTGGCCCTCGCGGTGCCCGCGTCACGCGCGCTACGGCGCGGCGGCGCCAAGCTCGCGCTGCTTTCGCTCTCGTGCTGGTTTTCGCTGCTGCTCGTCGCCGCGGGGGTCAGCTTGCTCGGGCACAGCATGCTGCCGGGCGTGCTCGTCTTCGGCGTTGGCGCTTGGCAATTGGCTCGTCAGCGCGTGTCCCAGCCGTTCGCTGGGAACAGAGGTCTCTATCTCGCGGTCCTGTTGCTTTCGGTGCTGATGTTCCTGGGGCTTTTGCCGGTGACTTGGGATGGCGCCCCGGTGCGCGGCCTTTATCATTACTTTTACAGCTACTTTCCTGGATTCGATGGCATCCGCAAAGTGAGCCGGCAAGCCGTCATGACGACCTTCGCGGTCTGCATCCTCGCGGGGTTCGGCGGCAGCTGGCTGTTCCGGCAGCTGCGCACGCCCGGTATTCGGCTGCTTGCGTCGACGCTGATACTAGGCGCCATTTGCTATGAGCTCCGCTGCTTCCCGCATCCCCTCGAACGCGTGTGGGCCGGAGATGAGCTGCCCGCCGTGCTGCGCTTCGTTGCATCGCTGCCGGCTCCGGACCTGATCGCTTCGCTACCCCAAGACGCGGGGCGGCAACTCTTCGGCGGCGACGCCGGGATGGCGCTCCACAACTACCTGTCGCTCTATCACAAGCATCGCTTCGTCAATGGGCAGTCGAGCTGGCAACCGCCGGTCACCGAGTTGGCGCTGAGCGCGCTCGAGCGGCTGCCCGATGACGGAGCGCGACGCACCCTATTGGCGATGGGGACCCGTCACCTGCTGATATTCGGCGGGGATCTCGGACCGGAGCAAGAGGGCCTCTCCGCCCAGCTCGTTGCACGCCCCACGCAGTATCGCCGTATTTTCCAGCAGGGGTCGGACAGTGTGTTCACGCTGCTGTCGGAGGGCGAGAAAACCTTGGCGCTGCTCGAACCACCTCCGCTGCCTGCGCGTGCCGAGCTCGTTCCCTCGGCCGAGCTTCGCGCTCGAGCTTTGCTCGAGCCGGACCGCGCCGGTCTGGCCGTCGACGGCGAGCGGGACACCTTCTGGACGACCGGCTGCGTTCAGGAGCAGGGCCAATCGTTCGAGGTCGAACTCAGCGAGCCACGTTCGCTCGTCGCGCTCGAGATCGAGGCCCCACGACGAGTGATGGACGTTCCCGTGTCGTATCGCTTGAGCGCAGCCAACGGGGCCGATGACCTCGGCACGATTTTGGAGCAGAGCGTGCTGCGCTTCTATCGCGCGCAATTCTTCTCGCCGGAAACCTTCGTATTCCGGCTGGTCTTCCCGCGCCCCGTGCGCGCGGATCGAGTGCATTTCAGCGTGGAGCAGCCGGTCCCGGGACGCTACTTTTCGCTGAACGAGCTGCGGCTCTATGCCGCGCCAGAAGAGCCGCGAGCCGGCCCGTAGTGGGGTCGCGTCGCCGAACCGCTGGCGTAACGGGCGAGCACTGACGGGTCCCCAAGTGTCACCACGACATTGGAGGCACCGGGTTTGCCAATTTGTGCCACGCTCGGGCTTTCGTGCGAGCCTCGGCGGCCATTTGCGGCTCCGCCCGCTGCTCCGCCGTGGCTCGAATCTTGCTCGTTTTCGGTGAGAAATGAAGGCTTGGGGACGCTCGCTCATAGCGACTTACTTGACCGTGGACCCGCGCAGCCTCGGTGTGTTTCGGGTTTTGTTCGGACTAGTCCTGCTGTCGGACCTGGCCAGGCGCTGGGCCGAGCTTGGGTTTTGGTACGTCAATAGCGGATTGCTTCCCAACCACACGCTCCTCTGGCGCCCGCCGACGGGCAACATGTTCTCGCTCTTCTTCACCGCATCCAACGTGAATGAGGCGCGCTTGGGCTTTGCGCTGTGCGCGCTCGTGTACGCAGCGTTCACGTTGGGTTACCGCACGCGCTGGGCTCAAGTCTTCGCGCTCCTCGCTCGGGTGAGTTTGAACGGCCGGCTCGCCGTGCTCGAGAACGGCGGCGACATGGTGATGGACTTGCTCGTCTTGTTGACGCTGCCATTGCCGTTGGGGAGACGTTTCTCCCTCGACGCTTTGGCAGCTGCGCCGGAGTCGCCGGCCCGGGCCAACGAGGCAAACGATGCGGGAGCGCCGACGGCAGGGGCCGAATCCGCGAACGCGCCGGTAGTGTCGTTCGCGGTGCTGGCGCTGGTGTTGCAGTTTGCGGCGATCTACCTCTTCAATGCTTCGAGCAAGAGCGGGCCAGCCTGGCGAGACGGCAGCGCCGTCTACTACGCCTTGCACCAAGACAAGCTCGTGACCTGGGTCGGCGTTTGGATGCGGGAGCACCTGTCGATCTCGGCGATGCGCGCGATCACTTATTCGACACTCGCGACCGAGTGGATCGGCTTCGTATTGATCATCACGCCGGTGTTCGTGCGAGACGCGCGCTTGCTCGCGGTCTGCATCATGCCGGTCCTGCACCTGGGTTTCGCGCTGGGCTTGAACTTGGGCGGTTTCAGTCCGGCCATGATGTCATTTTTTCCGCTCTTGCTCGGACGAGAGCACTGGTGCTGGTTGTCGCGCCGCTTTGGTCCTCGTCTGGAACCGCTGCGTGCTCGCATCGAGCGCAACGTCCGACGCTGGGTGGTCCCGCGGCCGGCAGCACTCGTGCCCGTTTCCGGTCTCCGGCGCTGGCTGAGCGAAGGGGCCGTGCTCGTGATCTTGGTGGCGATCGCCAGCGAGGCACTGAACGACAACGCCGCCGTACCCCAGGCGTTGCGCATCACTCAACCGAAGTGGGCCAAAGCGGTCATCGAATACCCCCGCATCCTGCAAGGCTGGCGCATGTTCGCGAGCGAGCCGTCGCGCATCGATTCGATGATCTACGTCGACGCGATCACGGCCAAAGGCGATCACGTGGACCCGTACAACGAGGTCGCCAGCGATCAACGCCATCCGGCGGGCAATGTCGTGCCGAAGCACATGGGGCAAAGCCAGTTCTTCTTCATGTACTCGGAGCGCATCCCCTACGACGGCTACGCCAACTATCGGCAGGCGTTTCAGGAGTGGCTGCTCGCCTATCCCGAACGTACGGGTCGCGCCAACGATTGTCTCTTGAGTTACGACGTCTATTTGGTCACCGACCGCACTCCCGAGCCCGGTACCCACGCCGAGCCCACGCCGCTCGAACGGCGGCGCTTCATGTCTTACAATGCTCCCTTCGACAGCCCGTGCCGGCTCGAAAAGCGAGTGGCCAGCGCTCCCTGAGTCGTCGTCGAGCGTGCTTCGTCGCTTTCGCGATTGGAAGAAATTCAATCGCCCGAAAGTGGCGGGTCCGCGGGCGTTCAATGCATCGGAATGACCAACGTCGTCACGGAATTGGCCGGCATGGTGGCGGAGAACGCGAAGCCCGTGATTTGAATGGCGGGCAGGGTCGCCAAGTCCTCGTTGCGTGAGGTGCGATGGACTTCGACCGCGGCGCCCACACTTGGCAGAGCGGTCAAATCGAAGGTGAAGGTTTTTGCTGCGCTCTTGTCGCCATTGCGGACCACCAGCGTGAACTGCGAACCATCGGCGGCTTGCGCCAGAACCATGTCGGGGTTGTCGACGCGGATGAAAGTGGCACCGGGTCGGATGTAGCGGCTGAAGCCGGCGTGCATGTAGAAACGCTTCAAAAAGGTAAAGGACTGCTGGCTGTTGTTCACGGCGAAGCTGGCCCAGTTCGGCGCTGGGTCGGCCACTTGCCAGTCGATCCAAGCCTCCGGTTGCAGGTCTTTCAGATCGCTGATGATGCGCCCGGCCATGAATAGAGCCGCTTCGGTGTCGTCGGCGAGCGTTACGCTGAGCGGGCCCGATTCGGATTGCCACAGACGCTTGCCCTTGTCGGTCGCAAGTGCGCGCAACTCCGCTCGGCGGGACCCGGCGTAGCTGTGAACGTTGATTTGTCCGAGCGCATCGATCGTTTTGACGTCGAAGGCCCGGATGTTGTTGTACGCATCGTCCAGGCTATTCTCATCGGAGGCGCTCACTTGGACGTCGGTTAGGCCGTTGGTTTGCAGTGCCGCGCTGACCGCCTTGATCAGTGTCTGTTGATTGGCGGGGCTGAAGTGGCAGCCTTCCTGACCCCCGTTGGCCTTCCACCAAGAAGCGTTGGGCTCGTTCAGGGCTTCGATCGAGCGGAACTTGATGCCGAATGCGTCTCTGTAGTGCTTGACCACCTGCGCGAGGTAGTCCGCAAAAGCGTCGTAAGAGTTGGGCTTGAGGTTGTTCGAACCGTCGCTGTTGCCCGATGCGCAGCCGCTCGTGGTCATCCAGTAGGGAGGCGAATTGGAGAACGCCTCGAAGACCAGCGCCGTGCCACGCTCGGCGATCCGGAGCAGTACCGCGCGTTGATTTCCGTCAACGCTAAAGTCGAAGCTGCCGTCAGACCGTTCGAAGCCCGGCATGGCCTTGAACGCGTCCATGTGCGTGTGCGCGGGGTTTTCCCCGCCGCCGATGTTGTAGCGGAAGACGTTGTAGCCGAGGCCTTTGACCGGGTCAGTGACGAGATCGACCAGAGCATTGCGCTTTTCCGGCGCCCAACCGCCGACATTGTTGGCCCACCAGCACAGGCTCGTGCCCCAACCCTCGAACGTTTGTTGGCGCAGCGCGGGGTTCAATTTCACGAGCGTGGCCCCTGGCGCGGCAGTGATCGGCGGCCGCGGCGCAGCGCCGCCCGCGCCTCCACCCGCGACGTCGATCGCTCCGCCAGCCCCCGCGCCGGCTCCGCCGCTCCCGCCGAGTCCAGCATTCTCACCCCCCGCTGCCGCAGCGCTCGACTGTCCGGCGGCGGAGGCGCCCCCCGCGTTGATCCCGGCGGAGGCCGGCGAACCGCCGCGCGCGATGGTTCCGCCAGCGGCGCTGCCCGCTTGGCTCGATCCGCCGCCGCTCCCCGAGCTCGGTCGCTCGTGCGTTCCGCTGCAGGCCGAGCAGCAACTCAGCGCCACGACCGCCGTGGCGGAGACGACGCCGAAAAATCGAACAGGATTCGCCATAGCGCCCAATAAATGGGCGCTCCGGCGGAAAAATTGTCGGCAAATCGCGGGCGATTGCGGATCTTGGGCGTGGAGCGGAAAGTTCGGCTTTGCCTGTCGTCACCCAAGCGTGCTCGTCACTAACGTGCAGGTCCGTGTGCAATCGGTCGAGCAAGCGTCTATCTGGCTGTCCCTCGTTCGTCGCACGAATCGAACACGAGCTTTGCTCGCGTCGCACGCCGGTTTTCGGTGGCCGCGCGCCGCGAGCAGCGCTAGGCCGCGCTCAATGTCCGAAAACCTGACTATCGCCGATGGCCTCGTGGTCGTCTTGAACTACACGCTCCGCTCCGACGAAGGGGAGGTGATCGACTCCTCGACGGCCGACGACCCGATGGCGTACCTGCATGGCGCGGACAACATCGTGCCGGGTCTGGAACAGGCGCTGACGGGCAAGACCGTGGGCTTCACGGGCCACGTGAAGGTGGATCCCGAAGACGGCTACGGTGAGCGTGACGACCTCCCTCCGCAACCGGTGCCTCGTTCCGCTTTCCCTGCCAACATGACGCTGGCCGCGGGCATGCAGTTCATGACCGAAGGACCCAACGGCGAGCATGTCCCGGTTTGGATCGCGCGCGTCGAGGGCGATCAGGTGTTCGTCGATCCGCAGCACCCGCTCGCTGGCAAGACGCTCAACTTCGACGTCGAAGTGCTGGCGGTGCGTCCGGCCAGCGCGGACGAAATGAACCACGGTCATCCGCACGGCCCCGATGGGCACGGCCACCATCATTGAACATCGAAGGACCGAGCATCACGGCTCGGGCGCCTCGAATTCGACGGGATTCGAGGCGCGCTCAACGGCTTGGTGCGACCGTGGGAGCCGGTGCGGATTGTTCGAATGCTTGCCGTTGTCGCTCGACGAGCCGAAGCAGCGCGTCGATGTCGATCGGTTTGGTGAGGTAAGCGTGAAAGCCTGCATCTTCTTTGGGCCGCGCCAGCGTGACCGTCGGGTTTCCCGTGATCGCGATGAAGACCGTCTGGCGAAGCTTGGGGTGCGCGCACAGCCACGTCACCAACTCCAGACCGTCCATGCCCGGTAAGCCCAAGTCGATGATGGCGAGTTCTGGGCGGAAGTCCGCGGCCATCAACGTGGCATCCAATGCGTCCAGCGCGACTCGAGTATCGTGTCCGCGCGCTTGCAGCATCCGCGAGAGCAGCAGGCCGTAATCGTAGTCGTCCTCCACGATCATGATTCGAGTCTTCAACTCCCGCACGGCTGGTATCCCGTCTTCTCGCTGTTCACGCCTGTCCACTGTCATTCCCGCGACGCAAGTGGCGTACCAGCCGTGCGGTTGAAGTTGCTGTGCATGGTCTGAGTGTGTACTGACCCCGTTGCCGACTACACGTCTGGAAAGTTTCCGTTGTAGCGTGTGTCGACACGGCACAACGTAGCAATCGGCCCCCACACTAAGTTCGGCTTTCACTCGCGTATGAGGCGAAAACGCGCGAACTCAAAACCTGAAGTCGAGCGGGCGAGCATTGCGATTCCGACCGCGCGCCGAGCTCCGGCGGGCGGCACGCAAGCCCCGCTCCCGATATCCAGTGCGGCTGGACGGCCGGGCGGAGGCTCACCCAATCCGATAGTGTGTGTCGAGGTAGGGACCAGGGCGATAACCTGCGCTTGGGCATGTTTCGGCGAGTTCGCTTCGAGTGCGGGGCCTGCGGCGACGGATTCGTCGACTGGCATGACGACGATTGGGAGCGCTCACCCGTCTTTTGCGTCCATTGCGGCGCCTCCATCGTCGCGGGCAACGCTGTCGAGGCACCGGCACGTGCACGCTCGTCTGCAGTGGGCAGCCAGAGCCGGCCGGAGCGCGCGCTCGGCGTACTGAAGGGGGAAGGTTCAGGGTTTCGAGACACGCTACCTGGACTTACTGAAGTATCGGCGTCGGCGAGGTCGGATGCGCCGGAGTCGGGTCGCGATACGGAACCGACGCTCCCGGGGCGCGCCTCTTCCAAGGCCACCTCGAGCGTACGAAAATCGAACGCCCCGAACGCGACGGTTTGGGCAGCGCGCCGTCGCCTGCTCGCTCCGATCGCCGCTCTATTGGTCGGTTTCGCGGGCGGGGTCCCCGCGGCTTTGCTGGCGGAAAATCCGCTGCTGCGGCTGATGAATCCGGCGGCCTATGCGCGCGGGCAATTGACCGAGCAACTGCTGCTCGTCTCCTCCGCAATCGACCACGGCGATTGGGATCGAGCTCGGGGCTTGCTCGATCGCTGTGCGACATCGACGGTCACCGGCGATGCACGACTGCCGACGCTCCGCGCTCGTCTCACTTTGGGGCTGATCCTCGCCAACCGCCCGGCGGATGCCGGGCGGGAATTGGCCGCCGTGCAGAAGTCGCCGCCGGTGCACCCGTCCGTGGCCGACCTGAAGCGCGTCTACGACGCCTTGTTTCCCGACAAGTCGAGTGCAGCCACCAACGGCCATACCGGTACGCCCCCAATCGCGACTGGCGCGCCCGTGCCGAAAGCAAAGGTTGCGGTGACCAAGCGCGAGCTCATCAGCTTCGCACGCGACCGTCAGCAGCGCGCGCAACTCGACGACGCCGAGCGGTTGTACGGCGAGGTATTGCGCACTCATCCGAACGACGCCGAAGCCCGTTGCGGGTTGGCAGAGGTCCAAATCCTGCGCGGCGGCATGGCAGACGGCGCGAAGCTGTTCGCGCGCGCGCTCGCCGACAATGCAAGCTACGTCCCCGCTTGGGTGGGCTTGGCCGACGTTGATTGGTTGAGTGGACATCCCGAGCGTGCAGCTTGCCGCTACCAAGCGGTGATCGACCGCTTTCCATCGAGCAGTTATCCGCCGTACATCAGGCAGCGTGTGCAGCAAGTGCTCGGTTCCGGCGTCCAACCGCCCGAGCCGCGCGCGGACGCGAACGCCTCGCAAGCCTGCGACGACCAGCGGTAGCGATTCTCCACCAATTCTCCACGCGCGCCCGCGCGGGTTTGAGCTCATGCTCGGTAGATGGCAAGGTCCTGGCTTGCGTGGGCGGTAGGTCGGAAGAAGAGCTTTGGGTACGCGATCAAGGGGCTCAGAGCGCTGTATCTCGAAACCAACGCGCGCATTCATGCGGCGGCAACCGCGCTCGTGATCGTCCTCGGTACCGTGCTCCGGCTGGCGCCGCTCGATTGGACTCTACTAGCCATCGCCGCAACCGTCGTTTGGGTGGCTGAAGCTCTGAACACTGCGCTCGAAGCGCTCTCGGACGCGGCCGTTCCGGAGCACAGCCCGCACATCGCGCTCGCGAAAGACGTTGCGGCCGGTGCGGTCCTGCTCGCATCACTGGGGGCGCTGGCCGTCGGTCTGCTGGTGTTCGTGCCGCGCTTGGTGACTCGGCTCGGCTTTGGTTCGTAGAGTTTCGCGCGAACGCGAGGCGGGGCCGAAATATACGCCTGGCTGAACTCACTATCCGCAGGGCCGAACCAATGCGAAAACGACCGAATCGGCGGCTGATCTGTCGATCGACGCGGGCCAGGATCGACGTATTGGTGAGCCAAACCGCCGCTCGATCTGAGACTACCGCGCGGCGAATGAGCGCGGGCGTCCAGCCGATCATGCCACTCGTACGGACTCTCGCCTTAACAAAACTTAGCGGAACTGGCTCGGTTTCCCGCGCGTAAGCAGAACAACCGCGCAAACGAAGTAAATCATGGCCCGTCAAACCGACCCCTCGCTCTCGCATTACATCACTGCCGCACATGCATACCCCGAGCTCTCTCGAGAAGAGGAGCACGCGCTCACGGTCCGCTGGCTGACCCAAAAAGACGAAGCCGCTCGTGAAGAGTTGGTTCGTGCTCATTTACGCTACGTCGTGTCTATTGCATTCAAGTACCACCGTTACGGGCTGCCTTTGGCCGAGCTCGTCGCCGAGGGCAACTTCGGCCTAGTCCACGCCCTGCAAAAGTTCGACACCAGCCGCGGAACGCGTTTCGTCACCTACGCGTCTTATTGGATCCGCGCATACATTCTGAACTACGTGATCCGCTCGTGGAGCATGGTCGGCGGAGGTTCAGGAGCGCTCCGGTCCAAGATGTTTTTCAAGATTCGCCGGGAGCGCGTGCGCATCGCGAACTTGGTCGGTGATGGTGAAGAGGCCAATCAACTGTTGGCCAAGGCCCTCGACCTGCCGGAGGCAAAGGTCGCCGCCATGGTTCGTTCGCTCGACGCCCGCGACGTTTCACTCGACGCACCGGTATACAGTGATTCGGCGACCACCCTGGGTGACACGCTGGTCGCTGCGGACTGGAATCAAGAGGAAGGGCTAGCGCATTCGGAGAGCGATGACTTTGCTCGCGAAGCGGTGAGCGAAGCGCTCGTCGGGCTCGACCAGCGGGAACGTTACATCGTCGAGAAACGACTGATGGCGGATAACGAAGACGAGCTTTCGCTGGCCGAAATCGGTCGCCAGTTGGGCGTGTCTCGCGAACGCGCCCGCCAGCTCGAGGTTCGCGCCAAGAAGAAGTTGAAGAGCCGCATCACGGAGCTCTCGCGCGCCAGTGGCTGGCTGGACGTGCACGACGCGGCGTGAAGGGCGGAGGGCAATGCGCGGTGACCGCCCCTCCCGGGCGTGCCCCCCGCGTACCCTAAGCCTTGTTGCGGGCGCGCAGGTACTCCATCAGCGAGTCTTGATCGTTGGCAGCGGCGAAGGCGTGGCGCTCTTCGATCATCCCGGAATGGCATAGTTCGGCCAGGCTGCGTTCGAGTAGAACCATGCCCTCTTTGCGGGATGATTGCATAGCGCTGATCAGCTGCGGGGTCTTGCCCTCGCGGATCAAATTGGCGACGGCAGAGTTCCGGCGCAGCACTTCGAGCGCGAGCACTCGTCCGCTGCCGCGCGCGTGCGGCAGTAGGCGCTGAGCGATCACCGCGCGCAGGGACTCGGAAAGTTGCACGCGGAGTTGCTGTTGGCGCAGAGGCGGATAGGCATCGATGATGCGATCGATGGCGGAGCCCGCACTGCGACTGTGCAGCGTGGCGAACACCAAGTGTCCCGTTTCGGCCGCGGTCAGAGCTAGGCTAATCGACTCCGCGTCGCGCATTTCGCCGATCAGAAGTACGTCTGGATCTTCACGCAGGGCGTCGCGTAAACCGGTAACGAAATCAGGTACATCCATGCCGATTTGGCGTTGCCGCACGATACTGCTCGTGTGACGCGTATCGAAGGCGTATTCGACCGGATCTTCCAGCGTGAGCAGCATCACCGAACGTTGCCGAATCAGCTCTTGGCAAAGCGCGGCCGCAGTCGTGCTCTTACCCGAGCCGGCCGGCCCAGTCAGCAGCACCAGGCCGTTGGGCAACGCCGCCAAGTCCTTCAGCTCGTTCGGGAAGCCGAGCGCCGATAGCGCGGGGATCTCGGGCGGCAACAGCCGTACGGCCAACGCCGGCAGCCCGCCCGCGAGAAACGTATGCAGGCGCAAGCGGCCGGCGCTCGGACTATTGAGTGCCAGATCGGTGCTGGAAAGGGCGGTAGCGCCCTCCGATGCGCTGCCCAGCAGCTCTCGAATGTCGTGCGCACCGCTTTCGAGCAAAGACAATTTGCCGTCCACGCGCGCGAACGCCGCTTCGCCTTGGCGTACGTGGATATCGCTCGCATGAAGGGTGGCCGCCCGGGCAAGCAAGGCTTCCAACGCGCCGCTGACGGTGCGGGGCAGCGACCGCGCCGTTTCTCGTGTGAAGGGCGGCACAGACACCGGTTCGGGTGCCGTCCGCTCGCTGACTGCGCTAGCGAGGGTCGCCGCGCTCGTTGCGCGCGCTGGCGGTTCTGCCGCCTGATGACGCGCGTTCGTCAGCCGGACGTCGAAGCCGGATTCGCGGTTGGGTCGCGGCAAGAAATGCACCTGGTAAACGCCGAAACCGTCGCCGGCATCGTGCGCGGACCTGAAGACTTCACCGCGCGCCAAGCTGGCCTCGGCCTCTGGCGAGAGCAGCGAACCGAGCATTTGCCGAAGTACGCGTTCGCCGGTCTCGGCCAAGGTCAGATTCTTGGGGACGCCGCCCGTCAGCACGAGGGGCGCCCGCTCTACGCCCAGTCGCAGCTCGTCCGCCTGTTGGGCGACGACCATCTTCAGCAAGCTGTGGAGGGCGTTCATGCTTCAATCATGGCGTCAGGGGCGGCCAACGGCGAGTTCATTGGGCAAGAACGCCCGCCGCTGGTTCTTTCATCCCAATTGCGGTTCGTTCGCGAGCCAATCCTCCAGGCGCAGAAGCGGCGCGCCCGCTTCGCGCGCCGCTTGCGCCTGTCGGAAGAGCGCCGCCACCTTGCGCTGGCGCAGCCGAGCCCTGCCCCCCACCGCTGACCAAAGCGCTTCTACTTCGGCTGGCAAGAGCAGACGCCAAGCGCCGAGCGCCAGACCCGCGTCCGACAGGGGGCCAATCCGACAGCGGTGCAGGTGTTGAAGGTGCAGGTTCAGCACGCGGCACATGTGCCGGATCTGCCGCTTTCGACCCTGGGTGAGCGTCAACTCGAGCTCGGTGGCGTACTCGTGTTGGACGACGATGCGCGCCTGCTTGGCACGAAGTAGCTCACCATCGTGCGGCACCCCTTGCATCAAATGCGCGAGCCGCGGATCGCTCGTGGTCAGCAAATCATCGAGCCACAGCCAGTATGTTTTGGTTGTCTCGTGGTCGGGCCGCAGCACGGCGTTCGCCAGATCGCCGTCATTGGTGAAGAGCAAGAGTCCACTGGTCTCGCGGTCGAGACGACCCACGGGGAAGCATCCTGCCGGCATGGCGCGCAAGTACGGAGATAAATCACTCTTGGCGTGCGGATCGCAAGCCGTGCTCGTGACGTGCTTGGGCTTATTGAGAATCGCGTACACTCGCGGGGGGGGCGGCCCGAGGGGAACGCCGTCGAGCAGCAGTCGATCTTCGTGAAATGCCAATGCCTCGAGTCCCAATGCGATTGGCTCGTCACTCTGCGGTCCGACTACGCGCAGACGTCCCGCTTGCCAGTGCCGGTCGACCAGCTGAAGCGGGAGCGCGAGGCTCTCCGCGACTCGCTTGCGCAACCGACGCGGGAGCGGTCTTTCGGCATCGATACTCGCCACGTCCGCTAGGTATCAGCAGCCGTCTCGGTCGGCAAACCGGGGCGACCGAGAAGCTGACCGTGAACCGCAAATTCAGCTCACGGATTGTCTCGTGAGTCCGAACGACACGGCGCTCGCGTGCTAACGTGGCGCGCCTTGGAACTCGAAAAAACCACGAACGCGTGTTGGGCACGAGCCATCTCGCAATGCAGCGATACGCCCACCGAGAGCGAGCTCACCCTCTGCGCCGAGCACCGCGCACAGCTCGCTCCGCTCGACCGCGCGCTGCTCGATCTGGACAACGCCATGCGCGAGGTGCAGCGTCTACGTGAAGTGCGGAAGCGGCTCCACAAAGCGTGGACGCCGGTGCGCCTGACGGTGGACGGCGTGAGTATCGAACGCGCCGCCTTGAAGCTCGCACTCGAACATGCCGCATCGCGCTCGCTCGAAGATTGGGCGCCGCCCGCTTGGCTGCCCGCGGCCGTGTTCGGTCAGCGCGAGTTGCCCGAAGGCTGCGGCGTCGCGCTGGCCGTGCGGGTAGGCGATTCGATTTTTGCTTCGGAGCGCGTGGCTATCACTTTGGCCAAATCCGACCGCACCGGTCGCTACGAGTGCGTGGTGCTCCAGCTGCGTGAGAAGTGGAAGCTTTTGTGTACCTGGGACAAGCCCATCGCTGCCCTCGGCACGCTCCATTTCGGTTCGGAGACGTACGTCGCTGGAGAAGATACACGGTTCCACCCGCGACGCGTGAGCTACCGCAACCACGACGACGACCTTGCGATCTCGCTCGACTTCGATTGGTCTGGCCAGTGGACCCCGAAGAAATATCCGAACGTCGCGAAACTGCGGAAGTAGAGCGGCTTCACCTGCTCCTATCGGTGCCTTTCCAACCAGAGTTGCCTAATCAAATAGGACGCCAGGATGAGAACTGCACCCTCTTTCTTTGGGGGGGGGAATGGTCACGCGCTACGGGTAAGACCGTCGCAGCCTTCGGCGTCGCGCAGCGAATTTCCGAGCCCTCCGCGTCCGTTCGCCCCTTGACGAAGCGGGGAGGCGTTGCTAAGTTAACACTGTTAACATGGCGCTCCCGTCTCGCACCAGTTCGAAGCCCAAGCCGAAGAAAGCTTCGGTTCGGCCGTTCGTGCGCGGTATCGACGACACGCGGGCGCTGCTCGTGACCGCGGCGCGTGATCTGTTCTTGGAGGCCGGTGAGTCCAGTTTCTCGCTGCGTGAGGTTGCACGGCGCGTCGGCGTCTCGCCAGCCGCCGTGTACCGGCATTTCGACGGCAAAGAGGCGCTGATCTTCGCCGCCTGCACGCAGGGCTTTGCACTCTTCTCGAGCTACCTGGTGCGCTCGCTCGCGGCTGCGAGTCCGCTTGAACGCGCGCTCGCAGCCGCCGAGCAGTATCGTGCGTTCGGTCTCGAAAATCCGCTCGATTACCGCTTCATTTTCATGAGTCCCGCCGAGCAAGTGCAGATATCGAAAGAGGCCGCCGCCGAACGGCCCAGGTTGCCCCAGCACACGACGTTCCAGTTCTTGGTCGATCGCATTCGCGAGTGTACGGACGCCGGCCTGATCGCGCGCGGCGACACGCAGAAGACCGCCGTGTCGGTCTGGGCACATTTGCACGGCTGGGTTTCGTTGCGGATCGCCGGGCTGCTCGAAGGGCTCGGCGACGACTCAGCCTTCGCCGATGCGTATCGCCAATCGGTGATTCAGCTGTTTCGCGGCTTGGCCTGAAAACTGGTCTATTTTGCGCGCAAAGTTAACACTGTTCACAGTAACAAACCGAGGTTTAGTCAGATGCAAACACACAACGAACGACTCACCCACGCCTTCGAAGGGCCCGTGGTCGTGTTCCTGATCGGCATGCGCGTGAACCGCTGGTGGAAAGTCAGACAACTGCTGCGCACGGTGCGCGCCATGGGACGCATGCTGCGCGAACTCGACGCGCACCCGGAGCTCGGCATGCTGGGCACGGAAGCTTGGTTCGGACGCACCACCATGATGGTCAGCTACTGGAAGTCGGTCGATCACTTGTTCGGCTACGCCAAGCAGCGAGACTCCGAGCACTTGCCCGCTTGGCGCGCCTTCAACAAGTACGTCGGAAACAACGGTGACGTCGGAATCTGGCATGAAACGTACGTGGTGGAAGCGGGCGCCCACGAGAGCGTGTACGTGAACATGCCGACTTTCGGCTTGGGCAAGATCGCCGGTTTGCGCTCGGCGTCGCACCGACCGGACCTCGGCAAGCGGTCAGTGGTAGCGTGAGGCGTTTCCGAACGACCACAGCTACCGTGTGGGCGCTTGTCTCTAGGGTTCGGTCGTCGTTATGATTGCCGGGCGGGAAGGCCCGTGCGACCCTGATTTTGCTTTCGATGACGACACCGCTCGATACGCCCCAAGAGATCATCGGCTTTCGACGCTCGTCGGCCACGCCCGGCATCGAGATCATCAACGCCCAAAACTCGCCTCGCGAATGGCGTGTCGTCTCGCCCACGTTTTGCGTGGTGCTGTTCAACACTTGGCGGGGGCCGATCAACTTCGGAGGGCGGACGCACTACGGGGAACCGGGGGTGGTGTTCTGCAATTTGCCGACGGAATTGATGGTTTCGCGGCCTGAAGGAGACCGCCCCGGGTCCTTCGACGTGCTCGAGTTTACCCCCGAAGTGTTGCGCGAGTGGCTGGCCGAGCAGAGCGGGCCCAGCTTACGGCCCGAGTGGGCCGCGACCACACAGAAAATCTCGCCCGAGCTCGGTGCCAGGTTTCGTCATTTCTTCAGGGCATTTGCGTTGGAAGCGTCACCCTTGGAGCTTCAAGCCGAGTTGCTCGAACTTTCCGAGGTCATGGTGCACGGCCTGATCGCGGGCATGAGCGAACGTGGACCTCGGCTCGAGGGGCCTCCCATCCGAGGTACCGCACGGATGCGCGAATGCCTCCAAGAGGAGGGGCTCGACATCGACCTCGAGACCCTCGCTCGCAAAGTCGGCCTGAGTCGATTTCAGGCTCTGCGTGCGTTCAAGCGTCGCTACGGCTTGCCCCCTCACGCTTACCAATTGGCCGTGCGCCTGGGACGAGCTCGCAGGATGTTGATCTCGGGCGCCGCGCCACTCGAGGTCGCCTTGCATTGCGGCTTCGTCGATCAGAGCCACTTCAATCGACACTTCAAGCGAGCCTTCGGGGTGACGCCTGCGCGATGCGCGCGCGCGAGCGGCGCGTCTCCGCCCAGCCGTTCGAGCAAAGGCGATCCCGATAAAGTCGTGTCGCGTTCCGATCGCAACTGGCCGTAACGGTGCGCGCGATGCCGATGAGCGCGGACAGCGCGACTCTGAAGCCGAAAAACCGCGGCACGTACCCACTTTTGGGCAGGCGCGGTCGCGAGGAAGAAGCGCGCCTGCCCTTACTGACGGTCGAGCATCACGGGCGACGCGCCCGTCCCTTCGTGGCCAGCAATCCCCAAACCAATCGACGCTGCGAATTGATCCTCCCGCTCCCCAGCCCTGATGCCCGCTCCCGCCCGAGTCCGTCGCTTTCGAAACGTCACGATGAGAACTGCACCGTGATGTTTCGGCCGGCACGTTGAACAGATGGCCGGAACACGCGGTTTTTGCGACACGCGCCGCCGCCGTTTCACGGCAGTGTGCTGCCGAGGCACACCCTCCCTCGGCGATTCGTGCATGATGGTGGCCGCACTCGTGGACGAAGGCTCGGGCATGGAGGCTGCATTCGCGCTCGAGACCATGGTCACCACCGAACGGCAGAACGCGGGCGGCCGAGCCGCGGCGAAGATCGTCGGAATGCTGGCGATGGCGTTGCTGCTGACGCTCACGTTGCCTGCGCGCGGCGCTTCGGCGGCGGGGTCCGGGCCAATCGCGAATGGCGCCCAACTCGGTCCTCATTTCGATGATCGCCCGCTACAGCTCGAGCTGATCTTCGGATTCGGGACCACCGTGGGCGTCCTCGGTTTAGTTCTGGACTACAACGTGGGGGATTGGCTCGCGCTCGGTGCGGGAGCGGGTCTCGGCATCCACGGGCCGCTGTGGGAAGCGCATGCGCGCTTTCGACCTCTGGTTGGGCGCCTGGGCGGGCAATCGAAAGGGTTGCAAGCGCTCACACTCGAAACCGCATTTTCACAAGGGCCGTATGCTGATCTCCCCAAAAACGGCTTTGTGCTGTGCGACCGTGCCGACGGTGCTGCGAACCGGGTGGGGGACGACTGCTTTCAACCCAACGCCGTTCCTCGGTTGACGTCCTTCGGGCAGCTGGAGCTCGGCTGGGAAGCGCGCTTCGAGTCGGGCTTTTCGCTGCGTCTTTCGGGCGGCTTTGCCACTGCGCTGCACATGGGGACACCGCGTTGTTACGGGGCATCGATGCAACCCGTGCCGTGCGGAGGTTCCGAACCAGAACGGACGATCGTCGTGCTCACGAGCGCGTTCGGCTACGCCTTCTGAGCGCGCCCAACTTTTATCGTCGAGCAGCAAACGCCTCGCATCGGCGACGTCAGTCGTCGATCGAGCACACGAATTTTACGGGATCGCACAGCCCGCTATCGCAGTCACGAAAGTCGCGGCAGTCCACGCATCGCCCAGTGAGCTGATCGCAATGTTGATCCGGGCAATCTGCGTCGCTTCGACATTGCACGCAGCCACTGCCGTCGACCGCGCACAAAAGGCCCAGGGTGGACAGGGCGCATTCCCGGTTTTCGTCACACTGGTAACAGACCCCGCGTTGCTCGTCGCAGCCATGGGCGTCCGTTGGACAATCGGCTTTGGTCTTGCACGTTCGCAAGCAACGATTGGCGAGGGTGTCGCAGCTGAAGCCGTCCCCACAGTCGGTGGATGCCACGCAGGCGACGCAGCGGTGTCGCTTCGGATCACAACGCAGCAGGTTCGGCTCGGCACAATCGCCGTCCGCGGCGCACGCCTGGCAGGCGTTGGCGACGCAGTGCAGGTTGCTCGGGCACGCAGGCAAAGCGCCGCAGCCCGAGCCGACTCCGCCGACTCCGGCGACGCCGCCAGACGCGCCGGCACCACCGGTGGGCGTGCCGGCGCCACCCGCCGCGGATTTGTCTCCCCCGGACCCGCCCGCCAGCGAGGACTCGTCGAACGCGAAGCGCTGGTTGCAGGCAAACACACTGGCCGTGAGCCCCAGTCCGAGGCCGAGCAATACGCCGCCGAGCCGGGGGCCACGGACGAGCTTCAAGGCCCGACCGTCAACCGACGCGCTTCGCTCGCGGCAAAGCCATTGGCGTAACGCGACAGATACAGCTCCGCTTCGTGCTGAGCGAGCGGATCGTGCGTGCTGGCCAAGATGCGCATGCGCTCGACGCGCGCATTTTCCGCGAGTGGGCTCGCCGGAAACCGCGCGATCAAGGCGAGAAAGGTGCGAAGGGCTGCCGGCGCGTCGCCCTTCCGACGCAACGCGACGCCCTCCGCGAACAAGTCGTTGGCTTCGGTCAACGCGGAGCCGCGCTCGGGCAGCTCTGCTGCCGCCGCGTCGGCGTGTGCCGGCGTGGCGGCCGCCGCGTCATGACCTTGGTGCGCTGCCGCACCAGTGGAGAATCGCGCGCTGTCGCGTCGTTGTACCCGCGACGGGGGCACCATCTGCGACGAGCCGACAGAGGTGACCGGCAGGAGGCCTGTCGCCGAGTCGGTGCAGTCCGTCGGCCAACGCTGGCCGGCGACTACGCTGACTGTGAGTCCCGCGGCGCGAACCTCGACCACTCCTTCGCTGACCTCCAAGCGAGTGCGCGACCCGGCGCCGCAATTGGAGCCGCGGTCCAGCACCTGAACTCGAAAGCGCGTGCCGCGCACCTCGAGTTCGGCATCCGGCATCGTGATGATGAAGCGCTGGCCTTGGGAAAGCTTGGCGACATGTGCCGAAAGCTGACCGCGCTCCAGCGAGAAATGTTCAGTCATTCCCTGACTATCGACGCGAAAAGAAGTGCTGTCCGCGAGTTCGATCGAGGTCCCGGTCGAGAGCTTGAGGGACGCGCCACCCTCCTGCGCGGTCTCGATGCGTTGCCCGGACGCTACCTCCGCCCGCTCTGGCAGTGGCTGTGCCCGCTCACCCGTCCGTAACGCGGCACCGCGACCCGACGGCGAGCCTTGAATCGATACTTGCCGCGGTGCGTCGATCGACGCGGATCGACGAATCAGCCCGACTGCCAACGCGATTGACGCTGCAGAGAGGAGTGCTCCACTCAACCACTGGGTCCGGCGGCGGCGGGCGCGCGCCAAGATGGCTCGCTCCAGTGTCGCGATTCCTCGCTCGCGGTCGCCCGATCCGCCCTCGGCATTCGGCAGGTAGTGGCGGAGCAGCTTAGCCGCGGCCGACGCGTAGTGCGGCACGTTCATGGCGCCTCTGGGGATGGCCGCAGAAAACGGGCCAACGCTTCGTCTTTGCGGATCCGCTCATGGATTTCGCGCCGTCCGCGCACCAGACGGCTTTGCGCGGCGGACAGGCTCACGCCAGTGATCTGTCCAATTTCCTTCAGATCATAGCCGTAAACGTCATGGAGTAGGAAAGTCCACGCCCGGTTCGAGTCCATTTGTTCCAGCTCGACGCCGATCCGCGCGACGGCTTGCCGTGCCGCGACCGCGTTGGCATGGCTGGGCACCAACGGCGGTGGTTGCTCCGGGTCCAGTTCGGCAAATAGCCGGCGTTCGAGACGCCGACGTCGAATCGTGCGGTAGGCAGTTCGCGCAGTCACGATTGAAATCCAAGCGTCCAACGGACATTCCCCGCGAAACCGATCGATCGTGTCGACGAGCTCGAACAGTGCGCGTTGAGCCACGTCCTCATAGTCGTTGTCGCGGCGACCGAGCAGGCGAATCAGGGTGCGATCGACGAGCGGTCGCACGCGGTCGTAGAAAGCGGCGGACAGGCCGCTGTCACGCGCCTTGAGCCCAGCGAGCAATACACTGTCATCGACCGCAGCCGGCGACGGACGCTCGCTGCTCGTTCCCGGAGATTCGGGAACCAACATCAGAGGGGTGCGCGCAGCGGGAGACATGGATTCGGGAAGTAGAGTGCTCGCCGGTCCAAAGGATCAGGCAGGTTGGAGCTAAAAACCAATGCGAAAGCCTACTTCGCCCACGGCCCGGAACGGCGGGACCACTGCCGTGCGTTGCGTATGTGTGTAGATCTCGGTTTTGCCGAGCACTCCCTCCACGCCGAGGCCCAAAAATATCCCCGCGCTACCGGCTAGCTGGAATCCGCCCTCCGCGACGAGGTCCGCGCCAGGCAGCCAACGACTGCGTCGGTCCGGTTCAACGTCATCCTCTGATAGATGGGTCGTGTCGAAGTAGCTGACGAACAGATCCGTCCGCACGCCCAGCTCGAATCGGCTTCGGCTAAAGGGCCACGCGAGCGCAGCGCCTACCCCGAGCAAAGCCGTTCTGGTGGTGGCTTGTGCCGCGGGAATGCTGCCGCTCCGTCCGGCGACGAACACCCGTGCCCAGAGCGGGCCGAGCACACCCGCTCGCAGGGCCGCGGCCGCGCCAATGCCGGCCGCAGTTCCTTGCAGTCCCGAGCTCACTTGCCCGCCAAACTCCAGACTTCGACGCGCGCTCGGTGGAGCGCCCACGGGCCGACCCGCTGGTGTGGCCGTCCTGTCGGGGACGGGAGGGGCGCTTGCCGCCGGCAAAGCTGGCAGCGGGGAAGCGGGCACGGCTGAAGACTCGGCGGCCGCTTCGGAAAACATCGTGGCAACGGCGAAACCGAGCAAGCGCCCGCGCTCCTGGGCTTCGCGCGTCGAGCTGGCGTCGCCGGCACCGAAGGTAATCTGTCGGTCGAGCCAGCGGCGCTCGTGTGCAAGGTAGCAATGGATGAGCGTCCTGCTGCCGTCCGCCGTCCAGCTGAGCTCGACGATACCGTCGGCACTGCCCGCCCGAGCGACGCTTTCTTCGTCCGGTGGGTCTTTGGCGACCTCGACCAACCGGATTCTAGCCTCTTTCCCCAGCGCATTCTGGGCTGCCGCCTGAAAGGCCGCGAGCGAAGGATCTGCCGCCTCATGGCCTATCACCAGCACGACGATGGCAACACCGAGCACGCTCCGGAGTCTAGTCGATTGCGCGACGCTATCTCCATCCCTCACGGAGATTCGTGTGGGAGAACGGCCGAGTCGAGGAACGGGGGAGATCTGCCGGCCGCCGGCTCGGTCGCGGGAGTTGCTGGATTGAGGCGCGGAAGGTCTGCCACGCGACGTGATCGGACGATCCGTTGCTCGCCACCGAGCGGCATCGCGCCGAATGAATAATCGCTAGCGCGCGGCTTGGGCACAGCTCGTGCTGAGCTCTGCGGCTTCCTTCTTCACACTCTGCTGCTTCGCGTCGCCGTTGCGAAACCAGTTCGCGAATTGTTCATTGCTCGGGTAGCGAGCGTGCAAGCGCGTGAGCACGCAGCTGCAAATGTTGCGACACGGCGCATCCGCCGTACCGGTCGCGGTGCAACTCGGCACACAGCCCTCGTTGAACCCGCTCTCCAGCTTTACGATGTCCGCGTCCGAGACATCCAGGCGAAGGATCGTCGCGTTGAAGGCGAGCATGCCGCCCGCGCCGGCCGCCCCCGCAGCTAGGGCGACCAAGAAGGGGACCGCGCCCGTGAATCGTTGCCGAGTGATGAGGAAGGCAATCGTGGCCGCAGGCAGCGCCGCACCAATGATTTCCCCCAAGAGATATGAGTTCACGATTTCCTCGTTGAGTTGCGCGCGATCGTCCGGATGCTCGGTCCGTCGCGCACCGTAACATCAACAGAGTCGCGGATCCGAGCGGGTTTCACGCTTGGACTCCCGTCGCTAGACGCGGATGCGCTACACCTGCTCCGCCAATGACCATCGCCGTCGTCGCAGAAAAGCCCTCGGTCGGCCGCGATCTCGCGCAGGCCCTCGGCGCGACGCGGCGGGGTGAGGGCACGCTCTCGGGCAACGGCTACGTGGTCACTTGGGCCATCGGTCATCTGGTGGGATTGGCGGAACCGGAAGGTATTCATCCGGAGTGGAAACGTTGGCGCCGTGAAGACTTGCCGATGCTGCCCGAGCGCTGGCCCCTCACCGTGTT
>Ga0302322_100000733_pt1 | contig 25596 bp, 23 predicted proteins | sample Fen_T0_2_FD_203757 | JGI IMG/M metagenome (GOLD analysis project Ga0302322, IMG submission 203757) | Peat permafrost microbial communities from Stordalen Mire near Abisko, Sweden - Fen_T0_2 | ecosystem: Environmental > Terrestrial > Soil > Wetlands > Permafrost | place: Sweden: Abisko...
CTCTGATACCGGAAGAGTGTCTCTTTATTGACGATATTGAAATGAATGTAAAGGTTGCGGAAGTTATGGGTATGAAAGGTCTTTTTACAAATGGCTCGTTGGAAATTACCAGGGAGATTGAAAAGGCAATAAAAGTTTCCACTGGTTCATAGATCACAAATTATAGAGAGGCCCAAAATTCAGAATCATCCAAATTATAGAGACGCCCAAAATTCAGAAATACCCAATTTGTAGAGACGCCCAAAATTCAGAAACACCCAATTTGTAGAGACGCCCAAAATTCAGAATCATCCAAATTATAGAGACGCCCAAATTGGGCGTCTCTACTTGAGAATTCCCCATCAGTTGCCGGGATTACTAAAAATATTCAATTCTCGCGGACTTAACTGATTAAATAATTTACCATAACTACCATATTATGTGTTATTTATTACACATATTTAGAAAATTCTTCCAAGTGGAAACTGGAGTTACATTTTGAAATATCCCGACAAAATGGAGCTTTTTGCCGGGCCAACGAGATTTTCAAGTTCTTCTATGGATGCACTTTTTATTTTATCAACCGATTCAAAATGCTTAAGTAAAATCTCTTTTGTCTTTGGTCCGATTCCGATTATCTGATCAAGATCGGATTTTATCATTTCCGATGATCGTTTATCCCGATGGAAATTTATACCGAACCGGTGTGCTTCATTTCTTAAGCTTTGTATGATTTTAAGACTGATTGAATTTTTATCAAGATATATTGGTACACTATCTCCGGGAAAATAAATTTCTTCCAGTTTTTTTGCAATCCCGATCACTGTTACCTTTTCTCTTAAACCCAGTTTGTCGATGCTCTTCATAGCAGATGAGAGTTGCCCTTTACCTCCGTCAATAATTACAAGCTGTGGTAGTCTTTGATTCTCTTCAATCATTCTTTTGTATCGTCTGTATACTATTTCTTCCATAGAAGAGAAATCATCCGGGCCGGTTACAGTTTTAATATTAAAATGGCGATAATCATTTTTACTCGGTCTGGCATTTCTGAATACAACACATGCAGCAACCGGATTTGATCCCATGATATTTGAATTGTCGAAACACTCAATATGAACAGGAAGGTCAGGCATATGAAGATCATTCTTCAATTTTTCAAGGTTTTTTCCTGTCCTTACCTGAGGCGAGTGTTCCATTCTTTTCTTTTTCTGTTCCAGCTTATAGTAGATCGCATTACGCTCGGCGAGTTCAAGAAGTTTCAGTTTTTCCCCTGCCTTTGGGACTGTATACTTTACTCTATCCAGAAGAAGATCTGGTTCAAATGGTAAAATTATTTCGGGAGAATCGCTTAAGAACCTCTGTCTTATTTCAGTTATGGCAAATGCAAGAATAGACTCTTTTTCTTCATCAGTCCTAATCTTAAGTTCAATTGTAAGAGCCTGTATAACAGCTCCTTGAACCACTTTTAAGTAATTCACGTATGCATTATCAAATTCCTGGGTAATAGCGAATACATCTACGTTCCTTATAGTATTGCTTACAACCGCTGAACGGCTTCTGAATTTTAAAATAATATCTATCTTCTCCTTAACAGACTGGGCCTCTTCAAATCGTAGTTCTCCGGAATATTTTGTCATTGTCCTTTTCAGATGGTCAATAACTGTTGAGATATTTCCTTTTAAAATATCTCTTATCTGACCTATATTTTCAAGATAATCACTTTCAGGCTGTAAGGCTACACATGGTGCCTTACAGTTACCTAAATGATATTCCAGGCAAACTTTAAATTTCCCGGCCTCAATATTTGATTGTGTAAGGTTATGAGAACAGGTCCTTAATTTAAATAATTGTCTTATAAAACTAATTAAAGTTTTAACCATTAATCCTGATGTATATGGACCAAAATAGACTGATCCGTCCCTTACAGGGTTCCTCGTACTGAAGACTCTCGGAAAAGGCTCATTTTTTATACATATCCATGGAAATGTTTTATCATCTTTCAAAAGTATATTATACCTGGGCTGGTGCTTTTTAATAAGGTTGTTCTCAAGTAAAAGCGCATCTGATTCGTAATCCACTACTATATGCCTTATATCTGCTGTTTTTTTAAGAAGGGCAATGGTCTTTCCCGACTGGTTCTTTGAGAAATACGAGGTTACTCTTTTCTTCAGATTTTTTGCTTTGCCAATATAAATTATTGTTCCGGCTGAATCAATAAACTGATATACTCCCGGATTATCAGGAATAAGCGAAAGAATTGATTTAAATTTTGCTTCGGCCGCCATTTGAACTTTAAGAAAATAATTGCAAAGATAGCAAAAGTGATAAAGATTTGTTTCACGTGGAACAGAACCGGAAAAAGAAGATCTCTTACATTTTTAAAACTCTTTTTCATTCTCCCAAATGGGAGGAAAATCCACATTCCTTAAGTAAAATTCCTTGAAATGTTAGAGAGATTTCTCCCCCTTACGGGGAGGTGCCATGAAGTGACGGAGGGGCTTGAATCCATCACCAGAATAATTTATTTGAGGTTCCACGAAGTCGCGGGAACTAAAACTACATAAAGATTTATTCTTTAGATAAACAACGAAACCTGTTTAAACTTCTTAACATCAAAAAGGCCCTGGTCGCCAATTTTTAACTCGGGAATAACAAGCAAAGCCATAAATGATAATGTCATAAATGGGGCTTCCATTTCGCAGCCAAGTGATTTTACCAATTGATTCAGACCATTATAATCAAAAGCAATCTCTTCACATGAACGTGTAGTCATTATACCCCCTATATCCAGTTTAAGTGATCCGGCAATTTCATTGTCAGATACTGCAAGTCCTCCCTTCATTCTTATAATTTCATTTATAGAGTTCACGATATCTCTGTCATTTGTGCCAATGGCTATAATATTATGACTGTCATGAGCGATCGAACTTGCAAAAGCTCCTCTTTTTAAGCCAAATCCTTTAATAAAGCCAACAGCTGCCGGCAAATCTTTGTATCTGTCTTTAACGACTATCTTTAGTACATCATTATAAATATCCGTATTTACAGATTCTGATTTTCCCGATGAACCTTGAGTTCCGGTTGTCAATAGTTCTCCTTCTTCTGCAACAATTATCCTTATATCCCTGTATTTATTTTTAACCAGGATATCAGAATTCTTTACAGGTTTGCAATTAAAATTATTTACAGCTTCCGGTGCTTTGTATTTAAAAAGAACCTGCCCATCTCCAAACACTTTTACTCCTTTAATCCATGTTTCATTAACATTCATTTTATCGAGGCTATCAACTAAAATAAAATCTGCATAATCTCCCCGACGAAGTAACCCTGCATTTAGTTTATAGTGTTCAGACGGGTTTATAGTCGCACTTCGGATTACATCAAAAGCGTCATATCCTTCTGAAGTCAGTCTGGCAATTAATTTGTTGATATGCCCTTCCTGCAGCATTTCAGGATGCAAATCATCACTGCAAAGCATAACCATATCAGGATCTGTTTTGAATAAATCTTTTAATGAATTAAGATTCTTTGCAGCACTTCCTTCCCTGATCAGGATCTTCATACCTAATAAAATCTTTTCCTTTGCTTCAGCCAGTGTGCTGCATTCATGATCTGTAGTTATACCTGCACTCACATACTTTTTTAACATTTCACCTGTCAATCCCGGGGCATGTCCGTCAACAGGCTTATTTAACTTCTTTGCGTAATAAATCTTCTTTATAACCTCCGGATCATCATATATAACACCGGGAAAATTCATCATTTCAGACAGGTAATTTATATCTTTAAGTTCCAGAAGTTTTCTTACTGCTTCAGAATCAAGTGTCGCTCCATTGCTTTCAAAAACCGTTGCAGGAACGCAGGATGGGGCTCCGAAGAAAAAATTTAGTGGTACCTTTTCTGCATCTCTTATCATGAACTCAACTCCTTTTATCCCCAGTACATTTGCAATCTCATGCGGATCGGATACTACACTGCAAGTTCCGTGCTTCACTGCAGTCATAGAGAATGCACCCGGAGTTACCATTGAACTTTCAATATGAATATGAGAGTCAATCAGACCCGGAACAATAAATATTTCTGGAGAAGAATCCGTTCTTTCCACGCTTTCAATAAACTCTCCTTTAATACTTATAACTACCGGATAGATATCCCTTTTATGAATATCAACCAATCTACCAACGACGTTCATAAATATTTAATTTATTTTTAAAATAATTGTTCCACGTGGAACAGTTTATCTTCCAAGATACATTAATAGAATGTTAACGTCCGATGGGGATACTCCGCTTATCCTTCCTGCCTGACCAATATTTGAAGGTTTAATCTTGCTTAGTTTCTGTCTCCCCTCTGTGGAAATGGAAACCAGTTCGCTGAAATCAATATCATCAGGAATTTTTAAACTCTCAAGTCTTTTTATTTTATTTGCAACAATCTTTTCTCTTTGAATATATCCTTCATACTTTATTTTAATCTCTGCCGATTCCGCGATTTCCTTGAATCTTTCAGATTTAATCGCCTTCAGATTTTCTCCTCCTTTCATGAATTTCAGGAGTGTTCCTATCTCAATCTGCGGTCGCGAGGCAATTGTAATAGCCTTAACTTTTTGTGGGATTTTATTGGTTTCTGCTTTCTCAAGAAATTCGTTGATTTCACCCGGACTTACGCTTTTCTCTGAAAGAAAATTAATAACTTCCTTTATCATGTTCTCTTTTCCTTCAAGATGCCTGACTCTTTCATAATCTGCCATTCCTATATCAAACGCTTTTCTTGTAAGTCTTTCGTCAGCATTATCCTGACGTAAAAGAATTCTGTATTCTGCCCGTGAGGTAAACATCCTGTAAGGTTCATCAACACCTTTTGTAACCAAATCGTCGATGAGTACTCCTATGTAAGATTCTTCCCTTCCTAAAATAAAAGGTTCTTTATTCCGAAGCTTTAAAACTGAATTAATCCCCGCCATCAGACCCTGGGCAGCTGCTTCCTCATACCCGGTTGTCCCGTTAATCTGTCCTGCAAAATAAAGATTACTTATTGTCTTTGTTTCCAGTGTATGCTTTAGCTGAGTAGGTTGGAAAAAATCATACTCAATTGCATAACCTGGTCTGAACATTTCAACCTTTTCAAGTCCTTTAACTTTCCTCAGTGCCTTCAGTTGGACTTCAAGAGGCAGGCTGCTTGAAAAACCATTTATATAATATTCAACTGTATCTTCTCCCTCCGGTTCTATAAATAACTGATGAGAATTTCTTTCTTTAAAGGTTACAACTTTATCTTCAATACTTGGACAGTATCTTGGACCCCTCCCTTTAATCCTTCCGGTAAACAGAGGACTGAATTCGAACCCTTTCTTAATCTCCTCATGTACCTCTTCATTAGTATGAGTAATGTAACAACTTTTTTGTTTAAGTAAATTTTTACCTTCCACTAAATAAGAAAATGACTTACCTTCATCATCTCCCTTTTGTTCTGTCATTACACTAAAATCTATTGATCTTCCGTCAACTCTGGCACTTGTTCCTGTCTTCATCCTTTCAACTGAAAATCCAAGTTTTTCCAGTTGTTCGCTTAGTCCTGTAGAATTCTGATCTCCTGATCTGCCACCCTTCATTTTTGAAAAACCTATATGCATCAATCCATTCAGGAATGTTCCATTTGTCAGAATTACACCCGATGCAAGAAACCTTGTTCCAAGGGCTGTTTCAACCCCTACTACTTTCATTTCATCCATTAACAATGAAGTTGCCTGCTCCTGCCAGATTGAAAGATTATCTGTTCTCTCAAGCACTTTCCTCCATTCTGTAGTAAATCTCTGACGATCACATTGTGCCCTGGGACTCCACATTGCCGGCCCTTTGGACTTGTTCAGCATCCTGAATTGTATCATGCTTCTGTCTGTTACAATTCCGCTAATACCTCCAAGTGCATCAATTTCTCTTACTATTTGTCCCTTGGCAATTCCTCCCATTGCCGGATTACATGACATCTGCGCAAGCTTAGTCATGTCCATAGTCACAAGCAAGGTTTTTGCACCCATTACTGCCGCTGCATGGGCAGCTTCACAGCCTGCATGTCCTCCACCTACAACTATAATATCATAATGAAAATCCATTCTCTTATTCTTCAATTGATGTAATCCAAAAATCTTCCATCCTTCGCATTTCTTCTCTGCACTCCTCATTTGAATCATCATATCCCACAAGATGCAAAACCCCATGAACTAAAACTCTGAATAGTTCTTTTTTTAAACTAACATTATAGTTAATAGCGTTTTCTTTAACTCTTTCCAGACTTATGTAAATTTCACCGTTAACTACATTGTTGTCATTGTAATTAAACGTAATAACATCAGTGTAGTAATCATGTTCAAGAAACTCAATATTAATCTTCTTTAGATTTTCATCATCGGTGATAATAAAATTAAGGTCACCTGAAATTTTCTCTTCTTTCGCGATGACCTCTTCTATAATCTTCACAGCTCTTCTCCATCCTTTAAGCCGGAAGTTAATTTCATCATAAAATAATTTTATACTCAAGACAGGATGTTCTTAAATGTCATAGTAACTGAATTTCCTTTTTCAGTATATTGAATTTTATCAGCCAGATGTGACATAAGATAAATACCTCTACCGTTGAGTGCTTCTATGTTTTCCGGAGTTGTAGGGTCCGGAACAGTCTCCGGCCTGAAACCCGGACCTTCGTCAGTTACTGAAATAGTAAGTTCATTACTTTTAAAATAAATTTCTATGTCCACCATTTTTTCAGGATTTGAATGATTTCCGTGTAAAATGGCATTATTAACTGCCTCCATGGCAGAGACCAGAATTTTCCCATAATTATCCTGAGAAATCCCGATGACCGTTGTCGCTTCATCAATCGCGTTTTCAACAAGCCTTAAGTTTCCAACACTAGATTCTATTCTGATCTTTTTATACATACCTCGTTAGCTACCAAACATTATACTTAAATATTACATATTTGTTTCACAAAACTGCTAATTTTTTGAAATCCATGATTCCGGATCAAGTTTTTCCTTTTCCTCAAATATCATAAATTTCAAGATTGCTTTATTACCGTTATCCGTTTCACAAAAAACATTCCCTATTTCCTGTTTCGTCTCAACTTTATCTCCCCCTTTTACTTTCAAATCTACAACATTTTGGTAAACCGTCAGATATTTACCGTGTCTAATAATAACTGCCATATTTGCCCCCGTTATAGGAAACACACGTACCACTTCTCCTTTAAATATGCTTCTCACAGCAGTTTTCCCTAAACTTGTAATCTCTATTCCTATATTATTTTCAGTCACATATTTTAAAACAGGATGCTTTTGAATACCGAACTGACTTGTTATAATACCTTTTTCTACAGGCCATGGTAATCTTCCTTTATTTTCAACAAAATTTTCTCCAATTAATTTTTGCTCAGGGGTATTGTCCGATTTAATTGGTCGCTTTCTTTCTTCTTCTATCATTCTGGCAATTTCCTTTTCTATTTTCTCAGCTATTCTTTTCTTTTCCTGAAGATCTTTTTGAAGTTGCCGTTCCTTCTTACTCAATGATTTAACCATTTCCTGTTTTCGTACCTGTTCAGATTGCAAAAGACTCTTTTGCTGCTCTTCTTTAGTCTTCAAAACAGAAATTCTTGAGAGATCATTTTGTAATCTTTCCTTTGTAGATTTTATCTGATCTTTTAATTCCATAATGATTTCTGATTCCCGCCTTCTGAATTTAGTTATCTGTTGCAAATACTTTAGTCGTTTATATCCCTGGTTAAAATCTTTTGCAGAAAGAATGTAGACAAGTTCAGGATTCTCTTTTTGTAATTTATATGAATTCAGAACAGCTCTTGCATAATCGTTTTTCAAATCCACAAGGTCGCTTTCCATCATATTAATAGCAAGAGTATTCAGATCAATTCTTTCTGTAACCAAATTGATTTCATCGCGCATACCCCTTATTACAGATTCTCTTAAATTTAGTTTATTTCCAATTATTTTAACCGCGCTCATGCTTTCTTCTTTTTTTCTCGCAGTTGCTTTAAGCATATTATCAACGTACGTAATTTCATTTAAAGTTGCATTTCTCTTTTCCTCAAGTTCTGCTTTTGTCTGTGCCGTTAAACTGCAAAGCAAAACCCAGAATAAAAGATTTGAAAAGATGATATATTTCATATCAGTTCAATTAATTCATACCCTTTTCCAGGGATAAATTTTACAGATCCATACCAGGGCATTTCAAGTTTTAAAATTTTAATTTTAATTGTTGTATTATATTGAGAATCTTTAAATTCTACAAGTTTAGGTATAAACCTATTCCCGATACCATAAAAACCTCCATATGTGATTTTAAAACCCTCCTTAACAAAATTATTCATCTGTGTAACTGAAATTGGCTTTCTCTTATTACAATCTATCTCATAGTTTAACATGATTCCCTGTTCAATACATTTCACATACATCTTATCATTTACGCATTTTTCCTTTCCTGTTTCACAATAAATATTTAAAATTATGTCGCCAAATATTAAGGGTAAAAAACTTTGCGTAAATCCATACTTCTTCTTCAGGTAATAGGATCTACCAAAATACATCTTTTTGTTAATCCTGTCATTAACGAGGATCGTATCTTCTGACATATAAATACGAGCCCCTTCAATTCCTGTTTTACTTCTTAAGCTAATGAGGTATTTATCAGGTTTTACAAATTTAATATTAGCTAAAAATTTCTCTTTCCCGTTCTCAGTAATAATTTCAACTTCAGCTTTTTGAATAAAAAAATTATCGCTTGTAATATTCTGGTATTTAACGCTTTCCAAAAGATTATCAGAGAGTACTACATTCAAATTCTCCCCTTTTTTCCCTTTTATGTTTCTGGTTACGGAACAATTTGTTACAAATATTCCCAGAATCAATAATATACTTACTTTCCGCAATTTTGAATTTCCTTTAATAATTCTGTTTTAGTACTATCAAGCTTAAATGATATATTCCAGTTGTTAATTGCTTCTTCACACTTTTTTTCCTTCTTCAAAATATATCCGTAATGTTCATACCATACAGCATCAGGTTTTTCTCCGCTGCTTATCACAGATTCCATAACTTTTGCCGCTTCTTTTAGTTTTCCTCTTTTATATAATACCCATCCGTAAGTATCAAGGAAAGTAGTATTTCTTTTTTCCTTTTCAATAACTTTCTTAGCCATTTCCTCTGCCTCCTTTAAGTTCGTATTCTGTTCGGCAAGGTAATATGCGTAATTATTAATAACTGTAAGGTCCTCATTATCTGTTTTCATGGCAGTCCTGAACGTCTCAAAAGCATTCACATAGTCCTTCATCCTGTAATATACATCAGCTTTCATAGTCAGTACCTGCACAATAAACTCCTTATTATCTGCAGCTAAGATTTCGGCCTTCTTTAACTCATCCAATGCAATTGCATATTTCCTCTTTTCCAAAGCAGCATTCGCATAGAGCAATTTCGCAGGAAAGGAAGTATTAAACTTTGTAGCACACTCTTCTCCCTTTACTAAAAGTTTATCAAAATCCTTCAACTGGAGATAAACAATAAGTAATTTCTCCCAGGCATAATAATTATCAGGATTTGAGCTTATAATTTCTTCCAGTCTAACAGCTGCATCAACAAGTTTGTCCTCCCTGATCATTAATTCTGGCCGAAGCAGTGGTATCAGATTATCAGTGCTATAATTAGCTTCCAAAACCATTAATAAAATTGTCAATTTTTCTCCCCATTCTTTGTACATATCCGGAATTTCAACAATCCTTCCTAGTAATGATACTTTATTATCCCTTTCAATTTTGGTGTTCAGTATAATCTTGTTAAGAAGAGTAAATAAATCAACATAATTTCTTTCTGTCAGCAAAAAATCACAAAGAGAAAGTTGTACCTGTGGATTATCCGGATCACTTTCTAATAGCTTACTATATACATCAAGAGCCTTTTGATTTTCTCCTTTTCCCCTGTATATATCAGCCAGAATACCATTATATCTTATTTCCTCAGGATTTGATTTCAGCAGTAAAAATATTTTAATCATTGCATCATCATACTTTTCTTCTGACATCAGGTTCCTGATTGAAGATAATGTTGATGTCTCATTTAGCCCATACTTCTCATCAAAAGAGTCAAAGATTTCATTTGCCTTCTCATACTTCTTATTTTCTGAGTATAGATTACCCAGGTTTAACTGCAGATTTTCTTTTTCAGGAAAATATTTCACAGCCTTTTCATAAAATATTATAGAGCTATCAAGATTTTTTTCCTGATAATATATTCCTGAAAGCATGGTAAGATACCATATATTCTGAGGATCAATCGAGAGCGCTTTAGACAAATATTTTTTCCCGTCTTTTATATCTCCGTTTGTAATCACAATCTGTGCCATCTGGTAATATGCTGCATCACTTTTAGGATTAATCTGAATACATTTCTCAAGTAATTTCAACGCATCTCCTCCATTTTCCATTAGTTTCTGTTTAAGTGCTTCGACATAAACATAATTAAAAGAGGCAACATTATAGTCACTTTTTGCCGCACTCTTATCTATAGAGGGGGCAACATTTTTATTACAAGAAAAAAAGCTAAGAGTTAAAAGCAACAAAAAAACAAAACAATATTTATATGTCTTCATATTTATCTTTTACCTGTATGTCCAAATCCTCCACTACCTCGTTCAGACTCCAAAAGTGTACTTACGCTTTCCATGGGTTTAAGAATAACTCCGCTTTCTAAATCAGCTCTTAAATCAATACCTGCCAACGCACTAGTGAAGTATTCTGGCAACTGATTTTTTGATTTGTTTATTACTTTTATTTTCATCTTAAAATATCAAATAAAATGTTCAAGTTTCAAATTACAAATATACTGCTAATGCCATTACCAATATATTTCTCTACTTGTTTTGCTTAAAATAATGCAATTTGAAAACTAATATTTTCTTGTATCGTCCAAAGTTAAATATCTTTGCACTCACAAATACAGAACTTTATTAACCAATTTCTAAGCTTTATGAATCTTTATTTTAAAAAAGCCGTTCTTCTCTTTTTTTTAATCAGCTTAATATCATGTAACGCTCCTGGTGGCAATGAGAACACTACCGTTTTATTAAAAACCACACTTGGTGATATCAAGATAAAGTTATATGATGGAACTCCAGCTCACCGTGATAACTTTATACGCTTGGTAAATTCCAGCTTTTATGACGGAGTTTCTTTTCATCGTATCATTAAAAATTTCATGATACAGGCCGGAGATCCTGCTAGCAAGTCATCTTCATCAAAGAACCTACCTGATTCTCTTAAGACTTTTACTCTACCTGCCGAATTCAATAACATGTATTTTCATAAAAAAGGAGCCCTGGCTGCCGCCCGCGAAGGAAACGATGTAAACCCTGAAATGCGATCTTCAGGTACTCAGTTTTATATTGTTCAGGGAGTTAAGTACAATGATTCCGAACTTAATCTTGCAGAACAGCAAATTAATAGTAATATGAAGCAGAGTCGCTTTAACAATTTTCTAAAGCAAACTGCTGACAGTGTCAGATTGGCAGGAAAAATCATGACAGATGCTAAGATTCAGGAAATTGCCTCTGTTAAAATGTTTCAATATCTTACAACCTACAAAAACTTTAAAATCCCTGATGAACAGCGTAAAGCTTATAATACTGTTGGCGGTACTCCCCGTCTTGACGGAACCTATACCGTATTCGGTGAAGTAACAGAGGGTTTGGATATTGTAGATAAGATAGCTGATGTACCGACTGACAGTAATGATAAACCTCTCAATGATATAAAAATCATAAAAATAAAAATCATAAAAAATTGATTATCCTGAATTAAAACAGTCTGTCAATGTTTGAAAAAATTACAAATTTATTAAATGAGGTTTCAGCTTTTTCGGTAAAAAATGCCGAAGAACTGGAATCTTTTCGTTTGAAGTATCTAAGCAAGAAGGGTTTGATTTCTGATCTCTTTGAAAATTTCAAGAATGTATCTGTTTCCGATAAAAAAGAGATTGGTCAGAAACTGAATCTTTTAAAACAAAATGCTCTTGAAAAATATAATACTCTCAGGACCGAACTCCTTAACAGCGAAGAAAAAACTGACGGACCTGATCTCACAAGACCATCATTTCCTTACTCTTTAGGGTCGCGTCATCCTATTTCAATTGTAAGAAATGAGCTTATTGACATATTCACACGCATTGGTTTTACTGTTTCTGAGGGACCTGAAATAGAAGATGATGATCATGTCTTCACAAAGCTTAATTTTGCTCCTGAACATCCGGCAAGAGATATGCAGGACACTTTTTATATCTCGCGGTTATCTTCTGAAGACTCCAGCCCCGAAGACATTCTTCTTCGTACTCATACGTCTTCCGTTCAGGTAAGGGTTATGCAGAATCAAAAACCTCCTATCCGTACTATTTCGCCCGGTAGAGTTTTCCGTAATGAGGCAATCTCAGCAAGGGCTCATTGTATATTTCATCAGGTTGAAGGTCTGTATATCGATGAAAATGTTTCCTTTGCCGATCTGAGACAGACTCTATTGTTCTTTGCCAGAGAAATGTTCGGAAAAGAAACTGAAATAAGGTTAAGACCATCATATTTCCCTTTCACGGAACCATCTGCAGAGATGGATGTAAGTTGTAAGATCTGTGGTGGTAAAGGTTGTAATGTTTGTAAACATACAGGCTGGCTGGAAATCCTGGGTTGCGGGATGGTACATCCTAATGTTCTTGAAGCCTGTAGTATTGATAGTAAAAGATACACCGGTTTCGCTTTTGGAATGGGTATTGAACGGGCAGCCATGCTTAAATATGGAGTTAACGATCTGCGTCTTTATTTTGAAAATGATCTGAGGTTTCTTGATCAGTTTAAAAGCGCATTTTAATCTAATTGAACTTTTAAATAACACTCGTGTTAATCATTGCACTATAATCGAGAAGACTAAATGAAACAGCAAGAAATTCACGTCCCGCTTTGTGAAAGTTGCGCACTTGAGTCCGGGTCAATTTTTAAATATCTCACCCCTGAAGAAGCTATTGCTCTTAACTTTGAGAAGGATTTCAGACAGTATAAACGTGGCGATATTCTTTATCAGGAAGGGAACCGTATAAGCGGCTTCTTCTGTATCAACAGTGGTATTATTAAAGTTTTCAAAACAGGTTTTGATGGGAAAGAACAGATCATCCGATTTGCCAAGAAAGGTGATATTATCGCATACCGGAGTGTTCTTAGCAATGAGCTCGCCTGCACTTCTGCAAAAGTTATCGAGGAATGCCAGGTATGTTTCATTCCTTCCGAAATCCTTATATCCTTTATTAAAACCAACCCTGCTTACGCTCTTGAATTACTCAAACTTGCCTGTAACGAACTAGGCGAAGCCAACTCCTTTATTACAGATATTGCTCAAAAGACCGTCAGGGAACGGCTCGCGGAGATTCTTCTTTTTCTGGTAAATGATTTTGGCCTTGATAACGAGAACTTTCTTAATATCTCGCTTACACGTGAAGAGCTGGCTAACATAGTGGGCACAGCAACAGAATCAGTTATCAGATTATTATCTGAGTTTAAGTCAGACAAACTTGTTGAGCTAAACGGAAGAAGAATTAAGATTTTAAATACAAAAGGGCTGGAAAAGATAAGTAATGTTTTTAACTAAACGGCCCTCAGTCCCACTTCAGAAAGACTTGGGGCAACCAGATCTCTGCGCTTAATGGATTTCAATTTCTAAAACAATGTTCCCGGGATATCGCGTCCAAATTGTTTTCCAAGATGTTTATATGCATGTTCCGTGGCCTCACGGCCTCTTGGAGTTCTTTTAAGATAGCCTTCTTTAATAAGAAAAGGTTCATAGACTTCTTCAATTGTCCCGCTCTCTTCACCTACTGCTGTAGAGATAGTATTTAATCCAACAGGTCCCCCGCTGAATTTATCTATTATTACGGAAAGAATCCTGTTATCCATCTCATCGAGGCCATGCTGATCAATATTCAGAGCCTTGAGACCATACTTTGTAATTTCGAGATCTATTTCGCCGGAACCTTTTACCTGTGCAAAATCCCTGACCCGCCTCAGCAAGGCATTAGCTATTCTTGGTGTTCCTCGGCTTCTTCTGGCAATTTCGACTGCCGCCACTTCATCAATTCTTACATTAAGTATACTGGCCGATCTTTTGACAATTCCTGTAAGTACTTCATGATCATAATATTCCAAATGAAATTTAATTCCAAAACGCGCCCTTAACGGGCTGGTAAGAAGTCCGGAACGGGTTGTGGCACCTATCAGCGTGAAACTATTAAGTGTTAGCTGTACACTTCTTGCACTTGGTCCTTTATCGATCATAATGTCGATCTGGAAATCTTCCATTGCAGAATACAGATATTCTTCAACTACAGGACTAAGGCGATGAATTTCATCAATAAAAAGAACATCTCCCTCCTGCAGGTTTGTAAGTAATCCTGCAAGATCGCCTGGTTTGTCAAGGACAGGGCCTGATGTAACCCGGAGATTAACCTGCAATTCATTGGCTATTATTGTGGCAAGAGTTGTTTTTCCCAATCCCGGAGGACCATGTAAAAGTACATGATCGAGAGATTCTCCCCTCTGTTTTGCAGCCGTAACAAAAACCACGAGGTTTTCAATTACCTGTTTTTGTCCCTTGAAATCGCTGAAACTAAGTGGTCGTAATTGTTTCTCAAATTCCTTATCGTTTGGTGTGATAATATCCTTTCTGATGTTAATATTCTCTTCCATAAAGCAAAGTAACTATTTAATCAGCTTTGTATCGCTTTCGGGAAGCTTAATTTTAACACCGTTTATACTAATCTCCACGTCGTCTTTATATGATATTACAAGAAATTGGGCTCCTTCTTCATTAAATTTTTTCCATGTTTTTTGTCTTAAACCCATCTGATAGAATTGTTCTTCCTTCATTTTGCCGTTTTCATAATAAATAATTTGTTGCCCGTCGGGATTTCCCTGAACATAGGATCCTTTGAATTTCAGTTTTCCATTGTTATAATAAGTTTTCCATACACCATCTTTTAACCCGGTAATATACTTTCCCTCTTCAGTAAGGTCTCCTGTTTTATATTTCCATGGTCCGTTTTTTTCTCCGTCAGAGTACTGACCCTGCGCAATAATATCGCCGGTCAGGGAATATTCCGTTGATGCCCCGTCACGCTGTCCCTGAAAGTATTCTTCCTCTTTCAGCAGTGCCCCGTTCTCATAATACCAATTCCATAATCCGTCTGGACGGCCGCTGTTATAAGATCCGGTCTGTTCAACTTTTTCTGAAAGGTTATAGAATTTCCACTGACCAGAGCGTCTGCTATCTGTATACTGACCTTCTGCCTGCACTTTTCCGCTGGAATAGAGATCTTTCCATTTTCCGTTAAATTTTCCGGACTCATCAACAATACCCTCAGAAAGGAGGAGTCCGTTATCGTTGTATATAAAAGCGTTAGTAACTTTTCCGTCTTTACCGTATTCTCTGTGAACACCAACCGGAATTTTATTACGGTAAGGACCACTATAGATCAATTTACCATTCTCATCATGCTTATTTACTATTTCTATATCAGGTTCATCTTCCACCCTCGATTTTACTATAGCTCCATTTTCGTAAAGCATTGTAAGAACAAGCTTTCCCCGGGTATCGTACTCTTTATAATAACCATGCATGAGGTCATCTTTAAAAGTTTTTTCGGATTTTATACTACCGTTTGGATAGAAATCTTTCCAATCTCCCTGTTTTAATCCATTTTTGTCGGTTCGGTTTATCTTTTCCCTGCTGACAAGAAAATCATTATTATATTCCAGCAGAGTAATAATATTTCCTTCTTTATCGTATTCTTTCGACAGACCTTCTTTTTTTCCTCCGTTATAAGTGAAAGTCTGCAGCTTTTTCCCATCTGGAAAATACATATAGGCAGTACCCTCTTTCCGGTCAGCAGCAAAAAGTTCTTTTGACCAAATATAGGTTCCTCTTGACGGATCATTTTTATATTTATAATACCACCCGTTCTTTTTACCGTACAGGTAGTTTATTTTTTCAGTTGTATCTCCGCCCTGATCATAAAACAGCCAGATACTGTCAAGGAGAAAGCTGGTTCTCTTTCCTTCCGATTTCTTAACTCCTGTAACGTAAAAGCTTTTCCAGAAACCTTCAGGTTTTCCGTTCTTAATCAAACCTTCGCTTGAGACGGCTCCGTTTGGATATTTAAATATTTGATATCCATCCTTCAAAGTCTCGTTTTGCTGTGATGAGCTTATTTTACAGATTAAAACAAAAAACATCAAAATAATAATTCTATTCATAATTTAAAGACCAAGTTTTTCAGATATTTCCATCATTCTTAATATGGGCTTTTGTGCTCGAATGAGTGTTTCATTATCAATAATAATTTCGGGTGATTCGTTTTTAAGACAATTGAGTATTTTTTCAATAGTTATAAGTTTCATAAAACTGCACTCACTACAACCACAGGTAGAATCTATTGGCGGAACAGGAATATAAGTCTTTCCAGGATTCTCTTTTTTCATCTGATGAATTATACCAACTTCAGTTGCTACAATATAACAATTTCCTTTGTCTTTTTTTGTAAATTCCAATAATGAAGAAGTTGAACCTATAAAATCCGCAACAAGTCTTACCGGAAGTTCACATTCGGGATGAACAATAATTTTTGCATCAGGATTGTCTTTCTTTAATCTCAAAATTGCTTCCAATGAGAATTCTTCATGCACATGACATGTACCGTTCCAGATTATCATGTCTCTGCCGGTTTTATTTAGAATATAATTCCCAAGGTTCCTATCAGGGGCAAATATTAGTTTTTCTTCAGGAGAAAAGGATTCAACTATCTTAACTGCATTCGATGAGGTACAAATTATGTCTGACAACGCTTTTATTTCTGCAGTTGTATTTATATATGAAATAACTGTTCTTCCAGGATATTCACCTAAAAATTTCTCAAAATCCGCAGCTTTACAGGAATTGGCCAATGAACATCCTGCGTTTAAATCAGGAAGCAGAACTTTTTTCCCAGGACAAAGTATTTTTGCCGTTTCAGCCATAAATTTAACACCTGCAAAAAGAATAATATCAGCCGAATTTGAAGCTGCTTTTTGGGATAATGCGAGACTGTCACCTACAAAATCAGCGATATCCTGGATATCTCCTGTCTGGTAATAGTGAGCAAGAATGATTGCATTTTTTTCAGCTTTCATTCTTTTTATTTCCAGAATATTTTGTTCAGTGGAATTCATTCTAATTTTTGTTATTCTTTTGGTATTAATCTTGATGTAAACTTAAACAATAATACAATATCGAAATTCTTATAGTAATGCTTAAGCACTTAAATTAACAGTATAATATTCTTATATCTTTATATTAAATATTTTAATGATACTAATAATATCCTGTTAATAGTGTTGATATAATAATCAGATTTTTATTGTATTTCTCATCATTACCGGTGTACCAACATCTTTTCAACAGTTCAAAAAACATACCGTTTTTGAATATCAGCACATTAGTAAAATAATTAACAACTGTTAAGATATGTTTGTTGATAATGATATAGTAGCAAAAGTAAAGTTTTTAACGTTTATTTAAAGTTCATATTTTGATTTTATTTTCTAATAACTTTATTCAATCCGGTTCACGATCAAAAAAACAATTAAGAAGGTTGATAAAGTATGATTTTATAAATATTTATAGGTAGATATTTACAGGTTATTAACAATCAGTTTAAGAGTATCCGGTCCAATATGGGCATCAACATTTAAGATAACCATTTATTTTATTTTTTGATTGTTCCATGAGATTGATTCGTCGTTTTATTCCTCCAAATTGCGAGCGAAGCGAAGCAATCTGATAATCTCATTCTGTATTTAACCAAAGTAATTAACTACTCTTTGAGAAGGGTTGAGTGGCAAATGTTATTGGTAATAATTAAAGAAGTTATAATAAGGATAACCTTTGCTTAAAACAATCGTACATTACTTTTGTTAATTAATTAAAAGACCTTCGATTGAAGATATTTGGGTATTTTTTTCTTTTAATTAGGCAATTGTTTTAATTTGCAGATTCTTATAGGAAATAAATTAAAAAGAAGAAAATTGAAAAACAAAAAAATTGCAATAGCATCGGATCATGCAGGGTATTACCTTAAGGAAAAGTTGATAAGTTATCTTATTAAGGAAAAGTATGATGTGAAAGATTTTGGATCTCCTTCGGATGAATCGGTTGATTATCCCGATTATGGACATCCCCTCGCAAATGCTGTTACAACAGGTGATTTTGAAATGGGAATATCGATTTGCGGGACAGGTAATGGTATAAACATGGTTGTAAACAAACATCCGGGGATAAGAGCTGCTTTATGCTGGAACGAAGAGATAAGTCGTCTTTCGCGGGCACATAATGACGCAAATATTCTTGCTTTGCCTGGTTGGTTTATTTCGGAATCTGAAGCATACTTGATTGCCAGGACTTTCCTCACTACCTCTTTTGAGGGAGGCAGGCACGCCAGGAGAGTGGATAAGATATCATTAAAAATTTATTAATATGCTTTCAAATTCATGCAGGTACGGTATAAGGGCTGTTATTTATCTGGCCAGTCAACCAGTGTCGGGCGGCAAAATCGGAATAAAAAAAATAAGCAGTGATCTTGATTTACCAATGCCTTTCCTTGCAAAAATTCTTCAGCAGCTGGCAAAACAAAAAATTCTCAGTTCCTCAAAGGGCCCTCATGGCGGGTTTTCTATATTGAAAGATCCAAGGAAAGTAACCTTACTTGATATAGTAAATACAATTGACGGATATGATATTTTTACCAGTTGTATAATGCATAATGGGTCGTGCGAAGGAGTGGAAATGGAAGGAAAACATTGTTCCCTTCACCATGATTATGAAAAATCAAGAAAAGAACTTATTAAACTATTCAGTAACAGGACAATTCACGAACTGGTTATTAAATCAAAAAATCCCGAGCTGATAACTATCTGATTATTTGTTTTTTAAGTGGTTTAATCCATATCCACAACAGTATTGATACCAGAATACCTGAACTATTAGCCAGCGCATCATAAAAGCTGGCTGTTCTGGTAACCGTAACTGTCGCCTGGAGAATTTCCATTAAAATACCATATAAAAGTGGAATCAGGCCGGTCAGGAATAAGCGACGATTATTTCTTAGATTAGTCCGGTTTTCAAGAATAATTACCGACATCAAACCGAAATACATAACGAAATGAACAATCTTATCAATATTTGGAATATTAATTAATGGAACTTTATCGAAAGTATGAGAACTGGTCAGACTCAGATACATTATAATCAGAGCTGACAGAATTGAGAATTTATTCTTCCTTATCATTCTAAATTATTTATTGCAAATCTAGTAAATATTGGTAAAAGTGAATTGATGCAAAGGCACTAAGGCTCTACGGCAATTCATATTATATTATATAATCATTTGAAAACTCGAAACGCTGACAACATTTAAGAAAGCTGTAATGACATATCCTTTTTGTAACTTTGTGCCTGTCGGGTTGGTAGCAATGTACTTGATAGTGTTGGATATTTAAAAAATGGCAGGGATATATATACATATTCCATTTTGTAAAAAACTGTGTTTTTATTGTGATTTCTTTCATGTGATTACAACAGAAAATAATTCGTCATTTATTGATGCACTTCTGAATGAAGCTACATTGCGAAAAGAGTATCTTGAGAATGAACCTGTTTCAACAATATATCTTGGCGGAGGCACTCCATCGGTGTTTTCGGTTAAAGATCTGGGAACAATACTGAATCATATACATAAAGAGTTCAGAGTTACCGACGACTGTGAAATGACAATTGAACTGAACCCCGATGACGTTCAGCCTGCTTATTTAGAAGGACTCAGGAATCATAATATAAACAGAATCAGTTTAGGGATTCAATCGTGGCGTGATTCAGATCTCAAAATGCTCAACAGACGACACGATTCAGCACAGGCCATTACCGCACTTAAAGATACGCTGAACGCCGGATTCGAAAACGTGACGATCGATCTGATTTATGGTATTCCTGGGATGAGCCAGAAAGATTGGGAATCAAATCTCGATTTTTCTTTTTCATTTGGTATCAAGCACTTGTCAGCATATCACCTTACATTTGAACCTGGAACAGTCTTTGGCAAAATGCTTATGAAAGGAACTATTTCAGAAATTGATGAAAATGACAGTGCCGCACAGTTTAATATTCTTATTCAAAAAGCAGAATCTGCAGGTTTTGTACAGTATGAGATTTCAAATTTCGGTAAACCAGGTTATTTTTCAATCCACAATTCAAACTACTGGAAACAGGTTAAATATCTGGGTCTCGGGCCATCTGCTCACTCGTTTAATGGTTACTCACGTCAGTGGAATATCCGCGATCTGAAAGGCTATATAAAATGTGTCAATACAGGAAAGTCCTTTTTTGAGAGCGAAGAACTTGATATAAAGAAACGCTTTAATGAATATATAATGACTTCACTAAGAACAATGTGGGGTATTGATCTTGAGTACGTTGAGAAGATGTTTGAAAAAGAAGGTTATGATTATGTAGTAAATCTATCGGGGAAATTCAGGAATTACGGTCTGATGAAGCTTGAAAAAAATTCCCTGGTTCTTACAAACCAGGGAAAGTTGATATCTGACAATATAATATCTGAATTTATGATGCCGGATGAAGAATAGTTACTTTTTAGAAAGCATAAAATTTGTGCGTCCTATGATATTATTTTCAAGGTAAAGTTCGACGCTATAATTGCCGATTATAAAATCACCTTTATTATCCATATAGATGCACACTTCAATATCCTGATTCATATAGTCGACCTGACGGTTGGCAGAATAGATTATTTTATTGCCTTTATATTCGAAAAGATTATCCGGACTGCCTGTTACCACCAATGAGTCGGGCCTTATAACTCTCATATATACATCTTTTTGTCCGGGTTTAGCCAGTGGATTCTCACGCAAAGTGAAACATATTCTGAGTTTATCCAGATTACCAATCCTTGTAGTCTCTTTTCTCTTTTTATTCAGGGATACAGCTGTAATATTCTTAGCCTGAATAACGGAAGCAACCTCTACTTTGGTACTAAGTTCTTCTTTAACTTTTGATAATTCGGTATTTGTATTCCTGACCTCTGTGATTTGCTGTTTTATCTCAGTATTTTCTGAAGTGAGCATTTTGTTCCGTGTATTAAGAGAATCGATCTGCACAATATAGCTTTTCATTATATCTCTCATTGTAGTGATCTCGTTCTTGTATGATTTTATAAGCCTGACATTTGAAGCATTAACCGATAAGAGCTGGACAATCTTATTTTTTTGTTTCTCCACTCCTGCTTTCAAAGTGTCATTGTTGGTTTTCAGAGTATCAAATGCAACTACCATATGCCTTAGCTCATTGGCCAGGGAGTCTTTTTCCTGGGTCAGGGCAGTTTCCATTTCAATCATTTTGTTCTTCTTATCGAAATACATGAAAATAAGAAAAACCAGTGCAACGCCCAGGACGATTGATGTGACAATCATACCAACCGGAGTGCTTTTTTTTGTTCCCTGTGGTGATGGGATACTACTGTTTAAATCTGCCATTTAGCTTAATGTGTTTAAGGGGTTATTTACAAAATTAAGAATATCCTTAGTATTTTTCAAATATATATTATAAACATATGAGAATAGTTTTTGTTATATTGTTTAATGATTAAGGTAATATGTAGATCATAATTAAAATTATTTTTTCAAAACCAGGTTAATAACAAGACTATGAAGTACATTGGTGCACATGTAAGCGCATCCGGGGGAGTAGAAAATGCTCCTGTAAATGCAAACGAAATAGGAGCAAAGGCATTTGCCCTCTTTACAAAAAATCAGAGGCAATGGTTTTCAAACGCGCTGTCGCTGGCAAGTATAAAAGCTTTTCGGGAGAATTGTGAAAAGTATGACTACAAACCATTTCAGATACTTCCACACGACAGCTACCTTATCAATCTCGGACACCCCGAAAAAGAACCTCTGGAAAAATCAAGAGCTTCTTTTCTCGATGAGGTGCAACGTTGTGAACAATTAGGTCTTGACAGACTGAATTTCCACCCGGGAAGTCACCTGAAGGTTATCAGTGAGGAAGAGTGCCTCATCAGGATAGCAGAGTCCATTAATATTGTCCTTGATAAAACCAAAGGAGTTACGGCAGTTATTGAGAATACGGCGGGACAGGGAACAAATATGGGGCATAAATTCGAGCAGATCAGGTTTATTATCGATAAAGTTGAAGATAAATCGAGGGTTGGAATCTGTATTGATACTTGTCATGCTTTTACTTCCGGATATGATATAAAATCGCAAAAGGGATATGCAGAAACATTCAGCCAGTTTGACAAAATAATCGGATTTAATTACCTTAAAGGGATGCATATAAACGATTCGAAAAAGGAATTGGCAACGAGAGTTGACAGGCATGATAATATTGGAAAGGGATTGCTCGGTGAGGATGTTTTCAGAATGTTGATGAATGATCCCAGATTCGATAACATGCCTCTTATACTTGAAACACCTGAAGAATCATTATGGAAAGAGGAGATTAAGAATCTTTATTCCCTGATCAGGAAATAATAATATCCATTTTCCTCTGTACCTCTGTGATCCCCGGAGTAAAAAAAATTAAGGACTCGTAGTTTGTTTTAATCCCAGAAGGCTATTGATATCAATTTCTTTCAGCTTTTCATTAGTTGCAATATACCCGATATCAAATAGTTCGTGTGCTTTTTCCGGATCGAGAATTTTGAAATTTCTTAGTTCCTGTGGAGCAATAAAAAGATCAAATTTCTTTGCTTTTTCAGAAATCTCTTTTGACATACTTAGCATAAATGTTCTTTCAGCAATATTTATCAATCCGCTGATTTTTTTCATATAACCTATCGGGTTTACAAAAGAACCTATAAGAATCCTGCATCTGTTCTCGATTGGCTTCAGAGGGAGATTATCAAGAACACCACCATCAACATAAGAGATATCATCAATTTTTACAGGTTGAAAAAGGACAGGGATACTTGCTGATGCAACAACCGGATCAAATAAATCCCCTTCGGAAAAATAGACTGCTTTACCGTTATTAAGATCGGTTGCAGCAACAAATAATGGTATTTTAAGTTCTTTAAACTGTTTTGAATGTAAGCTTGTCTTCAGTATTTTAATTATTCCGTTAATTTGAAGCAATCCTTCTCTTGGTAACGCAGGGCGCATAAAATCAAGACGGCTTCCAACATTCATCAAATTAAGTATCTCCTCCGGAGTATGTCCATCAGCATATAAAACTCCGATAATAGCCCCGGCGCTGGTTCCTGATATTACATCGGGAAAGATTCCTGTGTCATTCAATGCCTGAATAACACCAAGATGTGCGAATCCCCTAGCCCCCCCGCCACTTAAAACCAGACCTATATCGTATTGTTTAGCTGACATAATTTTTTATTCAATTTTGGATCTTTAAAGAAAATAAAATAGCAATTTAAGATTTAGATAAGTGACAATTCCGGCAATAACCGACAAAAGACCTATAAGAAAACGGCTATTGGCATATTTACCCATTACCTTTTTTGTTGATGTTAAGTATATCTGGATAGCAATAGTAAATGGAAGCTGAACGCTGAGAAATACCTGTGACAATATAAGGCCTTTAAACGGATCTCCAATAAAAAAAATCATCAATAAAGCCCCGGCGAGAGAGATAATAATCCCAACTCTTGAATGGTTATCTTTAACATTGTAAGGTTCTTTATACATTCCCGAAACAATAGATCCTCCGGCCATTCCTGAGGTTATCGTTGAGGCCACACCTGCAAAAAGAAGAGCAACAGCAAAAACAACAGAAGCGTTAGTCCCAAGTAATGGTTCAAGGAGTTTCTTTGCCTGTTGAAGCTCATCAACTTTCCGGCCATCTGAAAAAAATGTTGCCGCAGCCAGAAGTATCATAGCACTGTTAATGGCCCAACCTATTATCATTGAAAACAGTGTATCTGCAAATTCGAATTTGAGTTGCCTTTTTATGACGTTTTCATCCTGCAGGTTCCATTGCCGGCTCTGAATTATCTCTGAATGAAGAAAAAGATTATGAGGCATCACAACTGCTCCCAAAACACTCATTATCAACAAAATAGAACCATGAGGGAAAGAAGGTTTTACCCACGATATACCTGCCTGGATCCAATCAACTTTGACCAGGAATAATTCATATAAAAATGACAGGCCGATAATAGAAACAAACCCTATGATCCATCTTTCAATTTTCTTGTAAGAATTTGAAAATAACATTATCATAACAAATATGGTCAACAAAATAGCGCCAATTTTTACCGGAACACCAAAGAGCATGTTTAAAGCAATTGACCCGCCGAGGATTTCAGCAAGTGAAGTAGAGACTGAAGCAAAGACAGCAAATGATAAAACAGATTTTGATATCCAGGGTTTTAAATATATTGTTGCAGCCTCCGACAGACAAAGACCGGTGGCAATTCCAAGGTGGGCTACATTATGCTGAAGAACAATCAGCATAATTGTAGAAAGAGAAACAACCCATAATAAGGTGTAGCCGAACTCCGATCCGGTAGCAATATTTGCAGCCCAGTTACCAGGATCGATGAAACCAACTGTCACAAGCAATCCGGGACCAATATATTTGAATATATCGAGAGCCCCGAAGGTAGGTTTGTGATCTTTCCTTCTCAGATCCCTGAAAAAGCCGAAAACATTAAATAAATTCTTAAAATTCAACATCCCGGATAAATTCCATTCTTAGTTGACAAGTTTCCACTTAGCACTATTACATAACAAATATAATCAATGATAGTGAGAGTTGAATTATTTTCGCCCTCATCTCAAATAATCCAGGGAGTCGTGGAAACCGGAGAAAATCAATAAATTTGCATCAGCCATTCATAATAGTCGAAAGAATTAAAAAGTATTTAATATGCAATTTTTACTGTTAGCTTATGATAGTACGGATAGTGATGCACTCCAGCGCAGATTAAATGTCAGGGAAGAACATCTGAAGAAAATAGGTGGGCTGCAAAGAGCGGGTGAATTTTTATTTGGAGGTGCCATTCTCGATGAGAACGGAAAGATGATAGGGTCAATGATTGTATATGATTTTCCGGACCGGCAGGCCCTGGAAGAAAAATTAAAAGATGAACCTTACTTTACAAAAGGAGTCTGGGAAAAAACAGAAATTCTACCTTTCCGTCTTGCGAAAATCGAATAACGTTATATGGATTTAAAAAAATTTACACCCTCAGTCGATAAAAGTATTCTGGTTCTTCTGGCAGGATTGATGTGGTGCGGAGTAGGAATCTTGCTTGTGAGTTATGCTGTCAGATGGCTATCGGTCTGTAACGGGAGGGAAAAGTTTATCTTTTATTCAGCAGGGTTCCTGGCAGCAATGCCTATTCATCATTTTGGATTCCTGAAGATTGCTGACAAAAACCTGAACAGAATATTGCCCATAACAGGGAAAAAAAGTCTCCTTTCTTTTATGACCTGGAAAAGCTATATA